>Ga0315312_1000138_pt1 | contig 115363 bp, 88 predicted proteins | sample TDP7_MG_FD_203629 | JGI IMG/M metagenome (GOLD analysis project Ga0315312, IMG submission 203629) | Freshwater sediment microbial communities from Lake Towuti, South Sulawesi, Indonesia - TDP7 | ecosystem: Environmental > Aquatic > Freshwater > Lake > Sediment | place: Indonesia: South Sulawesi...
AGGGGGGACTCGTGCCGCGGGCATCTTGCCGGCTGTCTCGGGGGCATCCCGCCCCCGCTGAGGGCGTCTCGCCCTCAGGACTGCCGCCGGGACGGCGGCGTTACACGGCTGGCAACACTGAGCTCCCTTGGGGACCGTCAGCAACATGCTCCTGGCCCGACAGGCCACCGGGGGTCGTTCTGATGTTGCTCTCTGCGCCCTCTGCGATCTCTGCGGTGAATTGCGCCCAAGACTGAGGCATTACGCGAAATCTCAGGTTCACTCTGGCGATCAACCCGCCGCAGAAAACCCTGGGGTTCAATAGGACCATCAGGCCGACCTCTGTGGTCTCTGCCAGCTCTGTGCCTCAACGCGTGGGCGGAAAAGCGTCCTTAATCAGCTCGATTTCCGGCGAGCCCTTTTCGTCCAGGACGATCCCCACGAAATCGAACCGCCAATCGCGGTCTGCAAGGCGAAATCTGTGGAGATAATGCCGGGCGACGCGTGTCGCTCGGCGCCTCTTGTGATACCTGACCGTCTCGAATGGCGGGCCGTACTTTTCCGACGAGAGGGTTCGGACTTCCACGAAGGCGATGGTCTTTCCGTCCTGGGCGATGATGTCAATTTCGCCATACGGGCAGGAGTAGTTCAATGCCCGGATGCGGTATCCTTGCCTTCGAAGGAACTTCCGGGCAATTTTCTCGCCCCTTCTGCCGAGGTCGCTGGTTTCTTTAGTCGTCACAAGAAAAACCCTATCGTGCTAACGAGCCGACGAGCTACGTCGTCTTGTCTCCGCAGGCGAAAAGCGCCCCAGTATGACACAGCTCAACTGCCCTAGGCAAGAGACGGGAAGGTAATCTCTGGGGGGTATTGTACCGGCTCCTGCGGGATTCGCACAAGTTCCTCGAAAACAGGGCTGCTGGAGCCCCTCGACTTGTTTCCTCAGAAGGTTGACAAGGCTCTTGGTGGCTTGTACGATTAGCTGGAAGGGAATCCGAAGCCCGGGGCCCTTGACAAACGGGTGGCTCGCTTCATTCGGTTGGGTCACTTCCATGAAAATAGCCCTTATCCACGACTATCAGCCAAACCTTGGTGGCACAACCGAGGTTGTAATCAGAATCGCCCGTGCCCTCAAAAAAAGAGGGCATTCCTGCAAGCTCATCACCTACCCTGAGTCGTGGGTGAAGGAGCGCGACAAGGAAACCATGGAGCTGGTTTACGCGCCGAAACTCGAGATTACCTTCATGAAGTACGCTCCGCACATTTCCACCAAGGTGGGGGAAATTGTTTCGCTGTACGACAGGAAGGAGATAGATTTGTGCCACGCTCATTACGTGCTTCCGTACGGTCTGGCAGCATATCTTGCCAAGCAAGTGTGCGGGATTCCCTACATAATGACATTGCACGGGACTGACATTCACACACTCGCCTCGATGCCCTCTCTGAAACCGGTGATGAAGTTGTGCCTGGAGGCAGCGGACGCGGTCACTTCGGTCTGCGAATACTTGAGAGAGCGCGCCGTGGAAAAGCTGGGGGTTGGCAGGGCCATTACGCTTATTCCGAACTTTGTGGATGTGGGTCAGTTTCGCGGAAGGAGAGGGCGCGGCGCGCTGAGGGCGGTGACTTCGGTCTGCGAATACTTGAGAGAACGCGCCGCGGAAAGGCTGGGCATTCACAGGGCCATTACGGTTGTTCCGAATTTTGTGGGTCTGGGTCGGTTTCGCGCAATGAGGGGGCGAAGCGAGCTGAAGAAGGAGTTCGGGATTCCCCGGGGGTATTGCGTGGTAGCGCATATCTCGAATTATGCGGAGATCAAGAACACGCTTGTCATTCCCGATATTGCGCGAGAGGTCGTGCAGAAACACCTGCGGACGCTCTTCATGATGGTCGGCGAACCGCTGGGGGAAATTGGATACGACCTGGAGAAGCTGAAGAAGACGGTCTCACACCTGGGATTGGATTCGCACTTTCGGTTTGTGGGGAGAAGGAGCGATGTCGCGAGGATACTGCATTTATCGGACATCAGCCTTCTGACCTCTTTGAACGAAGCGGCTCCCCTGGCGGTTCTGGAATCTCTCGCCGCTGGGGTGCCGGTGGTTTGCTCGATGGTGGGAGGGGTTCCGGAGTTGGTGAGGCACGGCGCCAACGGATACCTCGTAACAGGGCAAAGTGTGGGAGAATATGCTGCGTATATCTCGCGGCTGATTGAGAACAGGGAGTTGAGGAGGAGAATGGGAATGAGGGGGATGGAGCTGATTCGAAAGAAGTATTCGGAGGAGGTTGTGATGCCTCAATATCTGAACCTTTACGGGTCTGTTCATGAATCTTCGTGCAAGAGAAATGGGGGAGGTGTTGGACCGAAAGAGACTTGACGAGTGTGAGTCGTGATTTGCAGGCGAGCTGAGTGATAGGTGAGGAGAGCGATGAAAATAACAAGACGAGAATTCTTCAGGAGGACGGCCGGGCTGGCAGCGGTGGGAATTGTGGGGGAGCTGCGCGTGCAGGAATCGCCGGCGCGTGCCCACCGAATTGTGCGGGTGCACAACCCCCTGGCAAGCTTTTTCGACGTGGTTGATTTTCAATTCCAGAAGAATGTCCCCGAAACCTACTACGGGGATTTCGTCAGCCAGAAAGTGGTTTACGGGATGTTCGACGCGGCTCTTTGCGCTCTGACAGGAGATCACGACCCCGTCAAGGCCATGCGTCGCCTCGTCCCGTACAAGAGCGGCGAGCGGGTCTTCATGAAAATCAACACGACTACAACCTGCATCGGTGTCTGGGGCGGCAGGTGGGATAAAATCAACTGGGACGCCCATTACAACGACACCGACGCCATCGCGGAACCAATAAATGCCACCATCAGGGCGCTTGTGAGCAGCGGAGTGCCACAGGAAATGATTGGCATCGCCGACACGAGCTGGACGGAAGGGCGACCCGACCCGGAGAAGCGAACACCGCGCCTCACCCCGAACCGCGTCGCAAGGAAGATAAAGGAGGCTTTTCCGTCGGTTGTACTGTATCGTTCGTCTTTCGTGCCGGGCGGAGACGGAATTACCTGGAAAAGCAACGATCCCGATGCCATTGTCCGGTTCCGCGACCCCATCATTGAGCGAAGGAAGCAACGCGTCACAAGCCATCGTCTGTCTGACCAGGTCATCGCCGCACACCACCTGATAAACGTGCCGATAATGAAAAGACACGACCAGGCAGGTATCACAGGAGCGTTCAAGAACAATTTCGGAACAATCGCCAGTTGCAGGTATTTCCACGAGCCATTATACGCCGGCGAAGGGAAGCCCGGCGCAATGTACAGCAAGGATGCCAATCCGGCGGTGGACATCTGGCTGAACCCCCACGTCGGCGCGAAGACCCCTCTTATTGTCTGCGACGGGATTTTCGGGGGATGGAACTGGGGAAATGACCCGCCCACAGGGTGGAAATCCTTCGGCGGGCGCTCGCCGAATTGCATCCTTCTTGGGACAGACCCCGTCGCAATGGACAGCGTTATTTTCGACCATGTCTCGGAGTCGCTTCCGGAGAAGGTGAAGGATTATCCTGAGCCGAGCATGCTGGTTGACGCGGCGAGACTTGGCCTGGGCCGGTACGAGTCGCGGAAAAGCCCCGACGCAGGATACAACACGATTGATTACGTGGAATTGAACCAGGAATTCGACGAAGGAAAGCTTCGCAGGGTCGGCGAGCTGAGGAAGAAGTACCGCGCTGGCACGAAAACGAGGGAAGAGGTAAGCGATTTGCTCGCGGAGTGCCGGGCGATGATTTAGCCGGGAACGTGCCAAGCTCATCTCTGACCGAGCGCGCACGCGACCCGAAGCCGCGTCGCTCACCGTCAATCCCGCACCTCGAAATGCCGGAAGGCCGCCGCGACTTCCGGCCACTCGCGGTTCTTATCACGGTTCGAGGCGACGAACTCTCCGAGCATCTGCCCCATCCGGATCGCGTGGTCCATGTTGTCGTGGAGAAAGAGGCTTCCGCGTCCGATGAGATAGAGGTTCGGGATGCCGCCGAGAAACCGATGGACGCTCTGCAAGTTTTCCTGCCAGCTCAGGTCGTAAATGGGATAGACGGCTGGAAGCGCTTTCGAGAAGACGCGAGATATTTCTTTGCCTGAGGCGATGATGCCGAGCTGCTTCAGGTCGCCCAGGACATGGCCGAGAAGCTCCCGGTCCGGCATCTGCCAGAAGTGGTCTGCGACGTTGCAGAGCACCTCAATGCATATCAAGGTCTTGCCATCGGCTCTGACCATGTGGGGGCTGAATCTCTTCGGCTCGCTGATTCGACCGAATATATACCTCATCTCGGGAAAATAGTATGTCTCCGCCTCACAGCAAAACTCTTTCTGGAGGCATAGGTACAGGAAGCGTATTGCCCTCCACCTCAGCGCGAGCGCGCTGTGGGCAACCCCCGAAGGCACGCCCGGCGATAACAACTGCACGAGGTCGTGAACCGGTATCGTCGAGACCACGATGTCTGCGGGAATGGACAGCACGCGGCCCGCGCGTCGAAAGAGAACCTCGCTTATGCGCCTCGAGCTTACCCTGACCGCCTCCACCGAAACGCCTGTCAGCAGCTCCCCGCCGCACCCCAGGAACCGCTTTTCAAGCTCCTCGCCAATTCTTCCGATGCCGCCGTCCGGATAATAGAAAAACTTCTTTTCCTTTTTGGGGGAGAGGAGGTCTCGCGCCACAGCCAGCGGCTTTTTCAAAGAGACCCTCGTCTTGGCAGCATGGGCGGAAATAATCCTTGGGTCAATGCCGTACACTTTCCACGCGTACGGGGAATAAAGCAGCTCGTAGATGACTTTCCCCGCTCGGCGCCTCATGCACTCCTCGTAGGAAAGCTCGGCTGCCCCGCCGCGGGCGGGGCGAGAGCTCAGACGCGCCGCCAGAAAGCTCGCCGCGCCCCGAAGGCTGACTCCGATTCCCAGACCTCTCAGGAAACTTCCCAGGTCTGGCGGATAATTCATGTACCGGTCGTTGAGACGAAGCTTCCCGCCTCTCTCCCGGAGAAGGAGGCTTTCGCCGATTACCTCGCGGATGAGCGCCATCGCCTCAGGGGCATACGACGGGTGAATTCGGTGTGAGCCAAAATCGTAGGAAATCTCTCCCTCCGAGAAGGTGTGAGCCATCCCGCCGGTGAAGCTCTCCCGCTCCAGCAAAACGACGCGCCTGCCAAAAGCCTCCGCGAGCTTCCACCCCGCGGTAAGTCCCGCCAGCCCCGCCCCAATAATCACAATCTTTCCTGTGCCTTCTTCTCGGATGTTCACGCGCTGCCAAGCTCCCAGGGACTCACCTTGTCGTCCACAATTGTAGCGTGCCCGGCCTGCAAACGCCCACTGAAAACGCTTTGGGAAGGCCTGAGTGGCGAACTGAGCTGGGGGCGCCCCTGTGGTCGGACACAGCATGTGACGCCGCGTTCGTTCGCCTGCGCGGGTCTCAATGGTTCCTCCAATGGTCCTTGCGCTCAGAGACCAGGGGCGTCAATCCCGCCCAAAGGCGGGACTCCGGGCCCTTGCGTTGCTGACGCTTGCCCACACAGTCCGTCGAGGCGGGATTTGGCCGACAGACAGGAGATACCGGCATTAGGCGGAGGGAGACCGCACGCCTTTTCGGCTGCTCTCACAATACAATGCTCGATAGAACAAGCCTCGGATGCAGCCCGCAGGTCATGATTTTGCATCAATCCCAGGAGGGTTAAAGAGAACCGGCGGCGTGCATTGTTCAAGTCCGAGAGTCCTCTCCGATTGCCTGAGGAACTGCGCGGGCTTCGTCGGCTGCTTCTTTCGCCGATGTTCGAAAAGATGTCCGGAGGAATGCTCGCGGTGGGGTGACCAACCTCTTATGTCCCGTAAGCACACATCCCCGTGCGCGGTGAATTGACCACCGGCAGCAGCATCTCCTCCCCGCACTCGTGCTGCGGAGCGCACTCGTCGCAGACAAACGCCGTGATGTCCGGGGTACAGCAACAACACGCTCGGGTGGCGGGCTTCCCGCAGCAACCGCAAGGTATCACCGGAGCCTTGTTCCTGGCGAGGAACTGGATCGCCCTGCTCATAATCTCGCGCTCCTTTTCGGAGACCACCTTCAGCGCCAGCGTCGTTGTCGTCCCGAAGTCATATTCATGATAGAACTTCATCCCCGGGCGCAGAACCTCCTCGAGCGGAAAATCCATATCCTCCTCGCCGTACTCCTCTAATGGGCTTACGGAGTACCTCCTCTCGCCGATCGTAAACGCGCTCATGTGCCCGCAGCATTCCAGCCAGGTCTCCCTCAATACACTGTCGAGCTCTCTGAGCGTTGCGCTCGCAGGCGCCTCGAGGTGCATCCAGTACTCTGGCAGACCGTACCCCTCCACGACCAGATGAAAGACCTTTTCGCGACGAGGCTTCGCCCTCCCCGTGACCTCCGGGGCGTTCTTCTCCCTGCACCTCTCCAGGTGCCCGCTCATCGCCCTCTTGCTGAACAGGTCATTACAAAGACTACACCTTCCCTCCGGTATCCGTATCCTGCTCTCTCCTTCTCCCATTTCCTGCTCTCCCTCAGTAACCCTTTTGTTCTCCCGCCGCTCCCTTTCTGATCCCGATGTTCGAGGCGCTAGGTGCAGGCGGTCCGCACACGCGTCGTTCAACTCGACGGCCCGGCTCAGGTCATGCCGGAAAGTGTATCTCCGTGGCTTCAATGTGGCGCCGGAGCACGGTCTTTTCCTGCTCTGTTTTCACCGCCGCCAGCTCCTTGTGCAGCTCCAGCATCCCGTCCGCCCTTTGTCTCACATACTGATATGCCACGCTGCGGGGCGCAGCCAGTCCGGGTTTCACCGGCCCGTTTCGAGAAGTGTTCCACCCCGTACCGCTGGCATCTTGTCCCGCCAGTGGCGGGATGGGCATCCTGCCCACAGCGGGAGCGAGACGCTCCCGACACAGCCGCCGGGACGGCAGCGGTACCTGTGGCCCCCTGCGGCTGGGGGCCGCAGGTTTCACGCTCACTTTGTCGCGGCCTCCACGATTTTGATTTCCTCTTCGGTCAGGCTGCAGAGTTCGTAGACGAGTTGGTCAATCTGCCGGTCGGTGTTCTGTCGGCGCGGGCATACGCTGACTCATCCTTGCATTGCCGGCCCGATTCCTTCGAGAATGACCTGTCGAAGGGCGTCCGGGCCGCCGAAGCGCTTGGCGAGGTCCAAAACCTCAATCCCCACCAGGTGCCCTTCGCTGTCGTAATCCACGGCTATCCCCTCCGCGACATGCTTCGTGGCAACAGTCGTTTCGCGAAAGATTATGCTGAGTGCATCCACCTCGGCGTCATAGGACATTTTCACTTCGGACCTTCCTTTCAGAAATAGTAAGTGTAAACTGTGACAACCAGAATCTGATCAGGTTGTTCGACAAATATGGGCCTGACCTGCTTGGTGCGATATATCTCGCCGTGCCACTCCTTGCCATACGGGAGATTCAAACGGCATTGAAAGCGGCCAAGCTCGGCGGGTTCCCATGAGCACTCCTTGATCGCCCCCTCGACCTCATCCGCGCTAAACCCCCGCATTTTAGCATAGCGTGCGGCGCGCTGCGAGAGCCTGAGGGGCTTCATCGAGAAGTTCCCCCTTCGACGATTTTGATTTCCTCTTCGGTCAGGTTATACAGTTCGTAAACGAGTTGGTCAATCTGGCGGTCGGTCGTCTCAATCTGGCGCTGGAGGACAGTCTTTTCGTGCTCGGTCTTCGCCGCCGCCAGCATCTTGTGCAGCTCCAGCATCCGGTCGACCATTTTGGCCATTGGCTCCCGCGCGAAGTGGCCACTGGCGAACATTGGCGTGCCCAGGCGCCAAGTCGGTGGGCCCACGTCATCGCGGAAAATCTATCTCGGTACCTTTGCCGAGCTCCTCGTTGACTACGACCAGTTTCCCTGCCGGCTGGGCGGCGAGCTGCTCGTTTGCATTAAGGAGCTCGATGCCGTAAACGGTTCCGTCGGGCGCCAGATCAATGTTCAACTCATCGCTGATTCGAATCGTCTCCACCTGATCGTGCTTTTCGCGCAGGTAGATGTAGGCTATGTTGTAGCGCGGATCATACGTGAGTTTCACTTCCGACCCTCCCGGACCCGTCGCTCGCGCGAGTCCCTGCGGGGTCCTTTTTGCGCGACCTCGTCGAAAAGCTCTTGCCACTGCTTGGCCTGCTCGCCGTGGGCCTCCAGCTCGCCGCTGACGTAGGCGAGATACCCCAGTATGAGCACCGCGCGCAGGCTGTTGGCCTCGGTGGCGTAGGCGACGTCAAGACCGTGCAGAACGGCGTGCCGGTTGAGCGGGCCGTAGGTGGCGTCGCGCCGGCGCCTGGCATCCCTTTGGTCGGTGCTCTGCCCGATGCTTGACGGGGTCCTGAGCGGCTCCAGGGTGAGCTCCGGGGAGGAGGAGACTCGATGCCTCCTCCCGGCAACTTTGATCGCCGACAGCTTTTGCTCCAGGGCTTTCTTGCTCCTAGGCGCCCCCTTCTCCTTCGCGAAGAGTGGGGCACCCAAGAGGTCGGAACAGATTCCGTCAGCCTGCATGAGCATGACGGGGACGCTCAGCGTGTAGAGTCCGTCACGGTGCGCGCGGAAGGCATCCGCCAGGATTGCCCAGCGTCCAGGCCACATCGCCCGCACCCTCCGGGCTACCCGTTCGACCAATGACGCGGCGAGGTGCTGCATTAGCGCTTCCGCCTCATCGCGGCGCCCGTCCGCTATCAGCTGGGCGAGCTGGCCCCACGCGGCCAAGGGCATGTCTGCCTGCAGCGCCCACCAACCCCTGTCGAGGAGGAAGCGCAGCGCCCTACGCTTTTGAGCTGGCACGATCTGGAACATCCAGCGCAGGAGCAGTTCCGTCGTTCTCGCCCAGGCCTCGTCCCGCCAGGCTCCGGCATCGTCATCGGGTTTGAGCTGCGGTCCCAGTTGAGAGCGCGAACTCATCTGACTGTTCCCTCCACGATTTTGATTTCCTCTTCGGTCAGGCTGTAGAGTTCGTAGACGAGCAGGTCAATCTGGCGGTCGGTCGTCTCAATCTGGCGCTGGAGGACGGTTTTCTCGTGCTCGGTCTTCGCCGCCGCCAGCTTCTTATGCAGCTCAAGCATCCGCTCCACCAGCCCCACCATCCGGTCATGCCGCGCCTTGTCGGCGCAATCGCAGAAGGCTATTCTGCGAATCGGCAGGGCCCCCAGGGAAGCCGCCTTCACCGAAATGGTGGTGAAGCGTTTCCGGAAGTAGCTGTTCAGGAAGCTGCAATTTAGCAATCCGAGTATGTAAAGGATGTCGTAGGCCTCTTCGCGGGGCGTGAAGGCGTTCAGGGTCCCTACGAAGTAGGCCCCTCGCGCATCCAGAGTGGCGACAATGCGGCGCGCCAGGCTCAGATTGCGGATCGCCTGAATGAAGATTTTGGGCTTGGCCCTATGGACCCCCGGGTCCTTGGTTCCCCCTACGATCACGGCGTTTTCGTAGTCAAAGAAGCGCGTCGGTGCCAAGGGGCCGTACCGAGAAACGTCCTTTCCAAAGTAGATTGGGTCCGGATGCTCCCGGTCCCTCTTGACAGAAACAAACTCCTGGTTTGACCTGAGTATCATCCCTAATGAGGTTTTTCCGAGCGAGCCCAGGCGGGCTGAGGCCGCGTCCGCCTTGGCTTTTATGCGCAGCCACCGGTCATCCGCTTCGGGACTGATATCGCACCGATCATCCGCCTCAACCAAATCGTAACCACGGAGGGTCAGTGGTGCGTCCAGACTACCGGGCCTGGCGCGCGACCATTCGAACCTGGCGGACGCGACGCATCCCTTTGCGAGAAAAAGCAGCGACGTGTCGACGTTTGCCCCTTCGAACACAGGGCCGTCTACCAACACAATCTTTCTCAGGGACCGTGATGCGACCATTAGCCTCCGTAGCTTCTCGTAGTAGAAATTGGTCATCCACGTGACAGGAACTATGTAGGCCAGTAATCCCCCCGCCTTGAGCTTGCGGAGCCCCTGCTCTATGAAGAAAGCGTAGGGATCGCACTTGTACTCTACGCAGTCGAAGAAGCGCGTCAGGCGCTTGGTCTCCAGAGACCGCTTCGCACTGTATGGCGGGTTGCCGATGACGGCATCGAAGCCGCCGGATTTCATGATTTCGGGGAATTCTTTGTTCCAGTCGAAGGCGTTGATCCGGTATCGCTCTTCCTCGTCGAGGAATGTCATCTGCTGGTTGTCGTAGAAGTCTGGGCCGATGAGGGAGTTGCCGCACTTGATGTTGTTTCCGAGGTCTGGGAGGGCTCGCTCCCGGAGGAAGCGGTACTGGCTGTCAAGGGTCTGCTCGGACTCGCCTTCGAGGACTTTGAGGAGGAGCGAGAGCTTGGTGACTTCGACGGCCTGGGGGTCAATGTCCACTCCGTAGATGTTGTTGAGGAGGATGCGCTTTCGCTCGGAGATGGTGAGGCGGTAGGTGGGGGAGCGGAGGGTAGGGGTTGGGGGTTGGGGGCCGGGGGTCAGGGCTCAGGGGTCCGGGTTCAGGGGTTAGGGTTTCGGGGCTCGGGTTTAGGGTTTGGTAGATGGGGGGATTTTTCTTCTTAGCCCACTTTTCGGGATCGTGGGAGATGTACCAGTCGCGGTGCCAGTCAAGCAGGTACTGGTAGGCGCCGATGAGGAAGGAGCCGGAGCCGCAGGCGGGGTCGAGGATGCGCAGCTTGGCTGCCTCCTGAGGTATCAGGGATCGGGGGTCGGGGGTCAGGGGCCCGGGATCGGGGGTCAGGGGTCCGGGGTCAGGGGGCCGGGCTCGGGGGCCGGGGGCCCGTCTTTTTCGTCGGCTTGGCGGCTTGCTGCTTTCCGGCCCCTGGCTCCCCGGAGTCGCTCGTTGTTCCGCAGCGACCGGATCAGACCGTTCAGGAGGCGACCCACCTCCTGGGACATGGCCCACACCGGCTTGGCCTGGTCCCGGTTGAGATACCCCAACCTCAGGGCGACCTGCAAGTGGGTCTCTGCTTCGGTCAGTGACCCCCTGGCAATGGAAAGGTAGCGAAGATACTCCGGGCGGTGGAGCCGCCCGTGCCCCTCCGCTATGTTGGCCGGAATCGAGACTGCCGCTCGGCGGATTTGACTGGTCAGTCCGAATTGTTCCTCCGGCGGAAAGAGCTTCGCCAGCCGATAGACCTCCACCACCAAGTCCATTGCTTTTTGCCATACTTGCAGGTCGCGGTAGCTTTGAATCGTCATCTCGTTCCGCTCCTTTCGCTGGTCCCTGATCCCAGTCCCCTGATCCCTGCAGTAATTTACCAACCGTATTCTTCACGATGTAGTCAACGATGTAGGTGGGGGTGTAATAAATGCCGCCTGCCTTCTTGACCTCGGGTTTATCCTCGACGACGGCGCGGTGGCCAGGAGTGAGGCGGATGACCTTTCCTAAGAACTGCTCGTACACCTGGCCGAGAATGTCAGCCGGAAGGACGGAGAATTCGTATGGGCTTTCCGGGTAATAGAGCCTCCTGATGATTTCTTTGAGCGGTTTGTCATCAATGGACAGGGCGGGCGTAAGCTCGTCGGGAGCGTCGGCGCGCCCCTTTTCCTTCCGGAAATAGAAGAGGCCGGAGTTGTATCGCTCGTCTGCCCGGTAGAAAATCTGGCAGATCCGCTCGTAAGCGCCTGTGCCGTTGAGCAAAGCCATGAGCTGCCCGTAGTGCTCGATGCCGCGGTCCTCGCAGATTCGCAGGAAGATGATTCGGTCAATCGTTCGCTGCACGGCGAAGTTCAACTCTCGCTGCGTGAGCTGCGGATTGCGCAGGGCGATGTTGCGCGCGAGGCTCTCGCGCCACGACTCGATTTCCTTGAGGAAGGCGGCGTCAACTTCGGCCGTCCCTCTCTTCCGCTTGCTTTTTTGAGCGTACTCGTCAAAAGAACCTTTCAGGACGGCGTCGCGGGAGAAGATGGAGGCAATCTCCTCCCAGCGCTGGGGGTATTCTGCGCACGTCAGGTAAATGACCCGCGAGGTGGAGGCTTTGTCGCTACTCGCCGGCTTGATCGTGCAATCGTAAACGGCGAATTCCTCGAAATCGGTCAGGATGCTGAGCGGGAGCTTCGCGGACCAGGCGTAGCGGCGAAGCTGATAGGCGGGGTGGACGGCGTCCTTGATCTCGACGGAGGGCTTCTTGGCCTCGACGAACAACTTTCGCGTCCCGCCGATGCGGAAGCAGTAATCGGGCGCTTTGGTGGCGCCGCCGACCTTGATGGCGTCTTCGTGAACGACATCCTTGTAGGCCTCCGCATACCCCTGCTTGTTGTACACATCCCAGCCGAGCAGTTCGAAGAAAGGGTCTACGAACTCAAGTCGAAGCTGCGCTTCCCTGTATTGCCCGGAGCGATACGCTTCCCTGTTGCGCTCGAACCGCTCGATAAGTTGAACGACCTTTTCAGGAACCGCCATGTTGCTACTCACCTCTCACGCGGAAATGATAATCCTGTCGTGCCGAACTTTCAAGAAGCAAGATGGACGGGGTGCGGCTGCATTAGAACGGTAGTGGTGGCGAGCAAAAATGGCGCCCCCGGCAGTATGCGCCTCAATAGCCATCGGCCAGATGCCGATGCCACCTGTAATCGGGCAGGACCGTTGCCTTCACCCCTGACCCCCGACCCCCGACCCCTGATCCCTGCCCCCTGATCCCTGGCCCCTAACCCTTGCCCTGCCGCCCCACCCCATGGCCGAGCCTCCATGCTACACTCGTCCGGCAAACCCTGACTTCAACCAAGGCGAAATTCTTTTGCAGTGAGGTACATCGCGACGATTTTTTCAGGGGGGACTTCAGGAAGGATGTTGTGAATCTGCGTGAAGACGTACCCGGAGCCCTCGGCGAAGATTTTGAGTCGCTGGCGGACATCTTTCTTGACATCCTCAACGCTGCCAAATGGCAGGACGTGCTGCGTATCGCATCCGCCGCCCCAGAAGGTTATGTCCCTGCCGAACTTCTCTTTGAGGACGAGAGGGTCCATTCCTGCCGCCGTCGTCTGCACGGGGTTGAGAATGTCCACTCCGATCTCGATGAGGTCCGGGATGATCGAGACGATGCTTCCGCAGGAATGCAGAAAGACCTTCGCCTCACTGTGGTCGTGAACGTACTGATAGATTTTGCGATGGCGCGGCTTGATGATTTCCCGATACATTTCCGGGTGCATCTGAAGCCCCTGCTGAGTGCCGAGGTCGTCCCCCATCTGAATGATGTCAATGCTGCCGCCGATTGCCCCGAGATAAATCCTGAGGTTTTCGAGGTGAGACTCGACCAGCCGATCGAGGTAATACTCGATGAGCTTTCTGTCGGTCCGCATCCTGACGAGAAATTCGCCCCATCCGAAATGAAACTGCCCGCTTTCGACGACATTTCCGCCGAACTCGCCAAGGATGGCCTTATCCATCCCGGTTCTATATCGAGCTGCCTGCTCTTTGAGGAAAGAGACCTCCTCGTCTGGGATGACGGGCAATTCCAATTTATCAATTTCCGATTTTGATTTTGCGCCTTTCAGTGGGCAATAAGTTGCGTCGTAATAAAGCCCCGACGCCGGCATGCGGGCGATTTCCCGCCCATTCTCCACGATGATTCTATCTCCGTTTGGCAGAAGAATCGGACGGAAGGATTCCGGCACGAGGCATTCCGAGCCGTCGGGAAGAATGTCCTCTCGCCAGCGGTTGATTTTCAGCCCGAACGCGGGCGCGAGCCGGTGAACCTGAACCACATCCCCGCCAAAGTAGTCCACGACCTCCATGTCCGGCTCCGCGAGCTGCTGCATGACGTCGTAGACCTTCGTCCTCGGCAGATGCTCGAAGCCGAGATATTTCTTCAGCTTGTTGTAAGCGATGGCGGTGATTCCCGTGGACCGCATCGCCCCAAAATCAATCGGCACGCGGTCCCTCGGCTGATGATTTATCGCCGCCATCACCCTCTCCCGCGAATTCATCTTTCGGTCAGCTCCGACATCGTGTGCCTTGGGCGAGTCAGGCGCTCGGACGCCTGTGACCCAAGCTGGAAAGGATAATCCCGCGCGCGGTTGGGGTCAAGGGACCCGCGGTTATCATGTTGACTTCGCAGGGGCGCCGGTTTAGGTTTATTCGAGATCGTGAGCGCCCGTTTCGGAGGCGTGCGACGTTCTGGCCGGGGCCGCTCCGGCAATTTGTTTCCGCCGGTTGCATTGCGCCGGTGGGACAGGATTACACAAGCTCATTTGGGAAGCACCATGAAGGTTCAACTATGACGCTTGCGAGGAAGGTCGGAAGGACGAAGATAGTCTGCACGATTGGGCCGGCGAGCCGGGGCGGTGGGGTCTTGCGCCGGATGATTCAGGCGGGGATGGACGTGGCGAGGCTCAATTTTTCGCACGGGACGCACGAGGAGCATTTAGAGGCGTTACAGAGGGTGCGGCAGATTTCCGAGCGGACCGGTCAGCCGGTTGCGGTGCTTCAAGACCTTTCCGGGGCGAAGGTGCGGCTCGGGGAAATCGAGAACGGGGAATGCGTTGTGGAGCGAGGAGGGCGGCTTATCCTCACAGCGCGGGAAATTCTCGGCAATGCGGAGAGGGTCCCGGTCAATTACGGCCGGCTTCCGCGGGAGGTGAGGGAAGGCGACCCGATTCTCATCGGCGACGGGGCGGTGAGGCTGCGAGTAATGGAGGCATCGCGGGATGAAATCGTATGCAAGGTGCTCGTCGGCGGAAGGCTCGCTTCGCGCAAGGGGATAAATCTTCCGGAGACGGCTTTGAAGCTTCCGGCGCTGACGGAGAAGGACAGGGCTGACCTTCGGTTCGGAATCGAGAACGACGTTGACTTTGTGGCGCTTTCTTTCGTGAGGAGAGCCGCGGACATCGCCGAACTGCGGAAGATAATTTCGAGCGCGGGGAAAGACATCCCCATCGTAGCGAAAATCGAGACGCCGATGGCTCTGGAAAACCTGGAAGAAATCGTCAAGGAGGCGGACGCGGTGATGGTCGCGCGGGGCGACCTCGGAGTGGAGGCTGAGCTGGAGAGTGTCGCGCTCATTCAAAAGCGAATCATCCGCCTATGCAACCGTCTGGGCAAGCCGGTCATCACGGCGACGCAGATGCTGGAGTCCATGGTGGTCAACCCGACGCCGACGAGGGCGGAAGTCACCGACATCGCAAATGCCATCCTGGACGGCACCGACGCGGTGATGCTGAGCGGAGAAACGGCCGCCGGCAAGTACCCGGTTAAAGCAGTTCAGATAATGTCGAAGATTGCGCTCAGGACGGAACAGGGGCTGCCCGCTGCCGAACACGCCAAAGTCATCTCGGCCGCCGGCGAGGCGGAAGTTCCGGACGCGATTGCTCACGCGGCCGCGACCATGGCGCGCGACATCACTGCTCGTGCCATAGTCGCCTGCACCATTTCCGGCGGGACCGCGAGGCTCATAGCCCGGTATCGCCCGCGAGTTCTCATTCTGGCCGCGAGTCCTCTGCTGACGACGGTCAGAAGGCTCTGCCTGACGTGGGGGGTCTTCGCGGTTTTGGTGGAAGAGTCCGGGCGATGGGAGGAGACCGTTTCCGCGGCGGTGCGGGCCTTTACCTTTTGCAGGCTGCTTCGCAAAGGCGACAGGGCAGTGGTCGTCGCAGGTATTTCCCCGAAGAGGCCCGGAGGCGCAAACCTCCTTCGTGTCGTCGAGGTATGACCGACAGGGGCGTGGACATCTTGCCCATGTCATCCCTCCACGACGCTGACCACGGGTCCCGCCAAAGGCGGGATGCCACAAGATGCTCTGCTTTCAGGCCAGCCCCCGTCGGGCTTCGGAATCTGCCACCGATTGGCAGCCACATCCGGGCCGAGGGAGACCTTGACCCGACCACGGCGTCGTGATAAGATGACAGGTGTGGGATTGCTTCGGACTCCGGTGCTGCGGAGCATCAACCCACTTCGCGCAGATGCCAACGGTTACAGCCAAATAGGTGGCGGTTTCGCAAAAGCCCGCTGAAGGACTCTCCTTTTATTGAGCGTTGTGGACGCAACCGAAGAGGCCTGGGGTATCCGTGCGGCGAATCCCCCGCCCCGCGGGAACGCGGAGGTTACAACAAAGGGGGCACTCGGTCAAAAAGGTCATGGCCGCGGAACGCCTGATAGAAATGCTAATTCACTGCCGCAGTTCATGTTCTGCCAATGCTTCAGCCCGGGAAAACGGGGATTCTATCGTTGCGTCCTCGTCTCCCCTCGCTACAGGCGGACACCGCGGCCGAGCCGTCGAGCCAGCGGGCGCCTTGGCCGAAGGGGGAATTACATTGCTGTGCCTTCTCCTCGCCCTGACCCTCGGCGGATGCGTCTCCGCGAGAAAAGCCGCCGAACAGCCCCCTCTTGTGGTGACGCCGACCCGCCTTTCCCCGCCTTTCAAGCTCGGCGAGAGGCTCACCTACGACGCCTATTACGGCCTGATCCTTGTGGGAAAAGCTACCCTCGTTGTCCAGGACATCGTCGAAATCTGCGGAAGAGCCGCCTACCACATCGTCCTGACCGCCAAAACCACGCCAGCCTTCTCCAAAATATTCCACGTGGACGACAGAATCGAGACATTCTTGGACATCCAGGAGTTCATCCCCTGGAAATTCGTCAAGGTCTTGAAGGAAGGCGACTACAGGTGCGACGAGGAGACCATCCTCGACCAAGAGAATCATCTCGGACATTTCCGTTCTAACCGCAGCGGCTATACAGAGGACTACGACCTTCCCGAAAAGTGCCAGGACACCCTTTCGGTATTCTACTTTCTGAGGCTCCTGCCTTACGATGTCGGAGAGAAGTTCTTGCTAAAGGTTACGGCCGACGAGAAAATATGGGACGTGGCGGTCGAGGTCATGGAGAGGGCTCGCAAGACAATTTACCGGGGAGGGGACTACGACACTTTCCTTCTCATGCCGGACGTGGAGCTGGACTCCGGGTCTCTCCGCAAAGGAAGAGCCAGGGTCTGGATAAGCACCGACGAAAGGAAGCTAATTGTTTGCGTCAAAACCAAGCTCTCCTTTGGATACCTGACCCTCGCCCTCATCAACGTTGACAACATATACCAATGCCAGGAGCAATCCGCGTTCGGCTGCGTCTCCGTCAATTGACGAGGCCGAGAGGGTTTGGCTGCGATTGGGTGGCACAGGACTATGCCGCTCCTTCAGAGCTTCGATGGTTTATGTGCAGCCCTCCCTGGGCGTTGCCCAGGGCTACGGTCTCGCCCCCCTTCGGGGCTTACGGATGGTGGAGAGGCCAAGCCCCACCCCCCGCCCTGGGCGGGGCGGGGCAGAGAATAGCCCAGGGCGAAGCCCTGGGAGGGCCGTTTCAATGCCACCAGGCCCTGCAAGGACGCCATAGGGCCCAGCCAGGCGCAAGCACGAAGCCCACGCGACCCAGATACAGCCGCACCCGGCCGAGATTGCTTTCACGGCTATCCATCCACCGCCAGCCGGCAAGGAGAATTATTGGCGACAATAGCCCCTTTAGGCGGCGAAAACCCGCCACCGATGGGAGGTTGACAGGCTCTCGCCGCCGGATGGACGTTACCTCTTGACCGGTAGATGCCAAAGTGGTATATTTCTTGCGGAATCCTCGCCAGAGACTTTGTGGGAGGGGGTCTCTGTAGAACGGGAAAAAAGATGTTGACATGGGATACTGCCGGAAATAGCTTTATTGTCGCTCTACTCCAGAGGCGGGAATTTCACCTTCAAGGTAGGAAAGGCGTGTCATGATAGGCGCGGACGGCAATTACCTCGCGGGAATCCTCAGGAACGCCGGCCTCATCAACGAGGACCAGGCCAAGGCTGCTGAGGAGGCCGCCGAAAAAAGGAAGGTCCCCATAACCACCGCTGTCAAGGAACTCGGCTTTGCCGACAGGAACGCAATCTCCCAGGCTCTCGCGGAGCACTTCGGGCTGCGCTCTATTGACCTTGCGACAGTGGACGTTGACAAGGAAGTCCTTGCGGTGATCCCCCACAGCGTCGCCCGCAGATACAAAATTGTCCCTCTGGAAAAGAGAGATGACACCCTTGTCGTTGCCATATCCGACCCCCTCAACCTCGATTCGGTGGACAGCTTGCGCATCCTCCTGAAGATGAACGTGGAACCGGTAATCGCCGACGCGGAGGACATCCAGAAGTCCATCGAGAGGCATTACGGCGCCGAGGAAGAAGCCGTAGCCAAGATGCTGGAAGAAATATCCTCCGGCGACATTCAATTCGTTCACGAGGACGGAAGGTCCTTGACCCCCGAAGAGGAGGAACAAGAATCCCCCGACGAGGCGCCGGTTATCAAGCTTGTCAGCCTCCTGATTATGGAAGCGTTCCGGCATCGTGCCAGCGACATTCACCTCGAGCCTCTGGGGCGAAAGTTCCGCATCCGATACCGGATTGACGGTTACTGCCATGAGGTGGAGGGGCCGCCGCGGAGACTTCAGGGTTCTGTCCTCTCCCGCGTCAAGATTATGGCGGGAATGGACATCGCCGAGAAGAGACTCCCCCAGGACGGAAGAATTCTCATCAAGGTCCTGGGACGCGAGCTTGACCTTCGTGTCTCCGCTCTCCCTGGAAGTCACGGCGAGAGCGTCGTCATGAGAATACTGGACAAGCAGGGCTTGCTTTTAGGCTTGTCAGAGCTTGGATTCAGCAGCGAGGACCAGAGAAGCTACGAGAAACTCATTCAGTTGCCACACGGCGTCCTGTTGATAACGGGGCCGACCGGCAGCGGCAAAACCACAACCCTTTACGCGTGCCTCAACTACATTAACCGCCCGGATAGAAAAATCATCACCGTCGAAGAGCCCATCGAGTACATGCTTTCAGGGATAAATCAGGTGCAGGTAAACGAGGACATAGGCCTGACCTTCGGGAGAGTCCTGAGGTCGGTTCTCCGCCAGGCGCCCAACGTCATAATGGTCGGGGAAATCCGCGACCTCGAGACAGCCGAAATAGCAGTCAATGCCTCCCTGACCGGCCACCTCGTCTTCAGCACCTTGCACACCAACGACGCCCCAAGCGCCATCCCCCGTCTCATTGACATCGGCGTCAAGCCGTTCCTTGTGGCATCGGCTTTGCAGTCGGTCATGGCGCAGAGGCTTGTCAGGAGAATCTGTCCCGAATGCGCCCAGCCCTACGACCCACCCGATTACGAATTGGAAGCAATGGGGTTGACGCGACAAGACTTGAAGAGCGCAACCTTGCGAAAAGGAAGTGGTTGCGCCGCCTGCAACTATACGGGCTATCGCGGCAGAATCGGAATCTTCGAGCTTATGACTGTCAACGAGGACATCCAGAAACTGATTTACCAGTGCGTCCCCGCAACGGAGATTCGCAAGGTCGCCCGTCAATACGGAATGAAGACCCTCCGCGAGGACGGAATGCTGAAAGTCCTCGCCGGAGTGACGACCTTCACGGAAGTCATGGAAACAACCATTAAGGATATAGACTGACGCGACCGCAGCCTCTATCGTCAAACAAAGGAGCGTGATGTCCATGGTCGAGATGGATGAGTTGCTACAGTTGGTAGTTGACGAGAACGCTTCGGACCTCCACATCGCCGTGGGCAAGCCACCTTGTCTGAGGGTAGATGGGCGCCTTCGCCCACTTCAAATGGACCCTCTCACGCCAGAAGATTCCGAACGATTGATGAGAAGCATCACCTCTGAGGAACATATCCAGAGAGTCAGGGAACACGGCGGCACGGACTTCGGTTTCGCCTTCGGGGATATGGGGCGATTCAGAGTAAGCGTCTTCAGGGAAAGAGGCAACTTCGGCGTGGCGCTGCGGCTCCTTCCGTCGAAGCTCATGACCTTTGAGGAGATAGGCCTTCCCCCGGGGATAAAAGACCTCCTTTTCCGGCCGAGGGGCTTGATCCTGGTGGTCGGACCGACAGGCTGCGGAAAGACCACTACTCTCGCCACCATGATTGACATCATCAACACCGAGCGCGACTGCCACATCATAACCGTCGAAGACCCAATAGAGTACTACCACTACCACAAGAAAGGAATCGTCACTCAGAGAGAGCTTGGGGTGGACGTTCCTTCCTTTGCCGAGGCGCTGAAACGGGGACTCCGCCAGGACCCGGACGTCATGCTCGTCGGGGAAATGAGAGACCTGGAGACAATGGAAGCGGCCATCACCGCCGCTGAGACCGGCCACCTTGTCTTCGCCACGCTGCACACCACAGGTTCCGCAAGGACAGTTGACCGCATCATTGACGCTTTCCCAACAAACCAGCAGGAGCAGATTAGAACGCAGCTTGCCTCGTCAATTCTGGCGGTCATTTCCGAGGTCCTCCTGGTAAGGGCTTCCGGAAGGGGCCGCATCGCCGCATTTGAAATCATGGTTTCTACCCCCTCCATTCAGAACCTCATCAGAGAGGCGAAAACGTACCGCATAACCTCCGACATTCAGACCGGAGCGAAGTACGGAATGAAAACATTGGATGCTTCCCTTCTGGAGCTTTACAAAAAGGGCCTTATCACTTACGGCGACCTGATCACGAAGGCTCAGGACCCCGATTCGGTGATTGCCAAGCTGAAGCTGGAATCGGCTTAAGGAGGAGATTTTTGTGGTCACCACTTACGACCAAGATTTTCTGGGTACGCTTTTGCACGAGAAGGGACTGATCACCCGGGAGCAACTCGAGGAAGCCATCGAGGAGAGGGAGCGAACCGGGGAAGTGCTCGGGCATATACTTGTGGAATTCGGGTTCGTCTCCGAGGAGAGAATTCTCAATGTCTTAGCAGAGCACCTCGGGATGCGAACCATGAGCTTGAAGAACAAAGACATCCCTGAAGAGGTCGTCAGGAGGATAGGACCTACCACCGCCCGCGCCTATGGCGTGGTTCCCGTGGAAGCTGACGACGGCTCCATTACTGTTGCCCTCTCAGACCCTCTTAACATCTCCATCCTCGATGACCTCCGTTTCATGCTCGATACACCCATAAGAGCCGTTGTCGCAAGCAAAGAGGACATCCAGGAGGCCCTGCAGAAATATTATGGCGGCGAGGGTGAGTCCGTCCAGGACCTCCTGAAAGAAATAGAAGCGGAGCTTCCCCTGGAAAAGTTCGACGAGGAGGCCGTCCAGGATGACGTCGTGACGCTGAGGGAGCTTGCAAGCGAAGCTCCTGTAGTCAAGCTGCTGAACCTCATCCTCATTCAGGCCATCAAGGACAGAGCCAGCGACATCCACTTCGAGCCTTTCGAGAGCGATTTCAAGGTCCGGTACAGGGTGGACGGCATCCTCTACGAGATGATTCCGCCGCCAAAGCACCTGGCTCTTGCCCTGACCTGCCGCATAAAGGTTCTTTCAAACCTCAACATCGCCGAAAGGAGATTGCCCCAGGACGGGCGAATCATGCTCAACGTTCTCGGACGCAACGTGGACATCCGCGTCTCGACGCTTCCGACCGCTTTCGGCGAGAGCGTGGTGCTGCGAGTTTTGGACAGGACCGTCGTCGGGCTGAATATCGAGCAATTGGGGATGAGGCCCGATACTCTCGCTGGAATGAACGAGTTGATTGCCAGACCCAACGGCATCATCATCGTCACCGGCCCCACCGGTTGTGGCAAAACCACATCCCTCTACGCCTTTCTGAAGAAAGTTAACCTCATGACCGATAAGCTCATCACTACCGAAGACCCTGTCGAATACGACCTGGAAGGCGTGGTTCAGGTAGCCATCAACCCAAGAATCGGCCTGACTTTCGCCAGGTGCCTCAGGCACATTTTGCGACAGGACCCCGACAAAATCATGGTCGGCGAAATCCGTGACCTGGAGACCGCCGAGTTGTCAATCCAGGCGTCTCTCACCGGACACCTTGTCCTTTCAACTCTTCACACAAACGACGCACCAGGCGCCATTACGCGTCTGATTGATATGGAGGTGGAGCCATTCCTTATCACCTCCACTCTCGAGGCGATTTTGGCCCAGAGGCTGATAAGAACTATCTGCCCACGATGCAAAACCCCATTCTCCCCTTCCGAGTTCGTCCTCAATGAACTCGGCTTGACCCTCGACGACATCGAGGGCAAACAGCTCTTCTACGGCAAAGGCTGCCACGAATGCAACGAAACGGGGTATCTCGGCCGAACCGGCATCTTCGAGCTTATGGTCATCAGAGACCCTATCCGTGACCTCATCATGAAGAAGGCGCCGACCGTTTTGATGCGCGAGAAAGCGCGCGAACTCGGAATGCGAACCCTCAGAGAAGAAGGCATCCTGAAGATATTTGACGGAATTAGCACCGTGGAGGAGGTGGCCAGGGAGACCTGAGGCTTCGCGTTTTCCTCGGGGGATTCCTCTGTCAGTATCCGGCGCGGCCGCGCAGCGAAGAAGAAAGCCGCCGTTTTCAGGGCTAATCTCCCCGACCGTCTCTGTGCTGATAAAACCTCACCAGCCGGGCGTTACTCATGTCTGTTCAACTTGAAGGGCTGAAAGATTTAGAGCTGATAGAGCTGTTCAAGGACAATAAAGCCCAAATTCTCCGGGAGATTCGCAAGATTATTGTCGGGCAGGACGACATTATCGCCGAACTGCTCGCTGCGATGCTTGCCAGGGGACACTGCCTCATAATTGGCGTTCCCGGTCTCGCCAAGACTCTCATCATCAAAACGATCGCTCAGGTCTTCGACCTGACGTTCAGCCGCATCCAATTCACTCCCGATCTGATGCCCGCCGATATTATCGGGACCGAATTCATCGAGGACTTGTCCGTCTCCAAGAAGATGAAGTTCATAAAGGGACCGGTTTTCGCCAACATCGTCCTTGCCGACGAGATCAATCGCACCCCACCAAAGACCCAGTCGGCCCTCCTGGAAGTAATGCAGGAGAATCAAATAACCGTCGCCGGCACTACCTACTTCGTGGAAAAACCTTTCTTTGTCCTGGCAACGCAGAATCCGATCGAGCAGGAAGGGACGTATCCACTCCCCGAAGCCCAGCAGGACAGATTCATGTTCAGCCTCCACATAGATTATCCGGATAAGCAGCAGGAAATGGACATCGTCGAGACTACCACGGGAAAGCTCGATTACCGCATCGAGCCGGTCATGGCAGCCAGCGATGTCCTGAGAATGCAGGAAGTCGTCAGAAACGTTCCGGTTTCTCAGCATGTTGTCGAATACACGACAGACCTTGTCAGAGCCTCCAGACCCAACTCCGAAAACGCGCTTCCCTTCGTGAAAGACTATGTTACGTGGGGAGCGGGGCCGCGGGCGGCTCAATATCTCATCCTCGGGGTGAAGGCAAACGCCGTTCTGAACGGAAAAGTCAATATCTCCTGTGATGACGTCCGCAGAATCGCCAAGCCAGTTCTCAGGCACAGGATTTTCACTAACTTCAACGCCGACGCCGATGGCGTCACTGTTGACGACGTGATTGACAGGCTCCTGGAGACGGTAAAGGAGCCTTCGGGGAACTGACTCATACAGTTGGGAAGGCAGTGCCAGGAGGCGTTCAATCGAACATCCTCCCCGAAAGGATAGAATCGCGCGGAAAACAGAGGAGAGGTCATGAATTGCGGGAAGGCAATCGGGCTAATAGTCGCGGCTGGGGTATTCTCGTTGCCCGTATCTTCACACGGGGCGAGCTGCGGCCCGCCGCCCCCAGCGGCCCCGCACAGGATTAAGGGAGGGGAAGGCTTCCCGCCTTTACCATTGCCCGTCACTCCTCTCCGACGGACGGAGAAAAAGCGTCCTCCTTCCCCGCCGACCCTCGTCATCAAAGTCAGGCTCGGTTCCGAGGATGACTGGACCACCGACCCCGGAGACATCAAGCGGCTTTTAGAATTGACCTCGGGGCGCCTGGAGCTTCCCTATACATCCAGAGAGATGTCGCTGGATGAGTTCAATTTCGACCCCGCCGAAAGTCCGATCCTTTATTTCACCGGACACGAAGCTGTTTCCTTCACGCCCACTCAGCGGCTGAAGCTCAGGGAATACGTTTCTCTCGGCGGCACAGTATGGGCCGACGCGTGCTGCGGCGCAAGACCTTTCGCCGACTCCTTCCGACGGGAAGTCTCCTTAGTCTTCCCTGACCGGCCGCTTTCAGTCCTCCCTCTCGACCACCCGCTTTACTCAATCTACCACCAGATTGCGAAGGTCCGTTTCAGAAAGGACAACGAATACTTCACCGATACACCCAGGCTGGAGGCTGTCCACATCGGCTGCCGGGCCGGCCTGATTTTCACGCCCCACGACCTTAGCTGCGGATGGGATGGCCACACACACGACCGCGGCGAAAGAGTGGACGTGGACGACGCACAGCGAATCGGAACCAACATGGTCGCATACGCACTCGCCTATTACAGGTCAGGGCTGATGTTCTCCCATCGCGTTCAGTACAAAAAAGCTGAAGGGGTTGCCGACAGCGATTTCTTCGTGGGCCATCTCAAACACGGCGGCGATTGGAACACCGACCCGGACGGACTCCAGAACCTCATGCTCGAAATCGAGAAGGAAACAAGCGTCAAGGTGAATTTCAAAGTCAAGGAGGTTGACCCGCTGAAGTCGGACCTCTTCTCCTGTCCTTTTCTGTACATGTCGGGCCATGGCAATTTCAGCTTCGCCGACGCGGAGCGCTCAAATTTGCGCGAGTACCTTTCCCGAGGGGGATTTCTGCTTGCGGAGAGCTGCTGTGGAAGGGCCGCTTTCGACGCTTCTTTCCGAAGGGAGATGTCGAAGGTGTTTTCGGATAGGAAACTGGAGGTTCTTCCGTCCGATTGCCAGTTATGCAACATCCACTACAACTTGGAATCGGTCGCGTATTCTCCGAGGGCGATGGCGCTCGAGCCGGCCCTAACTGAGCCGCGCCTCGAAGGAATCACTATTGACGGCAAGCTCGTGGTCGTGTACAGCAAGTTCGACCTGGGGTGCGGGTGGGAGAGAATTCCTCATCCTCATACTCTCGCGGTGGAGATGAAGGACGCCTTCAAAATTGGCATAAACTCCATCATTTACGCCATGACACACTGAATTCTTGGGCTTCGATGCCTTCACCGCCGCGAGCGGCCCGCGGGCGCCTTTCAACGCCAGGTTTGTTATGCGGTTCGGGCCGGCCAGAGCGTCCCCTCGCCGCAGCATTTTCGCTCTCCGAGAAGCACTCCTTCAACTGTTGCACGGAGCTTCAGCAGTGCGAGTCTGCGCGATTGACATAGGGACAAGTTCCGTGCGGGGGCTGGTCGCAGACCTGCAAGGCGCCGGCCGGATACGCGTCGTGCACCGGGAGGGCGAAATCACACACCTCGGTCAAATGCTGAGCCGGACGGGCTTCCTGATTCCACCGGCGATTCAGCGGACCGCGGAGGCTGTCGAGAAAATCGTCGCGAAAGCGAAGAATCTCGGGGCAGAGAGGTTCAAGCTTGTTGCGACGAGCGCTGCAAGGCATGCCACCAATCCAGAGGATTTGAAAGACCGGATTCGGGAGCTGACCTCCTTGGAAGCAACGGTCATCAGCGGGCTTGAAGAGGCGAGGTACATCTGCGAAGGCGTCTTGAGCAGCCTCGACATTGGCGGCAAAAGGGTGCTTATGGCCGACCTCGGCGGCGGAAGCACAGAGTTGATTTTCGTTCGACCGGGAGAGGAGCCGGTTTTAAAATCGGTTCACGCTGGAGCGCTGACCGTCACCGAGAGCTTCTTTCGCTATGATCCCCCGCTCCCGAAAGAGCTTTCGCGTGCTTTTAACCATGCGAGGGACCTACTGCGCGAAGCGTGCGCGGGGCTTCTTTCCGGCATCGAGGAGCTGATTGGGCTCGGGGGCACCATCACGACGATTCCTGCGATGCTCATGGAAATGGAGAAGTACGATCCCGCAAGGGTCCACAATTACGTCGTCCCCAGAGAGGAGGTCGAATGGACACTCCATCGGCTGGCCATGCTGCCGTTGTGGGACAGGACTACCGTCAAGGGACTCGAGGTGGCACGAGCGGGGATCATCGTCGGCGGGCTTGTCATCGTCAAGGCGCTTCTGGAAGTGACCGGCTTCGACAAGCTCCGCGTCAGCGACGAGGGAATTCTCCTCGGGATTGTCCTGTCCATGTGGCCGGGGGTACCGTGAGAGCTGCCCGGTGCGGAAAGTCCTTCTGGAATTCGTTGCGGCGAAAAGCTCATGGCGGTAGAATCGCCGAAGACGCAATGGGGCCTCCGGAAGCGATTCTCTGGAGGGCTTTACGATGAGCGCGCCGCTTGCACTGTCGCCGAAAATGCCAACCTTGATACTGTGAGAAGAAACTGTGCCCGTTGTAACGAGTGTCGAAAAATCCCTGGAGGTTTATAAGATATTCGCCGAGAAGAGAGTGGCGGTGCCGTGTTTCTGCACGGAGAACCTCGCCACTACCCATGCCGTTTTTGCGGCCGCCGAGGAGATTGGGCGGGACTTCGACATCACAAACGTGCCTGTAATCCTCTCTTTCACCGCGAGGTATCCCGAGCGGCAGCAGCTTGTGAACTACACGCCTTTTGCCGACCCGGTGGAGGGATTTCTGGCGCTCCGGGACGATGCCCTCAGGCTTGCCAGAAAGGGCGGCAAATTCGAAAACGTCATGGTCTTCGCCCACCTCGACCACGGCCAGCCGGATGCCGATAATGACCTCTTCGAGATGGGGAAAGGATTTGTCTCGTCCGTCATGTACGACTGCTCTGCTCTGCCGCTGGAGGAAAACATCGCCCGCACGAAAAAGTTCAAGGAACAGCACCGCGCCGACTACCTGGTGGAAGCAATTGTTGACGAGATAGCGATGTCCGGCTCGCAACCGCTCCAATTGACAGACCCCGCCCGGGCAAAAGCTTACGTGGACGAAACAGGCGTTGATGTCATCGTCCCGAACGTCGGCACGGAGCATCAGTCAACCTACATCCCGGCGAAATATCACAGAGAACGGGCTCGGGCGATTCGCGACGCCATCGGCCACAAAATGGTCCTCCATGGCAGCTCCAGCCTCAGCAAAGAGGAGGTCAGACGCATCGGCGAAGACGGAATTATCAAGCTCAACATCTGGACGACATTTGAGAAAACCGCGGGTCAGCGCCTGGCGAAGGATACAATCCAAAATCTGCCCGGAATCCTGACGCAGCACGATATTGATGTCTTGATAGAGGAAGGCAGGCTGGGGGAATTCTTCAGGGCCTGCCCACCAGCTCGGCCGAGCCTGAAATTCCTGACGGAGGTTCACCGCCGAAACGAAATCTTCTTCCCGACGGTTAAGGAAATGATGAAGGAGTACATGCGCCTTCTCGGCTATGCTTCCCTGGCAGGGATGAAGTTCTGAGAAGCCGGCCTATGGCGGCCCGGAGCGAAATGGGTCTTTGCGTCTAAGCGCCGTCCGAAAATGAAACCTCCTGCGGCATCTCCACTATTGCTTGACCCATGAGCACCGCGACTGGCAGGGGGCGGTGCATCACGACCACCTCTCGTATAGGCGAATTGCCGGCACCAGTTCGGCCAAATCTGTGCTATACTATTGGCGAAACAACGATAGCAGACTCGACAACAAGCGCTTGATGCCGCAAAGGGCCGCCGTAATATTTCTTGGAAAGGGGTGAGCAGCATGAGAAAGTGGCTCGTCCTTCTGTTACTCATCGCCATATCTCGTGTAGAGGGGATGGTTCCGCTTCAGCAAACCACTGTCCCGCTGAAAACTGATGTGAGGGTCAAAACCTCACGGAGAGAGACTGTCAAAGACGAATATTCCGGATTCGGCATGCGCGAATCGTCGCAGAAAAACATAACCGAAAAAACGTTCCTCTCCATCGAAGTTCGCAACCTCTCCGGGAGGCTCCTCAAAGAGCTAAAGATTGTTTACCGCTTCTTCGACCTGCAATTCGACCGCTCCACCAACGAAAGGTTGATCCTCACTCGAAGGATGGCGGACACAGAGAAGCTGATAGCTTCCGGCAGCGGAGAGTTGACCATCGCCGACCTGAAGCCCCTCGAGAAAAAGGTCGTGGAGACCGAGCCCTACGAGACGAGCTATCGCTCGACTCAGGACTTGACGAAGTTCATCCCCAGAACCAAGACAACCGGGACAAAGTTCGGCGGTTACATCGTGGAGTACTTCGTTGCAGGTCAGCTCGTCAAACGCGACGCCAGCACCAGGAGGCTCCACGAGGCTTACCTGAGGTCAATTCGGGCCCCGGGGGCCAACTCATTGAGGATGAAAGTCGGGAAATAACCGGGCCGAACGCGCCGGCCTTCAGCACGGCCTCGTCCAAGATTCCTCCGCCTCCTGCCCAGTTGGCAAAGGGGCCAGTGTTCTTCTCAAGAGAAGGGGACCACAAAACCGCCGAACAGAGCGCGAACCTCGCCTCAGAAAGCTATTGACAACGGATTCCTTTGTTGCTACTTTCTGGCGGGCGCTATGCCTCCCGGAAACCAGACCAAATTCCCGGACAATGTTGGCCATGGCAGACTGTTGTTGCCGCCCGGTAGCGAATCTGTGGTTCGCCCATTAGCACAAGCCAGTTGACCGGCCGACATTTTCCACGCGTGGGGGAAAGGCTATGCAAGGATACCCGAAAGTAGTCAGGCTGAACGACGGAACAAAGGTCACCCTCCGTCCTATGGTCAAAGAGGACGTGCAGAACTTGTTGGCATTCTTCCGGAAATTGCCGGAGGAAGACAGGCTTTTTCTTAAAGACGATGTTACCGACGAGAAGGTCATCCAGCGCTGGGCCGACGAGCTCGATTACGAAAAGACCTTTCCGATTCTGGCGGAGGTCGAGGACGAAATCATAGCGGATGCCACTCTCCACACCCTCGAGCGAGGCTGGTCAAGGCACGTCGGCGAAGTTCGCTGCGTCGTCGCAAGGGAGTACCAGAGAAAAGGACTGGGCACGATTCTCATAAGGGAGATGTTCCATCGCGCCCTCCAGAAAGGACTCCATAAGCTCCAGGCTTCGATGCCCGATAAGCAGGTCGGCGCCATGAAGGCTTTCCAGACCATCGGCTTCAGGAAGGAGGCGGTCCTCAAAGAGCACGCCGTGGACATAAAGGGGAACAAGCACGACCTTGTCATCATGACCAACAGCGTCGCGGAACTTTGGCGCAAGATAACCGACCACCTTGTGGAGACGGGCTTCTCCGCAGAGCACTGACGTTTCCTGGTCAGGAGGGTCGAACGCTGCTGTCAAACGCAGTCGTTCTTGGGGAAACAACGACGGCACCGGCAACGCATTTGGAGGGCATGATGTCAGGATCTATCCGCAACAGCGGCAACCGGGGAGAATCACACACCACTCCTGCTGAACCCGGAGACACGCTGAAAGTCCCCGGACCCGACGGGCCACCGGAGGAAGGCAGGACGATTCGTGATGTCCGGACTCTCTGGGGAGGTGCTGTCTCGCCGGACGCGTCGCCCGGCTCTTCCATCAAAGCCGCGGGAATCGGCGAGGGGTTAGAGGCCGCATCGAAACTTCTTCCGTGCCTCCGGCGCCTCTCGAAGGCGAAAGAGGAAAAGGAAAAACCGGAGGAGAGCGATTTCGAGCTTATCGAACTGCTTGGCAAAGGCGGCATGGGGATGGTCTTCCTTGCCAGGCAGAAATCGCTCGACCGGGAGGTCGCCGTGAAGGTGATTCAACCCCAGGCGGCTGAGGATGCAGAGGCTCGCGGCAAGTTTTTCGCGGAGGCTCTGGTAACGGGGGAACTTGACCACCCGAACATCGTCCCCGTGTACGACTTTGGCGGCACGCCCGAAGGCGTCCTTTTCTACCCGATGAAGCAGGTTCGGGGCGCCTCGTGGGACAAGGCAATCCAGCAGAAGTCTCTGGAAGAAAACCTTTCGATTCTGAACTCGGTCTGCGATGCGGTGGCTTTCGGGCACGACAAGGGAGTTATTCACCGAGACCTCAAGCCGGAAAACGTGATGCTTGGGGATTACGGCGAAGTCTTCGTGATGGATTGGGGGCTTGCGGCGAGCGTCGGAAGCGGAAAAGCTGAAGCATTGACGCCGGAGTCGGGGCTTGCTGGGACGCCCGCCTACATGGCGCCCGAAATGGCAGCGTGCGACCTGGCGAAAATCGGCCCCGCCAGCGACATTTACCTCTTGGGTGGCATCCTGTACGAGATCGTGACCGGGTTGAGACCGCACACGGGGGAGGATGCGTATGCCTGCATCCACGCGGCGATGGAGAACATCATCCAGCCGACGGAGAAGAAGGGAGAATTGGTCGAGATTGCCCTGAAAGCAATGGCAACGGAGCCGCACGAGCGCTATAAATCAGTCAAGGAATTCCAGCGAGCGATTCGGGAGTACGGGTCTCATGCGGAGAGTTTGAAACTCTCGGCGGCCGCGGACGAGCGCCTCTCTCGGGCGAGGGGGAAACCGAAAGCGGAGGTCTATCGCGAGCTTACAGAGACCATCGCTGGTTACCAGCAGGCGATCGAACTGTGGTCGCAGAACGAATCCGCGATTCTCGGCCTGCGCAGGGCTCGCGAGACATTCGTCGAGGTTGCTCTTGAGCGGGGCGACCTGGCTCTCGCCCAGTCGCAGGTCGCGGCGATAGAGGAGGAATGCGGCAAGCTTGTCCTCGTTGAGAAAGGCCCCAAAGGCCCAGAGGATTTAGCCGAGCGCGTAAGCCTTGCGACCGCTCAGGCAGCCCGAAAGGAAAAGATCGCCCGCCTCAGCCGCCGCGCGGCCATCGCCACCACGGCTTTGATCATTATCGTCACATCAACCGCATATCTCATCACGAGGGCGGCTCGCAACCGCGCGGTAGCGGCTCAGAGAAGGGCCCTCTCAGCGAAAGCGGAGGAATCGAGGCAGCGGCAAAAAGCCGAAGAAGCCCTGCGGACCGCCGAACGAGAGAACTACTACAACATCATCGCGCTGGCAGACGCAAAGACCGCCAATTCGTTGTATGACCAGGCCGAAGCCTTGCTCTGGACCGCACCCAGGCAACTCCGCGGCTGGGAGTGGGGAAGGCTGATGCACGTTTGCCATCAAGAACTCTTGGCCCTGAAGGGTCATTCAGACACCGTGTTGTCCGTAGCCTTCTCCCGGGATGGCAGCCGAGTCGTCACGGGAAGCAGGGATAGTACGGCGAAGCTCTGGGACGCCGAAACCGGCCAGGAGCTCTTGACCCTCCAGGGCCATTCCGCACCTGTCCCATCCGCCGCCTTTTCCCCGGATGGGGAGCGGGTCGTCACGGCAAGCTCGGACAATAAGGCCAAGCTGTGGGACGCAAAAACGGGCAAGGAGCTTCTCACCCTGGAGGGCCATTCAGACAGAGTGTTGTCTGTAGCCTTCTCGTCGGACGGGACACGCGTGGTGACGGGAGGCGGGGACCTGACGGCAGGCGTGGACGATACGGCGAGAGTGTGGGACGCGCAAACCGGCAAAGAGCTTCTGGCTGTGAAGGGCCATTCGAAGCAGGTCAACTCCGTGGCCTTTTCGCCGGACGGGAGGCGAGTTGCGACGGCGAGCTCGGACAACACAGCAAGGGTCTGGGACGCCGAAACCGGCCAGGAGCTCCTGAAGCTGTGGCCCGACGGACAGCCGGACCCAGAAGTTCTGCAATTTCCTATCCACTCGGTGGCCTTCTCCCCGGACGGCATGCGCATAGTGACTGGGGGTGACAGCAGAACAGTCAAGATATTGGATGCAGAAACCGGGCGGGAGATTTCGGCCTTGAGCGGCCACTCCCGAAGTGTCGAGTCGGCGGTCTTTTCGCCCGACGGGAAGCGAATACTCACCGGAGGCTGGGACAGGACCGCGAAGGTCTGGGATGCCGAAAGCGGCCAGGAGATTCTGACGTTGAAGGGTCGTTCCAGCGTTATATTCTGCGTGGCCTTTTCCCCGGATGGCAAGCGTGTAGCCACGGCAAGCATGGACCAGACCGCAAAGATTTGGGACGCTGAGAAAGTACAGGACGTCCCCACCCTAACGGGGCATCTGGAGGTGACCTGCGTAGGCTTTTCCCCCGACGGGACGCGAGTGGTGACGGGAAGCTCACACGGCACGGCGAGGGTCTGGGACACCGAGAGCGGCCGCGAGATTCTGACTCCTGGCGGGACCCACGGGACCGATGCAGGACGTCATCGCTGTAGGCTTTTCGCCGGACGGGAAGCGAGTCGCGACGGCAAACAAATTGAGCATAGCGACGACCTGCGACGCGCAAACCGGCCTGGAGATTTATTCGACCGCGTTGCGGGATCGGTGGGTTCTGTCCTGCGCATCCTTTTCACCGGACGGGTGCCGGCTGGCCACCGGAAGGTCGGGGGCGGTGACGCTCTGGATCGCTGAGACCGGGCAGGAGATTTTGACCCTCGAGGCTGATGAGTTCAATGGGAGATCCGTGGCCTTTTCCCCTGATGGGAAGCGCGTAGTGGCGTCAGGGGAGGATAGGTTGGGCGAGCGTCTCGCGAGGGTCCGGGATGCCTTGACCGGCAGGAGATTCTGGTCCTGAAACGCCATTCGGATCCTGTGACCAGCGTGGCCTTTTCCCCGGACGGCAAGCGGTTGGCCACAGGAAGCTACGACCTTACCGCGAAGGTCTGGGACGGCGTAAGCGGCCGCGAGGTTTCTACCTTTAGGGGCCATTCCGAGGCTGTGCAGTCTGTGGCGTTTTCCCCGGACGGGAGGCGGCTCGTGACGGGAAGCTGGGACAAAACCGCGAAGGTGTGGGACGTCGAAACTGGCCAGGAGCTCCTGACCCTGACGGGCCACTCAGAAAGTGTGGCATGCGTTGCTTTCTCCTCGGACGGGAAGCGACTGGTGACGGGAAGCCGCGGTGGCTCAGCGAAGATATGGGACGCTTTCGACTGGAACGTCACCCCCGAGGAGATCGAGCAGCAGAAGCGCGAACGGTACAGGCGGTGGCTGGAGAAGAACCGCTGAAAGCCGGCGCGTTCGGAAACAACCTCAGAAGAGCCGCAGCCGTGTGGAAGCGCACATGCCTGCTCACCACGGTTTCGTTCAGCGCGATGCTTTGCATCTCTGCGGCTCTGTTTCCAAAGACGATAGAAGGTTGAACGCAGGGACGCCAGGGCGCGGAGAATCTTGGGAATCCCAGATACTCCCGGGCACTTATGTATCCATTGTGGGAAGCGTCCGCTGCGTTCGCCAACCCCGCTATTGCGGCGGCAACGAAGAAAGGTTAATCTTACGACAAGGGGCGCAAGGGAGGGGCTATCCCTGCCGGGCGGATTACGCCTGGAGAAATGGGTCATGAGCAGGGCGATATGGATATTGGGACTGATTGCGTTAGCAGCCCTGATTTATCTTCTTGCCACCATCGGAGAAGACCAGAAAGACGAACCGCGGCCGGTGCCGCCGCCGGTTGCGCCTTCCCAGCCGGAGCCCGAGGCAATCGTCGAGAGGATTCAGTGCCCTGTTTGCCTCGGCTACGGCTACAGTGTGGAGCAGACAAGAGCCGGGCCGAGGAGGCGAATATGCCAGTTCTGCGCCGGAAAAGGAGGGAAGGTTCTGCGCATTCCACCGGGGAATGTGAAGTGTCCCAATTGTGAAGGTTTTGGCAAAATCCGGACCAGCGCCGCCGCTTCTGCGATGTGCCTGAGATGCGCCGGGCGGGGGTACATTAAGGCGCCCTTTGAGCCGTCCTCATGATTTCGTGGACCGCGGTCCACGCTTCAGGGGCATCTCCCCGAATAAGAGCCTTGACCTTTTGTTTTTTCGCCCCTTATAACATCGTTGTGCGTTCTGTACAGCCAACGATTCGAACGAACATCACCACGGGAGTGGCATGAAAAGGCTCTCCGTCGCCTCTATTGTCCCGCTGGCACTTTTCTTTTTCGCTGCGGTGGGTTCCGGGATCGAGGAGGTCGAACAATACCACGTCTGGGATTTGAGTCCTCATTGGGTCCGGTGTCCTGTGTGTGAGGGGTGTGGGTGGACGGCCGTGCAGACGAAGATGGGGCCGAAAAAGCGACTCTGCCGGCTCTGTGGGGGGAGAGGAGGCACGGAGGTCCGCGTTCCGCTGGGCAACGTGAAGTGCCTCGCCTGCGATGGTTTCGGGAGGCTCCCGACCGGCGCCGCGACCCCCGCCATCTGTCGAACGTGCGCGGGGCGGGGATACGTAAAATCTCCCTTTGAGACACCCGGCTCAGCGCAGCATCCAAACCCCTTCATGGTTGAGGTGTCGGCGACATTTGAAGGCCCCGGCGGAGAAAAGCTGACCCTCCCCGGCTTCTACGACGGCGAGAACGGCTGGAAAGTGCGCTTCTCGCCGACCGCCGTTGGAAAGTGGAAGTATGAGACGCGCTGCAAGGCTGACCCCGCGATGGATGGCAAACGCGGCGAAATCGAATGCGTCCCGAACACAAACCCAAACATCCATGGCGGGCTGAGAATTGACCGGGAGCACCCTTACCACTTCGTTTACGAGGATGGCACGCGATATTTTCTCCTCGGATTCGAGGCGGACTGGCTATGGGCGCTGGACATGTCCGACCCGGAAATCCCCAACGTCAAAAAATTCGTTGATGCCATCGCCGCTTACGGATTCAACCACCTCGTCATGAACGCCTACGCACATGATACGCCCTGGGCTAAGGGGAAATCCAGCCAATGGGATTACGGCCCGCCGCAGATGTTCGCCTGGGAGGGGACGAATGAGAATCCGGACCACAGCCGCATGAACGTCAGGTTCTGGCAGCATTACGACAGAGTGGTCAGCTGCCTGCACGAGAAAGGAATAATCGCGCACATCATGCTGCGGGTATATAACAAGCTGGTGAACTGGCCCAAAAACGGAAGCCCGGAGGACCTCCTCTACTATAAATACATCGTCGCCAGGTATCAGGCCTTCTCGAACGTCGTATGGGATTTCTCCAAGGAAGCCCACTACGAGATGGACGCCAGTTACAAGCTTACCGTCATCAAAGCCGTAAAAGACTGGGATGCCTACGACCGCCTCATTACTGTCCACGACGATAACGCCAACTACGACAACGGCAATTACAATCTCTGCGATTTCCGCTCCGACCAGCAACACGAGAACTGGGGCGAGATGGTCCTTGCCCAGCGGCGGCAGGCCGCGGCCGCTTTTCTCGCGGCGGGCCAAAAGGGAGCCTCGCAGCGGGACCTTGCCGCCTGGCCCGTCGTGAACATCGAGTACGGATACGAGCGCGGCGTTGAGAAGCTTCCGACCTATGGCGTCATGCAGGATTGGCAGGAAGTCCTGCGAAGGACTTACGAGATAATCTGCACCGGTGGCTACGCGAGCTACTATTACTCAAATACGTCCTGGGATTTGATTAAATGGCAGCCGCAGCCGCCAGGGTGGGAAAGATATTCCATTCTGAGAAAATTCTTCGATAGCGTCGAGTACTGGAACATGACGCCGAAAGGGAAGGTTAACGGTGTGTGGGTTCTCGCGAACGAAGGAAAAGAATACGTCATCTTCGCCCCGAACGGCGGGGCGGTGCAGTTCACCGTCTCGGAGGCGACCTCCCCCCTCCGCGCCGGATGGCTCAATGTCCACACCGGCGAGAAAATCGCTGCCGACACCGCCTCGAACGGCGACCATTCGAGGCAGTCGCCCTTCGGCCCGGCCCCCGTCCTCCTCCATCTGGGTGGAGGAAGCCTGCCCTGTACCGGATAGTAGCCTCTTCGCTGCCGTGGAGAGAATTTCGGGGCGGGGCTCATCTTACCACAGGCGTGCGGCACACAAGCTGCATGTTCGGGTGGCGCCGCCGTTTTTGCGCAGCAGGGCTTGCCTCCGACGGAAAGGCCCCCGCCTGCACCGCAGTTGAATCGCTCGCTGAGGCCGCAGCGTGCGGCAAGCTATACGGTAGCCAGCCTAACTTCGCGCGCCTGTCCAGGTTCCGAAAAAGCCGGAAGTTGACTGCCACGTGCCAGAACCTCTGGTAGCGCCGCCTTCGGTGCGGAATGTCCCATGCCAGGTGATGGTGTAGGGACCCCCGACGCCCGTGCCGCTCGTCACCAGGTTGAACTCACCGGTGGGAGTAATGGTTCCGTGCCCGGTAAAGCTCCCCACGGAAGGGCTGTTGATCCGGACAGTAACTGCTCCATCGCTCCCGAAAACGGCGGTCCAGGTTCCGCTCTCCGTGCCCGTATACGTCCCGGAGTAGTCGCCGGCGAAGGGGTTTCCTTCGCCCTCATCGCCGTCGCCACCGCCGCAACCAGCCATGCCGACAGCAATCAACAACACCCCAATCCATGTCCAGAATCTCTTTCCCATGTGCTTACCCTCCCTCTGTCGTTGACGTTGAGGCAGTCCCGGCCGCCTCCATCCTCCCTCCAGTGATTGCGAGCCGGGCGGCGGCACCCTGGCGAACTCAAACACGCTGTGGAACAAATGCTCGCCCAGGGACCGCCCTCATGGAACCTCTCTTAAACCGCTCTTACCCGGAAATGTCAACTGAAAATTTCGGCTTCTTTTGGCAATGCGGGCCCTTAGTGCCCTGGCTCATAAATCCCATCGCGTATTTTGGGACGGGATTTACAGGGTGATGCGGATTAGTCCCGTTGTCGGTCTTGACCATCCCGTCCCCCGCCGAGCGCGGGGTCTCGTACCTTGGTGCATTTGTGAATTGGCATGCTCAGTGAAGCCCTCCTCCCCGAAGCAGCCCTTGCGCGACTGCTCGCGCGGCCCCAAATTGGCCTCAGCAGCGATAGCGTCAACCATCACATTGGTCTTCGCAGGGCGGGCGCCTCGGCGCTCGCTCCGGGTGGTGTCATGCGAGCGGTGGACTCTGAGACCGCAGCGGCTTCGCGGTCATCGGTCCCTTCCGACCGGGCGTATGAGGATGTCGCGATACTGAATGGAGCTGTGGTCGCCCTGGAGCATCAGCGGCCCAGGCGTCCCTTCCTTGCTATCAATCGCCGCGCCGGTCACGCCGTCAATTTCTTCGTCGTCAATTATCCTCTTGCCATTTTGCCTGACGGTAATCCGAGCCTTCTGGACGACTTCGCCGGCCTCGTTCACCCTCGCCTGCCGGAAGATGATGTCGTAAGTCTGCCATCGTCCGGGGGCCTTGCAGGCATTTTCGCTGGGGGCTATCTTCCCGTATATCGCCCCGCACATCCCTTTGCTCAGTCCCTGACCGAATGAATCCGCCACCTGCACCTCGTACCGTCCCTGGAGGTAAACGCCGCTGTTGCCCCCTTTCGGGACGTTGAATTCGATGTGCAGCTCGCAATCCCCGAACTTCTCGACGGTACAAAGGTCTGTCCCTGGCTTATCGTGCGAAGTCTCGTTGTACAGCACCCCCTCCACGACGCTCCAGCTCTGCCTTCCCCTGGGATTGCGGAGCTGCCACCCCGTCACGTCTTTCCCGTTGAAAAGCCGAATCCAGCCGGCCCTCTCCGCCGCAAGAGCTACACTTGCAATGAAACAAAATCCCAGAATGCAGCCTATCAGTGGAGGAAATCTTTTCGTTCGCATCTTTCTCTCCTTTCCTTTCGCTGAATACTAAACCTCCGGCACTCTTTTCGTCATCTTCCACAGAAACAGTCCTTCGGAATTATAACAGACACAATGGCAATACAGCGGCGTTTTTCCACCTTGCCGATGCTCATGGCGGCACGCACCTGCCTTGGGCAGCGTAGCGGATCAATTCACAAATGCGCTCGCCTATTACAGCGGACGAAGGGGCTGTTCTGAGACGACAAATGGGCTTCAAGAACCCGGCGTAACACTGCCCTTCCCGCCTCTGGCGGGACAGTGTCGGGGGCGAGACGCCCTCGATACAGCCGCCCAGAGCGCAGCGTTACATTGTACCGCCAGCGTCGCGCTGGCTGTCCTGCGGGCATCCTGCCCGCAGCATCCCTGGCGTCCCGCGGGGCGGGGCGAGACGCCCGCGGTACAGCCGCCCAGAGCGCAGCGTTACATTGTACCGCCAGCGTCTCGCTGGCTGTCCTGCGGGCATCCTGCCCGCAGCATCCCTCGCGTCCCGCGGGGCGGGGCGAGACGCCCCCGGTACAGCCGCCCCGAGCGCAGCGGTACATACCACCACGGGGGGGCCATGCCTGACGTGAAATTGCGCCTTCCCAGGAATGCTGAATGCTGCTAATTTTGTATTGAGTTTTTGCGAGACCATAGGGCGCTACCCGCGACCTTTTCCGCCGCATGCTCACTGAGGCGGCGAGGAGTCCGTCGCTGCGGAGCTGTCACGCCGCACAGTTCCTGAGTTCCCGACACGAACGGACATCAACGTCAGAAAGGAGGGGCTATGCTGAAGGGATTGATTGCCGTAATGTGCGTTTTCATGGTTATAGGACAGGCGCCAGTTGCTGAGTCACCTGGCCCGTCGGTGGCCAGGAATCCTCGTAGGCTTCTCTACGTGGTTCAGACGAAGGGATTCCACCACGCCAGCACCGAACCTTCCATTCCGGCTGTTATGACCCTCGGGCGCAACTCCCGTGCGTTCACAACGACAGTCACGGACGACGCCTCCATCATCACCGCAGAACTGCTCAAGAATTACGACGCAGTGATGTTCTTTACGACAGGCGAGCTTCCCATGGACGAGTCGCAGAAAAAGGCTTTGCTCGATTTCATCAGGTCGGGCAAAGGCTTTATCGGCATTCACTGTGCCACCGATACCTTCCACAGGTGGCCGGAATACGGCGAGATGATCGGTGGCTACTTTGAGAGCCACCCCTGGACTCACGAGGTTACCATCATCGTCGAGGACCCGAACTTCCCGGGGATGAACTTCCTTGGGAAATCGTTTCGCTTCAAGGAGGAGGTTTACCAATATCGCAACTGGTCCCGGCGCAGGGTTCACGTCCTCCTGAGCCTGGACAACAGCTCCGTGGATATAAGCAAGGGGAAGCGGCCGGACAAGGATTACGCCATAGCATGGTGCAAAAGGTACGGCAACGGACGCGTCCTTTTCAACGGACTCGGCCATTTCCCCGAAGCGTGGAGTGACCCTCGTTTCGAGAGGATGATTCTCGACGGAATTCGCTGGGCAATGGGCGATTTGCCGGACCGCGTCCCCATAGAGAAGCCGGCTAAGTAAACAATCCACGCTCCATCGAACTAAAGCGGAGAGCAGCCGGTTGGGCGCAAGGGTGCCGCGCAGTAAACGCCGGCCCGCAATCGCCGGGGCGTATCTGATCGCTGCCCGTGCGCGAAAGGCAAGCGCGTGCGCAGGCCTGCTGAGGCTTCGCGGCCGCAAACAACACAACGCACCGCATGCCGCCTCGCCGACACAGAAGATAGGACAACCATTGGAGTTGAATGGCATGGACATTCGGAGGTTCCTGTCCAAGCCGCCCCACATCTTTCTCGGACTGCTTTTGCCTGTCCTCCCGCTCCGAAACGCCCGGGCGGCTCTTTCCGGAAGCACCGAGCAGATACGCCGCATGATCGCCGAGCGCGATTTCCCGGGCTGCGAGCCGGTCATGGACACACAGCAGCAATTCATCGTTTTCTCCCCGGACAAGGGCCTGTCGCGCGAGCTCCTCGCGGCGGTCATGAAGCTGAGGCAGGAGATTTGCCACTTCTTCGGCATTTCAAAAGTATGGGACCAGCCGGCCTTCATACTTGTGTTCCCGACGAGGGAAAGATACGGATTGCCGAGCACCGGCGGGGCAGCAGTCCAGTTCAAGTACCGGGGCCAAGACGTTCGTCTCATCGCCTCTTACCTCCAGGACGAGTTGAAGGAGAGAATCCTCCCTCACGAGATGGTTCACTTCCTCATCGCGGACCTTTCGGCAGTTGGAAGTCCCCGTCGAGGAAAGCCCACGGAACTGCCGGTCTTTATCAACGAGGGCATCGCCGAGTACTTCACCGCTCACCCGGCGAGGCGACTACTTTTCGAGAAAGCCGTCTGGGAGATTTTCAAGGCAGGAAGATTGGAGTCTCTCAGGAAAATCGTATCGTCCGCCGCAAGCTGGCCCGAAGCCCTCAGTGTGGGACCACGTTTCTGGGAACAGCGCGCGCAGGCGTACAGTGTCATCCGCTTTCTTGCCTCCCTTCCCGGCGGAAACGTGAAGCTCAGGAACTATATTCTCAGCTACGGCACATTATCCAGCCGGGTGTCGCGCGAATCTGCATCGTTGCGGGCATTCGAGATGGCTTTTCGGCAGGACTATTCTTCCTGGGACCAGCTCCAGAGAAGATGGACGCAGTTCATCCGCGACAGGGAGATCGTCGTAATTGAAGCAGAATCCGCCCCCGTCATCGGCTCTTCCGGCGAAAAGCCGGATGTCGTCACTGCTCGCAGCGAAAAACTCTGGTTCAGCGGAGGAAAAGCAATTTTCTTCCGCGCCGCCAAACCGGGTGGCTTTCTCACCATCCAGGGCACAATGCCCAGCACCGGAACATACGACATTTATGCCATCTATGCCCGCAGCCCTCGCTCAGGGCAGTTTCGCCTCTCCCTGAATGGGAAACAGCTCCCCGCAATCTTCGACGGATACGCCAGCCAAAACGACCTCTGCGAGCCTGTCCACTATGGCAGGATTCCCATTTCCGCCGGGGCGATGACCATTGCCTTCTCCGTTGTCGGCAAGCAGCCTGTCTCCAGCGGCTTTGACATCGGCGTGGATTGTCTCGTCTTTCGAAGAGAGTTCCGGTAGCGGCGCGGCAGTGCTGTGAACGATGTACAGAAAGAAACTCTCTGGGCAAGAAAAATCGAAAGAGCGGAAGCGCAGCGAGAAAACATCTCTCACCGCGCCGCCGCCCCTTTTTCACCGGACAAGCTCAGGCAAAAAAGACTTACAGGGCATAGCAGGGTTGGGGAAAGGTTTGTCATGGGGAGATTTCTCTGTGCGTGGCCTGCTACGCCCCTTTCTGTTAGGTACAAAACCACCCGCACTTTCTTACTTCTCCCACTGTAAAGCGTTTCTGCCTATTAGACGCAGCAGCGACCAGAAAGTTTCAAGAAAAATTCCGTGAGGGAAATTTTTGGCGGCCTGGCATTTGCCCGATGCTTCACGGGAGCTCAAAGGCCTTGCGTTAGCCTTTGGTCCATAAATCCGGCGGCATATTATTGGGCAAGACTCCAGGACGTAGCCCCGAGACCCTATCCGCGAGGCCCTGGTGTAGTGAGGCTGAAATCGTCGCGCCTTCCCATCGTGGTCTCCGAATGCTGTCCGTCCCGTGCAAGGACAACCTCGCTCTGCCGCGTCCTCCTTACGTCGTCGCCCTTGTGAAATCGTGTAGTTAGCCCCGCCCGTGGGCCTGAAGAACTCGCCGCGCGTTCTCCCAATAGACCTGTCGCAGAACGTCCTCGGGCAGATTCAAGCCCGTCAGCCGTACAGGACCGCCCGCGTCAGGGTCGAGAATCGGAGAGTTAAAAACCGCATCGGTTTCCCAGAACTTCCGATGGACGTAGTAGCGAAGAGAATAATGCCGCAGGTCTGTTTCTGGCACGACGTAATTGTCCGTCCCGAAGAGAATTCGGCGGGCGTGCTTGATGAAGAAACTCCGGCTTTCTTCGGTCTTCCTGCTGAGCTCCCTGGTGACCCATTTTGTTGCGCTGGTGTCCAGGTGGAGGTTCGAATAGTTCTCCAGCAACCGAGATACGCGGTCGAGATGTTCCGGGTCTCCGCCCAGATGCGCGCAGACAACCGTCAGCTTTCCGTTCCTCCCTAAGAACGCCTCCAGTTGCTCATAGTGCTCGTCCTTTGTTCCATACATCGTCCGGTCCGAATAATATCTGGCGTACCAGAGATCGGGATCGGCGATGTGCACGAGAGCTATCAGCTTCTTATCGCACATGCAGTCGAAAAGAGCCTGAAGACGCCGGTCGCTGATTTTCAGCTTGTGCTTTGCCATCGCACGCGGCTGAAACCAGAGCTTTATCCCTATCACTCCTTCCTCAGAGCTCTTCGACATAAGAGATAAGTTCGCTTCTGTGAATTGCCTCGAACCCCCAGAATGCGAAAAGTCCAGCGGAACACAAAACAAAAAGCGACCCGCGAAGCGCTCTTTGAGCGCCGCCAGGTCCCCCAATACAGTGACCGCCACAGCCCTTTCTATCCCGTACAAATCCATGCTCCGCAAAAGGTGCTCTGTCTCGGGCATGTCGAAGCTGTGAACGTGAAAATCCACAATCGGGCAATCAACTCTCTTCGGAAAGGGAGCTATGTCGCTCAGTTCGGCAGGTACTGTCGCGTTCATTGTAACCATCTCAGCCCGCCGCGAAATTCGTCTCCAGTCACCCGTATCTCAACCGCTAAGCCAGCAAGCCTCCGCTGCTGAAAAGATAACCGCAGAGCACGCGTCCCACGCGAAGGTCTGCCAGGAATTCCCTCTTCAGCAGGCTTTTCCTCTGCGTTTTCCGCGTTCTCTGCGGCGGATTCTTTCCGGCCTTGGTGATTGCGGCTGGCTACTTTTTCTTCTCCTCCTTCTGCTTTTTCAGGAGGACGTCTTTGGTTATCAACTCTAAGTTGACAAGCTTGACTCGCTCGCTTTGCGGAATCTCCTCGCCCCGCATGAGCCTCTTTGCCATCTTCACCCCTTCGGCAGCCATCCAGTCGGCGTGCTGATCAATTGTGCAATGGATTGTCCCTTTGACAATTTCCTCCTGGATAGCCTTCAGGTTGTCGAATCCCGCCACGAGTATCTTGCCCGTTTTGCCTGCCGCCTCGATGGCTCGCACAGCACCCAGGGCCATGTTATCGTTGGCACAGAAAAGACCTTCTATCTCCGGGTGCGCCTGAAGCATCGCCGCGAAAACGTTGGCCGCTTGTTCGGTCTCCCAGTTCGCGGTCTCGTTAGCTATTTCCACAACCTTCCCCTGCGTTTCCCGCAGGGCTTTGAGGTATCCCTGCCTTCGTTTCTGAGCATTGTCCGCAGCCCTGATACCCTCCAGCATCGCGACCTTCCCCTGGCCGCCCATTGCTCTTATCAGCTCGCGCGTCGCCATGTACGCCCCCTGCACGTTATCTGTCCCTATGTATGCGACGTACTTCAATCCCTGCGCCTCCACTTCCTGAGGGTCGAGCGGATTGTCCAGGTTGATGACCGGAATCCCCGCTTTGTTTGCGTCCAGCAGCGGCTTGACCAATGCCTTGGAGTCCGCGGGCGCGATAAGTATCACCCCCACTTTCTGTGCGACCATGGCCCCAACGATCTGAGCCTGCTCCTCGGTCGCCGTCTCCCTCGACGCTGACTTGACGAGGAGCTTGACCCCAAGCTTTTCCGCTTCCTCTCTCCCCCCTTTCTCCATCGTCTGGAAGAACTCGTTGGTCAGGGTCTTCATGATGAGGGCAACCGGCCGCTCCCCGCTTTGGCGGGACGGCCCCTTTTTCAGAATAACAACCAGGACGACTGCCGCGACAGCCACAACGCCAATGACCACCGAAATTAGGCTCTTTTTCATTCTATAACCTCCCACTTTGCCGGGTTGCAAAATTCTCGGCGCTCCTGGCGGCCTCTGTGGCGAACAAGAAACACTCCCACGCCCCGGCGCCGAGCACTCACAGCGGCCCCGGCCCACTCCCACAACCCATAACAAATCGCCCTTTCCCCGTCAAGCTCCTTCCCCGTTCCGGCACCACATGCTTTGATGGAACTGACCTTCCTCATTCGACTGTCACTATATAGAACCTCCGCGGGGATAGGGCTCCCTCCGCGTCGTCCTGGGTGAGCACTCCCCCGGTCCCGCTCTGCACAGACCCCAGCGACACCCATGCCGACCCCACACGCTCCTGGTAGTAAACCCGGTACTTCTTCCCCACAACGCTTTGCCATGCCAGTCTCACCCGCCGATTGCTCCCTTCGCCATCAAGCCAGATTTTTTGTACTTTGAAGACCGAGTTGGCGTTGTTGGGGTCGGTCCCCGCTATCAGCTCATAGCGGTCGTTTTGCCCGTCCCCGTCGGTATCTGCGAGACGCGGGTTGGTCCCGTTGCGATACTCCTCAATGTTGACAAGCCCGTCTCCATCCGGGTCGCCAGACGAACCATTGTCCCCTGCGGCACTATAAGCATCGAGCGACTTCTCATTCTCCCACCAGTTGGGCATTCCATCCCCGTCGCTGTCCAGCCAGACTCTTAATGGAAAGTAATAGCTCTGATTGTTTTCTTCCGAGATTTCCTGAATCTCCGCCTTCGCGTCCGCCGCCGCGCAAACATGATAATTCCCTTCCGTCGCTACCGCAGGGAGCGTCACGGTAACCTTCGCCTCGTGCTTCTGCCCGGCACCCAGTGAGGGAATCAAATCGCCCCCTAAAACGGTATCTTTCCCGTCAATCCTCGAATCCGTGGACAGGTAGAACTCCAGCCGACAGGAACCCGTCGTCAAGCTCCCCACATTCTGAATCGTCGCCCGTACCTCCATCTTCTGGCGTTCAACTGCCGACGACGGCCCCCCGACTCCCGATATCGCAAGGTCGCCCCTCTTCGGATAGATAAATGTTATCCCCGCTTTGTCGCCGACGCCGAGCTCTCTCCTCATCTCCCCGTTCCCCAGCGCGTAGTACATTACTTGGTCGGAATATGCCGCCTGGTAAACGTCGTCAAGGGAAAGAGTGTGCCCCGCCTCGTGCAGAATCGCTGTGTACATGTCGTAGGCTGTCGAGGGCGTCGGCGTGGCTGATGACCAGCTCTTGTTTTTGTTGAGTGCTATGTCTGCCTCCTCTATGGAAGTCCCAACAATCCAGTAAACTGTAACCCCCAGGGAACTGCCGAGGTTCTCCTTCGCCCACCCCACAACGTTTCGCCCGTCCTGAACGTCTAAGTTCGGATAATAAGCCGACGTCTCCCCCTTGCAGGAGAAGGACATGTATGTTGTCGGAACATCCTGCCATTTCTGAAACGCATCTTTGACCGCATTGACGTATCTCTCTGCCGAAATGCCTCCCGGCGGAGCAACGCCTGTGTACACATAATATGGCATTGGCAGGTCCCGATCGCGCCATTTGTACCCCGACCAGCTATATCCGCTCGCCCCCCATGCCGACAGCGGCAGTACTCCCGCCGCAATAAAAACGCTCCCTGCCGCCAGTCCCTTCGCCACAAACCTCATATCGAGGGGCCTTTCTTCCGTTGAATCTCGGAAATCGCGTCGGCGAATTCCTCGATTCCTATTTCCGCCGCCCCGGCCACCGTTTCTTTGCCACTTATCGCCGCCTTCCGCTCGCGGTATTTCCGGTAGGTCCCGAACCTGTCCAGGACGACTTTCCGCCCGGTTGAGCTATCCGTCAAAACGTCGAACTTTCCCTGAATCCATCCCGCTATCGGGCAGAAGAGGTTCGGGTCTTTTTGCAGGAAGACCACCGCCTCCTCTCCGGCCGTGAACCTCGGCATCCCTGGAATAACTTGTCCGAGATTCTCTCCCGGCAGAAACCCTCCGGGCAGTTTGATGCTGAGCGTCTGGCTATCCAGGGAGCCTTTGAGCACCCTCTCAACCTCAAAGACAACCTCAGTCCTGATCCTGCCGTGTCCCCCGTCCCGGCCCGACTCCGCCGCAAGGACCTTCCCCAGGACAATTATGTCTGAAGCCTCCGTCAGCTCCTCCAGTTCCACAAACTCCAGAATAGTCCCCTTTCCGCTGAGACCAACAAAGAGGCAGAAACAGACCCCAACAAGAATCAACAACGCCTTGATTAGTCCGCTCATCGCTTCTTCTCGCTTTCTCCCGCTTGCGGGACGCTCACACGTCCATGCAAAAGCCCTCGCCTGCCCGGAGCTCCCCCTTCTGATAGGAAATGACGGCTGCCGTAGCTCGAGAAGGGTAGCCGGACGTAAACCATATTCTCCACACTTCCTGCTTTCTCTCTGCTCGTCGAGGGATGTTGACCAGAATATGGTCGGAGCGCTCCACGCTTCTCGTTCCCCGCCCCAATCGCCTCAAAAAGCTCCCGGAAGCACCGAGCACTCCCTGAAGCGTTGCTCTCCGGAATCTTCTCGTCCTTCTCCAGCGCTTCATACGCTTTCACGAAAGAACCCAAGCCACACCATGTCGTCTGCACCATCCCCAGCGCCCGTCCGGCGACCGCTTTATCCTTTCCGCTCCGGACCGCCCTCACATGCTCCAGTTGAGCCAGAGCCACTGCCGAATCCTTCCACGGGCATGCCACGACCCCAAACCCCTTCTCCGCGAAGAAGCCCGGCGTCTCGTAAGCCTTCCCATAATGCCAATCGCATATCACAATGTCCTTCGGCACATTCTCAATTGCGGGGTGCGTAGCGTTCTCGCTCGCCTCCCATTCCCCTATCCCTGTTGCTTTTCCATCAATGAATCGGTCGCCCCACATCCACATTCGACATCCTATCTCCTTCAAATGTTCGTGAAGAAGTTTCACTTCCCCCGCGAACAACTCCGCCGGGTCCTTTCCCCGGCACCGAGGGCAGTCCTCATCCGCTATGATGAAGACCTCGTCCATCCCGACGTGAAACGATTTCGCCTCGCACGCTTCCGCCAGCTCGTCAATCAGGTCAAAAACAACCTTATGAACCTCTGGGTGAAGCGGACAATAGCTCCGACAGTAGATGCCCTCGTTGTTTGGATATTTTCCAGGCGTCTCGTCGAACTCAGGATGTTTCGCAAGGAGCGCCCCGTTGCGTTTCCCCCACGACTGATGCCCCAGGCAGTTTATCTGCGGGATAAGCTCTATTCCAGCCTCCCGGCAGGCCTTGACAATCTCCTTCACTTCCTCCTTCCCCAATGCCGACGGGTCCGCAAACTCCGTCCGCGATTGGTAGTTATAGCCGTAATTGAATTCCATTATGAGGGTGTTCACCCCCTCTTTCGGCAAGCTGTCTCTGATGAATTCAATGCAGGAGGCAAGGTCCCTTTTCGATGGCACATTGCAGTGCAGCCCCCGCACCGGCAGAGCTGCTTTCGCTTCTTCCCCTCGAACGCTATCGGGGACAGACGCTCCCACAAGCAAAAAGACACATGAGATGATGAATTTCGTCATGGCTTTCCTCCTATTCCCGGACATGGTCTTCGCGCCCGAACCGGGCACATCGCCACAGCTCACTCTTTTATTAAAGTAACACCACCGTTCCTCGTAAGCAAACGTTCACTGAGCGGCGCGCCGGTTTTGGCCCGCGTCCCCCTTGGACGGCCCGGAAGAGTTAACCTTTCCAAGGGGCCTGCCCCTTTCTTGACAACCCGGACACTGCGCATTAAGCTACGGCGAACATAGAGCTTCCAGGACGGGACCAAATGAGCCAAAACACGCCCCTTCTTCACAGCCCCATTGATGCGCTCCATCGCGCCAACGGCGCCCGCATGACGGAATTTTCTGGCTGGGAGATGCCCCTGCAATTCTCCGGCATCGTTGAGGAGCACCTCAACGTCCGCCGAGCCGCGGGCCTTTTCGACATCTCCCACATGGGGCAGATGCAGCTCTCCGGAAAAACTGCTTTCCGAGACCTCCAGAGAGTTGTCACCAAGAACCTCGCCCGCATCGAAACCGGCAGGGCCGTCTATTCTCTTCTCTGCAACCCGGAAGGAGGCATTCTCGACGACATTATCGTTTACAGGAGACGAGAGAATAGCTTCTTCATCATCGTCAATGCGGTGAATTCCACAAAAGATTTCGAATGGATAAAAACCAACTGCACCAGAACTACAACAGTCCAAAATCTCAGCATAATCCGGGCACTTTTCGCTGTCCAGGGGCCGAGTTCGGCGGCAATCGTCGGTAAGCTCACTACCCGACCTGTCAACGACCTTTTCTATTTTCATTTTCGGGATGAAGCGATGCGCGGACTTCCTGTCATCCTCGCGAGAACCGGGTACACGGGCGAGGACGGGTTCGAGATTTCCGTCCAGGCCGGCCACGCCGCCGAGCTGTGGAATCGTCTCCTGGAAGCCGGCAATTCATTTGGTATCAAGCCAGCCGGCCTCGGGGCGAGGGACACCCTTCGTCTGGAAATGGCATATCCGCTTTACGGAATGGAAATCTCCAAAAACGTTTCCCCCCTGGAAGCCAACCTCGAGAAAGCCGTTTCTCTGGGCAAAGGAGATTTCATCGGCAGGGACGCAATCATCCGGAAGGGGAAGGAATCCCGCCGCACGCTCGTCGGGTTGGAGATGCTCGATAGGGGTATTCCGCGGCCGGACTTCCCCGTGAAGTTCGGAGCGATTGTCGTCGGGAGAGTCACCAGTGGCACGATGTCCCCTTCCCTTCGCCGCGGCATTGCCCTGGCATTCGTGCAAAAGGATTTCTCCGAGGTGGGCACGATTCTCGACGTGGAAATAAGGGGCGAGAACCGCCATGCCATAGTCGTCCGAACACCGTTTTGCACCCCAAGGGTGTACGTCCGTTCCGGCAGGCCCGCTGAACGCTCAACTTCTGTCACCGCAGCGCCGCCCTTCGAAAAAGGGACAACTGCTTCCCAGCGCTCCTCATGACATTTTTTAGAACGTCCGGCGCACAGTGAACCCCGCCCCGGGGGCATGTGGAGGTAGCAAATGGAATTCCCGAAAGAGCTGAGATACACAAAAAGCCACGAATGGGTGCTGGTTCGCGGCGAGATCGGCGTCGTAGGAATAACTGACTTTGCCCAGGAGAAGTTGACGGACATAGTGTATGTCGAGCTGCCGAAACCCGGAAGAGAAGTCAAAGCGGGTGAGGAATGTGCGGTCGTGGAGTCAGTCAAAGCAGCTTCGGACATCTACTCTCCCCTCTCCGGAAAAATCGTGAAGGTCAATGACCGGCTCAACAACGAGCCGCAATTGCTGAATTCCGACCCCTATGGGGAAGGATGGGTTTTCGAAATTCAGCCGAGCGACCTTTCCGAGCTTGACAGCTTGATAAGCGCCGAGCAATATCGTAAGATTTGTAGCGTGTAGGCGACTGGAGGAAGAACGCTAACAAACGCGCGGATGCATGAAGGAGGACCCGCATGGCGGCGAGGAAAGACAGTGCAAGGGGTGAAGGCGGGAGGGGAGACCAGGCAAGCGAGCCCAGCGGTCCCACGCCGACCGCCGAGTTGCAGCCTCTCTCGGAGCTGGTCAATCTGAAGTTGGAAACTGATGAGCGCATCAGTCGTTTCGCAAAGGAAAATAAGCTTGCGCTCATAGCCTTCATCGCACCCTACGTGACGGTCCGGGTTTCTCCGGTTGAAAGGGCCAGAGCTTTCATAGGGCTACCTGACGAATTCGGCATAGAGGCCCTTATGAAGCTCTTGCAGCACGCACGCGCCAGCACTGTGTACCTGCTCGTCAATAGCACCGGTGGGCTCATGGACTCGAGCTACAAGATCGCCCGGGCGATCCGGTCAAGGCGGGGAAGGATCACAACGTTTGTACCGCACATCGCGGCGAGCGGCGGCACGCTGCTCGCGCTTACCGGGGACGAGATAGTCATGGGCGCGATGAGCCACCTGACGCCGCTGGACATTCAGTTGGGGTACAAGGAGACAAGCGTATCTGCAGCCACGTTTATGCGGTTCTTCACGCGCGCGTCCAAGTGGTTCGAAAAGATAACCTCGGAAGAGGCGCCCTATCCCCAAAAAGCGCTCGCCGATAAGCTCGACCCGTTCCTGATGGAGGAGTGGAGCGGTCTCCTCCAGACTGCGATCTCGTACGTTAGGGAGATTCTGGAACTAGGCCCCTACAAGGCAAACTGCGAGGAGATCGCGCGGGCCTTGGTTTTGGGCTTTCCGAGCCACAGCTTTGTCATAAACAGGGATAAGGCGAGAGAGATTGGCCTCAAGGTCAAGGACTCGGAGGCGACCCCACCGCTTGGAGTATCATGCGCTACTGGCTAAGCAAGTACATGTTCCAAGAGGAGGTGACCCACTGTATAAGGTATGTCCTTCCTCGCGGCGGCCCCTGAGGGCCATTTCCAGGTAAACAGGAGGTTAGCAATGCTGCGCAAGACTGATATAGACAAAGTGCTAAGAATATGGGGACCGTTGACGACCGCTATAACCACCCAGTCCATCGAGCTCTGGAGGCCCCTGGATCTTCGATCCTTGGCCGACGCGTACTCGGCGTTGTCCGGAATGCCGCAGGCCGCAAAAGCGCCCCCAAGGGAGCGTGCCGATACCGGCCGTTAATCAGTTCCTGGCCAGGGGATAAGCTCACCCCACGCAGCGCCGCTCCTTCCAAAGGGTTTCGCCTTCGCATGCGCGCGAGCCGCGATTCCCTAGACCGGCTATCGATGGTGGAGGAAAGCTGAGTGGATTTTGTTCCCCAAACCGAGGAAGAGCTCCAGCGAATGCTCCACGAAATCGGCGTGGATTCGTTCGAGGAGCTTCTGCGGCAGATTTCGCCTGGATTGAAATGCTCGCCCCTGAAGCTTCCGGAAGGAATCTCCGAGAGCGAGCTTCGTGAGCGGATGCGGCAACTGGCGGCCCGCAACGTTTCTGTCTCCGAACGCAAGTCCTTTCTCGGCGCCGGGGCCTACGAGCATTTCATCCCGGAAGTTGTGCGCGAACTCTCGTCGAGAGCGGAATTCGTGACCGCCTATACCCCTTATCAACCGGAAGCCAGCCAGGGGTTCCTCCAGGCGATGTTCGAGTACCAGACGGTCATCTGCGAGCTGACGGCGATGGAGGCCAGCAATGCTTCCCTTTACGACGGCGCCTCTGCTCTCGCCGAAGCCGTCCTGATGGCTTTGAGGACGAAAACTGACCGGTCGAAGGTCGTCATCTCCCGCTGCGTTCACCCCGAGTATCGAGCAGTGTTGAGGACTTATCTGAGAGGTTCTTCGGTCACGATTGAAGAGATTCCCTGGCGAGAAGGCATCACATCCTCCTCGGCTCTCGACGAGCAGACCGACGAGCGAACGGCAGCGGTCGTTCTTCAGTCGCCGAATTTCTTCGGCTGCATCGAGGGTATGCAGAGCGCGTGCGAGATTGCCCGCGCGAGGGGGAGCGTCTTCATTGCCGTCGTGAACCCCATCTCTCTGGGTGTCCTCGCCCCGCCGGGGGAATACGGCGCGGATATAGCCGTCGGAGACGGCCAGCCTCTCGGCAACGAGCTTTCGTATGGAGGCCCGTACCTGGGCTTTCTCGCCTGCACGGAGTCCCTGATGAGGAAAATGCCCGGACGCCTCGTTGGGTTGACCGAGGATGCCCAGGGAGAACGCGGATTCGTTCTGACCCTTCAGACACGCGAGCAGCACATACGAAGAGAAAAAGCGACCTCCAACATCTGCACGAATCATGCCCTCAACGCGCTGCGGGCCTGCATTTACCTCTCCTCCCTCGGAAAAGAAGGCATTCGCCGTCTTGGCGAGCTGAATATCCAGAAGAGCCATTATCTTTTTGAGCGTTTGAATCAAATCGAGGGCCTGGCTGCGACGTTTTCGTCTCCATTTTTCAACGAATTTGCAATGCGCTGTTCAATGCCGCCGGCTCAACTGAACAGGAGCCTTGCGGAAAAGGGATTTCTCGCAGGGGTTGAGCTCGCGCGATGGTATCCGGAGCTGAAAGATTCGCTTCTCATTTGCGCTACCGAAACGAAAAGCAAGCGCGAACTCGACGATTTTGTCGCCGCGATGAAGGAGGTGCTGTGGGCGAGCCGTTGATATTTCAGCAGAGCCGTCCCGGGCGCACGGCAGCGTCCCTGCCGAGATTGGACGTTCCACAGAAGCGCCTTACTGAGCTTGTGCCAGAGAAGTTCCTTCGCCGCAAGCCGCCGCAACTGCCGGAGGTTTCGGAGATTGAACTTGTCCGCCACTTCACGCGTCTTTCGCAGAGGAATTTTTGTGTGGACACTCATTTTTATCCGCTTGGTTCCTGCACGATGAAATACAGCCCGAAAGTCAGCGAGAGAATTGCGAGCCTCGACGGTTTTGTCCACCTTCATCCGTACCAGGCGGAAGAAGATGCTCAGGGTATCCTTCAGTTGATGTACGAGATGGAGAAGTGCCTCAACGAGATTTGCCGCATGGACAGGTTCAGTCTCCAGCCAGCGGCTGGAGCGCATGGTGAGCTTCTCGGGATGCTCTTGGTTAAAGCCTACCACGACAGCAAGGGGCGCTCCCCGACGCGGGTGATCGTGCCAGACACGTCTCACGGGACGAACCCCGCCAGCGCGGCTCTCTGCGGATTCAAGGTGGAGGTCGTTTCGTCGCGTCCGGACGGCGTGATAGACGCCGATTCCGTGGCTTCCGCCATGGACGACGATGTGGCCGCGGTCATGAGCACCAACCCGAACACCCTCGGCCTTTTTGAGAAGGAGATTCGCAAAATCGCCGAGGTTGCTCACGAGCACGACGCCCTGATGTATTACGACGGCGCCAACCTCAATGCCCTTATGGGAATCTGCAATCCGGGGGAAATGGGTTTTGACATCGTCCATCTCAACTTGCATAAGACCTTTTCGACGCCGCACGGCGGAGGCGGGCCGGGGGCCGGCCCCGTCGGCGTGAAGGAGAAGCTTGTCCGGTTCCTGCCGGTTCCCCTCGTCGAGAAGGACGGAGGGCGATACTATCTGAACTACGACCTGCCGCAATCTGTCGGGAAAATCCGTGCCTTCTACGGAAATATCTCGGTTATCATAAAAGCCTATGCCTACATTCTATCCCTCGGCGGTGAAGGGCTGGCACGCGCCAGCCGCGCCGCTGTCATCAACGCGAATTATCTTCTGAGCAAATTGAAAGGGATTTTCCCCGCGCCCTACGGCGAGCGGTGCATGCACGAGTTTGTCCTGTCGGCGTCGAATCTCAAGCAACATGGTGTGCGTGCGCTCGACGTAGCAAAGGCGCTCATAGATGGGGGATTTCATCCCCCGACGGTTTATTTTCCATTGACGGTGCCAGAGGCGATGATGATTGAGCCGACCGAAACGGAAACACGCGAGACGCTCGACGCTTTCGCGGCATCAATGGCTGAAATAGCGCGGCAAGCACGAACAAACCCTGGGGCGCTGCATGAATCGCCGACGAGAGGTTTCTCGCGGCGCCTCGACGAGGTGGCCGCTGCCCGACAGCCGCGGCTCAGGTGGAAGCCGTAGCTTGCCGACCGTTTCCGTTGGGCTTGAAAAAGGCATTGGGACATTCGATGGCTGGGCGAAATAAAAATGAAAATATTCTACTTCGATTGTTTCTCGGGAATTAGCGGCGACATGACGGTCGGGGCGCTCCTCGACTGCGGGGCCGATTTCGGCATTATCGAGGAGGCGGTCGGGAAACTCAGCCTGAGGGGTTATTCTCTGACGCGGAGGAAGGAAAAGCGCTGCGGCGTCGCAGGGATGAGATTCTATGCGAAAATTGACCCGAGGAGCCCGCAGCCCCATCGCCATCTCCACGATATTCTCAAGCTGATTCAGGAGGCGGACCTATCCGAGAAAGTTAAGGCGGATGCCACGGGAATCTTTCGGAGGCTCGCACGCGCGGAAGCGAAAATCCACAGGACGACCGCCGCGAAAGTTCATTTTCACGAGGTCGGGGCGGTGGATTCCATAATAGACATCGTTGCGACAGCCGCCGCCATCAACTCTCTCGCCGTTGAGAGGTTCATCAGTTCGCCCGTGCCGCTCGGCAGCGGAAGCGTCCTCTGCGAACATGGGACACTTCCCGTCCCGGCCCCGGCAACGATGGAGTTGCTGAGGGGAGCAAAGGTCTACTCTTCGGGCCAACAGCGGGAGCTGGTCACGCCGACCGGGGCGGCGATTCTGACTCATTATTGCAGCGAGTTCGGCGCCATCCCGGAAATGACCGCTGAGCGGGTTGGCTACGGGGCGGGTTCGTTCGACGACCCTGAAAGGCCAAACCTTCTGAGAATCGTCGTGGGCGACACCGAAGAAATGTTCCTGAGGGACACGGTCCAGGTCATCGAAACGAACGTTGACGACATGAACCCGCAGTTCTACGACCACATTTTCCGTCGGCTTTTCGAGGCGGGCGCCCTCGACGTGTACCTCGTGCCAATCTACATGAAAAAGACGCGCCCAGGGAATATTCTGACCGTCCTTGCCGAGCCGAAGGACAAGCGAAAGCTCATTTCCATAATTCTCGACGAGACCACCACGTTCGGGCTGAGAACTTACCTCGCCGAGAAAGTCATGCTCAGCCGCAAGATCATCAAAGTCACGACGAAGTTCGGCCAGGTGAAAGTGAAAATCGCCTTCGCCGGGAAGAATGTCAAGACCATTGCCCCCGAATACGACGATTGCCTCAGACTCGCCCAGGAGAAGGGCGTCCCCATCAAAGAAGTCTTCCGCGAAGCGCTGACTCTGGCCTCCAAAGGAGCGTAGAGCGGCACGCCATCTGTTGCAGCGATTGACGCTGTTGCAGAAAGGCTCGCGCGGGAACCGGGGTAGGGTCCGAGACGTATAGTATTTCGCGCTCAGTGGGAAGGCCGCCATTGAGAGCGGCGGAGATTTGACCACAGAGTAGACCGCCAGACAACTGCTGAGGCGTGGTGCACGCGCGACGCATGGGAGGGGGAGCTTTCTCGTCGAGGTCCCCTTTGAAACTTCCAGGGAGAAGAGAAAATATGCATCTGGATATTAAGAGGATTGGAGAGAAGGTCAGGGAAGAGAGCGGCTTTGTGCAGAGGGTGATGGACGAGATAGGAAAGGTCATCGTCGGCCAGAGGTACATTGTCGAGCGGCTCTTGTTGGGGATGCTTGCGAACGGGCACATTCTGATAGAGGGTGTCCCGGGATTGGCGAAAAGCCTTGCCGTGACGACCCTTGCTCGGACGCTTCAAATGAAATTTCAGCGAATTCAGTTCACGCCGGACCTTCTTCCGGCCGACTTAATCGGGACGCTCATATACAATCCGAGGAGCGGCGACTTCTCGGTTAAGAAAGGACCGATTTTCGCAAACATCATTCTGGCGGACGAGATAAACAGGGCCCCAGCGAAGGTTCAGAGCGCTCTTTTAGAGGGGATGCAGGAGAAGCAGGTTACGATCGGCGAAGAGACGTTCCCGCTCGACAAGCCATTCCTCGTTCTGGCGACGCAGAACCCTATCGAACAGGAAGGGACGTATCCCTTGCCGGAGGCGCAGGTTGACAGGTTCATGATGAAGTTGAAGATAACTTATCCCAACCGCGACGAGGAGCTTCAGATACTCGACAGGATGGCGTACACCGAGAAGTTGATTGAGGTTGAGCCGATTGTTTCGCCGGAAGACGTTCTTCAGGCCAGGACCGTCGTGGACGAAATTTACATTGACGACAAGATAAAGGAATACATCGTGGACATCGTTTTTGCGACGAGGGAGCCGAAGAAGTACGGGCTGGAGCTTGAGCAGTACATAGAATACGGAGCATCCCCGAGGGCGACCCTTTATCTTACGGTTCTGTCCAAGGCTTATGCGTTTCTGCAACGGAGGGGATATGTAACGCCGCAGGATGTCAAGTCAATAGGAATGGATGTTCTGCGGCACAGGGTCATCATCTCCTATGAGGCGGAGGCGGAGGATATGACCTCCGAGGACATAGTCCAGAAGGTTTTCGACGAGATACAGGTGCCATGAGCCGGTAAGGGAGGAGTGCAGGAACCGCAGAGAACGCCGAGGGAACGAGGGAGAAACGCAGAGGCGCAGAGAACGGATAGGATTGGCGGGGTGGTACGGGGGCAGTCAATAGAGCAGCTCAGGGTATGATTCCGAAGGAGATACTGAAGAAGGTTCGGCAGATACAAATCACCACGCGGCACATGGTGAATGATGTGCTGGCGGGAGACTACCAGAGCGCTTTTCGCGGGCGGGGGATGGAGTTCGAGGAGGTGCGCGAGTATCAGCCCGGCGATGAGGTTCGCAGCATTGACTGGAACGTTACCGCCAGAATGGGGCGGCCCTACGTGAAGAGGTACGTGGAGGAGAGGGAGCTGACGGTGATGCTCCTCGTTGACATGAGCTCGTCGGGAAAATTCGGGACCACTGAGCGTCTGAAGCGGGAAGTTACGGCGGAGCTGTGTGCGGTTCTGGCGTTCTCGGCTATCATCCACAACGATAAAGTCGGGGTCATTCTTTTCACGGATGCGATTGAGAAATTTATCCCGCCCAAGAAGGGGACGAGGCACGTGCTGCGTGTTATCAGGGAGCTTCTGTATCACGAGCCGAAGGGCTCGGGGACCGACATCGCACAGGCCCTCCAGTACCTCAGCAAAATCACCCGAAGGAAAGCGGTGGTTTTCTTAGTTTCGGATTTTCTGAGCGAAGGATACGAGCGAGACGTTCGGCTCTCGAGCAAGCGGCACGACCTGATTCCCATCACCATCACTGACCCAAGGGAACTCTCTTTTCCGAAAATCGGGTTGATCGAATTGGAGGACGCAGAGACAGGGGAACGAATGGTGGTGGACTTCCGAAGTCTGCGGGCGAGGTCGGACTATTCCGGGAGGGCACGGCGAGATTTTGAGTCGAGAAAGGAGCTTTTCCGTTCGGCGGCGATAGATTCGATTGACGTGGTGACGGATAAGCCCTACATCTACGAGATTTTGAGGTTCTTCCGAATGAGGGAAAGGAGACTATGAGCAGTCAAGTTGATTTCACTCTGCCCGATGAGATTTCTCGGCCAGGGAAGCCGCAGAAGCGGAGGGGTTTGAATAGGCTGCTTTTGCTGATGATACTGGTCGCAGTGGTGGCGTTTGGAGTGGCGATTCTGCGCCGCGAAGGCGCGGTCGGCCCGGGAGCGGGAGGCTCTAACGCGGAAGGCGAGCGGGTTCTTGCCAGTACGCTGCAAAACAGGGGACTTAACCTCAGTGCCGCGGAGGCGTGGTTGAGATACCTGGCGGTGGCGAAGCTCGACCGAAAAGAAAGAGCCACGCGGTATTATGGTGTTGGGAAGCTCTATCAGGAGGCGGGTGATTTTGAGCAGGCGTTGGTCAACTATTATCGCTCTGAAGCGGCCGCCCGAGTGGGCGAGCTGCAGCTCGAGCTTAGCAAGCGAAAGAGGGAATGCTTCCGACGACTTGGAAACATTGCCGGACTGAACCGGGAGCTGGAGGCGATGACCTCTTTGGCTCCTGCCGGAGCGACCGCGGAAGCGACCGGGGAGATTGTCGCCGAGGTCGGACCACAGAAATTCACAATGGAAGATGTCAACCGGCGGATTGATGAACTGGTGGAGCTCCAACTGAAGCAGTTTTCGTCCTACATGAGCAAGGATGAGCTGAACAAGCAGAAGGAGAGAATCGTTGACCGGTTTCAGAGCAAGGAGGCTAAGTTGCAGGTTCTCCAGGAAATGGTCGCGAGAGAGGTCCTGCTCAGGGAAGCTATGAAACGGGGGCTCGACAAAAAGCCGGAAAATGAGCGGGTCATCGAGGAATTCCGGAAATCGCTCCTTTCTAATCAGGTTCTCGACCAGGAAACCGAACAGAAGGTCAATATCACGGAATCCGATTTGAAGGATTACTACAATGCGCACAGGGAGGACTTCAGGGAGAAAGCCAGAGTCGCGATCAGCCGGATAATTACCGAAAAGCAGGAGGATGCCGAGAACGTCATCGCGAAGCTGAAGGAAGGGAAGAGCTTCGATGAATGTGCGAGGGAGTTCTCGACGGATGAGGAGACGAAAGGGAAAGGGGGCGAAGTCGAGAGCGAGGTAGAGAAAGGAGGAGAAATTCCGGGGATAGGAATGAATCCAGACGTTCATGCTCACCTTTTCGCGCTCAAGGAGAACGAGTTCAGCTCGGTGCCGGTCAAAGTTGGCGAGAAATTTTACATATTCAAGATAAGGAAAATAATCCCTGAAAGGGTGAAGTCCTTCGAGGAAGTGAGGTCTGAGGTCGAGAGGAGGAAGACGCAAGAAAAAATGCGGGAGGTTCGGGAAGAGCTGATGGAGCGGCTGGAATCGGAGCACAAAGTCATCATCCACAGGTCGAAATTTCTGCCGGAAAAGCCGCAGCCGACAGAAGCCTCAAAGGACAAACAGGGACCGAAAAAACCTCCCCTACCGGGAACGATATGAGCCGAATTCTGCAAATATTTCTTGCTTCGTTGTTGCTCGTAGGATTTCTCGGCGGCTGCCGAAAAGAGAGGGCGGCAGCAAAGCGCGCCGCGAAGTTCGAGCTGGTGAAGCCCTTCACCGAAGTGGGCGCTCCGGTTGTGGTTACTGTCCGGGCTTCCCGGAAGGAGATTACAATTGCGGATTTTCTGACGCTTCTCGTCGAGGTTGAGGCAGAAAAGCGATGCCGGGCGAAAATGCCGGAATTGAGGGACTTCGATTTCGGTCAGTTTCTTGTTAAGGACCACTATCGTCTACCTGCGAGAGAGACGAAGCGCGGTTCGCAGGTGCAGGCGATTGAATTCAGCCTGGAGCCGCAGCTTTCCGGGGAATACACAATCGCTCCTTTCTCGGTGTCCTACGTCCTGGAAGGGGAGCTGCCCGACGAGAAGGGAAATCCGCGTCTGCACGAGATTCGGACTGAGCCAATCACAATCAGCGTCAAGTCCCTCGGAGCAGGTGACCTTCAGACCGCCAAGCTGAGGGACATCAAGCCCCCGGAGGAGATGCCGGAAGTGGGAAAGAGGCGGGCGCTCTTCTGGCTTGCGGCCGCGGGAAGCGCCCTCATTGGTAGCGCAGCGGTTGTTCTCTTTTTGCTGAGGCGAAGGAGGAAGGCAATCCCGCCGGAGAAAAGAGTCCCTCCTCACATTATCGCTTTTGAGGAACTCAGAAGGCTTCGGGAAATGAATCTTATCGAGCAAGGGAGAATCAAGGAATTCTACATTGCCATCTCGAACATCATGCGGTTTTACGTCGAACGCCGGTTTGGCATACACGCCCCGGAACAGACGACGGAGGAATTCTTACAGGCGGTGTCGAGAGACCACACCTTCGACGCTCCGACGAGCAACAGGTTGAAGGAATTTCTTTCCCACTGTGACTTAGTGAAATTCGCAAAGCATCAGCCGGAAGTAAGCGAAATCCAGAGGACGCTGGACATAACCCGCGATTTCATCGAAGAGACAAAGCAGGAGATTCCGTAGGAGCACCGACGTGCGAGATAGCTGGAAAGAATCGTTTTGACCGGATACCGGGGCTGGTGGTGGGCAAACAGCGAAGGCTTTTTTCCATGCCGTTTCTCGTCGGGAGAAAGACGAAGGGGAACTTATCGAGCCGACAATAACTCCGGAGCAGTGGACATGATGCAGTTCTTGAAATGGTTGGCGAGAGCGGCCATAACAGCGCTTGCTGTCGCCGTGCCGTTCGGCGTTTTTGCTTATCTGACGAAGCTGGAGTTCAGCCGAACTTCAGCAACGATCTCGGTTTGCCTCCTGGCGGCTCTCATTGCACTTCTTGCGGCGATTTTCTCTCGGGAGAAGAGGACAGCCGCCGTCAGGTTTTCTTCTCTGGGGAATATCAAGAAGGTTCGTCCGAGTAAGCGATACCGAATGCGAAACCTCCCCTTTGTTCTGAGGGTGCTGGCTGTTACGTGCTTCATGATAGCTTTTGCGATGCCGCGAAAAGGGTATGAGACCGCGGCGGTTTCTACGAGCGGTGTGGCGATACAGATGGTGGTGGACCATTCGACAAGCATGAGCCAGCAGATGAGCTATCGCGGAGAACCCCGTTCGGAGGATGTTCGAGCAAATTCGGGTCTGACAGCAGGTTTGGGAGGAAGGGAGTTGATCAGCAGGCTTAGCGCCGTCAAGAGGGTCTTCAAGGATTTCGTCCTGGGGAGGGGAAAGCTGAAAGGGAGAAAGAACGACGTGATAGGCCTGACATCCTTCGCGGCTTTCGTGGAGGAGAACTGCCCACTCACGCTCGATCACGACAACCTTGTCAATTTCGTGGACACGATTGATTTTGCGGCTCCGCACGAAGATGGAACGGCCATCGGCGACGCGATCTATCATGCGGCGCTGAGCCTCATAAGTGCGGAGGGAACTTTCAAAAAGGCTGGCCAAGGCCAGAGCGAATATTCCATCAAATCGAAAGTCATGATTCTGCTGACGGACGGAGAGAACAATGCCGGCGAGAAGATGCCCGCAGAGGCAGCCCGCTTCGCCAGGGAAAACGGAATCAAAATCTATACTATTCTGATTTCGTCCGGAGGGGGTTATCAGACGATAAACGATGTTCTTTTTGGGAGGATACAGCTCCCCTGGGGGAACCCCCAATACGACCAGGCCGTGGAGGAAATGAACGAGGTAGCAAGCATCACCGGCGGGAAGTTTGAACAAGCCACCACCGCCGAATCATTAGAGAACATATATCGAACGATTGACCGCCTTGAGAAAACCGAATTCAAGCAGAAGTTTGTCCGCTATCATGAACGTTTTCAGTATCCCGTTTTTGCGGGGCTTTCGCTACTGGTTGCGGAGATTGTCCTGGGCGCAACGTGGCTGAGGAGACTGCCGTGAGGAAAATTACCAGCCGCGGAGAGCGCGCAGACGAAACAACGGCCATTTGCTGACGAACCCGGTCGGCAATCAGGCAAAGGCTTATGATGTTCGCGGTTGAGCAATTCAAATTTGCCGACATGAAGTGGCTGTGGCTGATATTCATTGTGCCAGCTCTGGGCTTTCTATACGCCTACGCCTTTTACCAGAAGAACCGCGCGCTGAGAGCGTTCGCCTCAATGCCGACGCTGAAGTTCATATCTTCTTCAGTCAGCCGCCCGAAACAAATTGTGAAAGGAGGGCTTCTGTTGCTCTCCACAGTTTTTCTTATCCTGACTCTGATGCGTCCATGGGGAGACCCCCGGCAGGAGACCGTGCGAAGAAGGGGGAGGGACGTGGTTTTCCTCTTGGACGTTTCAAAAAGCATGCTCGCCGAAGACCTCAAGCCGAATCGCCTCGACAGGGCCAAGATTGCCATAGGGGACGTCATGAAAATCATGACAGGAGACCGCGTCGGACTGATAGTCTTCGCCGGGAACAACGCGCTGAAGTGCCCCTTGACACACGATTACGATTTCTTCCTGACGGTTCTGGAAAGGGTTTCGCCCAGCGACGTGAGCAGAGGGGGGACAAACATCGGCGACGCCGTAAGGGTGGCAATCAGGAGAGTCTTCGGGCAAAAAGAGGGGAGGTTTCGGGACGTTATTCTGATTACTGACGGAGAAGACCATGATACGCTGCCGGTGAACGCTGCCGAGGAGGCGGCAAAGCACGGCATACGCATCCATACCGTCGGCCTCGGAAGCCCCGATGGAACACGAATTCGCATCCCGGGAGGTGAATACCACACCTCGGCACTCAATGAGAAACTCCTCAGGGAAATCGCCGCTGCCACCGTCGGCACATATATCCCCGTTCGAACAGGGAACATGGACTTAGGCGAGCTTTATCGGAAGGTCATCGCTGCCGCCGAGAAGAAGGAGGAACAATCCCGCAAAGCGACAGTATGGAGCGAGTGGTATCAATCTTTTCTTCTGGTCGGTGTTGTGCTGCTTGTCATCGAGAGCATGGTAGGTGAGATCCGCAAAAGGCCGCCAACCGCGCTTTAGCGGTTAAACTGAGAAGGATAGACGTCAAAACACTGAAGGAGCCGCGACTATGAAAGCTCACGCGGGTATAGGACTCTCTGGATTAGCATTCATTCTATCGTTTGTATCGGGTTGCGACTTGTCCGACGGCGGGGCCGACGTTGTCCTGGACGGCCCCCCGGATGGTGCTGTTGTCGGGCGAACGGTTACCTTTAGCTGGCACATATCGGACCAGGATGAAGGTGAGACTTACCATTGCTACGTGCTGACGGATAAGGGAGAAAACCCGTTCGACGGCCATTACGAAGACACCTTTGATGCCGGTCAGAACATGGAGCTTACGATTGACCTGCCAAGCAGTGGTTATTACGGCTCCGGGACATCCTTTGAGTGGGGCGTGATTGTCTCGACATCTACCGGTGACGTTTACAGGAGCGATGTGCGGCGTCTCACCCTCAGCTACTGAGGCGCGCCTGATTGCCAGCGCATCCCGGCGCCGGGAGCACCGTGGTTGTCTGCTGCGGCTCTCGGCAGCGTAGTCGGCTCAGGATTTGGTCTTCTGACCCCGGCCCGAGGCGGCGCTGTGGCGAGGGCGTGCATAGAAGGTGGCGCTCGGGCGAAATGGAACGGGTACAGGGGCCCACAAGAAACAACCGCGTCGAGAGGATTTGGGGCGAAGATGAGGCGTAAGTTGACGTTTAAGTTGACCCGGCGCGAATCAGGAAGTCACAAAGGGCGCAGAACGCCGACAGGTTTCTTCGCGCACGCATGGGTGCTCCTCATGTGCACATTTTTGTGCGCCGCGAAAGCCTGGGGTGCATATGGTGGCGACAGTCCGTCTGGTCTCGTCGCCTCAGGCAACCGGCTTTACAGAGAGGGGAAGTATGCCGACGCGGAAGCGCTCTACAGGGAAGCCCAGAAGTCGCTGCCGGAGTCGCCGGAGATCAATTTTAACCTGGGGAATGTCGCCTACCGAAAGGGAAATTACGACGAGGCGGAGGAACATTTCCGGGCGGCGATAGAATCCGCGAACGCCACCGGCGAATTGCGGAAGAAAGCGTTGTACAATCTTGGGAATTGTGCCTTCAGGAACGGTGAGAAGCTGCTGGATTCGGACCTGCAGAAGGCTCTCGATAATTTCAAGCTGAGCATTCTTCGATATCACGACGTTATTTCGAGGGAGGAATATGATAGGGAGCGCGGAACAGAAACGTTCAAGAGCGACGAGGACGCGAAGTACAACATCGAGGTGGCACGGCTGAGGATCAAAGACATTCTCGATAAGCTCAAGCAGCAGAAAGAAAAGCGAAAGGAATTCAAGAAGGAGCAGGAGGAATTTCTCAAAAAGCTCAAGGAGGCTATCGAGAAGCAGGAAGCGATAGCCAAAGATACCGGGGATGCCGGAGACCGAAAACAGAAGGGACAGGACGTTTCCGCCTCGGTCGAGGATTTGACCAAAAGGCAGAAGGAGAACAAGAGTAGAACGAACGAGCTCGCGCAGGAACTCCAGCAGAAGATAGAAGCGGCGAAAGCTCAGGCGGGCGAGGGGAAAGGTCCCCCTTCTTCTCTCGACGAGAAGGCTGCGGCGGCGCAGGAAGCTTTGAAAGAGGCCGAGATCGAGCAGGGGACGGCGATGGAACATCTTCAGAAGGAAACCCTGCCGGAAGCAAAGGAAAGCGAGGAGGCTGCGCTGCGAGACCTTCAAGATGCGCTGGCGAAACTGACAGAGCCTGAACCGTCTGGGGGGCAGCCCGGCCAGCAGCCGCAGGAAGCCGAGCAAGCCGGCAAGGAACAGCAGCAGAGAAAGGCCCAGGCCGATCAGGAGCAGGAGAAAAAAGGTCAGGGCGAAAAGAAAATGACATCTCAGGAGGCACAGGAGGAGTTGGCGAGATTGAGGAAGCAATCCAGCGAGATGAGGAGCCGCAACCTCCAGGAATTTCAGCGTCGCCGTCCTGATTACCGTCGAGGCAGAGTGGAGTATGAGCCTGTCAAGAAGGACTGGTGAGAAGAAGAGGCGCGCTGCGGGCACGCGATGGAGAGTTGCGCTGGAATGCGTCATGGCGCTGTTGGCTCTGGCTCAGGTTCAGATGGCAAGAGCTGTAAGTGTCGAAGCAAGGCTCGAGCGGACCCAGATGCTCCTGGGCGATTCCCTCGGGATGGAAATTATCGTGTCGGAACCCACGGGAGGGACAATTTCGGTCGAGGTTCCGAGAGTTGACGGGTTGGAGATTCGATACTCGGGGTCCGGGGTGCAGTTTGTCAACATGCGTCGAAGCGACATACGCAGCTACGTTGTGACGGCCCTGCGAGACGGAAGGTTCGTCATCCCGGCGATCCCGGTCCAGGTCAACGGACAGACTTTGCGTACCAATGAGCTGGTCGTTGTGGTGCAGCGCACATCGCAAACTACCGGCAGCATGCGGCTGACGGCCTCGGTGTCGAAAAAGGAATGCTACGTGCTCGAACCGGTTAATGTCACCTTCAAATGGTACATCTCATCCGATGTTCAGCGGTACGACCTCAACATCCCGTTGCTTGCCGAAAAAGACGACCTTTCTTTGAATCTTCTGCCTCCGGCCGGGCCCACCGATGAAATCGTCGCGAGCAGGTATCAGCTTCGGGCTGGCGTTTCTTCGGAGCGGCTCGACGGGACAGAATACTCGGTTCGGAGTCTGACCTTCCGTATATTCCCGCCGCGGTCCGGCTCCTACACAGTTGGGCGGGCGGCGGCCACGGCGTTTGTTCAAACCGGCTACAGAATCGAGAGAGACATCTTCGGAAGCCGGAGGGTGCCTGACTACCAGAGGGCTTTTGCCGCTTCTGAACCTGTTGAGATAGTTGTGAAAGAGCTGCCAGCCGACGGCAGACCGCCCGAATTCGCGGGCGCCGTCGGTAAGTTCGATGTCTCCGTTCAGACGGACGATACACAGGTCAAGGTTGGCGACCCAATTCTCCTCAAAATAATCGTCTCCGGCGACGGCCTGCTCCAAAAGATTAAAAGACCGCTCCTTTCTCAGGACGCCGCTTTCTCGAACGACTTCTTGATTAACGAGAGCCTTGCTCCCGGGGAAGTTTCCGGCGGCAGAGTAACGTTCGAGCAGACCATCCGTGCCAGGTCTGCGGAGGTCAAGGAAATTCCCGTGGTTCGCTTCGCGTACTTCAACCCACAGCGAGGCGCTTACGAGTTTGCGAGGAGCAAACCCATTCCAATCAGAGTCATACCGACGACGGAGGTGACAGCGGAAGATGTAGTGAAGTTCGGGACCCCCGCTGCATCTGTGGCGACCACGCGACTTGAGGAACAGCCAGGGGGGATCTTAGCGAATTACAATCACCTTGATGCCCTTCGCCAGCAGGCGATTCGATGGTCGGTGCTCCCTTTCCTGAGCGTGCCTCCGGCAGCATATTTCGTAGTTCTCGCGTTAGTCAGTCGCCGCAGGAAGCTCGCCGGCAATGCAGCCCTCGCGAGGGCAAAGTCGGCAAAAAGGCTTTTGAAAAAGCATCTCGCTGAGGCCAGAAGCCACCTTCGTGGAGAAGACCGCCGATTTTATGATTCCGTTGCGAGGGGGATAGGCCGGTTCACCTCGGACAGGCTGAACTTAGGCACCGGCGAGCTGACTGCTTACGACGTGGACTTGCTCGCCGACCAGAACAAGATTAGCAAAGAGCTGTCCCTGAAAATTAGTCAACTGCTGGACGAATGCGATGCCGGGAGGTTCTCTGCCTCAGCTCAATCGCCTGGGAACCGAAGAGAACTTCTCCGTCGGGCTGAGGAATTAATCAGGACGCTGGAAAAGACGCTATGAGGCGATGGATTGTTGTTTTTGCTTTGGAGTTTGCCCTTTGCTTCTCGTCTGCGGCAGCGTCCGAATCTGCGGAGTCTCTTTTCCTTGAGGCGAATGACCTTTTCCAGAAAGGACTCGATTCTCCTGCGCCGGACAGAGCCGAAAGAATTCACCAGGCCGCTTCTCTTTACGAGCGAATCATAAAAGAGAAGGGAATTCGCAACGGCTACCTCTTCTACAACATAGGCAACTGTTACTTTCATCTGGGCGAAATCGGGAAGGCAATCCTCAATTATCGTCGCGCGGAGAAACTGATTCCCAACTATTCGGACCTCAAACGAAACCTCAGGTCAGCCCAGGCGCGGCGAAAGGACAACATCGAGAAAAGCCAGATACGCTCTATAGCGCGAACGTTGTTTTTCTGGCACTATCTTATGAGCCGCACGACCAAAATTGCAGTTTTCTCGACGGTGTTCTCCGCGATCTGGATAATGCTCCTCCTGAAGCTGTTTTTCGACAGGCCTGTGATGAACTGGGGGGCCGCGGTCTGCATATTCTTTTCTGTGGCTTTCGGCGCCTCGGCACCACTCGACTACTACGAGGATTATGCGGTTAGATCCGGTGTCATCGTCGCGCAAACAACTCTGCCGAGAAAAGGCCCCGGAGACAGCTACGCTGCCAGCTTCAAAGAGCCCCTTCACGAGGGTACGGAGTTTCGGTTGAAAGACCGACAGGGAGTTTGGGTGCAAATCGAACTCGATAACGGTTCTGTTTGCTGGGTTAATTCGAAGCACGTCGAGATGGTCTGAGCTTCTCTACGACGGGGAAACGATTCGCGTCCCCCCACGCGTGCAGGCGCATCTGGCATGAACGTTGCTCCCCGCGATGCATGTTTTGTCAACAGCTCCAACTACTCAATCCCGTCAATTCCGCCACAAAAAGGGAGACGAGCGACGCGAGCGAAAAAAATTTCGAATTTTTTCTTCAAGCCCGGCGTCGAAGTGTATGCAATTCTTATCTAACGGAGGAATTTGGTCCCAGCCAACGCCGCATTTTTCGGGAAGAAAAAAATACTATTTTTCTGTTGCCTGAGGGAAGAAGCAGTGTTATTATCATAATGCTTCACTTTCCCTCGCCAGGCCAGAGAAGCGAAGAATGTAACAAGTCTCCTTCCCCAGGAGGCGAGGAGGTCCGAGACAGGTGAATCAACAAAGAGGACTGACGTCGCTCGTCGTTTCTCCGGCCGTGGGGTTTTCCCTTCTGGTTTCCGTGGTAGCTCAGACTGTGTCGGGGGTCTCCACTGCGCCTATGTGGGTCAGGCCAGCCAAGGACATGGTCGTCGTCAGAGTCTGGAGCCGCAGGAAGCCCGACCCCGAACCAGTAGGTGTTCTGACGAAGGACGCAATTGTGGAGGTCCTCGAGGAAGCCTCCGGATGGTACAGGGTCAGATTCATCAGGGAGAATGCGGAATTCGTCGGGTGGGTCCTCAAAGACGAGGTTGTCGTCGAGGGAACCCCAGCCGACCCTCCACAGCGTATTCCGAAGGCTGACCCTCAGCCATCCCCTGACAAACAGGAAATTGCCAAGCCCGAGAAGAAAACTCTTTCTCCTCAAGAGACTCACCAGAAGCTCTCTGAGTTGGTACAGGTTCCGGTTAGTGAGGCTCCCAAGGTCACCACGACCTTTAAGCTCGACGGAATGAAGAAAGATGTCAAGGTCAGCGGAACTACCGGTGTGTCTCTTTTTGGCCCGCACCAGGCGAAAATGGAGGTGCTGGCCCTTTTCAGGCCCGACGAGGTGATAGAAGTATTCGTGGAGGACAAAATCCGTGAGCTGAAGAAGCTCCTTGAAGAGGGACACCCCGATTTCAGTCGCGTCGTTGATTATTACATCAGGGCCCTCGAGGCGTATGTCGAGAAGAAGACCCCTGATTTCCTCAGGATGATAAACGCGGCCGAGAGGTACTGGAAAAGGATTCCGGGCATCCAGGTAGGATTCTGACGAGGGGCTCGGCGCGAATCTTTTCCGCAGCTGCGGGGACGGTTGGGACGGCTAAAGCTGGGCACATAGAGGCGAGATTGCTCAGCTTTCGTTTTCTTGAAGAAATGACGTAGCGATTCCTCGAAACCAACGGCGCGAAAAATGTTCCGGTCAGGCGGCGTAGTAGGTGGTTCATCGTCGAGAAATGCTGTGCGCCGGTAACCAAGCAGAAAAGCTCGGGAGAGGACAAGCGCTATCTTTGTTCCCCTTTGTAATGCAGTCAGGACTGGCACGTCCATCTGCGGACGAACGAGACGGGCCTTACTCGGAGAAGCGAAGAAAATCTGAATTCCGCTGTGCGTGAAAGGGGGCGAAAAAGTGAGGCCAACAAAATGTGTTTGGGTCAGCGTCGTTTTGCTCGGCTGTCTGGTAGCAATGGGCGCAGCGACGGCCGAGGAACAGACAGAGCCGAAGAAGGAAATTGCCAGGGCGGTCAAGAACGGCGTTCGCGTTTACACTCCCACGCGGGTATGGGTTGGTGTCCTGGATAAAGATGCGGAAGTGGAAGTTCTGCTCAAGACGGGGGAGTGGTGTCAGGTACAATACACCAAGGACGGCAGCCGTTTCGTGGGATGGGTCCTGAAGGAAGACCTCGTTTTCCCGGGTTCTCCCCCGCCGGAGAAGAAAGACGATGCGGCACCAAAAATCCTCTCGGTCCAGGAGACCAGCGACCAGCTTCGGGAGTTGGTTCGCGTGGGAGTCGCATACAAGACCACCACGGGATTGGTTCCGCAGGGGAAGACCGAAATGACCCTTGACTTGACCGGAAAAGGGACACCGGCCAAGATGGTCGTTCTGGCACGCTTTCCGAGAAGCCCGGCCGTGGAACTTTACGTCGAGAAGAAGATCGTCGAGCTAAAGGAGTTCCAGAAAATCGCGCAGCCGGTCTTCGACCGAATCATCACCTCGTACATAAGAGCCCTTCAGGCTTACAACGAGGACAGAATACCGGACTTCAAGACCCTGATCGAAAGGGCCGACAGTTTTTGGAAGATCATAGATAGCCGCGTTGAGTGACAATAGTGCCGAATTTTCGAGACTGCCTCCGCACCCGTAGGCCGAGAAGCTTGTTTCGTCGAGCTGTCGTCATGCGACGCTCTGGCGGCTGACGGCCACTTCTGTCTCCTGCATACGCTTTCTTCTGCGTCGCCGAGATAGCCTCCTCCCTCTCTCCAGGATTCCCCGCAAGAAAAGCCCCGTGTAAGAATCTGGCACCTCAGCCACCTCCTCCGGCGTTCCCTGGGCGACGATCTTTCCCCCTTCTTCTCCTCCTTCGGGGCCCAGGTCAATAATGTAGTCTGCCGTCTTGATGACGTCGAGGTTGTGCTCGATCACAACGACTGTATTCCCCTCGCTGGTCAGCCTTTTCAAGACGGTCAGAAGCTTGCGAGTGTCGTCGAAGTGCAAGCCCGTCGTCGGCTCGTCGAGGAGGTAAACTGTCCTCCCGGTCTGCTTGCGGGAAAGCTCCGCGGCGAGTTTTATGCGCTGCGCCTCGCCCCCCGACAGGGTGGTCGCTGGCTGGCCGAGCTTGACGTACCCCAGACCCACGTCGTAAAGCGTTTGAAGTTTCGACTTGATTTTAGGAATATTCTGGAAGAAATCGAGGGCCTCCTCGACGCTCATATCGAGCACCTCGTGTATGTTTTTGCCTTTGTAGCGTACGGCGAGGGTCTCCCGGTTGTATCGTTTTCCATTGCAGACTTCGCACTCCACGTAAACGTCCGGAAGAAAATGCATTTCTATTTTTTTGATCCCGTCCCCCTCGCAGGCCTGGCACCTCCCTCCCCGGACATTGAAGCTGAACCTCCCCGGAAGGTAACCCCTCACCTTCGCGGCGGGAAGGCTGGCGAAGAGCTCTCTTATGGGAGTGAACGTCCCCGTATATGTGGCGGGGTTGGAACGAGGAGTTCTCCCTATGGGAGATTGGTCAATCACTATCACCTTGTCAATTCTTTCTGCCCCAAGGATCGCGTCGTGGTCCCCCGGTTTCTCCCTGCTGCGATAGAGTATTCGGCGAAGACCCTTGTCGAGAACCTCAGACACCAGCGTGCTTTTCCCTGACCCGGATACCCCGGTAATGCACGAGAACACGCCGAGAGGTATCCACACGTCTATATCTTTCAGGTTGTTCTCCCGGGCGCCCTTCACTAAGAGGAACTGCCGCGAATCAACCGGTTTTCTCCTGTCCGGAACTTCTACGAACATTTCTCCGCTCAAGTACTTGCCCGTGAGCGACTCTTTGCAGCCGATGATGTCCCCGAGACTGCCAGCGGCCACGACGTATCCGCCGCGAATGCCCGCCCCGGGCCCCAGGTCCACGATGTAATCGGCGCAGCGAATCGTCGTCTCGTCGTGCTCCACTATGATGACGGTGTTTCCCAGGTCGCGAAGGTCCATGAGCGTCTGCAACAGCCGCCGATTATCTCGCTGATGAAGCCCGATGCTCGGTTCATCGAGGATGTACAGGACGCCCACTAATCCTGCGCCGATCTGCGTCGCAAGACGAATTCGCTGCGCCTCCCCGCCGGAGAGTGTCCCGCTTTCTCTGTCGAGAGTAAGGTAGTCCAGGCCAACGTTCTGCATGAACCTCAGTCGCAAAAGGAGCTCCTTGATGATTTCTCTTGCGATGGCCTCGTCTTTGGGACTTAGCCCGAGGTCGCTGAGAAAATTGTGGGCTTCCTTGATGGACATTTTTGTTACTTCGATGATGCTCTTACCTGCGACGGTGACCGCCGCACTCTCCGGGCGGAGCCGCCCTCCTTTGCAGGCAGGGCAAACGAGAAGGCTCATGAACTCGCCGATCCATGCTTTCATGAAAGCACTACCGGTCTCATTGAACCTGCGCTCTAACTGTGGGATGACCCCCTCGAAAGGCTTTTCGTAATAGTGAACGTCGCCGCTGAAATAGTGGTACAGCCTTATGTTTTCTTTGCCGGTTCCGTACAGGACTGCTTTCTGAATATCGGGCGGAAGATTTCCAAAAGGAGTGTCGAGGGAGAAACCCAGAGCGTCAGCGAGGGCGTTGAGAACCATGTCGTTGTAAATGTGAAGCGCACGCCCGCCTCTCCGCCAGGGTGCGATTGCGCCGTCGCGGAGCGACAGCCTGTCATCGGGAATGACAAAGCTCGGGTCAACTCGTTCAATCATTCCCAGCCCATGACACTCAGGGCATGCCCCGTATGGGCTGTTAAAGGAAAACATTCGAGGAAGAAATTTCTCGCAACTTATCCCGCACTCCACGCAGGCGTTGAGAGTGCTGTAAAGCTGGTCCCCCTCCTTGGTCCAGGCGATGACCGAGCCGCTCGCGAGCTTGATGGAGGTCTCCAGCGAATCCGTCAGGCGCGACTTTATGCCCGGCTTGATTATCAGCCTGTCCACGACCACCGCTATGTCGTGCTTGACGTGCTTGGATAGTTTGATCTCCTCCTCGAGGTCGCGGACCTCACCGTCAATGCGAACCCTCACATACCCCTGTTTCCTGAGGGAATTCAGAAGCTCCTGGTATTCCCCTTTTCTTCCGCGGACCACCGGTGCCAGAATCTGCACCTTCGTCCCTTCCGGAAGCTCCATGATGCGGTCAACGATTTCCTGAACGGTCTGGCTGGAGATTTCCCTTCCGCACTTGTAGCAGTGAGCTATGCCTATGCTCGCGTACAGGAGACGGAGATAGTCGTAGATTTCCGTCGTTGTAGCAACGGTCGAGCGCGGATTGGAGCCAGCCGTCCTCTGCTCGATGGATACAGCGGGCGACAGCCCTTCTATGTGCTCCACGTCCGGTTTCTGAAGCTGCTCCAAAAACTGCCTCGCGTATGCCGAAAGACTCTCGACATACTTCCTCTGCCCCTCCGCGTAAATCGTGTCAAAAGCGAGCGAAGACTTCCCCGACCCACTCAGCCCGGTGATGACCACCAGCTTATTACGCGGAATCTCTAAGTCTATGTTCTTGAGGTTGTGCTCTCGCGCACCCCGGATGATAATCCTATCTTTCATGTTCGCCGTGCTGCTCCGACTGTATGCGAAGAATCTGGTGAAAGGCGGACGGGAAGCCCCTGTCCTTGCAGTATGTCCCGGTGAAAGGCCAAAAACTAATGATAGGCTTCCGCCTTCGTTTCGTCAATCCCCTTCGCGGTGCGGCTGCGGTTGTACCTTGGTAGCGAAAGTTGGGCGGTGCAACGCTGCCCCGCCGACTTCCTCGGCAGACGCGCCCTCGGCTTACCACCGGACGCCTAACCGCAGAGTCCCCTGAGAACGCAGACCAACGCACCCATGGTCTTCTCAATTTCTCGGCGTGCTCTGCGGTCTCTGCGGTGAACGCAGTCGCAAGCACAACGGGATTTCGTTTGCCCCGGAAACGCAGCCACACGCCTGCGGCGCACGAACGCGCTCCGGTTCATGCGTGCCGGGGCTTGAAGCGCAACCGGAAGGAAGAGTACATTGAGACGGCGCCGGCCCTTCTGCGGAAAGAGGGAGGTCGGCGGCCGGAACTCATTGCGGTTTGAAACCAACTACAAAGGATTGCGTGAGAATGCAGATATTTCTTGCGGGAATCATTCAGGGTTCGGAGCTGGGCGTCTCGATTCACGATCAGAGTTATCGTCGGCGGATAAGGGCCGTCCTGAGAGAGGTTTTTCCGGACGCGGTGATTCACTCTCCGGCGGAGGAGCACCCCAACTCTGTCAATTATGGGGATAGGAAAGGAGAGAGGGTTTTCTTCGAGGTGATGAAACGTGCCGGAGAGGCGGACCTTCTCGTGGCGTATGTCCCGGAAGCGAGCATGGGCACGGCGATAGAGATGTGGATAGCGTTCAATGGAGGAAAGAAGGTTGTGACAATTTCCCCTATGAAGGAGAACTGGTGCGTGAAGTATCTCTCGCACCATGTCTTTCCGAGCCTCGACGATTTCGAACATTTCGCTCGCTCGGGAGGTCTCAAGCGCATGTTCCCGCAACGCAAGGCGCAGCGTGGACGGCATGAAAGAGAAAAACGCTGACAGAAAGTCAATCCTCGACCTGAACCTGGCGGAACTTGAAGACCTGTTTGCCCAGATGGGTCTGCCGAAGTACCGCGCCGGGCAGGTGTTCGCGTGGATTTACGATAAACGGATCGTCGAATGGGAAAAGATGACAGACCTACCTTTCAAGCTGAGGGAACGACTCGCTTCGCAGTGGTCAATCTTGACATCGCGCGTGGACGAGGTCAGGACAAGCAGGGATGCAACCACCAAGTTGCTCATCAGGCTTTATGACGGTCTCGCGGTAGAGAGCGTTTTCATTCCGGAGGGGGAGCGAAATACGGTTTGCCTCTCGACGCAGGTCGGATGTCCTATCCGATGCTCGTTCTGTGCCAGCGGCAAAGGCGGCCTGAAGCGAAACCTGTCGAGCGGAGAAATCCTGGAGCAAATTCTTCACATAGGTTCAGCCGTCCCCGCACAGGAGACGATTCGCAACGTCGTGCTCATGGGGATGGGCGAGCCGATGAGGAATTACCACAATGTCATGCGGGCCGTCCGGGCCATGAATGCCGAATGGGGCTTCCAGGTAGGCGCTCGCAGGATAACCATATCAACCATCGGAGACCTCAAAGGAATTGACCGGTTGGCCGGGGAAGGGATTCAGGTCAACCTCGCTATTTCCCTGCACGGCGCGGACGACAGCACTCGCGCAGAAATTGTCCCGGCGAAAAGGATAGCTCCGGTGGAGAGCATTGTGGAGGCCGCCAGAAGCTACTTTGACCGCACTCGCCGAAGGGTCAGCTTTGAGTACGTCCTCATTGACGGAATCAACAGCTCCATTCGGCAGGCCCGAAAGCTCGCCCGGCTTTTGCGGGGGTTTCCGTGCATGGTGAACCTTATTCCGATGAATCCGGTGGACGGAGTTTCCCTGAGGGCACCGGAAGAGAAGTTGGTAAGAGCTTTCCTGCGCGAGTTGCAAAGCATGGGAATTCCTGCGGCGATTCGGAGAAGAAAGGGAACAGACATTTCGGCGGCGTGCGGGCAGCTTGCCGGCCAAAAAGCTTCGCTACGCAACGACACGACTACCTCACAAAAGTAGAGCGAGGCGTCGGAGGAGCTACTCTGAAGGGTCCTCGGGGAGCAGTCTTCGACTTAGTGAAGAGAGACGCGGCCGCGGGTCTCGCGCCGGCCCGTCAGGGGCTTTGAGGCGGAAAGGCAGGAGCGATTTCAATCTCTAAGCTCATTGTGTCCTGCCCGTGCTTTTCGTCGGTGACGATGACGACAATCTTGTGAGAACCGACCTGGTCGGGTGCCGGTTTCCAGAGAAAAGCCGCATGGTTCGGTGGGGATTGGATGATTGCGGCTCCGTCCGGAAGAGCGGTCTCGGCCGAGAAGCTCAGGTTATCCCCGTCGAGGTCCTCGGCTTTGAGTTCAACGTAAACCGCTTCGCCTGCCTTTCGCGTGACTTTCCTGGGAACGGATAAAAATTTCGGCGGATGAGAACCTGCCTGCCGGACTGTCAACGTGAAACGCTTCGTATCCGACGCAGGACCGTCGCTGGCGTCGAACGCGAACTCGTAGGTCCCCGCCTGGTCGAAGCCGGGCTTCCATTTGAATTGCCCGGTCCGGCGGTTCAAGGAAGCGCCCAGCGGCTGGGCTGAGCCGAGCGCGAAATGGTAAAAGAGCCGGTCGCTGTCGGCGTCGCTGCCTTTGAGTGAAAAGGCAAGCGTCTCCCCTTCGTGGATTTCCATTGGTTGAATTGGCTCCAGGCTCGGCGGCGTGTTGACCCAGTTAACCGTTACGGAAGCCGTCGTTGTATTGCCAGAGGCGTCCGTCGCACAGACAATCACTGGCAGACGAGCCCTATTGCCCCGCGATGAGGCGATGTTTTCGATGTAGCTGAACCCTCCATTACGAACCGGCCGCGCGTTGTCGAGCATGGAGATGTTCGGGTCGTCCAGGGTTCCCTCCACGAGGACTCTTGTTCCGCGGACCGTTTGACCCGGTTGGGGAGAAGTTATACTGATCTTAGGAGGAGTACGGTCCGGTCGCCTCCCTCGAAACGGATTGTACAAGGGGTCGCCTATCATCAGCATCTGGCCGGCCGAGGAGTAGCTCGACATATAAGCAGCTTCCGCGAAACTGAAGCCGTGGAAAAAATACCGGAAAAACCAATCAATTTTTGGCACGCCTCCGAGGCCCGGCTCGTGAACCGGTCCCATGGTGGCAGTGATTCCAGCCCTTATCATGCCGGGCACCCAGAGCCATCCGGTCTGGCCTCGGTATGTCGCCTCTGTTCTGATGTTCTGGGCGGTCCATGATTCGATGTGGAACCCGATTGCCCCTCTATCCCAGCCGAAAACGTCCTTATAGAAATGGGAGTACCACCCCGCGTACCACAGCGCACTTTCGCAAAACAAAGGATTATTTCCTCCCGAATCTGCGGGCGCCGTGCCAAACAATTGCGGGTTGGTATCAAGAACGCTTTTGAAGCTGACAGCTCCGCAGCAGTCATACGCTCCGTTGACGAAAAGGTCGCCCAGGCCGGAAGGCAACGTCCAGGGTTCTTTGAATCGGCGGTCAAAGTAACCCTTTCCGGAAACACCTTCGCGATTCTCCTCAGCCCAAATGGCGTAATCAACCATGTTCTTGAGGTACTGGAGCGGGTCGTCGCGGTGGGCGGTCTCCTTGTTATAGCGCGGATCGCCCGGACTTGCCAGCGGCCCGTCGAGACGCGCCACAAGGTATCCTTTATTGCCGTTCGCGCGGCTGAAGTGGCTCCCCGCTAAAAAGTACGGGTTTCTGTAGCGAGCCGCTGTGGGAGCCATCGCTAAGTTCGGGTCGTTGCTGTATTCGTCGAATAGGTCGGTCAGGTACGCGTCAACGGAATCAGCGGCTCTCCCTCCACTGACCGAAACCTTGTATGGCAGTCCATATGTCATGACGATGTAGAGTATCTTCTCCTTAAGGCCATGCGAAAGGAGGTGTCCGCGGATTGGAAGCTTGATTTTCTTCTCGAAGTTTTGAACGCTGACAGTGTCGAGATTTCCCTGGTAAGAGAGGTAGAGAACGTTTTCCGGAGGTATGTTCCTTCGGCGTCGGTAATATTCTCCGATTTCAACTGATTCGCGGCACAAACGGTTCACGACGACCAGCACATTGGCGGGGCCCGCGACCGGGTCGGCCGTCGGGTCGGTGCGGATGCGGACTTCGTTACAAGCCTCGTTGCCTGTCGCGTCGAAGGCAGCAATTTTATAGGAGTAATCCTTTCCCCGCCCTTCGGCGGGCTTGTCGGTGTAACAGTAAGCGAATTTGTCAGGGGCTTCCTGTCTGACGACGAAATTCTCCCCTCCCTCGCTCCTGTTGACAGTGGCAACGAGCGAGTAATCCTCTTCTTCGATTCGACGGTAGATGCGAAATCCGGAGACGTTTTCGGATGAAAAGCGGAACTGATAGTCCCATTTCAGCACGAACGAAATTTTGCCGTCGCCTGGCATGCAGTGGACGTAAATCCGGGGGGGCGAAATCGCCACAGGCATTGCGCCGGGGGCCGGAGAAACAGTTGTTCCCCGTGAGGCGAAGCAGAAGAACAGTCCGACGTAAAACGCCAAGAAGATACAACCTTTTGAGTTTTTGTTTCTGAAAGCCATTTCACGCAAAAGCGAAGAATCTTTGACTACTTTTTCTCAACCGCGCTCGAACAGTCCCCTCCCAATCAGCCCCGCGATGGGCGGGAAGAAAAAAGTGCAGGCCAGGCGCACCAGGGTGAAGCGAGGTCCCATGATGCCGATTTCCAGCGGGAGTCTCGCCGCCGCCCAGAGAGACCACGCGGTCAGGAAGGCTACGCTTGTGCCCACCCCCGCTCCCGCCTTCAGGAGCGCCGCGGCAACCGGCAGGTTCACATAAGGCCCACCCGGCATTAGACCCCCTGCGATGCATCCGATGATTATGCCGCGTATTCCGCTTTCCTTTCCAACCCACTGCGAGATTGTGTCGCGGGGGATGAACGTTTGGACCATACCCGCAATTGTGAAGGCGAATATCAGGAGGGGAAGCACCTGAATCGTTAACTCCTTGGTGCGTCTCAGTCCCCTGATATGTTCGCCTTCGCCTCTAAGATAACCAACCACCACGAGGCCAATCGCCACAGCGCCCATGACCACTGCCGAAATCAACATCCCTTTGTCGCCTCGAGAAGCAATCTCAGGGGAAGTCGGCTGATTCATCTCATCTCTCCCAAAGGTTGCCCGCCTCTTTCTCCTCACCGAGGGGAGATGATACGCGGGAGGAAGGGATTTCGCAATCCCTATTCCTGCGGTGATATGAAGTGAGCCCTCCCGGTTCAGTTGCCGGCAACGGACAGCAAAGTGTTTCTCTCTTGCCAACGCGGTGAGCATGGGGCGAAAATCGGGATGTTATAAGCTCAGCGTGCCGCGAATGCACGCCCGTAAGCGTTCTGTTTGGCGCAGTGGCTCAACTCCGTCGTTGGCGGACGGCAGGGCCCCGGATGCGCTGCGGAACGCGAGCCTCCAGCGCCCAAACGGCTTGTAGCTGGCGGACGAGCTGCATGCACAAATGGCACGACACAATAAACGCCCCATCGAAGGGAGAAACAGATGGGCGATACTCCTGTTGAAGGCAAATTTGCCCCCAGCCGGTGGCTGCTTCGGGGCAGTGCCAGGGCGAAGCTGCTTTCCATGGCTTTGGGTTTATGGGTGGCGCTTTTAGACCCGGGGCGGCACGTTGCCGCCTGGAGCGGAGCTTCTCAAGAGAGGCCGGGGGGAGACGCCATGACGATAGGGCGGGAAGGGTCAGTGATATGCGTCGAGACTGACGCTCTCTCCGCCAGAATAAACACGGAAGGCTACGTCAGCGGCATTGCCGGGGGAACGCTTCTCGATAAGAAGACAGGGGCTCGCGACCTCGGCTTTGGACTCGACGTGGTTGACTTCCTTCTTGAGCCAAAATGGGACGAACCGGGAATCTCGCCGGAGCTGCGCTACCTGAGGGACCCCATGCTTCACGGCAATCTCCCCAAGCGCTACGTTGAGCTCCCTCAAATTTGTACGCGTGCGAAGAAAATTGACGCCAGCATTTTCCGCGGGAAGGACTTCGTCGGAGTGAAACTCTCGTTCAGATATACGACGGCGACCTATGGGCGGAAGCCGGGTTCCCTCTGGGAGCAGCACATGGTTTTCCCTCGCGGAACGCGATACTTCTTCGCAAGCGACCGGATAACTTCCGTCAACGATGTGGATTCGCTAATTCTTCGCGTTGACATGCCGGGGCACTTGAAACATCAGAAGGGCGACCCGTTCGAGAAGATTTATCTCAGCTACGAAGGGGAAATCGCGGCACGCGATTTCATGGAGGATTTCCCTCCGGACGCAAGGCATTTGTACCACCGGAGAGAGGACAGAATTCCGTCGCGGTTCATCCGGGCATACAAGATTCGTGGAAAGGGTATGCCCTGGCTGGCAGGGATGACCCTCAATCCTGCGTCCGTCTACGAGGCGTGGTGCCATCAGAGAGGATACGTCTGCTTCATTCAAGAGATTGGAGGGACGCAAGTCAACAGCGGGCAAGCGTTTGGTGCGGCTTACATCATCGGGTTTTTCGATTCGGTGAGCCAGATGGAGGATGTTTACGATAAATATGGCGGTTGGCATGGGATAGAGATTGTCCCGGGCGGCGAAGCGGACGGGGCCGCTTTCCGGTGGATACTTCTCGAGGCCCGCAACCCGGGGTCGCACGCACCTCGCGGCTCATGGAGTCAGGACCTTGGCCGCCCCTGAAAGGAGGGGTGTTCGCGCACAGGGGCAGAGCTCGATTATCTGGCCAAAGGGACCTGCGGCACTGTATCCCCCCGACCCCTCAACCCTAACCCCCAAACCCTGAACCCTGCACCCCGCGCCACGCGGGCCAGGATTGAGGCCCGACCACAGCCGGGTCAGTGTCCAATCAGAGAGCGAATTCTACGTCGCGCCACGCCTAAAAGCCCAATCAATCCGCCGCCGAACAGAATCATCGTGGAAGCTTCCGGGACAACTACCGTCAGGTCACTGGAGTTCGGATTCGTGTCCGTGATGATGGCGTACGGTGTCTGCAAGCCGGTAGCGTGGTACCCATAAGCGTCGAAATGGAGAGCGAAATCTCCCGGCAGCGGGATGGAAGGGGTGATCGCCAGGTCAATGTCCAGGGTATCGTTGTCAGGAGGAACACCCCATTTGTTGTCGGTGTCCTGGCCAAGCCCGGAACCGGCCCCGAGGTCAATGAATATGACCCCTTCGGCGCTCTTGTAGAGGGCTCCTTCGCCGTCCCCCGGCCGATTGCCGCCGCCACCAAAAACCGAGTAATCAGCCAGGGATTGGAAATCGGACTCCGCAAAAGGTGACGATGCACCAGAGCCGATGTCAAGAGTGAATGAGAAATCGGCGCCGCTCCCTCGATACGCGATCAACAGTATCAGTCCGTCGAAGGTTTTCAAATGGGACTGGTTCCAGACCCCGAAGTCGAAGTTGCTCGTCGCGCTGGGGTCACTGACAATAGCCACAAGGCTATCGTTGAGCCAGGGGTCAGGCGAAGCCGACTCGTAGTCGAAATCGTCTACACCCGTGTCCACGAATCTGAGGGCGTTCTGGGTCTGGGGCCTTGCCAGAAGGTACAGAGGATCCCACACAAGATAGCCGATGTCGCCCGGCTCGATTTTCGTAGGTGCCGCAAGCACCGAAGGCGAAAGTAACGCGAAACCAGTGACGAGCACCAGCAAGATCCACTGGATGCGGGGGTTGCTCTGTTGTGGCGTCATTTTTCCCTCCTTAGTATTGGGGTTGCCCAAGCGCAGAGTACTACTTTCCGCCCCGTTGTCAGAGCAAGCGGGATGCCACCACCCGACCAATGTCGCAAGTCACCTAACCCGCGTGAATTCCGAGAGAAAAAGCCGGAATCCACCCTCCTCTCTTCGTTTACCTAAATCCGCGTGTGTTGCCTTTGGGCAACATCCTGCCATCGGGCGGCACCAAAGTGCGGTTCTCAGCGTGAATCGGCCTTCTTACCGCTGGACAAGCCCTTCCCGGGACACCGTCCCGCGTCGCGTCGGGCTACAAACCACCAAGGCACCAATCCACAAGAACCTAACGGTCTGCCCTTCTGTCCCCTCGTGTCTTTGTGGTTTACGACGGACCACAAACCACCAACCCACAAAAACCCATAGCAGGTGTTCGCCTCGCGGCGGCAGGACCTTCTTGCCCCAACCCCCAGGCCCTAACCCCCAGCCCCTGTTCCCCTCCTGCCCCCAGGGGGACAGCGAGGAGCAATGGGGGATCCGCTCTCTCAGTCGTTAAGGGAGGCAAACGCTGCCTGTCCAAGCGAAATCCCGCCGTCGTTGGTCGGTACGCGATGGTGGAGGTGGACGCGGAAGCCGTCTCGCTCAAGCAGAGGAACGGTCTTGCCTATGAGGTAAACGTTCTGGAATACCCCGCCGCTGAGGGCAACTTCGTCTATCCCGCTGTCATCCCGAATCCTGCGGCAGACATCGGAAACCATTTCAGCGACGGCATTGTGAAATTTCGAGGAGATGGTTGTCTTGGTTTTTAGGCGCGCGGCGGCACGTTGCCGCTCGCCCGCCACGAGGTCACGGAGCACCTCCTGGAAAACGCCCTGCCAGTCAATGATATAAGTATCCCCCTGTTTGCGGACATCGAAACAGTAGGCCTCGCGGCACGTCTCGTCGGCAAAGTATTCAAGCTCTACGGCGGCTTGCCCCTCATAGTGAATCCGGTCGCGGACGCCGACCAGAGAAGAGATGGCATCGAATAACCTTCCCATGCTGGAGGTTTGAAAACAGTTTACGTTCCGGTCAATTGCCTTCTGGATGACGGCCCATGAGGAACGGTTCATTCGCTTCGTGAACTCGATGTCCAGGTCGAGAAACCCGTCGCCATAAGTTGCTCTGAGAAAGCTCGCAGCCATGCGCCAGGGCTCTTTGATGGCCATTTCGCCCCCCGGCATTGTTACGTAGTCCAGATGCGCTGCCCGCCGATACCCGAAATAGTCTGCGACCAAGAACTCTCCTCCCCAGATTGCTCCGTCGTCGCCGTAGCCGATGCCGTCGAAGGCGACTCCTATGACTTTTCTCGGCTGGCCGTCGCCAACAAAGGGAGACAGGGAGTTATCCGCCATGCAACTGAGGACGTGCGCATAGTGATGCTGAACGCCTACTCTAACCGCGGAGAGCGCAGACCACGCCGAGACAGGACAGGAAAGGTTTTTGCTCTGCGTTCTCGGCGTTCTCTTGCGGTGCGCTTTTAACAGCGAGAGGGCATATTTCGTAGAAAGATATTCGGGGTGCAGGTCGTATGCGATGACCTGCGGCACGATGAAGAAAAGCTTCTTGAAATGCTCAATCCCTTCCTCGAACGACCGCAAAGTCTCGACGTTCTCTAAATCTCCAATGTGGTGGCTCACGAAGAAATAGTTTTCGCGAGCGAGGCAGAAGGTGTTTTTCAGCTCGGCGCCGCAGGCAAGGATGTGCCGCTTCGATGAAAAGGGGAGGATGAGAGGCTCTGGCACGTATCCGCGCGAGCGGCGAATGATGAATTCCTTCCCGCGGAATGTTGCTGTCACCGAATCGTCGCACCGCATGTGAATCTCGCGGTTATGGACAAGGAAATAATCTGCGACGCGGCGCAGACGACGGAGAGCTTCCTCGTCGAGGTACGATATAGGTTCGTCGCTGATGTTGCCGCTCGTCATGACAAGGGGGACCCGCGACCTCTCTAAGATGAGATGGTGCAGCGGGGTGTATGGAAGCATGACGCCGAACCGCTTCTGGTTGGGCGCCACGGCCCCGCTGATGAGCGAGTCTCGCCTTTTCCTCATGAGGACGATGGGCCTCCGCGGCGAAGTGAGAAGTCCCCTGTCGGTTTCCGAGACGCGGCAATGTCTTCGGACGTCGTGGACTGTCCGCATCATGACCGCGAAGGGTTTGTCCTCGCGATATTTTCTCTCCCGCAAGGCGCTGACCGCAGCGTCATTGGTAGCATCGCAGGCCAGGTGAAATCCCCCGAGTCCTTTAATGGCGACGACGCGTCCTTCCCTGAGAAGCTCCACGCACTTGTCAATGGGGTCGTCGCAAGCAACGGCCACGCCCCGATTGTCGAGAAGGAAAACCTTTGGCCCGCAGCTTTTGCAGGCGTTGGGCTGAGCGTGAAACCTCCGGTTGGTGAAGTCTTGGTATTCGGCGGCGCATCTCTGGCACATCTTGAAGGGCCTCATAGTGGTCTTATCGCGGTCGTATGGGATGTCCCTGATGATGGTAAAACGCGGCCCGCAATTTGTGCAGTTGATGAACGGATAGCCAAACCGGAAGTTGCCCTCGTCGAAAAGCTCCTCCAGGCATTCAGGACAGGTGGCAATGTCCGGCGAAATCGGGACAAACCGCAGCCGTTTTCTGCGGCTCTTCCTGATGACGAAAGTGGAGGCGGGAACGTCCCTCCGCGCAGCACGCTGTGCGCCCCGCGCCCGTGTACCGGCGCGGCACGCTGCCGCCTCGCTTGCCGGGATTTCTTCGAGCCGCACCTGCATGGAATGGATTGCCGCTTGAGGTGGGGTTTTGTCCTTGAGGTCTTTGAGGAACCGCTCGATTGCTTCGGCGTGAGCGATGGCTTCGATGTGCACGCCGGTCGAGTCGTTCAGGACGTGCCCCGATATTCCGTGTCGTCTCGCAACCTTGAACACGAACGGACGGAATCCGACCCCCTGAACGATTCCTCGAATATTGACTTTGGCTTTCTGGAGCATGGGTCCGACGAGTGACACAACCGTCCCGGCCCCGCCCAACGCGGGGCAGGATGCCGATGCCACGAGAAATGGGAAGCCCTCCCCGCCTTCGCGCGGGGCAAAAATCTCAATCGCGATTCACCCCGGTGTATCAACGACAGCCTTTCAAGAGAAGTTCCTCCCTTCGCCGTCGGAAGGGCGGGCGAGGACGGCTGACCGTTTGAGGCTTGTGCCCAACGTCCGCCCTCAAAAGCCTTCTCCCTCTTCCAGGACTTCGCACGCGGCCAAACAAAGGCCACAAACCCGCCTCCGGAAGAAAAACAGCAGCTCCCCTCTATTCGGAAATCACCCGGTAGAACCTGAATTTCCCCGCCGATAAGTCGTCGCCGCTCCATTGCTCCTGCGTTATCGGCCAGGAGACACCCGGCACGTCTGTCCAGACGCCCGAGGCCAGGTTGTCGCTGTATTGCACCCGGTAGGAGCGCGTCCCGAAAGGTTCCCAGGTCAAGGATATTTTGCCTTCGGTGATTCCTATTGAAAGTATCTTGCCGGGCACAGTCGGCTTTTCCGCCGAGACGACCCGGTAGAATTGCGATTTCGCCGCCGAGGAGATGGCGCCCGTCCAACTGGTCTCCGGGATGGGCCAATGAACGCCGGGGACTTCCGACCAGCCGCCCGCAGAAAGGTCCTCGGTGTGTTGCACCACGTAGAAGCCCGGGCCGAAAGACTCCCAGGTCAGAGAAATCTTGTCCCGCCCTGGCGCGATTTGGACTGAAAGTATTCTGCCCGCCGTAACCGGTTTCTGGGCAGTGACCCGCACGTTATCTATTGCCCACCAGTAGTCATAATTCGCCTGCCAGAAGCGCCACCTCAGTTTAATCTTCTTGCCGTCGCCTTGCCCGGAGATGTCAATGAACCGAGGAGAAGAATCGTCGCCATCCGCTCCTTCGTGGTGGAAAACGTTTGCCCAATCCGACCACGACTGCGTTCCCTCGTCGTGTGTCGAAATGTCAAGGTCGTAAAACTGGTTAAAGGTACCCACATCGTCCTCGTAAACTTGAACGTTGCTTCCGAACTGGACCAGCACTCCGACGTACCCGGTGCAGTCTATCTCGGGAGTAATGAGCTGCTCGTTGCTATTTCCAGGTCCGGCCAATTCCGCGTCGGAGATGACGTATTTGCCGAACATCCCCGAGAGGTCCGGAGAATAGTACCCGAGATGGCTGCCGGTTGTGGACCACAGCCGCCACGCTCCTTCCCCTCCGCCGACGCCGGAGCCGATGACGGTCCAGGTGCTTTTAAGCTCATCGTCGTCCTGGTATGACTCAAAATCGTCGTCGAAGAGAACGCTCCTGAGCGGTTCCTCCTGCTGGAACTCTATCTCGAAATAGTCGAGGTCAGCCTTCCCGACAGACAGGACGATGCGGAGTGTGTGCTGGCCGGCAGACGACTGAAAGGCAGGGGTGTCAACCGCCATGACCTGCCAGTTGGCGAGTCCGCCCGTGTCGAAGGAAAACCATCCCTGGTGGTTCTCGTCCCAGAGAAACTCCATCATAGCGCCCCCTTCGCTTGCAGCCCGGACCGCCGCGATTTTGACATACCCTTCCTCCGCAACCTCGAACGTATATCGCCACCAATCATCAGGAGTGGTGCTGCCGAGGTAGTGTCCGTCGGCCTCGAAAGCAGGAATAGCCACCGGATCGCTCGGGCGGTATGTATTCGTCTGCTGCGGACTCTGGTAAAAGAAATCGGTCCGGAGTAAGTCTGAACGAAACCTCGCGCGAAAACCACGCTTGTCCTGCCCGCCCGGGAAGCTTCCTCCCTCATAGTCATAATCCTCGAATTCTCTTCTGAGGGGGCCGGCCGCTGTATCGCAGGCATCTTGTCCCGCCCTTGCCCCGCCTTCGGCGGGGGGGCATCCTGCCCCCGAGGCGAGCTCACCCGTGGCAGAGCCAGCCAGCGCAAAACTAAAAGCACGGTTCGCTCCATTCGCCTCGTATAAGCTCCTCAGCGCTTGTCCAGGCACAGAGTAGTCGCCGGCTCCCGAGACGACACAAGCAGAGAAAACTCCGAAATTCGCTATCGCAGCCAAACTCAGGCCCAGAATCCAGCGAAGCATTTCGTCCTCCTGTTATGGTTTTCTCTCTCCGTCGCAGCGGAGGAAGAGAGGTTATTTCTCTTACGGGGCATCGCCCGCTGATGTGGTGCTTTCGGAGCGCGGTTGCGGACCAAGGCGGCAGCCGCGGACCGGTGCGGCCTGAAATTTAGCTTTCCCTGGGCGAGCCGGAAGAAACCGGTTCGCTTAGGGTATATCATAGGTTGGCCCGGCTCGCCAGAGGTTTTGCGGAGGCGGGTCGGGTCTCGCGGGCATCTGAGGCGGATTTCTTCAGTTCTTTTTGTGGGGCGAGGGTGGGGATTTGCCTGCGGTTGGGAGGCGATTGGCGGTTGGCGTGAAAAAAATGGGCGAGATGGAAAATCCGGGCCTTTCCGGGCCTTTGTGGGAGGGGCAGATGAGGCGCAGGTGGGGTAGTGGGAATGAGATAAGGCGATTTCTGCGCATTTGGAAAAAGGCCGGGATGGGGAGTCGGGGAAGGCGCGGGAAGGTGAGCGCAGAAGGGGGAGGAGGCGGGGAAGTTTGACGGAATGGGTAGGGGGAGTCATGTTATCTGAGGCCGAAGTGGAGGTCGAGTTTCTTGAGTGCTTTTTTGAAGGCCTGGCGGATTTCCTCGGTGGAGAGAGGCTTTGTGAGGTCAACGGGCGGGGTGTAGATGGAGTAAGAGAGGTCGTCGAGCTCGCGGGGGATGGTGAGGAGGACGGAGATGGCGGTGCGGAGGTCGGGGCCGAAGACTTCCTTCTGGCCGTAGGTGATGGAGCCATCGGGGGCTCTGGAAACGGGGAACCAGAGGATTCTGCGGAGTTTGGGGGTCATGGCTTCGTTGAAGATGCGTTCGAGTTCCATCATGCGCTGGTGTTTGTTTACGAGGCGGAAGCGGTTGGGGAAGTCGTGCTCGAGCATGCTGCGGTACTGGCGGATGCGATTGACCCATCTCTCGGTGCGTCGGCGGGAGGAGGAGTAGTACTCGATTCGGGAGACGATTTCGTCGAGGGAAAGGGGGATTTGGGGGAATTGAGATAGGAGTTCTTCGGCGACCTGGCGGTGGGTTTTGAAGAGGGCTAACTGTTTGCAGATGAAGTCCTTGTGTTTGAATTTGAGGAGGTAATTCTTGTTGTTGTGCATCGTTGGATCCCCATGTGTTGTGGATCGGGTGATTTCCTTGGAGACTTGGGATTAATGTATCAGGAGTGCGACTTTTTGTCAAGGGAAAAGAGGAAGAGCTGTTTTTTGACAGGATGAAGGGGATAGGCAGGATTTTGAGGCGGGCGGCGGGGGGTGGGGCAGAATTGTTGCGGAAAAGCGGCGCTGTGGATTTAGGTAAACATTGCGTAAGATGTTTGTGGACAAAGGGCTGAGAGTATTGTAGGTTGAGGGTGTTGATATGGCGCGCAGCTGTGGGGATGGATGTGATTAAGGGAGAGGGAGCGGCGATAGCGTATCCAATTGGGCCGGAGCGAGATACGAAATCAGGGAGGGTGGCAGGCGTCTTGCTTTGGGACCTAATGGAAAAGTGTGTAAGCAGGTAGGGATTGGCGCGGCAGGCCAGATATGGGCCGGGAGGTTCCGTGGCGGGTCCGGGTTATTTTCGTTTAGCTGTGTTTCCTTCGTTTCTTATCCTCAATGGGATCTCGCCACGCGCTGGGGGGAGTGATCCGGGTTCCATCCTGGGGCGAGGCCTGGATCTATGGAGAGAGTTGAGGTTGCGTTAAATGAGACTGATTGGGAAACGCGGTGTGCTTCTATATGTTTCGGGGCAGCCGCGGGAGGGCAAAAGCGAGGTGGGCCATGCTGAGACGCAACCATTCCTACAGAGCCGTCCCATCTGTTAGACCAGGCCGAGAGGCATGAGGCTCGAATTTGGTTTGTCAACCAGAATCACAGTCACGGGAGGGAGGCGTATTAACCATGGAAACACCAGAAGATTATGGCGCTAGGACAATTTCCGTTGCCAAGGGGTCTGGCGCATCAGCAGCGAGAGCGCGCGCAACGAGTGAGACGGAATTCCTTCGAGCGGCTGTTGGAGCTGCCCTGGGAATTGTGCTCGCAGTGGCGCTCGAAGGGATTGGGGGTGCGCAGGTGGTGGTCTATCCGACGGGGGTTGCCGCTCAAGATGTGGCTAATGTGCAAGGCGCGGTTAACCTGGGCGGAACGGTGATTCTGAAGGCAGTTAATGTCGGCGGGGCGCCAACGGCCTTTGACTTCGGAGACGTGGAGCGGCAGAACAATGAGTTCGTCGAGATAACGAATGACGTGAGGATTCAAGGGGAGAACCTTGGTTCACCTGTATCGTACAGCCTGCCAAACGGGGAAATGATCGAATCTGACAGGTCCGTGGTTTACGGGGGCGGTAGGGCTTTTTCATGGTGGAGCGGCACTCCAAAAGGGTCTTTTAATATAGCGGTGCGAAAGAATTTTGTCATTGAGGGCCTCAGGTTTGATAGTTCTCATCTCACTGCTGTGAGCGTGAGCGCCTGTGATGGTAACAGCAATCCCTGTAGATTTAGTGACAACGTGGTTACCGATGTCGTGGCAGAGGAGCTGGTATTGGGGTTGGAGGGTGCTTTTGGGTGCGTGGTCAGTGAGCTGTGGGGCCTCTTTGGGGTTCCATGTGCCGTTGCCGGCGACATAATCATTGAAAATAATGAGATTGATGTGTTTGGGAATGACCCCAGTGAGGATCCTGGGGCGGTGGATTACAGCGGTGGTGCAGGAATCTTCTACATCCTTTCTGGGGCGCGATTCCATATCAGAAACAATATCATCAGAAGCCCCGGCAACGCCGGGGTATGGGTAGGCGGCATCGCGAGTTCTATCGCATGGATAGAGGGAAATGAAATATGCCAGCGACGCTATGGCTTTAGTGCCTGGCTGGATGGCGTTGATACGGGTGAGCTCCTGGGTTGTGGTGGGGGTGAGGTCCACATTTCCGGAAATAGAATAGAGGATGCTGGTGGTTATTCCATAAGTGTGAGCGGCGCGAGCAATTCGACAATAGCGCACAATCTGATAGAGAGGTCGGTGGTCCGGGGGATTTACTTAGGTGACGTGACTGATTCAGTGGTAGAAAACAACACGATAGACAGCGTGATCGCTCCTGCGGGCGCGCCGTGGTGGAATGGTGCGTTCGCGATAGACTACGGCGGAAATAACGTTGTGCAACGCAATACGATTAGCGGAGAAGGGCGGAGCGCTGTTCACCTGTGGCGCACAAGCAACAATGTGATCGCTGAGAATGATTGCTCCGGTTTCAGTCCAAAACTCTATAGTGCTGATTACGACCCTCTCTCTGAGATTTATGATTACAACTTGTCTTATCCGCTCATGACGTTGGCACAAGGGGTATACGGTGCCGCTCTGGATTTCAAAGGCGCCGCGGATTATGTCGAACTTCCCGACATGGGCAAACACGAGGCTGTGTCTGTCGCACTTTGGATGCGTGCGGCCGCTGGAGGTCCCATCGGGGGACTTGTTTCAAGCGATGGATGGTATAGTGGAATCATCCATTTCAAATATGAGTTGGGTGAAATCAAGGTGGATAAATGCGATGGGGGGGGCATCCGCTTCCCAGCAAACCTGAAGCAATGGTACCACGTTGTGTATACGTGTGATGCCGTTGCGCATGAGTTGAAGCTCTATGTGGATGGGGACCTTAAAGGTACGGTATATGCAGGCACGACGCCCAATGACCTGAGCGGTCTTAAGATTGGCAGGGAATACGGCGGACGATACTTTCAGGGCTCGATTGATGAGGTTGGAATTTGGAACAGAGCTCTGAGCGGGGCTGAAATTGAACTGCTCTATGCATGGGGAGTGCAGCCATGGAGTTTCGTTGCATATTACGACTGCGACAGCCTTGTAGCGCCGGGAGCAGCGGGAGAGTTCCAGTTGCTCCCTGATCAGTCGGGGAATGGACGTCACGGTTTAGTCAATCCTCACTTCTGCGATCGGAGCGATCCCCGCTACGTAGGACTGTACGACGCAAATGTCTGTTGTATATGGCTGGATCAATCGTCCAACAATACAGTGACGGATAACATCATTGGGCAGTTTTCTGCTGACGTGGTTCCGGAGTTTGGAGCGACCGCGTGTGTAGAATTAGTGCACTTGGACTGGCATTCGGTGGGGAACGAGTTCATTGACAATGACTACACTAAGAGCGGGCTCCAAGGCTGGGGACCTGAAAGCGCCGGTAGTGTCCTTTTGGATCAATACACCGAGGACAACCTTGTGTTTGAAGTAGGGGACTTCATGCGTGGAACTGGTGGTGCAAAGGAGCACGTATTGGACCTTGGTGTTGATAACAGGGTTGTTGGACACAAAGCAGGGACTCTGGCACAACAAGAGGAGCTGAATCCAGGAATTGGCCGACGAAAAAAAGAGGCTTTGGGGGCACTGCAGGAGGCGGAGGAGGAACCTTGGCGGTTTCCCGGGGCGGAACCGGCACAGTAGACGAATGCAACGGGCCTTTTTCTGTGCCTATTGTTGATGAGGTGCATTCAGGTGTGGTGTTGTCGGCCTCATGGTTCAGCCCGCCGAATTGGAGATTGCCGGTTGGCGAAACAGATAGTCCTGGCCCGCCTGGCGGGCTTGGTTTTCTTGGAGAATCAGGCGGTCTCTAAGGTGTGAGAGGAGCGTTTGGGAGGAGAGTTACTCGGCGAGGCGCGTGAGCGCTCGGGGACAGACCTCTTAATCCCTCTCATGGGAATCCTATGTGAGTCCCCTCGGAGAGGTGCTCGCTGGGGCGAGCAGGCTTGATCAATTGCTGCGTGGAAGGAAAAAAAGCGTGCTCGCTCCGCTGTTCCGCGGTTCGCGACGGCTCCTGCCCAACCTTTCCGTTGTTGCTTTCTAATCCGGGCTGATTACGACGAGTCTGGACAGGCCCTTATAGACAGCTTCCATCGCTTGCCCTAGTGAAGCTCAACGGCATCAGCCCAACCGCCGAGGCCGAATCGTTGCGAACAAATCGGTTGACCGAGGCTCCCCTGGATAGGTAGCATTCGGGCGGCGCAAGGGACGTAGGGGTTGAGTATTTTCTGGAGAACGAAGAGCGGAAGCTACCCGCAGAGAAATGGTGGCGTGAAGATTGACAGCAAAGCGATAAAGGAGTTGAGGAAGATTGTCGGGAAGGAAAGGTGCTTGACCGACTTTGAGGACAGGCTTGTGCATTCATACGATGCGACGGGGCAGAGGGAGATTCCGGACGTTGTCGTCAAGCCGAGGTCAGCGGAGGAGGTATCGCGGGTTCTGCGGCTGGCGAATGAGCGGGGGATACCCGTGTACGCTCGCGGCGCTGCAAGCGGGATGAGCGGCGGAGCGGTGCCGGTCGAGAAGGGGATTGTGGTGAATTTCACCGAGATGAACCGAATCGTAGAGATTGACGCGGGGAATTTCACTGCGACGCTGGAGCCTGGGGTCGTCCTCGACGATTTTCAAAGGGAATTGGGGAAACTGGGATTGTTTTATCCCCCGGACCCGGCCAGCAGCGACATTGCGACAATCGGCGGCACCGTCGCGGAATGCGCCGGTGGCCTGAGATGCCTGAAGTACGGCGTTACGAGGGATTACGTGCTCGGACTGGAGGTGGTTGTGGCGAACGGAGACATCATCCACACCGGGTCTCGCACGGTCAAGAACGTTACCGGATATGACCTGACAAGGCTTCTTGTGGGGTCAGAGGGAACGTTGGGATTGTTCACAAGAATCATTCTGCGGCTCATTTCGCTGCCGGAATGGGCGGTGACGGCAACCGCCACGTTCGATGACCTGGGGAAGGCAGTGGATTCTGTGTCCGCGATTATGGCTGGGCGTGTTCTTCCACGAACGCTGGAACTCATTGACAGGACGTGCTACCGGGCGGTGCAGCAGTTTCGCAAAACGGGCGTTTCGGAGAGAGCGGAAGCGGTTTTGCTTATCGAGACCGATGGAACTGAGGAAAGCGCAAAAGCCGAAATGGCGAAAGCAATCTCGCTGTGCAAAGAGCGAGGCGCCTTTGACATTGCCGAGACGGAGGACCCGAAGGAAAGGGAGGCTCTCTGGCAGTTGCGAAAGAGCATTTCACCGGCTCTTTATTCCATCTGCGAGAAGAAAATCAACGAGGATATATGCGTTCCAAGGAGTGAGCTTGGCCGGACGTTCGAGCGCATCGGGGAGATAGGGGAAAAGTACGGGCTGACCATCGCCAATTTCGGCCACGCCGGCGACGGGAACATTCACGTCAACATCCTTCTCGAAAAGAGTTCGCCCGACCTGACGGAAAAAGCGGAAAGAGCGGTGGAGGAGATTTTCCGCACCGCCCTCGAAGCTGGCGGGACGCTCTCCGGCGAGCACGGCATCGGAAATACTAAATCGAAGTTCCTTTCGATGGAAGTCCGCCATCGTGAGATGTCTCTCATGAAAGAGCTGAAGCGCCTCTTCGACCCCAAGAACATCCTCAACCCGGGGAAAATATTCGCCTGACTTCGCCGAGCGGGTGAGGACAACTTTTCCTTTCGGTTTCTGCGAGCCAGATGGCCGAGAAGCAAGCAGCTCAAATCAACTGCTTCATCCGGCGGAAGAACCATTCGAAGGCACAAAGAGCCACGAAGAGAAGGAAGGGGTAAGGGGAATCCCAGATGCTGATTTCCTTCTGGGCGGTTGGCCGGAGGACGGCGAGGGAACGCAGCGTCCGAATGAGGTCTTTTGTCTGGGTGAGGTCGAAGTATTTCCCGCCGCTTGCGAGGGCAATTTGCTTCAGGAGGGAATCGTTAAGCTGGATGCGGGTGGTTTCAGCAAGCGGGTCGCCTGCTGTGAAGCATATGGTTCGCTCCTCGTCGGTGCAGGCGACGCGAAGCTGGTATTCGCCAATTTCGTCGGGGTAGAGCTTGCCGAAGTACCGTCCGGTCCGGTCTGCTGATTCAGTCAACTGCAATTTCTTCTCGGGTTGGCCGGTGAGGTTCCAGGAGACGGAGATGTCCGAAAGGGGAACAGTGGTCTGCATTTCGATGGACACCTGCTCGCCCACGTCGTAGTAGTCCTTGTCGGTATAGACGATGGGGAAGGCTTTCTCCTGGTCGGGGGCCTGGTATCCGGATGCCCAGGTTACAGCCTGCTGCCAGAATCGGCCATAAGCCTGCCCGTAGCCGGAACCCTCGAGGGTAAGATACCACTCCCAGCTACTGTCCGGGGCAAAAAGGAGGACTCTGCCTTTGCCATAAGGCTGGACGAGGATTACATCTTCGGCCCCTGCGGCGGCCAGGGCGATGGCTCCCTGTTTCTTCCTTCCGAGGAGCGAGCGGCCTTTCAGCCGGGAAAGGCGGCTGTCGGCGACGAAAAGCTGTTCGAGGCCCTTCATGATCGGGTGGGCTCTGCCTTGAGCGGTTAGAGCGAGATTGAATGGCGTCGTGACGGCGCCCTGTCCGACGGCGGCAGGAAGAACCTTCTCCAGCTCAGTTCCCATGAAGCTCGCCAGGTCCGCGGAGCCGAGCACGAGGAGTCCTTTGCCGTTGTCAACGAAACTGACGATGTTGGAGATGTCCGCCGGGGAAACCATTTCCCTCCCGCCGGAGCCGACTATGAGGACATCGAACTTGAGGAGCGTTTCCAGAGACTTTGGGAAAGCGCTGAGAAGAGGGAGTTCTTCTGTCTGGCCCTGCACGTAGAAGGCGCTGGAGGAGGTGCGAACCATCGAGAGAAGGTAAATGTCCGGCGAGGTCTCAAGAGCTCTTCGGACGAACTTGAACTCCCACCTGGGTCGCCCCTCGAAGTAAAGTACCTTTATCCTGGGGTTGATGACATTGACGGTGAAGAAGCGGCTGTTGTTAGCGAGGAGCGATTCCTCGGGCAGTGGCGAGGCCGAGAGCTTGAACCGATGAAGACCGGTTTCTTTCGCAAGGAACTCGACGGAGAGATGCTGAGGGCCGTCTCCTGAATCGAGGGAAACGGTCTGCTCCGAGACGGGAGAATTTCCTTCGGCTATCTGAAGCTTGAGCTGCGAAGAAGGGACGTTGACTTTACGAAGAGAGACATCGAGTGAGTACTTGGTATTCTGCGTCATGATTCTTTTGGAGAGAATCTGGCTGAGTTCGACATCGGGCTTTGAGCGGGCATCGGCCTCTTTTTTACCGATGCCGAGGGAGAAAATGGGGATGTCGGTTCTGACTTCGAGCAATTGTTCGTCTTTGCGGACATTGTTCTGGCCGTCGGAGAGAGCCACCGCGGCAGAAGCGCTTCTGGCGCGGCCGAGTCCTTTAACGAAGGTCAGAGCTTCGAGGAAATCGGTGCTTTCGCTTGGTTTGCGAAGGGGCCGGTCGGCAGCGAGACGCCTGACGCCCCTCCCAAACTCGTAGGGAAGAATCTCGAAATCGTCCCGAAGCTTTGCGGCAAGGCCGTCTTTTGCGAAGAGGAAGTCGAGGGCGGTCCGGACGCGCCTGGAGCCGAGGGCGGAATCGCTTGTCTGCATGCTCTTTGAATTGTCGAGAATGGCTATGATTGTACCCTTCTTGCGTCTGTCAGAAGTTGCCATGACGGGATTGAGCATGGAGAGGAGCAAAAGGACTGCTGCGAGGCTCCGGAGCGCCAGAAGGAAGTAGAACCATCCCCTTCGGAGATATTTTTTATTCTTCCGGTAAGAGAGGAAGGTGAAGGCAAGGAGAAAGCCGAGAAGAGCCGCTACGATTGCCAGCCCCACGGGGAGGCTCACCTTAAAAGGCGTCTCGGTGAACAAGCGAAACTGCACTGCTGCTTTACTCCTTTCAGTCCTCGCCGATTACTCGTCCCAAATGGCCTGTCAGGCAGGCCATCGAAATCGGCGGCTCTCTGAAACGCCGAAAATAACTTCAAACCTTCTGTCCGATCTTGTTGGCCAGATACAGCTCCATGAGAAATGCCAGTATGGCGGCGTATAGAAGAAGGTTCCATAAGGGAGTTCCGGTAATCATGGCTTGGAGTTTAGCTCTGATGTCCTCATCGGACCGGATGCGTTCCCATCGCGTGAAAGGGACGACTTTGCCGATGTCAGCGTCGGAAGCTATCGGCGTCAGGTCTCCTTCCTGCGGATCGAGGTTGACCGATAAATGGATTGGGGTCGTCTTCGTCGAAGAAGTTCTCGTCATGACCTGGTAGATGCCCGGGACGTTTAGCTCAAAAAAGGCGCTGTCGGGCGAAAGATCGAGCTTATCGCCGGAAGGGGCGGTGATGGAGGCCCAATCGGGCCTTATTATGACAGAGTCGCCGACCACGTATTCAGGGGAGCTCGGTTTCCCGGTGAGACGAAAGAGAAGGTTGTAGATGAAAGGAAGCGATGCGTGTGTCAATGGGAGGTTGGTGTAATCAATGTGATAGCCGGTGGCGAAAAGGATGAGCTTTCCGCTTCCAAGGCTTTTTTCGACGAGGAAAGGCTTGCCGTCCTGGAAAAGGGAGATGGGGACGATGGAAGGGTCGCCGGAGACTGAAAGGGAAATCCTGCGGTAAAAATCAACGTCAACGAAAAGATTCTGCAAGCCGAAACCTTCCTCCGCGACGCGAAAGATGCCTTCCTCAAAGCGATTGGCGGCAAGGATGTCGCCGAGAAGCGTTCGCATCGTCTCAACCGGGAAGTTCTCCTTCAAAAAGAGGACCGCCCTGCCGCCGGAGTTCAGATAGCTCTTCAAGGCGGACATCTCGCCTTCCCTCAATTTAGGCAGCTCGGGGAAGATGACGACCGGATATTTGGCGAGAGTTTCGGAGGAGATGACGAAAAGTTCCGAGGGGGCGAATGGGTAGTTCTGTCCGGTTGGGTCTATGAGCTTGGTCAGGAAGAAGACCTCGTCGAAATCTGGAGCAGAAAGGCGGACCTGGTTGAAGACCGCCACGGGTGTGCCCTCCTTGACCTGGAGGGAGTAGTAGCGCTTGTTGTCGGTCGGCAGGTCGTCTTTCTCTATGAGGAAGTAGCCGGAGTGCCATCCTTCCCCGACGGGATTGAACCTGAGCTCCTTTTCGACGGTTGAGTGCGGGGGAATGCTCAGCTGCGTTTCGGCGATGACTTCATCCTCAAGACTGTACATCCCGATACGGCCCTGGAAAGGGCGCGGAGAGAAGTTCGTCGTCTCGATGCGGAAAGTGAAGTTCTTACCGAGGCGTTTTTCCGGCGTGGAGAGGGTTTCGATTTTTGTGATGGCGGCATTCAACGGCGTGGAATCTCCGGCAACGACGATGACGGCGAGTGGAATATCGGAGGTCTTCTCCTTTCCGGCGATGGACTGCCAGTCTCGCCTTTGGAGGTCGGTGATGAAAAAGATTCCTCTGTTCTTGGTTTTGGAGAAGCGGAGGAGGGTTGTGGCGTGGGAAAAGGCGGTGTCTAAGTTAGACGAGGAATAGCCGCAATCGAGCGAGCTGAGCCACTGCGTCATGGCTACCCGGTCGGTAGAGAGGATTCCGTTCTTGAAGCCATCTTCCGGGCTTCTGGAGGAAAGGATGAGCGCCGCGGTATCTGCTGGCTCGAGGTTGGCGATGAGGAGTCGGGCCTTCTCTTTTGCGAGGTCGAACCGCCGCCGCCCGTCGGCGGCGTTCATGCTGAAAGAGTCGTCAAGAATGATGACCACAGCTTTCCTTCCGCCGCCAAGCAGATTCGTTTTCAAGACGGGTTTGGAGAGAAAAAGAGCAAGGAGAACAAGAACGAGCATCCGCAGGATCATCACGATAACTTCCTCGACTCTCTTTCTGCGGACAATCTCCCTGTCAATTTCCCTGAGGAAAACGATGGATGGGAATGGAACTATTTTTGCCTTTTTCTTGAAGATGAGGTGAATGATGAGGGGAAGCGCGAAGGCTGAGATTCCTATGAGGAAAAACGGGTTTAGAAAAGTCATTTTTGTTTAGCTTCAGCCAAGGGTTACCGAGAGCAAAGCTGATCGTGGGGCAACCTCGGTTTCTCGACAGATAGAACGATCGCGGAGACAGACGACCAAGCCGCTCGCTTTCCGGCAAGCATCCGACATCATCCGAGCCTGCTTCTCTTGGCCAGGTAAGAGGCCAAAAGAGTGTCGTAAGGGGTAACGGTATCTATCTGGAGGTACTCGATGTCGTTATCGCTGCACCTTTTCTGGTAGGTTCGGATGAAATCTGTCAGCTTGTTTTTGTATTCGGACCGCAGGTATCTCGGATAGACCTGGACGGAATCTCGCGTCTCCATGTCGCGAAAGTTGACCAGGCCATCGAATGGGAAATCAATTTCAGCGTGGTCGAGGATGTGGAAGACGAGAACTTCGTGCTTTCGATGGCGGAAGTGCTGCAAAGCCCTCAGGACGATCTCCGGGTCATCGTAGAGGTCGGAGATGACGAGGATAAGCCCACGGCGCTTGATTCTCGCGGCCATGGCGTGAAAGGCTGTGGCAAGGTTTGTCTTTCGGGTGGGTCTGACTTTCTCCAGTTCAACCAGAATCTGGCGCAGGCGGAGAGGCGAGCTTTTCGGAGGGATGAACAGCTCTATTCCGTTGCTGAAAAGAACCAGTCCGACGCTGTCGCGCTGCTTGGTCATCAGGTATGCAATGGCGGCGGTCAGGTAACTGGCATATTCCAATTTGGTGACGCCGACGGTGCCGTAGGCCATGGAGGCGCTGACATCAAGGAGGATGTAGCAGCGGAGGTTGGTTTCTTCCTGGTACTCCTTGACGAAGAGCTTTCGGGTCTTCGGATAGACCTTCCAGTCAATGCGGCGGACGTCATCGCCGACGATGTATTTTCTGTACTCGGCGAACTCGACGCTGAAGCCTTTGTGGGGGCTTTTGTGGAGGCCAGATATGAACCCCTCGACGAGGAAGCGCGCGACAAAACCCATGTTCTTAAGGCGCTTGAGGCTTCGAGGATCAAAATATTTGTAGGTTTCTATTCTTGCCATCGAGAACCAGCCAAGACATGCAGGCTGCCCCTTCAGTAATCAACTATAATTATAGCGCGCCAAATGCGCGCTCTCAATGTCTCGTGTGAGCATTCGTTGTGGTGGTTTGCGCAGGACATTGCGTGTGGAAGGGGAGAAAAGGCGGAACCTACGTTGTGAAGTCCTGCGGAGTGTGGTAGGTTATGAAGCTCCAGAGTGGCTTACGGAGCGGGCGGAGCCGGAGCACCTGACACCTATACCCTAAACCCGAGATCCGGGGCGGGTGCCGCGCTGAGCCCCCGGGTTTGGGGTCTGGGGTTTCGGGTTTCGGGTCTGGGGCTGGGTCTCGGCAGGCGCTTGGCCGGGTTAGGCTTGGTTTGCTGGCATGGAATAAGATTTCGTCGTGGAGAGAAGCGGAGATGTTCGACGCAGGGAAGGGCTTGTGCGACGTTTTGATTGAGCATCAGGTCGCGGACGAAGGCTCTGCGGACTTCGGCGGCATTTTGTGTCGTCGCTGCGGAGTGGCGCATCCACGGGCGGGAGAGGCGGTGTTCCCGTTCTGCTATTTCTACTCGGAGACGAAGAAGAGGAAGTACATCGAGGCCGCTGCGCGGCTGGTGAAGTGGCTTTTCAGGAGGCAGAGCCCGGACGGTTCCTGGGGAGAAGGGTCCGGCGCCGAGAAAGGCGACACGGTTTTTCTGACGACCGCCTTATGCCACGCCTATCAGCTCGCTGCGGGAGAGCTGACTTGTGAGGAGAAGGGGATGCTGGAGAGGATGATTCGCGGCGGGGCGGAGTACGTCTATGGGGCTGCGTCTATAGAATGGGCCGAAAGAGGTGAGCCGGGGATAAACTGCTTTGTGTCGTCGTGTCCTGCGCTCCAGCTGGCCTACGGGATTACGGGAGAGGAGAAGTATCGCCAACGGGCGAGAGACAATGCGCTTTCGGGGATGGAGCGAATCAACGAAGATGGCTTTCTGGTGGGGGAAGGAGCGCCGGGTTTGAGGGAAGGTTTCCCTTCTGTGGATGTTGCGCGCAATCTGGAGGTTGGGTTGGGGGCTTTGCTTGTTTACGGGCGGCTATCGGGAAATGAGAGTGTGCGCGATGCGGTTGTCAGGTCGCTGGAAACGCACCTGAATTTTTTCACTCCATCCGGCTACATTGACGATTCCTGGGGGACGCGGATGCACGAATGGACGCTGCTGGGAAACAAGGACGGGAAGGGCTGCCAGGCTGTGTTAATGCCTCTGAGGAACTTCGATGCTCGGTTTCAAAGAGCCGCCGGGCAAAACCTCCGGTACATGGTCAAAAACATGATGAAGGACGGCCTCGTGACCGCCGGCCCTCATGCCAAGGACGAACCTGGTTTCGTGCCGTGCATCGAGCCGAGCGTTGCTCGGGCAAATGCGGTATGTGAGGCTTTGCTATACTGCGGCGGGGTTCCGCTCAAGGAGGCTGGGAAAAGCGTTCTTCCGACGGAAGAGAAGGGGTGGGTGCGATTCTACAGGTCGGTCAACGTGCTTCAAGTTCGGACGTCTGCTTTGCTGTGCACGATAACGGGGTATCCGGCGGGTGGGGCAGGCACTGCTGCGGGAGGGACTATTTCCCACTTATGGCACGGTCGTTTCGGGACAGTCCAGGCAGCGAGCCGAGCGACCAATGGGAGGAGAGAAACTGGACGCGCGGATGAATTTTCCCCGTCGGGATGGCTGACGCCGAGGATCGAGGCGGTAATTGACGGGGAGGTTTTCAGCAACGTTTTTGAGGGGAGGACCGCGATTTCTGTCCGGGGCGATGGGGTGCGAGACGATGTTTGCGAAGTCGGCGTCGCGGGCCGGCTGAAATCCGCCGGCGGAAAAGATTCGGGGCTGGCTTATACCATCATGTACCACTTTGAGGGGTCAAAAATCTCCAAGGAGATAACCGTGGAAGGAGATAGGGAGGCGAAGCTGAGGAGCATCGAGCCAATAGTCTTCGAGAGAGGGTGCGAACTGTTAGCTCTTGAGGGGGCCGTCGAAGTGAGGCATCCGAGAGGCAGTTCCTGCATCGTGGCGGTCTCCGGCGAAAGTGCCAGAATTCGGAAGGTCAGCCGTGACGCGATAGTCTGGAGTTCTTTTCCTGCCTTATATGCCCTGCCGATAGTCATCGAAGCGACCAAGCGGGGTACGCGGGCGCGGGCCGCGCGGCGGGACGTTCCCGCCCGCAAAATCTCCTACAGCGTCGAGCTTCGCGACTGGGAGTAGACGCGGGTAGATCAGCCAAAGCTTGCGCGCGGGTGATTGGCGGCCCAGAACGCGGAATCCTATTGGACTTCCGACGAGAGCGTGAGATAATCAGATAAATTCCTGTCCGGAGTGCGTCAAAGGAGCGGAGGAGGTGAGTTTGCCCGGCGTGAGGAGGATCAATGCGGCGAGGCCTGCGATCATCGCTGCGGGGGCGGTGTGGCTCATCTGCGTTCCGGGGTTTGCCGGGGAGGATTGCCCTGCGGTCGTCGTGCATGTGGACCGGGGCGAGGTTTTGGGGCCGGTGCCTGCACTGCGGGGGATTCACATGGCACCGCTGGAAGGCGGTTATCAAGAGGAGGATGTGCTTCGCCTGAAGGAAATTGGTGTCAGGTGCGTCCGGCTCGGCTTCAGCGGATACCTTTTAGAGCAGGAGGATGAACCCGGACAATACGACGAGGAAGGGTTTGGATACCTGGGCCAGTTCGTCGGATGGTGCGAGAAGCACGGAATAGGCGTCATCCTCGATATGCACAACGCGGTCGGGCGAAGAAAATGGGAAGATACCCGGATATGGAGGCATTATTTCGGGTCGAAAGACCCGAAGGAGTACCAGGACCGCTTCGTGGTGCTGTGGCGGGAAATCGCACGGCGCTTCGCCGGGCGGAAGGGAGTTTTAGCGTATGAGCTTTTGAACGAGCCTAATCCTCCGGAGGACGATTTTGAGGTCTGGAACAAACTGGTGAAGAGGGCGACCGAGGCGATAAAGGAGGTGGACCAGATTCATCCGGTGATTGTTGATTCCATCGGGTACGCGAACCCGACGAAGTTCCGCGGGCTGAAACCCACACGAGACGCAAGCACCATCTACAGCTTCCATAGTTACGAGCCAGCCGCCTACCACAAGCAGAAGAGGCCGTGGGCGTTAGATGTGAACGGCGAGACGTATTACTATCCGGGAGTCGTGAATGGAAGGTACTGGAATCGAAGCCAGCTCCGAGCCTTTTTCGAGCCAGCGGTTGAGTTTGCCCGGAAGCACGGTGTGGAGCTTTTCTGCGGGGAGTTCGGCTGCGTGTCGGATTGCCCTGAGATGACTGATATGATTTATCTGATGGACCAGATTTCGCTTTTCCACGAACTGGGAATCGGCTGGACGATGTATGGCTACATGCGGCGGGAATCGAAGCCCTACTGGAAAAGCCACTTCGACTGCAATCTTTTCATCTACTACGTTCCGGAGGCGCGGCTCTATCGTTTCGAGCGGAAGATAAACCTGATTCGTTTCTTTCTTGAGACGGATGGGGAAGTTCTGTCTATCGAGCAGCCGAAGGACGAGGATGTGACGTGCTATGGTGTGAGAGAACCGGCGGGGAAACTGCTGCTGCTACTCTCGAACAAGGACCGGCGGAAAGGCAAGCGAATGGCGCTGGAGGTTGCCGGGTTCGATGGCTCGGCGAATGGCCGCTTATGGCTTATGGACGCCAGCACCGACCGATTTGAATTCAAGGGAGAAGTGAACGCGAAGAATGGGCGAGCAGAGATCGTCCTTCCGAGGCTGAGCATCGCTAAGGTTGAGATATTTTCCGAAACCCCGGAAGGGTGCGTTCGAAGACAAAATCGGATCGGCTCTCGGCAACTATATTGCTTCTGAGAACCCTGAAGGTAACGCCGCCCCGCGTTCCGCGGGGCAGTCTCGGGGGCGTCCCGCCCCCGCTGCGGGCATGATGCCCGCAGGACAGCCAGCGGGACGCTGGCGGTACAACGTAAGGGCCGTACAAGGGAACGCCGCCCCGCCCCTGGCGGGGCAAGGCAGACAATAAGAGAAATCGTGGAGGATGAGGATGAGAAAGGCGATTGTAACTCTGGTTACGACGTGCATGCTGGCGGCTGGCGTGCTGTGGTTGATCGCGTTGGCGCCGAAAAGTGAGGAGGCGGCCCCGCCTTCGGCGGGGAAAGAGAAGACTGAGTCCGCGGCCCCGCCTTCGGGCGGGGCCAAGCAGGACCCGATGACGAACGAGCCTCTCGCAAAGGAACTTGTCCCCGAGAAGCTGCGGGACAAGAAGATGATGACGTGCAAGAAGTGCGGCTGGAAGGTCAAAGCCGATGCAACCAGTTGCTCGCACTGCAAGTCGAGCGGCGATTTCAAGCGGGAGAGGGATTTTTATCCGGAGTTTTTCCGGCCGTGGAAATGGAGCTTGCTTGTGAACGGAGAAGACATATGGGCGACGGGATGGGGCGGAATCAGCGTTTACAGCCTCAAGGAGATGAAGGAGGCTCGCAGGATTACCGAGGACGACGGTCTTCATTCGGATTTTCTCGGGTTCGCGACGCTTTGCAGGGATAAGGACGACCAGAAGAGCATCTGGGTGAGCGGCGGGGGGATTCCGGAATTTCAGATTTTCGGCTTGTCGAAGTGGGACGGTGAAAAGTGGATACGGTACACCTCCGACGTGGGGTTGGCCCCGAGGAACATCGGGACGTGGGGTCTGGTGTATTCCTGGGACTCAACCTGGTCGGGCGGCCCAAAGGCAGGTCTGGTCAGGATTCGGCCGCGATGGACAAAAGCGACCGAGGGAGACCCCTGGCGGCGATACTGGTCAGGGAACTTCGACCTTATCCCGTGCGACAACGTCATGGACATCATCATTGACCGGGATGACCCGACGATTCTCTGGCTGGCTCTCTTTGACCAGCCGGAGGGCGGCAACATCGGAGGGTGTTGGAGAAGGCCAGCCGAGGGACTGGCCGAATGGAAGAAGGGAGAGAAGATTGACCTTCCGGGGGGGCTGGCGAAATGGGGTGGTCGCTGGGGAAGGGAAATTGGATTCTGGCATGCCAAGAACTCCGATTGCCCCACCGGGCGAGGGTTAGCCCTGGCAGAAGACAGCAAGGGGCAGATATGGTTCGGAGGGGACGAGCCGACGAGGGGCGTCGGCTGCTTCGATAAGAAGACCGGCAAATGGAAGATATACGACGAAAGCAGCGGCTGCCATGTCAAGGCTGTCTGGAACATAGTCGTTGACGAGAAGGACAATGTCTGGTTCACGCACGCCCGCGACCCCATCTACCGCTTCGATGGCGAGAAATGGGAAGCATTCGTGCCGGAGTTTCCTGGGAAGGGAAAAGCCGGGGTGCCGGGCGGAGATTCCATGAAGTTCTTGAAGGAGGGAAATTTCGTTGTCTCGACGGAGTATGGGTTGCTCCTTTACGATGCCGCGACAAAATCCTGGAAAGCTTTCAAGGACCTCCCGTATCCCTACGAGAACTCTGGTTCATCTCACAGTGCCGGGGCGACGGGAAGCAAGTGAGAGGCGCGGCCACGCCAGTCCTCGCGGCGGGAGCGCAAGGGCATCGCTCCTTGGCTCGTGTCGAATCTTATCGCGCGAAAGGGAAGAAAGAAGCCTCCCGTGAGGGGCTGGGTTGATAAATCAATGGAAGGAGGGAAGAATGAAGAGCGTTTTGGCGCTCTGCTGCGCGGTGTTAGGCTTTTTGATGTCGCAATTAGCCGATGCCCAGGAAGAGGTCATTTTCCGTCAGGATTTTGAGTCCGACACGGTCGGGCTGCTTCCGTCGGGCCGGTGGTATGTTGGCGCGGGGACGGGCGCCTATTGCGTGGTTTCAGACGAGGCCACGGATGTTCCTGGCTCGCCGCCCGGTTCTCACAATTTGAAATTCGCCAAGGCGCAGACTGGCGGAGGGTCGCAGCTAACCGTGCAGTGGGCGTTTGATCAGCACGCAGAGAAAATCATGAGTGCGGGGAGGCTCAGCGCCGCTTATTGGGTGTATTTCGCGTCGGGTCAGCTCATGAGACACGTCGCGTTCAGGGGGGCAGGCCCATATAAACACTACATGAAGATGGTCGTCAGGGGAAACTGGCCAGATGACATACGGCTTGAGTTCCCGATTAACGGCTCGCAAAAGCTGCTGTCAGGAGCAGCATGGCACAAGTTAACGTTCATCATGGAATGGGAGCCGGTCTGGCCGCTGCCGGCAGGAGGAATATCTAAGTCCTCGGTGAAGTGCAGGTTTTTCGTTGACGACGAGGAGCACCCGGGAAGTCCCGCAAACATCCTGGAAGACCTGGTCTCCCCCTTCGGGAGCATTGAGTTGAACACCGCCGACTGGGCGACGGCGGTCTGCTATCTCGACGACATCACAGTAACGACGGCTCTACCGCGGCCAGAAGTAAAATCGCTCGGGTTGAGTCAGGGCAGGATCGCCATTAAGTGGGCTGACCCTCTGGCACAGGTGGAGGTCCCTTCTCTTTACGAAGCGATAGACCCTGGCGGGCCGTGGTCCCTGCTGCAGGGAAATATCGAGTCTGTGTGTCTTATCCTCCCGGGCGAGGAAGACCGGCGTTTCTACCGCGTTGGCTCGAAGGAAGAGCCTTCACCTGACAGACAAGAGATATTCGCGGAAGATTTCGAGAGGTACGCCACTGCCGAAGAGGTTGAGAGCCTCGGAGGATGGGAAATCGTCAACGGAGCCGGCGTCCCGGAGGTGAGATGGCGCCTGTGGAACACGGCCGGGGAGCCGCTGAACAGCGAAGACCCGAATCTCGTGGGGATGTCCGGGAATTACATGATCTCGGATTCTGACCTGGAGAAGTCAGCAAGGCTGGACGAGCATCTGATTTCTCCCATTGTTGATTGCGCCGGACACCGCGGAGTCTGGCTGCAGTTCAACTCGAACATCAGGGTTTACGGGGAGGAATCGGAGCCGGACCGGCAGGTGACAGAGCTGGACGTTTCGGTGTACGATACAGATTCAGGCGAGTGGTCGGAATGGAGAAACGTTTTCAGCCGGGATAGAACATCGGGAGACTGGTCGTCTGGTACTCCGAGGGTCTTCAGCCTCAGTCCATTCGCCGATGGCAAAAGGGTGAAAGTGAGATGGCGTTTCTACGACGCTCAGTTCGATTACTGGTGGGCGATAGACAATGTGAGGGTTACAGGCGAATTAGTTCAAGAGTGAATTGGGTCCTCGTACGGAGGAGCAAGGAAAAACGCGGGGGGAAACCCTGTCCCCAGTATACTGTATACAGCATACAGCCCGTCCGCAGATGAAACGAGCGCGCGCGGCGTCGGGCGGGGGCAAACGACAATCTCTGGAAGTGAAGATAAACCGGGGAAGGGCGATGACTCTTGAAACGGCAAAAAGGATATGGCTGGCGGTTTTCATCTGGTGCGTGCTGTTCGTGTTACTGCTCGCGGCGCGCTCGTACACTTTCCGGTCGGCGATAGTCCACGACGAAGGCGTTTTCCTGTACGGCGGCATGGCGCTGGCCGCGGGGGAAACGCCTTACAGGGATTTCTGGGACCATAAGCCCCCGGGCATCACGTTATTCCACTCCATTCCCATTCGACTTTTCGGCTATTCGCTGCTGGCGGTGAGGGTGCACGAGGTTTTCTGGCTGGCCATATCCGCAACCATTTTCTTTTACCTTTGCCATGCACATCTCTCGCCCGGATTCGGCATCGTATCTCTTCTGTTGTACTGCCTTTTGGTAAGCACGAAGCTCCTGATTCGCTCGGGCGGACTGACGGAGGAATCCGCGCTGACTTTTTACGCCCTGAGCTATCTCTTTGCCTTGCGAAGGAGAGGCCCGCTGCCGCTCAACATCTTCCTTGCGGGCCTATTTCTTGGAATGGCGGCGGAGTTCCGACAGCCGTTCGGGGTTTCGATCGTATTTGTGGCCCTGTGTGTCCTGTGGCGCCGGGAAGATTCTCAGGTCTCCTTCAAAGCGAAAGTAGGTCTTCTGGCAGTTCTGGCTGTCGGGGCGGCACTCCCTGAGCTCTTCTGCTCAGGCTATTTTCTTCTCGAGGGTGTCTGGCAGGAATACTTCGAGGCGAGTTATCTTTTCGGCTTTGTGTACGTGGCTGGCAGGCTTGACCCCGACGTTCTCGGCCTGAAAGCCGGTTTTCAGAAGCACTGGCAAATCCTGAAGGCGACCGGCCCCTATCTTCTAAGCCCCGCCTTCGCCGCTCCATTTCTCGGGTGGCTTCCGCGGCGATTGCGAAGGATCGGGGTGTTAATGATTGTGGCGTTCCTTTGCGACTTCGTGGCGATTTCTCTCGGGGGCAGATACTACGAGCATTACTATCTGCAAGCCGCGATTTCGTCATGCTTCCTGCTCGGATTGGCCTTTCAGGCCGTTTACGAGAAGGTGCGAGGCGTCGCTGTGGCGGTGAAGAATCGGTTGAGCAGGTGGGCCCAGGGCGCGCCTGCCTCCGTGCGTGGGGTCTCATGGCGGGGTCTCCCGTTTTTGCCGGTTTACTGGTGCGCGGTAGCAATGGTCGGAGCGTGCGTTATTCTCAGCGCGGCGGGCGTGAGAAGCTATGTGAAAAGTTATCGGCAGGCGCTCGAGGAGAAGGGCCGCCCGGTCGGAGAGGTTGCGACGCAGGAGGCAATCGGCAAGGCGATACGGGTCCTGACCGAGCCGCATGAGCGGATACTTCTCATAGGAGCTTCGCCGACCTCAGTTTATTTCCAGGGTCAGCGCCTGGCTGGCTCGCGCTACTACCACATGTCGCCGTTTTTCAGAAAGGCTTTCGCGGAATCGGTGCGGGAGAGACACCGCGAGCGCCTCATCTCGGACCTGAGGACGCGCAAGCCTGTCCTTGTCATCCTGGCTCGGGAGGAGCGACAGATTTATTTCGCCGGGATGAAAGTCGTCGAGGACAGCGCCGCAGGAAAGGAAGTTGTCGCCTACCTGGAGGAAAACTACGTTCCCTTTGAGAGCAGAGAACTCTGTCCGCTTTCGAAGATAAGAAGAGAGTTGGGGTGGTCCTGGTATCGCGCGGTGTGCTCGTTCCTCATTCGGGAGGATAAAATGGAGGAGGTCAGAGAAAGGCTGGCGAAGGAAATCGGTGGGCCTTGAGACAAACACGGATTCTCCGGGTGGCGGCGATTTCGTCGCGGGTTGGCTTATGTCTTTTGAAGGATTCGTCGGGAACAAGTTGGCTATCGCGATGCTGAAGAAAGCGCTTTTAAGCAAGCGGATAGCCTCCGCGTATCTTTTTCACGGTCCGGATGGCGTCGGCAAGAGCCTGGCAGCTCTGAACTTCGCCAGAGCGCTGGTCTGCGAGAGAGGCGGAAGCCATGCCTGCGGGAGATGCTCCTCGTGCAGAAGAGTGGATTCCGGCAATCACCCGGACCTCCATTGGTACAGGCCGGTTGGGAAGATGCGCGTCGTCAAGATTGACAGCGTCAGGGAGCTTATCGCCCAAGCCGGTCTGAAAGCTTTTGAGGCCAACTGGAAGGTCTTCCTCATCGAGGAAGCGGACAGAATGAACGTAGAGGCCCAAAATGCCGTCCTGAAAACGTTGGAAGAGCCTCCCGGGCGAAGCGTCCTGATTCTTATCTCTTCAAATCCGGCGGGTCTTTTGCCGACGATTGTTTCGAGGTGTCAGGGGATATGTTTCTTGCCGATTCCAGAGGACGAACTGGAAGCGGCTGTTGCGGAGAAGTGGGGGTTGGGCCCAGAGAAAGCGCGCCTGGTGGCGGCGCTGGCGTGTGGTTCGATAGGGGCGGCCAAGAGGCTCCTTGGGAGAGATAACCTGGGCCGGCGAGACGCTCTTTTAGACCTCCTCGCGGAAGGGCCTCGCAGGTCGTTCCGGCAGGTGCTCACGACGGTTGGAGCAGTGGATGACGAGTTGAAGGAGTTTTCGGCAGAGCTGCGTGAGAAGGAAGAGAAGAGAATAAGGGCTATGGGCAAGGCCCTGACTCCCGAAGAACGCGACGAATGGCTCGAGGAAAACAGCGCATCCGCTTCCAGTGAAGTTCGCCAGCAAATGGAGGATATTCTTAATCTCCTTGCCTTCTGGTACAGGGATTTGTTAATAGTAAGAGAAGGCGCGAGTTCCGACTTTGCGGTCAACCTGGACAGGATTGAAGCGCTTCGGAGGTCTGCCGCTCAGACCACAACGTCGGAGATTTTGTCAAGGCTCAGGGCGGTGGAAGAAGCGCGGCGGGCGATAGCGCTGAATTTGCCGCTGGCGCTCTGCCTGGAAGTGCTGTACACTTCGGGCGAATAACTCCGGCGGAAATGCGTCGAAGTGCATTGGCGCGCCAAAGCAACCTGGACTCATGGAAAACGATTTCGTTCAAATGCAAATCAACGAGATATATCAGGGAGATTGCATCGAGATTATGGGGGGATTTCCGGAGGAGTCGGTTGACCTCATTTTCGCGGATCCCCCCTTTAATATTGGCGTCCGCTACGAGGGTTCCGACGATAGGAGACAGTACGAGGAGTATGTCGAATGGAGCGAAAGGTGGATTGACGCTGCCGTTCGGCTCTTGAAGAAGACCGGCTCGCTTTATGTCGCCATCGGAGACGAATACGCCGCGGAAATCAGGATGATTGGCCGAAAGAAAAATCTCTTTCTGCGAAACTGGATTATCTGGCATTACACTTTCGGACAGCATCAGCGAAGAAAGTTCAGCCGCGCTCACACCCATATTTTTTATTGGGTGGTCAACGAGCGGGAATTCACGTTCAACGTGGGGGCAATCCGCGTGCCGTCCGCCCGCCAGACCGTTTACGCGGATAGAAGGGCGCATCCCTGTGGGAGGGTCCCGGACGACGTTTGGAGCTTTTCGCGTGTCTGCGGCACTTTCAAAGAGAGGCTCGGCAAGCATCCCTGCCAGATGCCGGAGTCGCTTCTTGAGAGAATCATCCTTGCCAGCAGCAACGAAGGCGACCTTGTTCTCGACCCTTTCTGCGGCACCGGCACGACCCTCGCTGTGGCCCACAAGCTCGGCAGGAGCCACGTAGGCATAGATATTTCTCCGAGCTACTGCGACCTGGCGAGCAGGAGATTGCGCCAGGCCTACCTGCATGTAGGCTGAGCGGACATCGCACGAGGTAAGGGAGCGGAGGTATCCATGGGAGTTTACTCAGAGTACCTCGACAAGTCGTTCGACTGGCCCAGCCTTGTGGAGGAGCGAAAGAAGCAGCTCTCACGAATCGCAGAACTGCGAGGTGGCCGGGCCATTCTTACGTTTGCCAGTGCCATGACGAAGGAAGCGCCCATAGCCATAGACTACGACGACCGTGTTCCTATTCTGGATCAGGTGAGCAATCTTGAGGGAGATAAAATAGACATCATTCTGGAGACGCCGGGTGGTTCTGCGGAGATAGTGGAAGACATCGTGCGGCACATACGGAACAGGTTCTCGCAGGTCGCCATGATCGTGCCCGGCCAGGCAAAAAGCGCGGGCACGATTATGGTCATGGCTGGCGATGAAATCCTGATGGAACCGGCCTCTGCGCTCGGGCCGATCGATGCCCAAGTGGTTCAGGCTGGAAAACGGTTTTCTGCGCACGCCTTCTTAGAAGGGCTCAAAAAGATAAAGAAAGAGGTAGAGAAGAAACGGCCGCTGAACCCTGCGTATGTGCCAATTCTCTTGAATATATCACCCGGGGAGATACAGACCTGCGAGAACGCATTGAGCTTTGCGAAGAAACTCGTCACCGAATGGCTGTCTAAGTACAAATTCAAATTCTGGGACACGCATTCGAGCACGGGTAAGCCGGTTACGGACGCTGAGAAGAAAAGAAGGGCTAAGCAAATCGCGCAGAAGTTATGCAACCACGGCCGATGGCTGGCGCACGGGCGGTCCATCACGATCGACGATCTGCGTGAGATGCGGCTAAAAGTAACGGATTTCAGTCAGGATCCGGAGCTCTGTGACGCGATTCGCCGGTACTACACGCTTCTGAAGATGACTTTTGACACGACGAGCATATTTAAGGTATACGAGACCCCGAGGTCACACATATACCGATTCGCAGCTGCGCAATTCGCTGCGGTGCAGGAGAGAACGCCGGACATGGCGCTGGTTGACTTTGAGTGCCCCAACTGTAAGACCAGGACAAAGATTCAGGCAAACTTGAAAGAAGGCCTTCGGACCGAGCAAGGGGCCACTCCGTTTCCCAAAGACAACGTTTTGATTTGTCCGGCGTGTAAGGCTCGCAATGACCTTAGCGCACTCAGGAGGCAGATAGAGTTGCGGTCAAAAAGAAGGATCGTTTAGGAGGTCGTCATGGTAGAGAAGGAACATGGGTTTTCGATTATTTTTGAGGAGCTTGGCGAGTTATCGGGGGATTGCGAAGTTCGCCTCACGGCGGAGGAGCTGGAGGAACATGACGAGATACGAGCCCTGAGGGAAATCGTGCTTGAGCTACAATCCCCGGGACAGGTGTATCTTACAACTACGTAGGGTTAGCCCGGGGGCCACGCACCCAACCCGGTTGTCCCGCGGGAAGCACCTTGGACTGGATTGGTTGCGCGAGGCAGGCATAGAAAGATGATAAAGGTAATTGAAGTTCGGCTGAGAGAAGCGGGAAGGGTTCAGTATTTCCGCGTCGGCGATATTGACCTGAAAGCGGAGGAATACTGCATCGTGCAGTCCGAACGCGGGGAGGAGTACGGACAGGTTGTCAGCGAGGCGGAGCACGTTCCGGAAGAAAACTTTCCCGAACCTCTCAAGATGGTGCTGAGGAAAATCACCATCAACGACCGCTACCAGATAAATAAGAACCTGCGGGACGCCGAGGAGGCTCGAACGGTTTGCCTCGACAAGATCAGGCAGCACAATCTGCCGATGAAGCTTGTGGATGTGGAGTATTCGTTTGACCGCACCAAGATAATTTTCTACTTCACTTCGGATGGGCGGGTGGATTTCAGGGACCTGGTGAAGGACCTGGCGCGGCATTTCAAGTCGAGGATAGAGCTGCGGCAGATCGGTGTGAGGGATGAGGCCAAGATGGTCGGCGGACTCGGAAGTTGCGGCAGGCCGTTGTGCTGCACGACATTTCTGAAGGCCTTTGAGCCTATCAACATCAGGATGGCGAAGGACCAGCGTCTGTCGTTGAATCCAAGCAAGATTTCGGGCATTTGCGGGCGGCTTTTATGTTGCCTGCGATTCGAGCACGGTTGCTACATGGATATGGGAAAGGGTCTTCCTCGGGCAGGGACGACCGTCTCGACGACCATGGGGAAAGGAAAAGTGGTTGACCACGAGGTCTTGAAGCAGGAAGTGAAGGTGCTCCTCGAGGACGGAAGAGAGGTGCAACTGCCCGCGAGAGATGTCATGGTTGTCGAGCAGGAGACAGTCGTTAGCACGGACAATACGATATGCCAACCGGAAAATTCTACATAACCGCGGCGATAGATTATCCGAATGCCCTTCCTCACATTGGGACTGCCTACGAGAAGATAGGCACGGACGTGGTTGCCCGATACATGGCCATGTGCGACCTGGACTGTTTTTTTGTGATGGGGACTGACGAGCACAGCGCCAATGTGGAGAAGGCGGCAGCCGACGGGGGCGTTTCGCCGCAGGAATTCACCGACCGGGTGGCCCCGAAGTTCGTAGAAGCCTGGAGAAGCCTCGGCATAAAGTACTCCTCGTTCATTCGCAGTTCTTCGGCTCGCCACGCCCGCAGTGTGCAGGACGTTTTCCGCAAGATATATGAGAAAGGGGACATCTATAAGGGATTTTACGAGGGGTGGTACTGCAATTCCTGCGAGCGCTTCTACCAGGAAAAGGACCTCGAAGGGGGCGCCATCGGTAAGGTTTGCCCGACCCACAACAGACCCCTCGACTGGGTGAGAGAAACAAATTACATTTTCGCTGCCTCAAGGTACGCCGACCGTATTCTCAGGCATATCGAGGAAAACCCCGACTTCATAGAGCCGGAAACGAGGAGGAACGAGATAGTCAGCCTCCTCAAAAGCGGCCTGGAGGACATAAGTGTTTCCCGCGTTGGAAGGAAATGGGGGATACCGCTTCCTTTCGACAGCTCCCAGACAATCTACGTGTGGTTTGACGCCTTAATCTGCTATCTGACAGGGGTCGGATACGGCGATGACCCCGGGATGTTCGCCCGATACTGGCCGGCAGACGTGCATGTCATCGGCAAAGACATCACTCGGTTTCATTGCGTGATATGGCCGGCGATGCTGATGTCCGCAGGGATAGCCCTGCCGAAGAAAATCTGGGCGCACGGTTTCGTCCATCTGGCGGGTCAGAAGCTCAGCAAAAGCGATAAAGTCATGGTGGACCCGGTCGAGGCTGCGAATAAATTCGGCGCGGACGCCCTTCGCTACTTCCTGATGAGGGAGATCCCCTTTGACCGAGATGGGGATTTCACCTGGGAGAAATTTCAGGAGCGATACGCGGCTGACCTCGCGAACGACCTCGGAAACCTGGTCAACCGAGTCGTAGCCATGATAGGCAAGTACCGCGGAGGAAGAGTCCCCCAGGCTTCTCAACTGAGCGCGATTGACCGCGAAATCGTGGAGTTGGCGCAGCGAACGGTGAAAAGCGCCGGCTCGGCGATTGAGGGGTTCAAGCTATCTGCGGCTCTCGTGGAGATATGGGGGTTCATCGGGCGCTGCAACCGGTACATCGAGGAGACCTCGCCGTGGAAAATCCATAAGGAGGGGCCGCCGGAACGGCTCAGCACGGTTTTGTACGTTCTGGCAGAATCCCTCCGAGTAATAGGAGGGCTTATCTTTCCTTTCATGCCCGGCACCGCAGAGAGAATCTGGGAGCAATTCGGATTGAAGGCTGAATTCCCCAGGCTGAACAGGGAGGCGATAGAAAACTGGGGCGGGATGCCGCCGGGGACTCTCGTCGGCCAGCCCGAACCGATATTCCCCAAGGTGTCTTAACGGCGCCGGTGGGGAGTTCTGGTGAATGTCGCCCCGCCCCGCGGGAACGCGGGGGGCGACGCGCAAGGCAAATGCAGGAAAAAGAGGTCGGCCCAAGGTAAAAAACGTGAGTCGAAAGGAGGCTGTCAATGAAACTCGGAGTGCTGACTGTTCTTTTTTCAAGCGAGCCGTTGGAGAAAGTGCTCGACATGGTGGCGAAAGCCGGATGTCAATGCGTTGAGCTGGGCTGTGGCAACTACCCCGGAAGCGCTCATTGCAATCCGGACGAGCTCCTTGCCAAAGAAGACAAAATCAAAAAACTGAAGGACCTCATCGCATCCAAGGGGCTTGAGATCAGCGCCTTGAGCTGCCACGGGAACCCGCTGCATCCCGACAAGAAAATCGCTGATGCGAACATCGAGGTAATGAAGAAGACCGTTCGGCTCGCAAAGAAGCTGGGAGTGGAAGTGGTCATCAACTTCTCCGGCTGTCCGGGGGACTGCGACAACTCGAAGTACCCCAACTGGGTGACTTGCCCGTGGCCGCCGGACTACCTGGAGATTTTGAAGTGGCAGTGGGAAAAGAAGGTCATACCCCACTGGAAAGAAATGGCCAAGTTTTGCAAGGAGAACGGCGTCAACAAAATCGGCTTTGAGATGCATCCCGGATTCGTGGTGTACAATCCGGAGAGCTTGTTGAAGTTGAGAGCCGCGGTGGGCGACATTGTTGGGGCAAATTTCGATCCCTCGCATCTGTGGTGGCAGGGAATTGACCCGATAAAGGCAGTGCGAGCTTTGAAAGGCGCTATCTGGCACGTCCACGCAAAGGACACCAGGATTTACCCGATGAATTCGGAAGTCAACGGCGTCCTCGACACGAAGAGCTACACAGGCGAGCTGAGCCGAAGCTGGATATTCCGCACGGTCGGCTACGGCCACGGGGCGGACTTCTGGAACGATTTCGTCAGCACCCTTCGCATGGTCGGGTATGACGGAACGCTCAGCATCGAGCACGAGGACAGCCTCATGAGCCCCATGGAAGGCTTCCAGAAAGCGGTCAGCTTCCTGAAAGGAGTCCTCATTAAGGAAGCCCCGGGAGTGGCATATTGGGCGTAGGGCTTGTAGATAGCCATCTCCACCTCGACCTTTCGGAGTTCGACGAAGATAGGGATTCGGTTGTGTCCCGGGCGAGGGAGGCAAATGTAGTCTGCCTCATAAACCCGGGACGCAACCTTCAATCGAGCCGCAGGGCTATCGAGCTGGCAGAGAAAAGCCCGCAGATTTATGCGGCAGTCGGCCTCCATCCCCACCATGCCGCGGAAGATACCGCTGCTGCCCAGCAGGTCTTCCGGCGTCTTGCCAAACACCCGCGGGTTGTCGCCATCGGCGAAATCGGCCTTGATTTCTTCCGCAACCTTTCGCCTCCTGAAACGCAGAAAAGGGTCTTCCGCGACTACCTTCGCGTCGCCGCGGAGCTCAACCTGCCAGCGATTGTCCACTGCCGCGATGCTTTCCAGGAGGTCTGCGAGATTATCGAGGAGCCCCGCCTCGGCGGGGTCCGCGGCGTCCTGCACTCCTTCTCCGGGGACGAAAGGTCAGCGTTTCGCCTCCTCGAGGCTGGCTTCTACGTTTCGTTCTCCGGGCAAATCACATATGCGGAAAACGACCGCCTGCGATCCGTTTCTAACATGCTCCCTATCGAGAGGATGCTGGTTGAGACCGATTCCCCCTTTCTCACACCGTTTCCCTTGAGAAGGAAGCGAAATGAGCCTGCCTTAGTGTGGCGCGTCGCGGAAGAACTCGCAAGAATAAAAGGGGTCGCGCCGGAGGATGTCGCGAGGGTCACCACAAGGAACGTCCGGCTTCTCTTCGGAATCGGCCCGGAGCTTCCCCGCGGGGAGATTGCTTACAGCATTCGCAATTCCCTTTACCTCAACATCACCAACGAATGCACTAATGAATGCATCTTTTGCCCGCGCCTGAAGAACCCTGTCGTCAAAGGACACGACCTTCGCCTCGAAAGAGACCCGACTTTCGAGGAAATCGTCGCGGCAATCGGCGATCCCTTCCGGTACGAAGAGGTTGTCTTCTGCGGCTTCGGTGAGCCGCTTCTGAGGTTGGAGACCGTGAAGAATGTCGCCCGATTCCTGAGAGAGAAAGGGTTCCGCAACCTTCGAATTGACACAAACGGCCAGGCTAACCTGATTCACGGGCGAAACGTCGTCCCGGAGCTTGCGCAACTCGTTACTAACTATTCAGTTAGCCTCAATGCCCCGAGTGCGGAGGAGTACCAAAGGCTCTGCCGGCCCAAATATGGTCCGACGGCTTACGAAGAGGTCAAGAAATTCATTGTAGAATGCAAAAGGCAAGGAACGTCTGCGGTGGCCACAGTGGTGGCTCTGCCGGGGATTGATTTAGACGCCTGCCGCGGAGTGGCCGAGGTGGAGCTGGGCGTTCCCCTTCGCGTGAGGGCTTATAACGAGGTTGGATAGCGCTCTTCCGCCCACCCGTTGAACCGCAGAGTACGCCCAGATCGCATACCGAACCCTATGCGATAGCATTCCTTCTCGGGGGTCTGCCCGCTTTGCGGGGTGAGCTTCCGCCGCAGGCCAGCCATTCCCTTTTTCGCGTAATCTGTCGGCCCCGCCGCTGGCGGGGTGGAATTCGTACAGGAAGACAGTCAAGGAGACAGGATTACAGGATAATCCTGAGAATCCTGCTGTCCTGTCCGATTGTCTGTGTCCTCCCCGCCTTGCGAGGGGAGTTCCCCGCAACCGCTTCAGCACTCGCATGCTTTTTTTCTTGACAGGTAGAGGGCACGGGGGTAAATTAAAATTAGGTTGTGGAAAGAGACAGGTTCTGACAAGAAGCAGGGGGTGCAAAAGTGAGTGCCAGAGCCGAAGGGAGAGTTCCTCTCTACAGTTATTTCTGTCTTTTCAGCATTCCTCGCTTATCCTCATTCCAAAACGTCTCGCTTCCCTTTGCGCCTCCTCTCCTGCTAACAAGACTTTCCGTACCGCTGGCATCCTGCCGGCTGTCCGGGGGGCATCCTGCCCCCCCCGTCTCGGCTGACAATCTCGGTTACTATTTAGGCCGCAACGAGATAGAACAAAAACCCTGAGTTGAGGAGGGCAATGGGACGCCTCATTGGCTGGCGTAGATGCCACAATGCCGCCCAAGGGCGGCACGACGCTGCTGGGCGTCCACACCATCACAAAGAAACCGATCAAAGCGCCTTTTTGGCTTCAGCCGTGTGTGAACGCATTTCCGCTTTTCGGCGGCGCTTTTAAAGTCAAACAGGCATGTAATTGTACCTAAACAAGATTTTCCCAGAAGGAGGGAGAAAATGAGCGCAATGGTTGCGAGGAAAATTTCGGGATGCCAGGCTGTTTTGCTCCTCTCGCTGCTTCCCCTCGGAGCGTCCGCCATCATAGAGGATTTCAATGACGCTCTGACCCCGGAGTGGACGCTTTACGGGAACGCAAGCCACGATCTCACCAACGGCTGGATTCAGTTGACGCCAAATGCGGGCAGTCAGGCCGGGGCAGTCTTCTACACCGAAAAGCCGTTCACAACCGCGAAGTTCGATGCCGAGTTCGACATCTACTGCGGGAACGCAGACGGGGGGGCCGACGGTGCGGTCTTCGCCTTTGTCAGGGCACCGGATGTCGGACTCGGGGGAGGCCAAATGGGCTTCTTGACCGGCCTTGATGGGTACGGCATTGAGTTCGACAACTACGACGGGCACGACAGCACCCCTGGGCCGGACTCCGAGAACCATGTCGGCGTCTCGCTCGCAGAGCCGGGAACTACGGCCGACCAGGGCGAAGCTCTCGCGATCTGGCCCTTGCCATACGACCTCGAGAACGGCACCTGGTTTCATGCTGAAGTCCTTTTCGAGGCTGGCCGAGTACAGATGTGGATGTCCAATGCTGCCGTTGGTTGGGCACGAGAGCAGGTCATTGATTACACGATTTCCGGCTGGACCGATTACGACGCTTACTTCGGTTTCACGGCGGCGACCGGCGGCGCTACAAACGTCCATGCCGTGGATAATTTCGTCCTCAACAAGGGCGCATACGCCGGCCCGGACAAGAAAGCCTTTAGCGGCGATACGGTAACTCTTTCCGGCTCGGGACCCGCAGATGCGACGAGCTTTTCGTGGGAGCAGGTGGTCCAGGCGGGCGATCCCCTGGTGACCTTCACCCCCACCCCGCCAAAGCAGGCTGTGGTGACTTTCGTTGCCCCCACAGTTGCAAAAGGGAGACCTCTGACCTTCAGGCTGACAGTCGTGTCCACTTCGGCCGGGACAACCACTGACGAGGTCATCGTCACGGTGATTCCGAACGCCCCGCCTCAGTTCCCTCCCACCATCACGGCGATTCGTCCGACGGACAAGGGCTTCTGGGTCGTGTGGGAGGGAGTTGTTGAAGCGGACATGTACGACATTGCGCTGGAGATAGCGCCGGGTGTCTGGTTCACCTACGCGACAGACCTCGCGTTCGAGCCAGGTAAGCAGCCGATGTACGAGTTCAAAAACCTCCCCGCTGGGCAGAAGTATGGCGTCAAAATCATTGCCAAAAATGCCAAGGGTTCCGGGGCGGAATCGGAGCCGTGGTATTACAGGATTGGCCGAAACCTCGCACTGCCGGCTCCTGCGGGAGCTACTCCTCCCAGCAACTACGTGTACGTGGTTTCCCACTACTCGATTACGGGGATGAACAACAAGGCCTACGACGACAACAACGATAGCTGGAACGGCGCTTACAAGGCGGAGGATTACTGGGGCTATCTGTGGCCAAACGCGCTTTACTTCGACTCGATTGCCTACTTCATCGGAA
>Ga0315312_1000139_pt1 | contig 114722 bp, 118 predicted proteins | sample TDP7_MG_FD_203629 | JGI IMG/M metagenome (GOLD analysis project Ga0315312, IMG submission 203629) | Freshwater sediment microbial communities from Lake Towuti, South Sulawesi, Indonesia - TDP7 | ecosystem: Environmental > Aquatic > Freshwater > Lake > Sediment | place: Indonesia: South...
TTTGGTTCCGATAAGGAACATTATGTTAACTTAAGTATTTTTTCTTCCCTCCCTAACTACTTCATATTTATTATTAGAAATATTAAGAAAATCCTTGATATTCAAATATTTTTTTATTAATTTTAATAATAATTTTTAATTTTTTTCTTCTGGCACTCACAATTGTAGAGCGAATTTATAGATCTTTAACCAAAAATGACCACCGTAAGATTTCAGCCGAAGAAAAAATAAACCAAAATCCAAAAAATTTACTTAAAAGCAAACTAAAAAGAAGAAAAGGCAGTAAATCTGGGCTTAACTAATGCCCGGAAAAAAAGACAATGAAAAAGTAAAAAATCAACGAAAAAAACCACCAGCCAAAAAATCTACTCCCGAAAAACCAATGAAATCGGAGATCCCGCTGAAGCGGTGAAAGGCAGAACCATTCCCTGATTTCCCCCCTCCTTTTACAAGTGGAGAATTTTTCCTCAGAGCAAAATTCACTCATTTCTTCTCAAAAGGAAGTACTTTCTTAACCGGAGCACAACTACAAGTTTGGACTTGACTTTATAAAAATTTTTGTAGTATACTATTTAAAGTGCAAAAAACTTCTACTTTTGACTGGGCACAAGTCTACTCAGCATAAATGAGTTTTAATCTTCAATTTTTTGTTTCTCTTCTACTCTTAGGGTTATTTTTTCTCGCAGTCAAAAATTTTCGTAAACTTTCTTTTCTCAAGTGGATTATAGTTGCAATTAGCATTTCTCTTTCCTCCCGATATCTTCTTTGGAGAGGTCTCTTTACCTTAAATTTGGTTGGTCCTTCTGCTATAATCGCCAGCCGAGTTCTTTACTTCGCTGAAATTTACGGATTTCTATCCTCCTTCTTTTTTTATTTACAAACAATTAAAAGCAACTTAAGTTCCTCAGTTACAAGAGATGATTCTTTTTTGCCTACGGTAGATATTTTTGTTCCGGTCTATAATGAATCGGTAGATATCCTTTATAAGACACTCGTTGGTTGCCTAAATATAGATTATCCCAAGGAAAGGTTCAATGTATATGTTTTGGACGACGCAGGCAGAAAAGAAGTATATCAACTTACCCGAACTCTTAAATGTAGATACTTAAAAAGAGAAACTCATGAATATGCAAAAGCGGGTAATCTCAATTATGGGCTTAAGAATTCTGACGGAGAATTTATCGCTATCTTTGATGTTGACCATATCCCGTTAAGTTCGTTCCTAAAAGAAACCATCGGTTACTTTAAAAATTCTTGGGTTGCCTTTGTCCAGACTGCACACCATTTTTATAACTCGGACATTTACCAAAGAAACCTCTTTCTTGAAGGAAAATTAACTAATGACCAGGATTTGTTTTTTCATGTGATTCAACCCGGACGCAATTATTTCAACTCGAGTTTTTTTGCTGGAAGTAGTGGAATTTTCAAACGTAAAGCATTAGAAGAGATTAATGGTTTCCAAACTACCACCGTTACCGAAGATATTCATACAAGTCTTGTGTTGCATTCTCGCGGTTGGCGTTCGGTGTATGTGAATAAAGATCTTTCTGCAGGGCTTACTCCGGAAAGTATTTCTGCTTACCTCAACCAGCGTCGCCGTTGGACAAGAGGAAGCCTCCAATTATTCATTTATGATAATCCTCTTTTTAAAAGGGGTTTGAGTTTAGCCCAGCGAATCAATTACTTTGCTTCAGTTTTTTACTTTTTCCATCCCTTACCAAGGATAGTTTATCTTTCTGCACCCCTTTCTTTTCTTCTTTTTAATATTCCCCCAATCAAAGCAAACTTTCTTGAACTAATCCATTACTTTTTCGCTCATTATCTTGCGTTCATTTTTGCTTTTCATCTTCTCGGTAAAAGCTTTCGGTATTTTTTTTGGTCCGATGTTTACGAAACAACTACCGCTTTCCCTTTATCTTTGGAGGTAATTAAAACTTTAATTAGACCTAAGGATACAGTTTTTAAGGTAACTCCTAAAGGTGAACGCTCTGAACGCTTAAAATTTAACTCCTTTTATCTAATCCCAAATGTAGTTTTAACTGGATTAATTCTTTTTGGCCTTTTACGGGGAACTTATCTTACCTTATCTCATTTAATTGATTGGCAGACAGTGGTAATCAATCTGGGTTGGTCAACATACAATTTTCTTCTTTTATTCCTTGCGATTATGATTGGGATAGAGAGACCACAGAGAAGGTTAGCGGTTCGCTTTTTGCGGGCGTTATCCTGCAAGATTATTTCCGGGGATCGACTAATACCGGCGAAAACTTTTGACTTAAGCGAATCGGGCATTTCTTTAATAATTGAAGAAAGAGTGCCTTTCCAACCAACCTTTGGCTTGCTTCTTTCTTTAGACCGGGAAGAAAGTATCCTTTTTGGTAAGACTGTTCGGTATGACCAATATAGTCGGGGGAGGTATCTTCTTTCTTTTTCTTTTGTTGGTCTGACCAAAACACAACGCCAAAATCTAATCAAAGGTATTTTTACCACCCCTTCGGTCTGGGAGCATTTTTTTCCTAACGGGATATGGTATTCTTTCAAAAACCTTTTATCTGTGTTATATAAACCTTTACGAAAAAGGAAATTCTTGAGGAGAAGTGCTCCCCGACTGAAGAAAGTTATCCCAACCGAAATAACTTCGGTAGGTAAAAGTTATTTTGGTTACACTCGGGATCTTAGCGAGAGAGGTGTTTCTTTAAGGATAAAAAAAAGGGTTAAACTAATCGGAGAATTCCGTTTGAAATTATATTGGAGGAGAGGATTTGAAGAGGTAGAAGGTGAACCGGTTTGGATTAGATACGGCAAAGATGAAACTTTGCTTGGAATTAAATTAAAACAGTTCATTGAACTGGGAAGTTTAATTTCATGAGAAGGTTCCCATTTTTCTTGTTTTTTTTCTTCCTTGTTAGCAAAAGTTATTCTTTGGAGGTAGAAAGTTTTGGGGGTATAGAAATGGATACCAGAAAACAAAGTTTTCATTACCTTGCTTGTGGTTCTCGGATACCTTTGCACAGTAAAACTACTGCAATTGCTTTTCGAATTTTTAGTGGCTATCTCACTTATGAATATGAAAAACAAGGAGAAAAAATAATTGCCACATCTTTCGTTTTGATTCCCCTTTTCGGTATAAGAAATAATGGTTTGGCCCTGTGGTTGGGACCAACATTCAGAAAATTGGAAAAGGAAGGACAGAAGGAAAAACTAAAAGGTATTTTCCTCCAAGCCGAATTAGAAAGGCGGGGAAGAAAAACGGACCTTGGTTTGATATTCAGTTATAGTTCTGAAGATCAATACTTTTGGGGTAGAGGAAGAATAAAAAGAGAAATTGCTGCTCTTAACTCTTCTCGTGTAGGACTGGATTTGATAACCCAAGGTAATCAGGATTTTTTTGCTTATCAAATGAATGGGATTTTCGAATTCTGTTGGCATTCTTTTTCGTTACTTTTTAAAGGAGGTTACCGAATTGACCGCTACAAAAAAAGCGCTTATTTAGGCTTGGAATTTTATAATTCTTTTTTGTTATAAGGAGATGATACGATAAAAGCCAAATAACTGGTGGTGTGACTCTGGATATAAAAATAATAATGCTAAAATTAGGAAAATATCCGGAGCAGATAGGTAGTAGGTTGGCATTTACCTGGGGCATAGACCCCGAGAAGGAGATTAATCAAGTGACCTGCTACCGAATGGTCATCATAGGGCATAAGACCCTGAATAGGACGAAAAGTCCCGTTGGGACCTCGTCCCTTTACGGGAGGCTGGTGACACCACCACAAACGATCTGCTCTGAATAAAAAACAGGGGAGGTCGTGAAAATGGAGAAATGGGCTGGAGTAGATTTACACAAATGGAGCATGAGTGTCTGCTGGTTGGACGAGAGTGGGAAGAAGCAGGTAGCAGTGTATCAATTAGATGTAGGTGGGATAAAGAAATTCAAGAAGCGGTTACATTTGGGTATGGAAGTTGCAATAGAAGCAACCGGGAACAGCGGGTATATTTCAGACCAGATACGCAACCGTGTAAAAGCAGTTCGGATGATAAATCCGCGCCAGTTCAAAGTAATCAGCGATTCAGTGAAAAAGACAGACAAGAACGATGCCGAAACCATAGCGGAGTATTTAAGTAAAGGGCTAATACCTGAGATAAGACAGATGAGCAAAGAACAGCGGGAATTACGCAGCTTAAATACCCGGGACAAACTTGTGAAATTGCGCAGTGCACTGAAGAACAAGATACACGGGATAATGAACGAACACGGAGTTATCACCGAGCGTGAGATGTTTTCCAGTGATGCCTCACTGGAGAAAATAAAAGAAGCGAAAATTGGAGGAACTGCACAGTTTGAGTTAGGTGTGATTATTGAGCAGATACGTTCTTTGAGTAAAACAATTAAAGAGATAGACGAGAAAATCAAGGAACAGGGTAAAAATCTGCCCGGGCAGAAGAATCTAACCAGCATCACCGGAATAGGCGAATTAAGTTCAACGATTATCCTGAATGGTATAGGGGATATAAAAGACTTTGATGATTCAAAAAGGTTATGTGCCTATGCTGGTATGGTACCGCGGGTAAATAACTCAAGTGAGACTGTGCATCACGGACATATAACCAAACGCGGGAACAAGATATTGCGAACAACCATAGTGCAGACAACCTTAATTGCGATTAAATACAACAGTTACTTAAAAAATTTCTATCTCCGGTTAAAGCAGAAGAAAGGTAGTGGTAAAGCGATTATCGCCACGTCCCGCAAGATGCTGGAGATTATCTATAACACTTTGAAAAACAATTGGGTATTTAAGGACTTTAACAACTTTGAGTTAGCTTAAAGAAAAGTAATAAACAGAGCAAATCGTTTAACACGATTTGACTTTTATCATAGGAGGTAGTTCTATGTCTTTAACCAGCACCCCTTTATTTAAAAGTTTCTTAGAGAATTGGCGAAAAGTACAAGATTTTTTTTCTTTTGCTATTGGACTTCCTATTTCCCTTTATGACTCCCAAGGGAATGTGCTCATTTCTTCAGGCAGTGAAAACCCTCTTTGTCAAACGCTGAAATCTTATCCCCGAGTAAAAGGGAAATGCTTTCTCTGTCCAAAGGAAAATATCGGACTTACTTTGGAGAAAGGCGAGCCTGTCGTCTTTCAATGTTTCGCTAACCTTCATTATTTTCTAATCCCGATCGAGTTTACTCAAAATGAAAAACTTCTGCTTTTAGGAGGGAAAGTGTATTTTTCTCGCGAAGATTTTTTAGAATTTATTAAGAAAACACAAGATTTAAAATTGACGGTTACTGACCTGAATATTCTTTTAAAAACTGTACCAATTAAAAGTCCGGCGAGTTTCGAAATTCTTTTCCTTTCTTTTAAGACCATTTTACCTTCTCTTTTGAAAGATTCTTATCTAAAAATTGCCTTATCCAAACAGTTATTTCGACTGGAGACTTTTACAAATTTCATCATTGATTTCGCTTACCGTCTTTCTCCGGAGGAAATATATCCCTTGTTTCTTCAGACTCTCAGTAGCTTATTTAATGTTTCAACTAGCGCAGTAATCGCTGTAGATAAAAGAAGAAACGCTCTGGAAACAATAACTGTCTTTGGTTTATGGGAAGATATCCTTCGTAGGGCAAATTTAAGAAAAAGTAAACTTATAGAAAAAGTTCTCACTGAGGAAAAACCTTTATTCAGTAATAAAGTTCAGGAGGTCTATGATACTGCTTGGTCTTTAGAGATATCTTCAGTTCATCTTTTTCCTTTTCATAGAACTGAAGAAAAAAATTTTCTTTTGTGCATTTTTAATTCAAAACTTTCTCCTGAGGAAGTAGAATTGGTTTTTCTTTTCTGCAAACGGTTATCTTTGGTTTTAGAAAGTGTAGAATCACGAGAACTTTTCTATAAAAAATTATCTTATCTAAGTTTTTTAACTGAAATAAATAGATTTCTTAACACGGAAGGTAACTTAGAAACACTTTATCAGACTATTCTCGAAAAGAGTGCTGAATTTGTTGAAGCAGAAAGGGCTTCTTTAATGATTTACAATGAGTCTACTGGTGAGTTATTAATTAAAGTCGCTAAAGGGATAAATAAAGAAATAATTGAACATTTAAAGATAAAAGTAGGAGAAGGTATCGCTGGAGGAGTCTATAAAGAAGGTAAACCCTTACTGGTTAGAGATTTAGTCACCGAATTAAAAAAGGAGAGAGGAAATGGATACAAAAGCAATTCCTTCATTAGTGTTCCTTTGAAAAGTGATAAAAGAGTTCTAGGAGTACTCAACTTTGCGGATAAAATTTCCAGAAAGTATTTTAACGAGGAAGATTTAGAATTTTTACTTTCTCTTGTCCCCTATTTTGCTTTGGCTATAGAAAGAACAAGATTTTATTTTGATTCGGAACATTACCGGCAACTTTCCATTGTTGACTATTTAACTGGTTTAGGAAGCCGTCGCTATTTTGAACAAAGACTAAAGCAAGAAATAGAAAGAGCAAAACGCTATAGTCATTGTTTATCTCTTCTGATTGCTGATATTGACGATTTCAAAATTATCAATGACCATAAAGGACATCTAACTGGAGACGAAGTGCTAAAAATGATTGGACAGTTATTTAAAAGCAATTTACGCGAAGTAGATATTATTGCTCGCTACGGAGGCGAAGAATTTGCAGTGGTTCTTCCGGAGACAGACAAGGAAAAAGCTACCCAAGTTGCTGAACGAATAAGAAGAATGATTGAGAACTTTCTCCCTTTGCAGGCACTTGGTCTCCCTTTAATCCGAATCACTTTGAGTTTTGGAGTTGCTTCTTATCCCGCTGATGCGGAAAATTGTAAAGAACTTATCGCTAAGGCGGACGAAGCCCTTTATCTCGCTAAGGCTCAAGGAAAAAATAAAGTTGTTTTCTACACGGAATAAAAAAGAAAGAATCAAACAACTGTAAAAAACTTGAAAAAACACAAAGGGCTAAAATATCCCGCCTGGTGCCAAGTTGCTTTACCAGATGAAATTTTTACTAATTATTCTGAATTTTTAATCCCCAATTTTGACTTTTTACTTGAATTTGAAGAAGAACAAACTATTATGGTATCACCAGGTCTTTTAGGTGATACCATTAAGTCAAACAAGAAATCGAATTTTTCCCTTAATCAAAAATACAGTTTTAAGAAAAAACTAAGGAGAAAGAAAACGAATTGACAACTTAAAGTAATTACCCCTTGAATGATTACCTCTTCAAGAGATGATTAGAGAATGATCCCAATAGCAATAGTGATGTACCCACCGATAATTAATATTGGAGAGAGGATACTTGCCCAGTTGTCACCTTGCGGATTAGTCTTAATTAGGATATAGAATCCAATTACTAATAGACCTATCCCGCAAGCAATAATGATTTTGCCACGGCGACTTATCCCTTTTATTTCTTGAGATTTAAACTTTTTTGCCATTTTTTTCTCCTCTTTTCACTGATTGCCACGGATTAACTACCAGATTACCACAGATTTTATCTTCAATAATCTGGACCTTTATCCGCGGCAATCCGTATCAGGTTTTATCTGCGGACATCTGCGTTTTTACCAAAAACCACATCAAGATAAAAAGTGGGCAGAAGATAAAAATGCCATTTTTCATCTTTTGAATCGGTCCGTTTCGCCCAATCTAAACCAAGAGTTAGAGGATAAGTTTGGAGAATAAAAAGATTTAAACGCAAACCAATACCAGCTGAGTTCATTAAATCTTTAAGTTTAAGGTTTTTTATTTCTCCCCAGTTCTTCCAAGCGTATCCAAAATCAGTAAAAATTACTCCACCGAGATATTTAAAGAAAAGGTCAGGAATGATATACCAGAAATGATAATTGATATCCGCAAAAATTGGGAAACGAAACTCTAAAGTGAAAAGACCGAGATTTTTTTCTTTTATATCTCCGTAACCACGAATAAGATATTCTGGCCAGAAAAATTTTTCTACTACTTCTTCATTTACATTCGGTCCTTTTATACTCCCGGTTAAACCGCGCAGGACAAGACTATGAAATCTTGATTTCAAACCAAAAAGAGGTAAAACTTTCTGCCAGTAAAAAAAATATTTCTCAAAAGTAAAATCACTCCCTAAATTCTTTCTCGCAGATGTATAAGTTAAATTAACCAAACTACCAAAACGCGGCTCAAGATATTTCCCTTCTAATGTATCACGTATATAAGAAATACTTAATAAGTTTAATTTACTTTCACTAAAAAGGTTTAACTCAAGAGTTTTTATTCTATAAAATGTACTGACAATCTCAAAACGATTAAAACGGTCTAAAGGATAACTTAGCGGTAAAAGACAACCGTAGAGATAATTTTTTGTTCCTTCTTCAACATAACTACTACCTATGAAACTTATCCCCAACTGTGGACGCCAGCGACGATAACTATAGTTAAGTTGATATTCTAATACGGTACCTGGTTCAGAGTAATTAAAAGTAGTACTCAATTGATGATTACCTAAATATTCAGAAATTTGCCAGTAAGCCGAAATAAAACCACCCTCAGTAGAAAACCAAAATACTGGTAAAAAAAGGTCAGTAGAAAAACGTGTCCGGTAAGGGTAACTCTCACTTAAGAAAGTTTTTGCTTCCTCTCGGGAAGGAATAGGGAAAACTTTACTTACTAAAGGATATCCCTTAAAAGCAAAATTTTCTCTTGCTCCACAGTAGATATTCATTTCTCCTTTAGAAAATGCAGTAAAAAGTATTTCTTTACCATCAGGCGAAAATTGTGGTGTAAAAATTCCACCAGTAATTTTAGTAAGTTGTTCAATTTCTTTAGTTTCAAGGTCAATTAAGTAAAGGTCATAAATACCTTCTGGGTCAGCAACAAAAATTACCTTCTTCCCGTCCGGAGAAAAAGAGGGCATAATTTCATCTCCGGGCAAATTAGTCAAAGGATGTATTTCTTTAGTTTCCAAATTCAGAAGACAAAGGTCATATTGTTTATTTTTTTCCTGTGAGAAAACAATCCATTTACCCACCGATTCGGCGGGTGAAAATAAAGGTGCACGGTCATCATTACTATCTGCGTTCAATTGAACAAGTTTCTTTTTTTTAAGTTCATAAAGATAAAGGTCATTTATTCCCCCTTTCATCCCAACAAAAACTATATTCTTGCCATCCGGTGAAAATGAGGGTTGCGAAATTGTCTCCAATGAGGTAATCACCTCTTTACCTAAAGTCAAAAGGTCAATTTTTTTAAGTTTCTTTCTTTTCAAATCATAAAGAAATAAGTAATCCTGTTCATTTTTTTCTCCCACAAAAGCAAGCCAACGCCCGTCGGGAGAAAAAGATAAATCATTCCCTCCCAGATAACTACGATAATTTCTTTGGATCAAGTCAATTTTCTCACGATTTTTTATTCCGACAATTCTTTTCAGATTTTTTCCGTCTTTATCCATTAAATAAAGTTCAGTTTGCCCATTACGGTCAGAAAGAAAAGCAATTTTTTTACCGTCCGGTGACCAGACCGCATTGGTATTAAAATCGTAAAGATTACCCGAGGAAGGACAAGTGGTAAGTTTCTTCCCGTAACCGCACGGTTCTTTGCGATCAATCACCTCTAAGAGATACTTATCTTCAAGATACTCCCGCCATTTCCGGTCAAGAATAAATAAGTCCAAACCAAGAGTAGTTATCAATACTGAAGATATATCTAATTTGTCTAAAAATTCAAAAAATAATTCCGGCACTTTTTCTTCACCATATTCTTCAGCAATAAAATGTAATACACTTTCTGCCTCTTTATAAGCAAGAACAACCTGATGTGGTTTAAGATGATTAAAACTATGTAACTGGTATAGGGGAATAAGATTTTCATTCAAAGTAGCATCGCATAAATACATTTCCCTTGTCGTCGCATCATTTTCTCCCCCTTCGTATTCAGCAATACCTTCCATCATCCATAAAGGATAAACCGGTGTTTTCAACAATCTTAACGATTTCCAAAAACCGCTTCCGTAAAGGATATTAAAGGTAAGAATATGGGTAAATTCGTGAGTAAGAACATATTCTAACTCTTTTTCCGAACCAGAATAAGGAATAAGAAAACGGTTCTTAAATGCTTCCGCAACACCGCCGGTTCCTTCATCAACATCAACAATATTTGTTTGTTCAAAATGGTTATGGGTTAAATAAAAAAAGAAAGGTGTTTTCTCTTTCGGTTCGTAATCAAAATCCTGGATAACTTTTTTGTATGCTTTTTCTAAATGGTAGGCAAGAAGAGAAAGGATATTACTTGATTTTTTATAATAATGTATTTGAAAATGAGCAGTCTCATTTATCTGCCAGCGGAAATTATCAATAATAACTTTATTTTTGCCGAAAGCTAAACTCGAATCAGTAAAATAGTAAAATAATAAAATAGGAAAAAGTAAAAAGAAATACCATTTTTTCATTAATTTAAGCGTGGCAGGTTGAACAATCTCCTCCGGAACAAGTTATACAAGAGGAGGAACTTCCACTACTAAAAGATTCTTCACCGGAGGATTTACTTCCGAAAGAGAAAGCAAAGCGCGAAAAAAGGCGAGTTAAATTAGTTTTCCCACAAATCGGACAAGAAACTTTCTCTTCTCGAGAAAAAATAAGAATTTCGTATTTTTTTTGACAATTTGTACAAAAATATTCATAAATTGGCATTTCAATCCGGGCTACTATCTCCTTTTTCTTTATCTTTAATAATTTCTCCTAAGGTAACTTTATTATTTTCACTACTCATATATTTGTTTATTTCTTGCCACTCTTTTTCTTTTTCGTATCTCTTTATCGAAAGGGAAATTTTTCTTTCTGCCGGACTTACCCGAATAATTTTTGCAGTAACTATCTCACCGATTTTAAATGTTTCTTTAAGATTTTTTCCTTTGAGGTGATCACCCCTCGGTAAAGATATTTCTGAATAATGGACCATTCCTTCAATTTCAGGGTCAAGTTCAAGAAAAATACCAAAATCACTTATTCCGCTTACTTTACCCTGAACATTCATTCCGGGCTGATATTTCGCATAAGGGTCAGGAATTAATTGCTTCAAACCAAGGATAATTTTTTCTTTCTCCGGGATTACCTCAATGACTACGGTTTCAATTTGGTCATCTACTTTAACAAATTCACTCGGATGTTTAACTTTCTTCGTCCAAGAAAAATCAGAAATATGGATTAGTCCCTCAATCCCGATTGGTAATTTAACGAAAGCACCAAAAGGTGTCAAATGGGTCACTTTGCCAGTTACTCTCGTTCCGGAAGGATACTTACTTTTCGCTTCTTCCCAAGGATTAGGTAGAGTCCTTTTCAGACTCAAAGATATTTTTCCTTTTTCCTGGTCAACTGTTAAAACCTGTAACCTAAGTGTTTCACCCACTTTTACCACTTCTTTGGGCTCTTTGAGATTACCTAACCAAGAAAGTTCCGAAAGATGTACCAATCCTTCTACTCCCGGTTCAAGTCCAACGAAAGCACCAAATTTTGTTAAGGAAGTAACTTTACCCAAGACAATACTTCCTACCGGATATTTCTTTTCAATATTTTCCCAAGGATGAGGGGTCAACTCTTTTAAACTAAGCGAAACTTGTTTTTTTTCACGGTCAATTTTCGTAATTTTAACTTTTATTTCCTCACCCAGTTTAAGCACGTTCTCAACTTTTTCTATTTTACCCCAGGAAACGCCGGAAATATGTAATAATCCTTGAATCCCACTGTAACCAGTTTCATCTTCTAAATCAAGAAAAGCACCAAAATTAGTAATTTTTATCACTTTGCTTTTAACTATTTCGCCTTCCTTAAGATTTTTGAGAAAATCGTCAAAATACTTCCTTTCTGAGACAACAATATTTTTTTTATTTTGTGTCAGTTCAATTATCTTTACTCTAATTTTTTCTCCATAAACAAGTTTATTCACCTCTTTATAGGAGCCAACAACTTCCCCTGCTGGCAAAAATGCTTGGATATCTAAAGGATTAAACATAAGATTAACCAGAAAACCACCTTTAACCTTACGAACAATACTTGCCTCCAGAGTAGAATTTTGACGAAATGCTTTCTCCAATCTTTCCCGTGTTTTAATTAGTTGTACCTGTCGGTAGGATACTCGCGGATGACTATCAGCAGTTTCTTTCTTCTGTAGAAGGACATCAATTTCTTCATTTATTGAAATTGGGTGCCGGAATTCTTCCCGAGGAATAATCCCTTCTGCTTTTAAGCCTAAATCGACAATTACATTTTTTTCAGTAATTTCTACCACCCGTGCACGAACAATTTCTCCTTCTTTTATTTCTTTAGGAGCAAGTTCAGCGAAAGAAAGATTTGTTTCAGAGATTGACGATTCCTCTTCTATTTTTAGATAACTATCCTCTTTACTTGACATTTATCCTTATCCTAAGATTTAAAATAAAAAATCTTTTAAAAAATTTTTCGGTAGGAAAGAAGAAGTGAATTGGCAAAATAATGCCATTTTTATAATTTCATCTTCGTTTCAATAAAGGTTCTTTCTACCATATTACCTTTTAGATCAAATGTCTTTTGCCGAGTTAAAATTAGGAAAACACTACTCGCTACCTGATAACCAACCTTTGTCGTCATCACGGTATCACCACCTTTTAAGAAAGCAGTCATATTCTTGCGGCTGTAAGAGAAAGAGAAACTACATTTGTTCATCAATAACGCCGGTTCAACATTAAACTCCGAATAGAGGTAAGGATTGTCTATATTGTTATCTTCATAAGTAGTAATAAAGTTAATCTTACCTAAGAGATTAAATCCCATCTCCAAGTAAGGACCCTGTTTCCTTGGTTCTTTAGATGAAGAAATGGTCAATGGTTTATTTCTTCTCTCATTTTCATAATAAGTATCAAAATAGCGAGGGATAAAGTTATTTTCTAAACTACGATATTCCAGTCGGTAATTAATGAATTTAACTATATTCCCCATAAAACCAAAAGCATAACCTATTCCCCCACTTTTTGGTTGCGTCGCTACACCTACATCATAACTTTCTCCCAATTCTATTCTTGCAACATCAGCGTAAGCAAGTAAAGAGAAAACTGGTTTTTCTAAAACGGGTAAATCTAAATCAAAACCAACAATGTTTACTAAATCATCTTTTGTACTCTTATCCGAGTCCGGGTTAATATCAAATACCCCAGAACCACCAAGAGCCAATTTTCTTAGTAATGGTACCCCGGAACGATAGAAAGGACGAGTATACACTCTTCCCCCAAATATTTCTGGATATTGCACATCAGTAACCAAGGATTCAAAGCCCAAGAGACCAAAATCAAGGTCAAGTTCAAAACCAATTATTCTTATATCCGGATATTTCAGCATATTTGAATAACGGTTCATAATCAGTCCATGCCCAAGAGTTACACCGGGAAATACACCCAAATAGACATAAACTGGCTCTCTTTTTAGTCCATAACGAAGAAACATTATTTTAGTCAACAAATCACTCCAGGAATCCCAATCTTCTTCACGCAGATTGTTATTTTCATCAAAATAAAAGTATAAATCTAACCCAATACCAAATTTGCCAATACTAAATTCAGGCTGTAGACTTATTTGGGAATAGACCTTCTGTTTACCATCAGGTCCAGTCAAAGTTACCGCACCGAAGTTACCACCCATACCAAATGCTTTTGCTTTTTCTGGGACGGGCTTTTCTTCTTTCGGTGTGGGTTTTTCTTTCTCTACAGGTTTAGTAGGTTTTTCTTCCTCAGGTAGTTCGGTTTTTCCCGGCGGAATTTCTTCTGGGATAGTTGGCGCAGTTCCTGGTTGAACAACGGTTTGTTGGTTTTCTTTTACTAAAACTTCTTCGCCAATACCACTAATTTCTCTTACACCAACATTACCTTCAAAAACTTTAACTTTTGTTATTTTCTTTTCTTCTACTTCAACGGAGAAATAAGTTCCTCTTACTGAACATACCGCTGCCGGAGTATAGATTTCAAATTTATCTTTCGGACCTAATTTTTTTGTTTTCGCATTTACTTTACCCAGTGACAAGATGAAATTTGCTTCTTTTTTTTCTTCTTTTGTTTCCAGAACAATTGTTTTTTTCAATTCATTAATTGTAAAGATTGAATTTTCATTTATTTCCACTGTACTCTCATCTTCAAATTTTAAAACTACTTTTGAACGAGTAAAAGTGGTAACCGTATCCCCTGGAAATAGAGTCGTTCCTATTTTAAGAATATCCCACTGCTTTGTTCCGGCTAACTGTAATCTCGCTGTGCCCTCAATAGATTCTACCGTAACGATTATTTTTTTCTCTTCAATTGTTGGTTTTTTCTCTTCAACCGGAAGGGTTGGCTTCTTCTCTTCAATTGCTGGGGTTATCTTTTGCTCCTCAACTGTCGGTGTAGGCTTTTTCTCCTCACCTGCTGGTTGTCTCTTCTCTTCAACTACCGGTGTTACTTTTTTCTCTTCAGCAACCGGTACTTCTTCTTTTTTTTCTTGGGCAAAATTGATACCTAATCCACTGAACAAAATTGAACAAGAAAGAACAAAGACAACAAATTTTTTTCTCATTTTTTACCTCCCGTAAAGGGACGAGGTCCCCGTAAAGGGGCGTGCCCCCAACCCAGTAAAGGCTCGTGGCCCACCGAAAAGGTGCGAGGCACCACCCGTAAAGGGACGAAGTCCCAACGGGGACTTTTCGTCCTCGGTGCTTTTCGCACTGGGCTTTACGAGCGGGGCTTTACGCCCAACGGGACTTTTCGTCCTTTAGATATTTAAATTTAAGTTTATAATATTTATTCTAAATTTGTCAACTCCGCACCTATCAGTCATAATTGGTTTTGACTATGCCGATTATCGGAGATCCCGCTAAAGCGGTGACTTGTAATCTTTCTTTGAGACCACCAAAAATCTCATCTTTTGTCACCAGTTAGCCAATTCCTTTCTTTACTCCAATCAAAGAATAAAAGACATAGATGACTAATTAGGCGCGGGGTCAATTCTTTAACTATTTTACTAAAAAATTTTTAATAGTCAAGAGTAAAAAATGTAATTTTTTTCACTTAATCACCGAGATGATAGGTTTCCCTTTGCTCCGACGGTCTTCTTGAACCGTTCACAGTTTATCATACTTTTCTTTTTAATACCAGGTAATTTTAAATTCGGAAAATTCACCAAGGTACTCTTCCCAAATTACTTCTACATTAGTAACTCTTGCTCCTGGAGAACCTTTTTTCAATTTTTCCAGAAGTTTCTCTAAATCTTCTTTTTCTCCTTCAGCAACAACTTCCACTCGTCCATCATAAAGATTTTTTACCCACCCCATAAGACCAAGAAATGTCGCTTCGGTGCACGTAAAATCACGAAAAAATACACCCTGCACTCTTCCACTAATATAAGCATGCAATCTCGCCTTCATTTCCTCACAGATTGATTACAGCGATTAAAAAAACGATTACTGCGATTTTTGATTTTATCAACATACTCAGTGTTTTTATCGCTGGCATCTTGTGTTTATTTAATCACTATAATTGTCTCCCCACTAGAATTTAAATTCAAGCAAATTTTTGTTAATGACAATTGTCTCTTCGCGACTACGACCCATAGAAATCAGACCAATTTTGGAACTTACCAAATCCTCAATTTTGTGTAAATAATTGCGTGCATTTTTTGGCAATTGTGAAAATTTTCGCAAACCATAAGTTTTCTCCCGCCAACCAGGCAACTCTTCATATACAGGTTGACAACGAGACAAAGTTTCCCAACTTGCCGGAAATTCGTTTAAAATTTTTTCTCCATAATGATAACCAATACATATTTTTACTTTAGATAACCCATCTAAAACATCAAGTTTAGTTAAAGCCAAAGAATTTATTCCGTTCACCCGGACACTATGTCTTACTACTAAGACATCAAACCAACCACAACGGCGTGGACGACCGGTAGTTGCACCATATTCTTTACCCTTTTCTTGTAAATACTTACCCGTTTCATCGGTCAATTCCGTAGGTAAAGGTCCCTCACCAACACGCGTAGTATAGGACTTCACTACTCCCAAAATATAATCAATCTTTGTTGGACCAACTCCCGTACCAACACAACAACCACCCGCCACCGGATTAGAAGAAGTTACATAAGGATAAGTGCCGAAATCTACATCGAGTAAAGTGCCTTGTGCAGATTCAAAAATAACATTCTCTTTACGGTCAATCGCTTGATTAAGTAAGATTATTGTATCAGTAACTAATTCCGTAATCCGCGGAAGAATTTTTTTTCTTTTTTCAAGGATATCTTTTCTTAAATCTTCTAAATTACAAAGTTCCTTCAAAATTGGTTCTTTTTCCCGCAGATTTTTTTCTAAGAAAGGTAAAAAAACTTCGTCGGTAAGATAATCCGCCATTCTTAAACCAGTACGAGTAAATTTATCCGCATAGGCAGGTCCAATACCTTTACGGGTTGTACCAATTTTTTGTGTTCTTTCTCGCCATTGGTCTAAATAACGATGATAGGGTAAAATAACCTGTGCCCGGTCACTTAAATAAAGACGATTTTTAATTTTTATTCCACGTCCTTCAAGAAATTCAATCTCTTCAATTAATGCTTCCGGGTCAACAACTACACCGTTGCCAATAATACATTTCTTCCCGGGAACAAGAATTCCTGCTGGCACTAAATGGAGAATAAATTCCTTACCATTAAAAACGACCGTATGCCCGGCATTATTCCCCCCTTGATAACGGACAATATAGTCCGCTCTACGAGAAAGTAAATGAACAACTTTGCCTTTCCCTTCGTCTCCCCACTGGGTTCCCACTACCACTAAAGTGCTCACTCTTTTTCTCCCCGAAGAACAGTTTCAGCCATTGGCTATTATGGTATCACAACGGCGACACTGTGATACCATTACTAAAGGCAAAAACTCTCTTACTTAAAACCGTGCAAAGATGTGGTCAATATTTTTGAGGAAAGATTTTTCCTCAAGACATTCTTTAATTTCTTTTTCGCTAAGATATTTTTTCACTTCTTTATCCTTTCCTACTAAAGAAGCAAAATTTTTCCTTTCTTCTAATGCGTGCTGGGCTAATTTCTGAACAAGACGATATGCACTATCCCGCTGGAGACCTTTCTCAATCAGTTTCAAAAGTATCTTTTGGGAAAAATAAGTCCGATATGACTTTTCTAAATTTTTTTGCATATTTTCCGGATAAACAACCAGATTTTTGAAAATATGGTTAATCCGTGTAAGCATAAAATCTAAAAGAATACTTGCATCCGGTAAAATAACTCTTTCTGCTGAAGAATGAGAAATATCCCGTTCATGCCAGAGAGTAATATTTTCTAAACCCACCAAAGCGTAGGAGCGCACCAGCCGGGCTAACCCACAGATATTTTCTGAGAGTATCGGATTCCGTTTATGGGGCATTGCGGAAGAACCTTTCTGCCCGGCAGAAAAATATTCTTCCACTTCGGCAATTTCGCTCCTTTGTAAATTTCTAATTTCGGTAGCAAATTTTTCTAATGAAGATGCAATGACGGCTAAAGAACAGAGATATACGGCGTAACGGTCACGGGGAATAATCTGTGTTGAGACCGGTTCTGGTTTTAAGTTAAGTTTTTTCATTACCAGTTTTTCAATCTCTGGGTCAAGGTGAGCATAAGTTCCTACGACGCAAGAAATTTTGCCGTAACTTACCTCTTCCTTCACTGATTCAAGCATTTGTAAATGTCGTTTTATCTCGCTATAGAAAGAAAGTAGTTTCAAACCAAAAGTTATTGGTTCAGCCTGGACTCCATGAGTTCGTCCAATCATAACTGTATTTTTGTATTTAATTGTGAGATTTTTTAGAGTTTGAGTAAATTTATTTAATTTTTCTATAAGTAATATAGACGATTCTTTCAATTGTAAGGCAGTTACTGTGTCTAATACATCTGAGGAAGTCAAGCCATAATGTATCCAGCGTCCTTCCTTACCTAAATTCTCACTGACTTGGTCAACAAAAGCCGCCAGGTCATGTTTGGTAATTTTTTCAATTTCTTTTATTCGTGGAAGATTAAGTTTTACCCTTTTCTTAATTTTTGCATAATCGTTTTTCGGAATAATTCCGCGATTAGCCAATCCTTCGCATACGGCAAGTTCAACTTGGAGCATTTTCTCAAATTTACTTTCTTCCGACCAAATTTTTTTCATCTCCGGTAAACTGTACCGTTCAATCATATTTTTCTCCTTCCAGTTTGGGTTAGTTGAGTAGTTTTTTTTCGAGCGATATCTCATGCCTGAGGCAGATCCGCCTTTGGTGGAAAATTCTTTGACGGTTCTCCTTCGGTGAACTCAGGATGGTGAACCTGCCGAACCATCGCTTTCGGTCAAAGAATTACTGAGCAAGAAAAAGGTTACGAAACTAACCCAACTTACCAATCCTTTCTCCCCGAAATCTTTTTCTAAATATTTCACTCTTTTGGATAATCGCTTTACGGTTTGTCTGATTAATCACTTGTGCCAGCCCAAATTTTTGACATAATTCCAAAACTTTATTCTTCCCAAGATGAGCAAAAAGTGCACCAAGAAAACCTAAAATATAAGCACTCCGGCTAATTACCGCAATTTCTGCTTGTTCTATCGCATAACGGTTCCCATTAAAAGAGACAGTTAAACCGTCGTATTCTTTTACGATTTCAAATGCTTCCTGGTCAGTGATACTATCACCGACATAGACTACATCTTTAAGGTCAGTTTTCCGTTTTCCGTTTTCCGTTAACCGCTTAAGGATTGCTTCCGCTTTCTCTTTCCCACCAACTGGTTTCACTCGTTCAAGGAACCATCCGCTTTTCAAATTAGGCATTTCCTCCCAGAAAATTTCATTTAATCTTTCCACTGTTTCTTGTATCTTTGGAGGAAGTCGTGAAAATTTTTTTGTCCCCGCTGGTAAATCTAAGTTTGGTAAACTGACTATTTCTTTAGCGTATCCTTTCAATCTATTCTTTTCCGATTCACTAATTTGTAAACGGTTAAGTGACATTTCCGTAGCCGAAGTATTCTTTTCCGGAAAATTAAGCAATTTACAAAGCGCATGAATATAGGGACGATAACTTGTACTCACAATAAAGCAGGGCATTATCTTCCACAAAAAATTTAAAGTTTCAATGATGTTCGGAACAAAAAGAAAATTTTTTTTAGAAAAATTTTCAATTTCTTGGTCATTCAAATTGTATGCTTTGAAAAAAGGAAGAATCAGTTTTAGTGTGCCACCCGCATTGTAGCCCGGTTTCTTTATTAGATAGGCAAGGATATCATCATAAACACTTAACTGACGAAAAAGTTTTTCTCCCTGGGGAAGAAAATAGGTAGTTATTTCGTAAGCATTATCATTCTTGGTTAACGGACCTTCACAGTCAGTAAAAAAATATTTCATTCCTATACCGAAATTTGATTACAGCGATTTTGAAAAGCGATTACAACGATATTGTTGTCAGAATTTAATCTCTGTAATCGGTGCCTTTATCGTCGTAATCAAGAGATTGTTAAGTTTTTTAACAATCTTAAAATAGATTACTAAAAAAAACGATTTCTGTCAACCCCGTTAGAAGTGGCACATCGTGCTACGATACTTCTAACGGGGTCAACCCCGCCCTTTCTGAAAAGACCTTGAGAAAGAGCAGGGTCAACCCTGTACCGATAATCTAGATTTATTTCTTTTCTTTGACGAATTCCAAATAATTTGGTAATATTACAAATTAGTAAATTTTTCCAAAAGAGGAAACCGTTGGTGAAAAAAATATCGGCAAAAAAACAACAGCAGTAAAAACTTGAGACCGACTTCTGGTGAATTTCACCCCGCCCCTCATAGGATGCCTCATCTATCCCCGGCCTCGCTCCGCGAAGCGGGGCGGGCAGGATGAGGAGCGGGGTTCACCAAGTCGGTTTTTATATTAAAATGGGATGCTTCTAATTTTTTGAGGAAAAGGTTTACTCTGAAGGGGTTCGTCCTGAAGGGCTTGCCCTGAAAGGTTCATTCTAAAGGGTTCAGATTGAAAGAGAAAAAACGAAAAACACAGTATTAAAAATAAGTAAAATATTCTCCTTGTGGAGTATTGACAAATTTATATTTTTTTAGTAAAATTTAAAACTTGATGAGGACTACAAGGGCTGGCGAAATTCAGCGTCAGAGTTTCTTAGTCCAAACAATAATTCTTTTCCTTTTCTGGTTAGCAATCAGTTTCCCTCCCGATTTTGCTACCCGCACTGGATTTATCAATTTAATCCAGCATATCATCGTCGGTTTAATCTTAGCCATTTTAGTAAGTTTACTTTTTCCACAATCAATCATCTCCTCAGAAGAGTTATACCTCTTTAACCCGGGTAATTTCTTCCGCCTAATTCTCTACAGTATCCGTTTAACCTGGGATATCCTCCTTGCTGGGATTGATGTTGCTAAGCGTGTATTAAGAATAAAAATGCGGATTACACCGGCGATTGTCCAAGTAAAAACACCGCTTCCCGATGCTTTACAAAATACAATCAATGCCAATTCAATAACTTTGACTCCGGGGACGATTACTATTGATGTAGAAAAAACTGCTGAAGGAAGTATTTTTACAGTGCATTGTATCAGTCAGGAAAATGCACAAAGTATACTTAAAGATGCCGGTTTTGTGAAAAGAATACAATGGGTCTTCCGGGAAACACAGATAGCCACAGATAAGAAACCGGATGACCACGGATAAGAGTCATAGATGTCCACAGATGGAAGTCCGGATGTCCACGAATAAATCTGTGTAATCTGATAGTTAATCTGTGTAATCTGTGTATAAAGAAATGATTTTTCTAATATTTTTAAAAATTTTGATGATTATTCTTTCAATAACAATTATCCTCTGCCTTTACCGTGCAGTTATCGGTCCGACTACTGCTGACCGGGTAATTAGTGTCAACATTATTGGAACAAAAATAACTGTGTTAATGGCCTATGTCGGTGCAGTATTTAAAGAACCTTTCTTTTTTGACTTAGCCATGGTTTATGTATTTTTACTTTTTATTGCTACTTTAGCCTTTGTTAAATATTTAGAAGTAAAAAGTTTAGATAGATGACCCTTCGGCAAGTTCAGGGTCATAGTGAGTTTACCGAACTATGATTGTAATTTTGGCACAGATTGTTGCAATGGTTTTTATGCTTGTCGGGATAGTTTTCTTCATTGCCGCAACCGTAGGTATTTTAAGAATGCCCTGTCCTTACACTCGGGGACATGTTGCGGGTAAAGGTGATAGTCCGGGTTTCCTACTCTCTTTAACTGGTTTATGGATTTACTGGTTAACTATCAACCCAATTGAAAGTATAAAAATTTTAGTAATTATAATTTTTATGCTTTTTGTTAACCCGATTGTGATCCATATTCTTTTACGCTATTGTCGGAAGGCAGGAGTTGAACCCTGTCCGGGAACGACTTTTCATCTAATAGAAACAAAGGATACGCAGTAATCGCAGGAAACGCAGTATCGTTCCGCTCGGGGGATCGTTTCACCTGCTTTTAACTTCCTCTACGGATACTGCGAACGAGTAAAGCGAGTGATACAGCGAGTATTAGCGATCCTGCGGTATTCTAAAGATGGATTTACTAATTATTAGTCACATCTTAATTTTGCTTTTACTAATCATTTCTGCAATCGCAACAGTTGTTACTAAAGATTTGCTCCATGCAGTAGTAATTTTTAGTGTTTACAGTTTTTCTATGGCGATAACTTACTTGATTTTACGTTCACCGGATGTAGCGATGACTGAAGCAGCGGTAGGTGCGGGAATAAGCACTATATTATTCGTTGCTGCCTTAAGCAAAATTCCCCGCTACGAGGAAGAAGTAAAAAAATGAAACAAACCATCGTTTTACTGATGTTCATAATTTTTTATCTCTCAATCTCAGTAGCGGTATTCCAACTTTCTCCTGTCGGCGAACCACATATTCCTCCTTATGCTGGTTACATCTCACCGGATACAGCAGTTGAAAATGTCCCTAAAGAAGGGACTTCGGTAGCCCTATATTACAATCGGAATGCAGTTAAGGATTGTGGTTCGCCAAGTGTAATCACGGCAATGATTCTTGATTTTCGTGGCTATGATACTCTCTATGAAACGACAGTAATTTTTTTAGCAATGATTGCTGCTTTATCGGTCTTAGTTAGAAAACGAACTCGCCTCGCTGGAGCTCCGGCGAAGCGGGAAAAAGAAGAAGAAAGAGAACTTTGGCTGGGTTTGACTCGTTACAGTGTTGTCGGGACGGTAATCAAAAAGATAATTCCCTTTATGGTAATGTATGGACTTTATGTAATCTTTCATGGTGAAGTTTCACCCGGAGGTGGTTTCCAGGGCGGAGTAATCCTCGGAGCAAGTTTTGTTCTTTACACAGTTGTTTTCAGTTATTCGGAAGGTAAACAGAAAATGCCTGAAGATACATTATGGATTCTCAACGGTCTGGGACCTTTTTTGTACGCTTTCACCGGGTTAATCGGTATAGTTACCGGATATACTTTCTTAGCGAACAAAGTAATAAAGTTTATTCCTCACGGTATTGAAGGAACACTTTTTAGTTCGCTACCTTTACTTCTTATTGAAATTGGAATTGGTCTAGGTGTAGGAAGTATCATTACCCATATTTTTTATGGATACATTGAAGAAAAAACGACAAAATTATGAGAAGAAGAAATGAAAACTTTGTTTGCTAATATTGATTATGTAGTAGCAGTAATTTTATTCAGTATCGGTTTATATGGATTGTTGCTCAAACATAATCTTTTTAAGAAAATTCTTGCTTTAAATATTTTAGAAACCTCGGTTTATTTGTTTTATATTGCTTTAGGCGATGTAAGATTAGGTAAATTGAGTACTTCCTGGGCAAAATCACCTTATATAAAAGATACAGTCAAGGTTCTTGCAGGGGAAGAAGTAATGGTTAATCCGATACCCACTGGTTTAATTCTTACCGCCATTGTAGTATGTGTTTGTATTACTGCTTTCACTTTAAGTTTAGTAGTCAAACTTTATGAACATTATGGAACTTTAGACTCAAGGAAGGTTACTGGACTCAAAGGATAAAACGCGGATAACCGCAGATAAATAAATACACGGATTACCGCGGATAAGAATCCGGATGACCACGGATAAAAATCTGTGGTAATCTGGTAGTTAATCCGTGGCAATCTGTGCGTAATACAATGGAAGGAACACATTTACAAGTTTTGATTCCCGTATGTTTGGTAGTAAACGCATTTTTTATGCCTGTATTTTATCGTTGGCGAAGAAAATGGTGTGAACCAGTTGCTATAGTAGTAAGTTTCATTTGTTTTATTTTTTCCTGGATAATTCTTTTCCAAGTTCTGCATTCACCAACTGGTACACTTGAATATTTTCCCGGACATTCTTGGAGTGGTACACGGCATTTACTTACTAGTGAACCAATTGGAATAGTAATGCGTACGGATATTTACGGTGCATTTATGCTTCTCCAAGTTACGGTACTAAGTTTTTTGGCTACACTTTATTCGTGGAAATACATACCACACACTATACCAGAAGAAAAAATTGGTCTCTATTATACTTTGCTTCTTTTATTCATTGCCGGAATGTGTGGACTTTCTCTTACTGGTGACTATTTCAATTTTTATATTTTTTTAGAAGTAGCCGGGATAAGTTCTTACGCTTTAGTAGCAATCGCTACTGATAAAGAAGCAATTGAAGCAGCCTTAAAATATGCAATTATTGGAACAATGGGGTCAATTTTTTTGCTTTTTTCTATTGCTTTACTTTATACTTCTACCGGTAGTTTGAATATGGCTTATGGTTCTCAGCAGATTGATAAAATTTTTGCTTCGGATGCGCCGGAATATCTGATTAAGTATCGTTATCATATTTATGTTGCCTTAGGACTTTTAATTGCTGGATTCAGTATTAAATCAGCATTTTTCCCGGTGCATGCTTGGTTAGCCGATGCCCATCCAGCCGCACCATCAGCAATTAGTGCTTTACTTTCCGGGATATTTGTCAAAGTAAGTGGACTTTTTTATTTAGTCCGGTTTCTTTTCACTATCTTTGGAGCACATAAAGGTTATTACGGTTTCTTCCTGCCACCATTTTTTGTTACCATTACGGTATTAACTGTCTTAGGTGGGTCAATATTTGCGATTGCCCAAACTAATTTGAAAAGAATGCTTGCTTTTTCTACTGTTTCCCAGATGGGCTATATTCTTGCTGGTGTTGCTTTAATCAGTAAAGAAGGTCTAACCGGCTCAATTTTACATATTTTCAACCACGCTTTGATGAAAGGATTACTCTTTCTTTGTGCTGGTTCAATCATCTATAAAACGGGTATCCGCAAAATAAGTGACCTGCGCGGAATCGGTTACAAAATGCCGGTGACGATAGGATGTTTTACGGTTGGTGCTTTAGCGATAATGGGTATCCCACCACTTTGTGGGTTTATGAGCAAATGGTATTTATTAACCGCATCCGCAAAAGCTGGGTATCCAATTTTAATCGTTGTTCTTTTAACCAGCAGTCTTTTAGCGGCAATTTATTATCTACGTGTAGTGGGTATAGCATTTTTTGTTCTCCCGGCTAGAGATAACGAAACCGGAAAAATAAACAGAGATTATCAGAAAATTGAGGAATCACCAATATCAATGTTAATCCCACTAATTTGTCTTACTTTAGCAGTTATCTTTATGGGCATATTTGTGCGTGCACCTTTAAAAGTTACCCAGCAGGCAGCGGAGGGTTTATTTAAGTAAAAGCGTATGTTAATTTTTTCAACTGTAGTTATACCGGTTATTGCCACAATTTTAATTATTTTAATTGGTGAACGAAATCGATTCTTACGAAATTCAGTAATTCTTCTTACCTGTCTTACAAATTTTAGTATTGTCCTCTGGATTGCTCCAACAGTTCTTCAGGGAAGTTTTCCTTCTTTTACTCTGATTGATTTTGGTCCCTTCGCCTTACAGTTCCGTGTAGATAATCTTAGTTTATTGATGGGAGTATTGGTTACTTTCCTCTGGATATTCACTGAAATTTATTCTTTTGGTTATATGTCCGGTGAACATGCCCAAACAAGATATTACTCCTGTTTAACTCTTGCTCTCAGTGCCGAAATGGGCATAATTTTCGGTGCCAATCTCTTAAGTTTATACATTTTTTACGAACTTCTGACCATCGTTGTTTACCCTTTAGTAGTTCATGAACAATCAACCGAAGCATATTATGCAGGAATAGTCTACTTAGTATATCTTTTAAGTGGTGGGATAATGATTCTTTTTGCTATTCTTTTAACTTATCTTACTACCGGTGGGAATATTACTTTTACTCTGGGAGGTATTCCTGAATTAGTAAACAAAAGCAAATTTGTTTTATATTTACTTTCTCTACTTTTTATTTTTGGTTTTGGGGTGAAAGGTTGTCTGATGCCTCTCCATGCCTGGTTACCGCAAGCAATGATTGCCCCTACTCCAATTAGCGCTTTACTTCATGCAGTAGCCGTAGTTAATGCTGGTGTATACGGAATAATCCGAGTCATTTATAGTGTTTTGGGTCCCATCTTATTTCGTCAATTGTATCTCAATTATGGATTGGGTATTCTGGCAACAATAACTACTATTCTTGCTGCAGTTTTTGCCTTACGACAACGAACGATAAAACGTCTCCTTGCCTATTCTACGGTAAACCAATTAAGTTTTGTCATTTTAGGTGCAGCCGCTGCTCATCCAATTGCCTTATTAGGTGCTTTACTTCATCTTTTATTTCATTCGATAATGAAGATTACCATGTTTTACGCAGTCGGTGGAGTGATCAAACAAACTGGCAAAATACTAATCAAAGAAATGTCAGGTTTAGCCCGGCAGATGCCTTTAACCTGGGGCGCATTTGCGATTGCTGCTTGGGGTATAGTGGGCATCCCTCCGGTAGCCGGTTGGGTAAGTAAAGTTTACTTGATTCAAGGGTATTTAAATTTGAGACAACCATATTTTGCTTTTGTTTTTTTAATCAGTTCAATACTTGAGTTAGGGTTCCTCCTTCGTCCACTTGTTTATGCTTATTTTATGAAAGGTGAAAGCCCTAATTTATCTGTTGGAGTGCCGTTTAAAGAAAAATATTTTCTTGAAGCATCGTTATGTATATTAGTTCCGACTATTTTAGCGGCGATATTATCTTTAACTTTCGGCTTATTTGGTGGTGCACCTTATGTTTTATCGCAAGCGACAGTGAAAGAATTTTTTCCCTAAATACTGATTACAGTGATTAAAAATACGATTACAGCGATTTAGTAACAATGAATTTATCACCGTAATTGCCTTTTATAATGGTATCACAGTAGCCATTGTCCCACCACAATGGTATCACAGTAGCAGTTGTGATACCACAATGGCGATACTGTGGTGGGATTGTGATACCATAATCACTGAAATCAATTACTAAGGATGAAAAAAAGATTAGTTGTCACAATTTTGCTACTATTGTTAGGTTTAATAACTACTCGCATACTTACATTTGCTGGGACAGTGGAAGAAAAACATAAACCTATTTTAACTGAACCAGTTGAACATTACGAACTGCAAGCAGTTATTTCTACTCCTAAGATGTATTATTTTTATTGGTTAGTTTTAGGAGTAACTTTATTGATTGTAGTGGGATATTTTTATAAAATACAAAGAGGACCACTACACCAGGAAACACAAATTTTAGCACTAATTTTAATTATTTTAGGAATAAGTTTATATTTTATTGACCAGTTACCTTCGGTTGCTGGTTATCATGAACCAACTGTTCTTGGGCTGATCAAATTTATCTATCGGATAATTTTGGGCATCCTTTTTATGGTTTACGCTTACTTGGGAATGGAACATCACAATTTACACAAATAGTGGAGGTGAAGAACATCACAAAAAATAAAAGGAGAAAAAAAATAAATGACTACAGTTAGTTATCTACCAGTAATTGCAGTATTTTTTCCTTTAGTTGCTGCTTTTCTTGTTCCAATAGTAGAAAAGATACGTAAAGGGACAGGTAACATTTTTACCGCTTTATCTTGTGTGGTTACTTTCTTTGCGGTATTATTTATGTATCCCCAAATAAGCGTGGGAATGAAAATTGTCTGTCCGGTTTGGCGTACTGGTTTAGGAGTAGATTTTACTTTATGGGTAGATGAATTAGGTTTCTTAGTTGGCATCATTGGGATAGTTCTCTGGACACTTTCCAGTTTTTACGCAATAGAGTATATGCGTAAAGAACATGCACAAACGAGATATAATATTTTTTCTTTACTTTCACTTTTTGGTTTAATGGGCACTTTCTTCACTGGTAATTTACTCAGTTTGTATATCTGTTTTGAAGTACTCAGTATTGCCTCTTATGTTTTAGTGATCCATGAAGAATCACCAGAAGCAATGAGTGCAGGTTTACTTTACTTATTTATGGGTATTGCCGGAGGACTAATCTTATTGTTTGCGATTGTTGCAACCTATGTAATTACTGGAACAGCAGAACTCTCACTTATTGGAATTGGTTTGAAAGGTGAACCACTTTTACCATTTATATTCTGGGGATTCATTCTTGGTTTCGGAGTAAAGGCAGGTATTTTCCCAGTGCATATCTGGTTACCCAGCGCGCATCCGATTGCCCCTTCCCCAGCAAGTGCTTTACTTTCCGGAATAATGATTAAAGCGGGTGCTTACGGAATTATCAGAACAATTTATAGTATTGGTGGATTAGATGTTTTATTTCCGGCGCGGGTAGTTATGGTTGGTGGTTTATTAATTTTAGCACTGATAAGTATTTTTCTTGGTTCAGCGGTAGCCATCGCTCAGATGGAAATAAAAAGGATGCTTGCCTATTCAAGTATTTCTCAGATTGGCTATGTGGTCTTGGGGATAACTCTCTTGACACCTTTAGGTTTAACTGGCGGGGTAGTACATATTTTCAATCACGCAATTATTAAAGGTGGCTTATTCTTATGTGCGGGTGCATTTATCCATCAAACTGGATTACGAATCATTGAAGACCTAAAAGGTATAGGTAAACGGATGCCAATTACTACTTTATGTTTTACTTTGGGGGCACTCTCAATGATTGGGTTTCCTCCATTTAACGGTTTTGTTAGTAAATGGTATCTCGCTTTAGGGTCACTGCAGGTAAATAAAATCGGTTCTTACGGAGCAGCGGTCGGGATGATTTGTTTAGGTATGTTACTCTTAAGTAGTTTTATGAACTTAATTTATTACGGACCAGTAGTATACAATGCTTGGTTTGGTGAGGAAGAAAAAAAGGGTGTAGAGGAAGAAGAAAAGGTAAAGATTACTCCTCGGGAAATAACCACCGTAGGACAACGTAATCCTTTAGAAAAAGTAAACCCCGTTAGAGACCCGGTGCTAAAGGAAAAGACACTTTCTAACCGGGTAAAAAATGACGACCCTAATCTGGTAATGCTCATCCCGATGGTTATTTTAGCTCTGGCGACATTATTTTTTGGTATTTGTCCGCATTTACCTTTAAATTTAGTCCGTGAATTAAGCCAGACATACTTCTTTAAGTGAAGAGTTAAGAGAGTTAAGGAAAAAATGAAAACTGAGAAAAAAATTATTTTTATTCTTTTAGCGTTAATTATTCTATCTCCTAACCATAGCGAAGCAAGCTTGACTCATCAGCAGGAGTTATCTCATTCAGAAGTACACGAAGTCACTCCTCAGGAAAAAGTATCACCTAAAGAAAAAATTTCTCCCATACCTCATCGGCGGGTCGCCGAAGAGACGACGTTTTTAACCGCAGAAGTAAATCCTTATGCAAAGTTACCTTTATGGATAGTTTTAACTCCGCTAATTGGTGCCGGGTTACTCTTTTTAGTTGGTAAGAACGAAAAACAACAAAACCTTATTGTCTTTTTGACGACATTTATTACTTTTGGTTTACTTTTAACTCTTTTCAAACCGGTTGTTCAAGGCATTGTAGTTAATGGACACGAGTATAAAGGTATTTTTTATTTTCTACCTTATTTTTCTTTCTTCAATCTCACTTTTAAAGTTGACCCGGCAGGATTGTTAATTGCTTTAGTTTCTGGTTTAATTTGGTTATTAGGAACAGTGTATTCTTTCTCTTCGCTTACCCAAGAGAAACATTCTCTTCGTTACCATTTCTTTTCTTTGACTACTTATGCGGCAACGCTGGGTGTTTTTTTAGCCGGAGACTTACTTACTTTGTATATCTTTTTTGAAGGGATGGTATTTTTGCCTTACGCTTTATTTGCTCATCGGGGAACAAAAAAAGCAATCCGAGGAGCAAATATTACTGCCTTAATTGGTGTAGTTTCAGGTTTATCTTTATTAGCCGGAATTTTTCTTCTTTATACATTTACGGGAAATTTAGAAATTCAACCCATGGCGGAAAAAATAAATACATCTATGCCTGGGTTGATGAAATATCTTTTAGCCGGATTAATGATTTTTGGTTTTGGTGGGAAAGCGGGTATATTTTTTGAGCATATCTGGTCACCATTAGTCTATCCGGAAACACCGGAACCGACCGCTGCTTTATCTTCCGGAGCAATGATTAAGGCAGGTGCTTACGGTATTTTTAGAACAGTGAATATGATTTTTGTCCCGGAAAATGTAGACCTCTTGAGTCAATGGTTAACTTCAACCAATATCGGTTATCTCGTCATCTGGATAGGCATAATCACAATGTTCTTTGCGGTCTTGAGTGCACTTATCTCATCTAACTCGAAAAGGATGCTTGCTTATCATAGTATAAGTCAAATGGGCTATATTATTTTAGGTGTTGGCTGTGCTGCCTATATGGGAACCGAAGGGGCGATGGGGTTAGCCGGGGCAATTTATCATATGGTTAATCATTCACTTTTTAAGGCCTGTTTACTTCTTACCGTAGGGGCAGTATATTTCCGGACTAATGAGTTAGATATGTATAAATTAGGGGGGTTGTGGCGGAATATGCCTTTGGTAGCAGTCGGTATGTTTATTGCTGTCTGCGGTATTTCTGGGATTCCCGGATTCAACGGTTTTGCCAGTAAGACTGTCCTCCATCATGCGATTTTAGAAGCATATCAACATTCAGTACATTTTTCTAAAAGTGGTGCACCGGATTTTGGATTGAGAATCGCCGAAATAATTTTTGTAATTACTGCTGGCGGAACTTTTGCTTCAAATACAAAATTATTCATTTTGACTTTCTTGCGGAAAAGACCGGAAAAATATCAAGAAATAAAACCTGCTCCTTGGTCAATGCGAATACCTATTTTAATTCTTTCCGCAGGAATAATTTTCATTGGTTTATTTCCGAATTGGCTTTTAGAAAAAATTATCGGTCCCGCATTAGCATATTTTAATTTTAATCCCGTTTCTCATTCTTATCATCTTCTTTACAATATTCACACGAAGGAAGGAATTCGTTCTACAATTGAAATCTTATATAATCCGATTACTAAGGCGTTCATTAACCAATCACAGGTTATCCATAATTTACTCAGTGGCAGTAATGCTATTTTAATTGGTGGAATAATGTATATTTTAGGATTTCGTTTTGATTGGTTCCACTTTGTAGTACCACGAAAATGGCAAATTGAATATTATTATTCAAAACTATTTTTTGGTTTCCAAAATTTTTGTCGTCTCCAGGTTCTTCTCTTTGCTGAATTTGTGAAAAGGATAATCTCCACTTTAGTTCTTGGTGCTTGGACACCGGAAGCACCGGGCTGGGGAATATTAGGGAAGTTAGACCAAAAATATCAGCAGTTAATCTCACCTGAACCATGGAAAAATTTTGTTGGTTGGCGTCTACTCGGTGGAATTGAACAGGAATATGAATTGACTGCACATCATGCTATCGCTGGTGCAGGAGCGAGATTTGCTATTTGGAAAGCATTAAGCGGGTTAGATAAAAAATATGAACTGGCAACCGAAAAGATACTTCCAGCGGCAAAAGAAGAATGGGAAATTCTTCCTGAAGCAGAAAAGAGAGTACCCGGTGAAGAAATTGCGCCTTGGTTTGTCCGCTTCTGTCAAACTTTAAGTAATTTGCAACATACTGGTGACTTGAGTAGATACATCATTGCAATCTTTTTTATTTTAACCATTTCTTTAGCGGTATTGGTGGGCACACTTTATATTCATTCCTTTCAAACAGTAATCATTGTTTTCTCAATAATAGTTTTTTTTACTATTGTTTCTCTTTTTCTCACCAAACCAAAGAAATAAATTAATCTCTTACTATTACCTGTTTAATTCTGCCTAAAAAATGTTAATTTTTTTCTTGACCCCGCACCTTATTTTAGGTATAATCAAAAAATTAAATCTCAGTATTTTCAAAGAAAAATTTACCGTATCGGAATTTCAATAAACTGAAATTCCGACCGGAACTCAGATAGGCACGAACTCGATACGATTCAGCACCTTTTGACAAAGGTGCTGTCCCGAAGGGAAGATAGCATGGGCGAAGCAAGTGCCTATCCGGAAATTATAATTTTGGGAAAAGGTGCGGGGTTGACCCCGTAGATGAAAATCTTTACGGGGTTGACAAAAGATAATCTTTTTGTTAAAATTTTTAAGTTTTTTCTTCGGTTAAGGAATAATGGACAATTTATTCTCGTTTGATTACCTAATTCTAATTATTTTTATTTTTGTCGGTAGTGGTGTATTAGGAGCAATTTTATTTTTTTCTTATTTAATCCATCCTAAATCTAAACCTACTTCGGACAAAATTATTCCTTATGAATGTGGAAATGTACCAATTGGTAAACCCTGGATACAGTTCCGCATACATTATTACATTTTTGCTTTAATTTTTGTAATTTTTGAGGCAGTATTCATATTTTTATTTCTTTGGGCAATTGTATTAAAAGAGTTGGGAATGAAAGTTTTTCTTGCCGGGATAATTTTTATTTTCATTCCTTCTTTAGGATTATTTTATACTGCGCGTAAAGGATTACTGAAATGGATATAGATAGTAGTAAGCAATTTTTACTCGGGAACCCTCCCCTCACTTTATAATTTTTTGACCAGAGACGAGAAACGTCAAAAACTTTGATGCCGTTCGGAGAGGAACCCCTCGTAAATTGCTTCCGTAGGGAAGAAAATAGTAATAAAAAATGGAGAAGAGGCAGATTATTTTAACTAAATTAGAACCATTATTTCGTTGGGCACAGAGTTGTTCACTCTACATGTTCACCCCGGGTACCGCTTGTTGTGGGATGGAACTGATCGCAGTTAACGCTTCGCGTTATGATTTGATGCGTTTTGGAGTAATTCCCCGTTCTTCACCACGACAGGGCGATATGATGATTGTTGCTGGTACCATAACTGAGAAGATGTCTCCAATAGTAAAACGTGTCTACGAACAAATGGCTGAACCAAAATTTGTGATTGCGATGGGTAGTTGCGCAATTTCTGGTGGGCCATACTATTATGATAGTTATTCGGTAGTTAAAGGGTTAGATAAAATTATTCCTGTAGATGTCTATATCCCCGGTTGTCCACCACGACCGGAGGCGGTAATCCACGGATTTATGGAGTTACAGGAGAAAATAAGAAAGGGAGCTGTCTGATTACACCGATTAAACGACAGATTACACAGATTAAACCATAACACGACGATAAATCTGTGTAATCGTCTTTAAAAATTCCTGCCCCGTTAGAAAATCTTTGATTTCTAACGGGGTGAATGTAATCAGGTATGAACTCATACCAAGAGATGGAAGAAAAAATAATTGAGGTTAAACCTGAAGAACTTCTGAAAATTGCTCAGGAACTTAAAAACAAAGGATATACTTATTTTTCTTTTCTCACTGCTGTTGACCCCGCTCTTTCTCAAGGGCTTTTCAGAAAGGGCGGGGTTGACCAAGAGAAAAAGTTTTTCCTTCGTTACCGATTATCTTCCTTAGAAAACAAAAAGAACATCACCTTAAAGTTAGAAATTCCTAAGGATAACCCAACTATTGACTCGGTAACTTCACTCTGGTCAGGAGCAAATTGGCATGAACGTGAGGTTTACGATTTATTCGGTATTATATTTAAAGGACACCCGGATTTACAACGGATGTTCCTTCCCGAAGACTGGAAAGGACATCCGTTAAGGAAAGACTATCAAGACGAAAGAATTGTTAAGAGACCAGACTTTTACTAAAATGAGATTGTTGAAAAACACCAACAATCTCTGATTACACCGATTAACACCCAGATTACACAGATTAAGTCCCGTGGTTTTATCTGTGTAATCGCCTTTCAAAATCTGTGTAATCAAGATTTATCCAAATGATTAGAACTGAAGAACTTTATCTCAATATCGGTCCTCAACATCCAAGTACGCATGGTGTACTCCGAATAATCGCCAAACTTGACGGAGAAAGAATTATTGAGGTAAAACCGGTTATTGGCTATTTGCATCGTAATTTTGAAAAAATATGTGAAGCCCGTACTTATCAGCAGATTATTCCCTATACTGACCGTTTAGATTATACCAGTTCTATGGTCAACAATTTAGCTTACTGTATGACGGTAGAAAAACTTGCCGGGATAACTGTTCCAAAAAGAGCAGAATATATCCGGGTTATCGTTGCTGAACTTAACCGTATTACCAGTCATCTTCTTGCTCTTGGTGCAGCGGGTCTTGATTCCGGTGCGTTTACAATTTTTCTTTACTGTTTTCGGGAAAGAGAATATATTCTTGACCTCTACGAAATGCTTTGTGGAGCAAGATTAACCTATAATTATTTACGTTTCGGTGGGGTAAGTCAGGATTTGCCGCAAGGGTTTATTGAGAAAGCAAATACTTTCTGTCGATATTTTAAACCAAAAATTGACGAGTATGAGAGATTTTTCCTTAATAATTATATTTATCTCCAACGGGCAAAGAATGTCGGTATTTTGAAAAAAGAAGATGCTTTAAGTTACGGTGCGAGTGGACCGGTTTTGCGTGCTTCCGGCATAAAACACGATTTACGTAAAGATGAACTTTATTCAGTTTATAACGAGTTTGATTTTGATATACCGGTAGGTGAAAATGGTGACTGTTGGGATCGGGTTAAAGTAAGATTGGAAGAGATGCGACAAAGTGTAAAAATTATTGAGCAAGCCTTAGAAAAAATACCTGATGGCGAATATTTAAATTCACAGGTACCGAGATTACTTAAACCACCCCCGGGTGAAGTTTATCACCATATAGAATCACCACGGGGTGAACTTGGATTTTATCTTGTTAGTGATGGTTCGGATAGACCATACCGAATAAAAGTGCGTAGTCCAGCATTTTCTAACTTAAGTACTATCCCGTTAATTTCGCAAGGAGGATTGATTGCTGATTTAATCATCATTATTGGTAGTCTTGACCCTTGTTTTGGTGAAGTAGATAGATGAGAAAAGAATGACTTGTGAACCGTTTTCTTCACTCTATAATTTATTTCCAAGAAACAAGAGGCGGAAATAAATTGAAAGTCGTTCAGAAAAGGTCCCCAAGTCATTAGTAAGAGTTGAAGACAATGGTATTGAATTTAGCTTTTGTTGTTTTACAAGCGTTAGTTGTTTTTGCGGTTATTGGTGCAGTGCTTGCGGTTATTCTCTATTCGGAAATTAAAGTTGCTTCCCATGTGCAATCAAAATTGGGCTATATGCGTCATGGCTGGCATGGTATTCTTCAAGGGATTGCCGATATGGTAAAATTACTACTTAAAGAAGAAATCCTACCGGAAAAAATTGATAAGCCAATTTTTTTGGTTGCTCCTTATATTGTTTTTCTACCAGTTTTTCTTTCTTTTATTGTTATTCCTTTGGGACCGGGGTTAATTGTCAAAGATTGGAATATCGGGCTTCTTTATTTTTTAGCTATTTCTTCAGTCAGCGCAATTGGAATCATTATGGCTGGCTGGGGGTCTTATAACAAGTATTCCCTAATTGGTGGGTTACGTTCAACCGCACAAGTGATTAGTTATGAAATTCCGCGTTTGCTCTCAATATTACCAGTGATAATGTTAGCCGGTTCTTTAAGTACCGTTTCTATCATTAAAACACAAGAAAAGGTCTGGTATATTTTTTTACAACCTTTAGCATTTCTTATTTATTTTATTTCTACTCTTGCTGAATGTAATCGGACACCATTTGATTTGCCTGAAGGTGAATCAGAATTAGTTGCTGGCTATTACACTGAATATAGTGGTATGCGTTTCGGACTATTTTTTATGGCTGAATATACCCATGTTTTTGCTGGATGTGCAATGGGTACAATACTTTTTCTTGGTGGTTGGCAAGGTGCATTTTTACCACCGGTTTTCTGGTTTTTCTTAAAAACAGCTTTGTTAGTTTTTGTTGTGCTTTTGTTACGCTGGACATTACCCAGATTCCGTATTGACCAATTGATGTATTTAAACTGGCGAGTCCTTTTACCTTTAGCTTTGGTTAATTTAATCCTTACTGGAGTGGGGATGCTTCTACTCTGAGAGAATCGAATAACACGAATGATAGTGAATAACTCGAAAAATTCGTTGTCATTCGGTTAATTCAGGAGTAATATGGTAGAAAAAATAACTAACTTTTTTAACGCTTTTAAAAGTATTTTTGTTGGATTAAGTATCAGTATGAAATATTTGCTCCGCCCGGCAGTAACGATGCAATATCCTGACGAACGTTGGACATTACCTGACCGTTACCGAGGAGCATTGCAATTGAAAAATGTAATGGGCGAGACTGAACTTGAATACTTAAAAGCAGAATTCCAAGATTACGATTCTTTAGTAAATGAAAAATTAAATGTAGATAAATTAGCACCCTGCACCAGTACCTGCCCAGCAAATGTTGATGTCCGTGGACAGAATGCACTTATTGCCGAAGGAAATTATGGAGAAGCATATTTGTTAGTCAGGGAAAGAAATATTTATCCTGCAGTGTTAGGAAGAATTTGTCATCATCCCTGTGAAACTGCCTGCAAAAGAAATTATTATGATGAGAATATTTCCATTCGTACTTTGCATCGGGTAATTGCGGAAGCATATTTTAAAAGGAAAACCGAAACCGAGCAGAAAAAACCGGCAAAAAGATATGGAAAAGTTGGTATTATTGGTTCTGGACCATCGGGGATAGCCGCGGCTTACGATTTAACCAAAGTCGGCTACCAAGTAACCGTTTTTGAGAAACGACAAGCATCAGGTGGGCAACTGTATACGACTATTCCTAAATATCGTCTTCCCCGCGAAATACTTGCTGAAGAGATAAATGAATTAGCGAAAAGTGGTTTTGAAATTAAAACCGGTATAGAAATTGGTAAAGATATCTCCTTCAATGAATTAAGAAAAAAATATGATGCTTTACTTATTGCTGCAGGTTTACAGGTAAGTCGGAGTTTACCACTCGCGGGGGCAGAACTTAAAGGTATATTGCTTGCTTTACCTTTTCTTTATGCGGCGAATTTCGGTGAAAAAACGGCTCTTGGTAAACGAGTAATTGTCATTGGTGGTGGAAATGTCGCCGTTGATGTTGCTCGCTGTGCTTTACGACTCGGGGCGAAAGAAGTAAAGATGGTCTGCTTAGAAGCAAGAAATGAAATGCCAGCATATACTTGGGAAATAGAAGAAGCGTTAGAGGAAGGAATAGAAATAAATTGTTCCTGGGGTCCAAAAAGATTCATTGAAGGTAAAAACAACCGTGTTGCCGGTTTAGAAGTTAAACAATGTATTCGTGTTTTTGATGAGCAGGGTAGATTTAATCCCAAATTCAATGAAGAAGTAACCACAACTATTGATGGTGATACAGTAATTATTGCCATTGGACAGGCAGCGGATTTATCTTTCCTTAAAGATAGCGGTGTAGAGTTAACCGAACGTGGACAGATTGTTTTTGATAAAATTACTCAAGAAACAACTCATTCTGGTGTTTTTGTTTCCGGTGAAATCATTACCGGTCCGGGTTCAGCGGTCGGTTCAATTGCTTCCGGGCATCAAGCGGCAATTTCTATTGATCGCTATTTAAGTGGTGAGGATTTGAAAGCGAATCGTCTCCCACCGGTAGCACTTAAGTATCAATATCCACCAGTTGATCTTAGAGGAATTGAAGAAGAAAGGTTAAGAAAAGAATTGCCACTTTTGGCACCAGAAATCAGGAAAACTAATTTCAACGAGATTGAAAAAACTTTACCCTCTAAGTTGGCAATATTGGAAGCAGAGAGATGCTTGCGTTGTTATTCCTGGATTTGTGTCGGCTGTCGTTTCTGTGAACGTAGTTGTCCGGTCTATGCCCTTCATGTGGAACGAACCCCAGCCGGCAGTCCAGAAAGAAAAGTTACTATTTATGACTTTGACCTCACTAAATGTATGTTCTGTGGACTTTGTGCTGAACAGTGTCCAACTAAAACTTTAGTCATGAGCAAAGAATATGAGTTAGGTGAATATCTACGAGAAAAATTGTATTATAGTCGAGAGAAGATGCTCAGAAAGTCAGAATAAAATTTTTTGCCCTTAACCAATAGCCATTAACTTTTTATCTTTAACCTAAAAAGATTTGAGGACTAACAACTGAAGACTGATGGCAGGAATAATTCATACAATTAGTTTTTACTTTTTTGCTTTTCTTTCTTTACTCACCGCAGGAATTGTCGTCACGGGGAAAAATCTCTTTCGTAATGTTCTCGTTTTAGGCTTATTTTTCTTCACTGTCGGTGGAATATATTTTCATCTCAACGCCCATTTTGTAGCGGTAACACAAATCCTTCTTTATGTTGGTGGCGTAGTTGTACTCATTCTTTTTGGGATAATGCTTACACCGAATATTGCTGACCCACAAGAAAAACAAAGTAGTGAACAAAAAATCCCAGCTTTACTTATTGCTTTTTCTTTAGGTGGGCTTTTACTTTCCGTCTTGGGGGTAACATTTTTTGTGTTCAGTCCTCAATTTATCTTCCCCCAACTAAGGGAAATTATTTCCTTTGCCAAACTATTTTTTGGTGATTATTTAATTGTAATTGAACTTTTAGGTTTAGTTTTTCTTTCCACAATAATTGGAGTAACACTTTTAGCCCGGGAAGAAGGTTCATCTTGAAAGGAGGTAATCATCTCCCTTGATTAACATATATCATTATTTAACTTTGAGTGCTTTACTTTTTGTAATCGGTATTTATGGAGTATTAACTCGGCGTAATGCAATCGGTATATTGATGTCAATAGAAATAATGCTCAATGCAGTGAATGTTAATCTGGTTGCTCTCTCGCAACTATCTAAACCTTTTAACCCGGGAGGACAAATTTTTGCCCTCTTTATTATTATTTTGGCTGCTACGGAAGCAGCAATTGGTTTTGCTTTAATTTTCACCCTTGTCCGCAATTTTGGTACTTTATATATTGATAAGATAAATTTACTCAGTGGATAAGTGAACAGCAGTTTGTGATTAGCGATATGGTAGCCGCGGGCTTTAGACTGCGCAAAAATGGTAAATAGACACATCAAAGAAAAGAAACATCGGTTACCTTTGTACTGCTATAAGGGTCAAATAAGAGTAACTTTTACTATTTGTATTCAAGACAAAAAAACATTTTTTGTAGAAAAAGGAACGGTTGACAAATTCATTGAAATCCTAAGAGAAACAATGGAAAAGCACAACTCTAAAAATTGGGTATATATATTTATGCCAGACCATTTGCATGTTGTTAATGAAGGACTTTCAGATAATTCAGATTTATGGAAAATGATAACCTTTTTCAAACAAAAGACCGGTTATTGGTTAGCACAGAATAAAAAAGAAATAAGATGGCAAAAAGATTTCTACGACTATATCCACCGCAGGGAAGACGACTTAAAGAAACATCTAATCTATATTTTGAATAACCAGGTAAGAAAAGGTTTAGTCTCTGATTGGAGGAAATATCCTTTCAAGGGTTCACTGGATTTTAACTTAGAGGAGATTGTTTCATAAAACGCAGGATAAATCCTGCGGCTACCAAAAAACTTATGTTGATTTTGTTTACTTTACTTATTCCGGTTATTGCCACAATTTTTGTTATTCTCATTGGTGAGAAAAACAAATCTTTATCCCGTAGAATATCTTTACGGGATTTACGGAATAGTATTATTATTCTTGCCTGCTTGTTTGATTTCATTCTTGTTTTGAAAATTGCTCAATCAGTCTTCACTGGTATTTATCCATCTTACACTCTTGTAGAAACACCCTTTTTTACTTTTCAATTCCAAGTTGATAAATTCGGTCTTTTTATGGGTTTATTGGTTAGCTTCTTATGGATTTTCACTGAACTTTATTCTTTCGGTTATATGTTGGGAGAACACAAACAAACACGGTATTTTGCTTGTCTTACTTTTGCGCTTACTGCTACTTTAGGAATAATTTTTGCGGCTAACCTCCTAACTTTGTTTATTTTTTATGAACTTTTGACTTATACCGTTTATCCGCTGGTAATTCACGAAGAAAGTGAAGAAGCATTTCGTGCTGGTGTTGCCTACTTTATTTACCTTATTACTGGTGGGTTAATACTTCTTTTTGCTATATTTTTAACCTATCAACTAACTGGTGGCAATATTAATTTTACTGCCGGTGGTATTCCTGAGTTAAGCGGACAAAATAAAACTGCTCTTTATGTTCTATTTGTTTTGTTTATGCTTGGATTTGGATTTAAGTCAACTTTGATGCCTTTACATTCCTGGTTACCGCGAGCGATGATTGCCCCGACACCAATCAGTGCATTACTTCACGCTGTAGCCGTAGTTAAAGTAGGGTTGTATGGTATAATCAGAACAATATACTGTATTTTTGGTGCTGAATTATTTCGTCAATTAAATTTGAATTATATTCTTGGTATTTGGGCAGCAATAACTATTCTCATTGCGGCAATTACTGCTTTACGACAAGTAAAAATAAAAAGATTACTTGCTTATTCAACAATTAACCAGTTAAGTTTTGTTATCCTTGGTGCTGCTTCCGCTAACCCAGTAGGTCTCTTTGCCGCATTGTTACATTTTGTCTATCATTCATTTATGAAGATAACTTTGTTTTATACTGCGGGAGCAATTATTAAACAAACTGGTAAGAATTTAATTAAAGAAATGTCTGGATTAGCAAAATTTATGCCTTTAACCTGTCTTGCTTTTGCTATTGGTGCTTGGGGTATTGTTGGATTACCACCGGTTGCGGGTTGGGTAAGCAAATTCTATTTAGTGAAGACATATTTTAGTCTCGGACAAGTTGGTTTTGCTTTAGTGTATTTGCTGAGCAGTTTTATTGAGTTAGGTTTTTTTCTTCCCCCAATCGTCTACGCTTATTTTAGGCAATCCGCGGAGAACGCAGAAAGTCCGCAGAGAACACAGAGATTGGAAGCACCGTTAAGTATGCTTATTCCAATTTTAACTGTAGCATTTATTTCGCTTATTTTTGGTATTTTCGGAGGAGCACCACATCTGTTAGCCAGAGCAATTGTTTCCGAATTCTTTAAATGATTACACAGATTAGTAAAACAAGATTACGCAGATTAACTTGTCATTGACTACAATCGGTGTAATCTATTCTTAAAAATCTGTGTAATCTGTGTGACTAAAAATGTTACCAGTACTGATTATTTTTTTACTTTTAGTTTCTGCATTATTTGTTCCCTTAGTGGAAGTAAAATACAAGGGCAGAAGTAATCTTTTTACTGCCGTAGTTTGTATTTTCTGTTTTTTACTTACGGTTTCAATATATCCAAAAATAAGAGCGAATCAAATAGTTAGTTCACCAGTTTGGGATCCGGGAATAGGAATAAATTTTTCTTTCCGTATCGATGCACTTGGTTTCCTGGTCAGCTTACTAGCAACATTTCTTTGGATGCTTGCAAGTATATATTCTATAGAGTATATGCGTAAAGAACATGCCTTAAGCCGGTATAATCTTTTTTCTTTACTTTCTTTTGTTGGGATGCTCGGTGTAGCTTTCGCTGGTAACCTCTTAACGCTTTATGTATTTTTTGAATTTCTTACGCTTTCTGCCTATGTACTGGTTATCCACGAAGAATCGGTAGAAGCACTTGAGGCTGGAACACTTTACCTTTTTCTCGGTATCGCTGGGGGATTGCTTCTTCTCTTAGCAGTCGTTGCTACTTATGCGCTCACCGGAAAAGGTGAATTTTCATCCATTGGGATGAATCTAAAAGAGCATCCTCTCACGCCATATATTTTCTGGGGATATGTTATCGGTTTTGGTATAAAAGCCGGTATTTTTCCTTTACATATTTGGTTACCGAAAGCTCATCCAATTGCTCCTTCCCCAGCGAGTGCTTTACTTTCCGGAATAATGATTAAAGCCGGTGCTTATGGAATTTTCCGGACAATCTACAATGTTTTCGGTTGGGAATTTTTTGCTCTTTATCCTTGGTTATTAAAAAGTTTATTTGTTTTTGCTTTAATTACTATCTTTCTTGGCTCAGCAGTAGCGATTGCACAGACGGAAATAAAAAAGTTGCTTGCTTATTCAAGTATTTCCCAGATGGGATACATAGTTCTTGGATTAGTTTTAATTACTCCTTTAAGTTTAACCGGTGGTATAATCCATATCTTTAACCATGCAATCATGAAAGGTGGCCTGTTTTTGTGTGCAGGTACGTTTATTCAGCAAACCGGTTTACGAATGATTGAAGACCTTAAAGGAATTGGTAAGCGTATGCCTTTTACAACTTTATGTTTTACTTTATTTGCTTTTTCAATGGTAGGATTTCCTCCTTTAAACGGTTTCGTGAGTAAGTGGTATTTAGCCCTTGGCAGTCTTGAATCAGCAAAAGTAGGGTACTATAGTTCTGCTACTGGTCTACTTGCTTTAGGAATGCTCCTCTTAAGCAGTCTAATGAACTTAATTTACTATGGTCCGATTGTTTACAATGCTTGGTTTGGTCAGACCCCAAACTACCAACTACAAACTACAAACTACAAAGAGAATGCTGACCCAAAATTGTTTATGGCAATACCTTTAATTTTGCTTGTGATAAGCACTATATTTTTTGGTATTTACCCAAAATTGCCATTAAATCTAATCCAGCAAATTAGCAAAACTTTTATTCCTGGAAGATAAGAAGATGGAAGAAATTCCCTGGTGGCAAATTTTGCCCGGTTATGAGACTTTCTTAGCAATTTTTGGTTGTTTATATTTTATTTTTGTCCTTCAAGTTTTATCTCGTTTCATTGAAGAAAAGAAAAAAGACTAAGAAATACAGGGGAGGAGAAAAAAGATGATAATGCATCCTGGACTGATTTATTTTGTGGGCGCGGTTCTTTTGCTTCTTTGGGAAATTACTCAAAGAAAAGGGGTGCGGATAAGAAAATTCATTGTTTTCTTTATTCCTTTGCTTGCTTTAATCCAAACTATTGTTCTTAAGCCACCGACTGCTTGGTTAACCAGATTATTTGATTTGCCGCTCATTTTTTTCTATGTTGACAAAATGAGTTTATTTATGGGTTACATTTTTGTTTTGATTGGTTTCTTAGCAATAATTTATGCTTTCAAAATTGAGGATAATCTGTTTTTTATCTTTTCATTTCTTTATATTGGTTCGTCCTTAGGTGTGTTATTCGCTGGTGATTATTTAACCTTTTTTATTTTTTGGGAAATAATGGCTCTCGCACCAACATTTCTTATCTGGCAGGGGGCACGCACCCCTTTGCTTAGTAGTCGGCCCTTAAGGGCCGGCTACCTAGGCGGGGAGGAAGCATTAAAAGCCGGTTATCGCTACCTAATATTTCACCTCATCGGTGGACTTTTTCTTCTTGCTGGAATAATTATTGAATTTACTTATCGCCCTTTTTTACCTGGTGACCCAGCAACTTTTTTGGTAACTACACCAACAACAAATTTGTCTTCCATTTTGATTTTAATCGGTATCGGGGTAAATGCTGCTTTTATCCTTCTTCATACCTGGTTACCGGACGCATATCCGAAGGCACCTTTTACGGCAAGTGTCTTGATGTCAGTATACACAACTAAGACCGCGGTCTATGCTTTAGCCAGATTATTCCCCGGAGTGAATCTTGTCGCTTATCTGGGCACATTGATGGCAATCTATGGTGTAACTTTTGCACTGATGCAAAATAATATGCGTAAACTTCTTTCTTACCATATCATCAGTCAGGTCGGTTATATGGTTGCGAGTATTGGTCTTGGTGGCGACCTCGGGGTGAACGGTGGACTTGCACATGCTTTACATCATATCCTTTATAAAGGACTGCTTTTTATGTGTGCCGGAGCCGTAATTTACCGTCTCGGTGAGGAAAGGTTAGCTAACCTCGGAGATTTATTTAAAAAAATGCCGATTACTACATTTACTGCTTTAGTTGCTTCATTCTCTATCGCTGGACTTCCTCTATTTAACGGGTTTATCAGTAAGACAATTATCAGTGAAACGGCACATCAGACACATAATTATACGGTCTATTTAATTCTCAAACTTGCTAGTGTCGGTACTTGGCTTTCTTTCTTAAAGTTTACTTATTTTGGTTTCTTAAGAAAGGAAACGGGAGATAAACTCCCGCACTACAGTAGCGTTGGGGCTGGTCCCCAACTTCCGATTAAAGAAGTTCCTTGGAATATGCAAATTTCAATGCTTACTGTTGCTTTCCTTTGTTTCCTTACCGGGTTATATCCCAAACTGGTAATGAGTATTCTTCCTTATCCAATGGGAGGTGATTACCTCAGCGGATTACATTTTTATTCTGGGCACAACTTGCTCAGTGCAGCACAAATTTATCTTATCACTTTATTTATCTTTTGGCTTTCTAAAGAGTATTTTGCACCCCATGAGATAGAAACTTTAGATTTTGATTATTTTTACAAATCTGCCTATGGCGGATTCATCTGGTCATGTAAAACAATATTTACAAAATTTGATACTCTCTACACTCAATCAGTAGAAAAAGTGCTCCCTTATGCCCGAGAATCTTGGGGAATAAGTATTGAAGAGGGGAGCGTTGAAAAAATTATTAAAAATGGTGGTGGATTGATTGTCCAAACCAGTGAAAGGATAAGTTCTTTTGACCAGGATATAATTGATGGCACAGTAAATCGTATTGTTTCTTTTATTGTAGATATAGGGAAAAAATTAAGAAAAATACAAAGTGGTTATCTCCAGAATTACGCAAGTATAATTTTTCTTGCTTTGTTATTACTGATTCTGTTTCTTTTGATTTTATAAAAAGCGCACGAATAAACCGAATGATAGCAAATATGCTGAATATAAATTCGTGTAATGCGCTCTAATTCGTAAAATTCGTGTTACAAAAATGAATTTACCAATTTTATCATTCGTCCTTATTCTTCCTTTAATCGGGATTTTGTTTATCCTCTTTATCCCGGAAAGAAGAGAGAAGGTAATCAAATTTATTTCTCTTGCGGTTGTTCTTTTGGTTTTTCTTTTTACTCTTTTTGTCGTTACCAAGTTTGATTACCACAATCCGAGTATGCAGTTCATAGAGAGATACACCTGGATCAAACCTGCTGGGATTGATTATCATTTAGGACTTGATGGTATAAGTTTACCAATATTTTTCTTAGTTGCACTTTTCGCATTTTTGTGTGTAATTTTTTCTTGGAATATTGTAACCCGAGTTAAAGCATATTTTATTCTTCTACTACTTTTAGAGATGGGTGCGCTGGGGTTGTTTATTGCTTTAGATTTTATTCTTTTTTACATTTTCTGGGAATGGGTGCTTATCCCAATGTATTTTTTAATTAGCATCTGGGGGGGTGAGCACCCCGGGCATCCAAGGAAAGAATATGCTGCATTAAAATTTCTTCTTTATACACTTTTTGGCAGTGTGATAATGCTTATTGGCATTCTCGGAATGTATTTTAACGCAAAATTGAACACTTTCAATATTTTAGAATTCACTCAATATAAGTATCCTTTAAACTTACAAGTAATATTTTTTCTTGCTCTCTTTATTGGTTTTGCCTTCAAAGTGCCGATTTTCCCCTTCCATAGTTGGTTACCTGATGCCTATACTCAAGCACCAACGGTTGGTAGTGTATTTTTAGCCGCAATATTAGCCAAAATGGGTACTTACGGTTTCTTAAGGATAAGTTTACCGATTTTACCGGAAGCGATGCGCCTCTTCGCTACACCGTTAGCAATTTTAGGAGTAAGTAATATCATCTACGGTGCATTTATCGCTTTAGCCCAGAAAGATTTAAAAAGGTTAATTGCTTATTCCAGTCTAAGCCATATGGGTTATATTATTTTAGGTATTTCGGCGGGGACAATAAGTAGTCTTAATGGTGCAGTTTTAGGAATGTTTAATCACGGAATAATCATTGGACTTCTTTTTCTTCTCACCGGAATGATTAATGAACGAATGCAAAAAGAAACAATCCCACCACAGTATCGCTATTGTGGTGGGACAATCGTCTCACTTGATGGTTTTTCTTTGCATATTCCTTTGTTAAGTAGGATAATGACTTTTGCGGCACTTGCTGCTTTGGGGCTCCCCGGACTAAATAATTTCATTAACGAATTTTTGGTTTTATTAGGAATCCTTCAATCTACCCGGCTAAGCAAGATTTTCGTCATTCTGATTATCCCGGGAATGATTCTCACCATAATTTATTTTTTACGTTTAATTATCCGGTTAAACTTTTATCCTCTTAAAGAAACATTTCCAAATTCTTCAAAGTTAAGAGGTAATCGCCCCAAATGGCGAGAATTAATTGTTTTTCTTCCCTTGGTAATTATTATTTTTTTCTTAGGTATTTATCCGGTATTAATTTTGAAATATATCAATCCAACAATTATCTCTTTATTGAAATAAGATGAATATTTTTTCTTATTTCGTTTATTTACCTGAGATAGGTGTAGTTATTACTACTTTGTATATTCTTTTACGGATGCTATTTCTCTCTAAAGATAAAAAGAACGAGGAAGTAACCGCTTCTTACAAAACTACTTCAGCAGTATATTTAGGGCTATGTGGACTGGTTGTTTCTCTCTTGATTGCTTTCCAATTTCTTAATTTGTGGATTACTTCTGAAGGATTTGGCATTCCAAAAGGATTAATTTCTGATGGGTTTACTCTTTTTTTGCGTTTACCAATCTTATTCAGTGGGTTAATAGTTATTTTATTTTCGGCTGATTTCTTTAAGGGAAACAAATATCAAAATGAGTATTACATTTTACTTTTCCTTTCTCTTTTTGGCACACTTTTTGTCCTCAGTGCTAACGACTTAATAAGTATTTATATTGCTTTAGAATTATGTTCTATACCTACCTATATCTTAACCAGTTTAGAAAGAAACGAACCTAAGTCAATTGAGGGAGCAACAAAATATTTTCTTTTAGGTCTTTTAGGTTCGGTAACAATGCTTTATGGCTTTTCCTTTCTTTACGGATTTACGGGGACAACCTATCTCTCCGAAATGGCAAAAAAATTATTCTTTCCTGAACAACCGTTTATTCTTTTGGCAATGAGTTTAGTTATTTTTGGTTTAGGGATTAAAATTGCTGCTGTACCATTTCATTTCCGTCTCCCTGATGCTTACGAAGGTGCTCCGACACCAGTCACTGCTTATCTTTCCGTTGGACCGAAGATTGCTGGCTTTGCGGTTATTTTGCGAATATTTCTTACTATTTTTACTTCGCTTAAATCACAATGGATGATAATTTTCACTCTCCTTTCGGTAGCCAGTATGACCGTAGGTAATCTTTTAGCCCTAATGCAAGATAATGTTAAACGGATGTTCGCCTATTCAAGTATTGCCCATACGGGTTATCTTTTAGTTGGTTTAGCGGTCGCTGACCAGCCGGCACTTTCTAGTATGCTTTTTTATCTTTTCGTATACATTTTTGCTAATCTCGGTGTTTTTGCAATTGTGAGTGCTAACTCTAAATATGGTGAATTGATAGAAAGTTTTACTGGGTTAAACCAAAGGGCACCATTTTATGCTCTAACCATGACTTTATTTCTTCTTTCTTTAGCCGGGATACCACCGTTAGCCGGATTTATGGGTAAACTTTACCTTTTTGCAACAGCAGTACGCAGCGGTTATACCTGGTTAGCAGTAGCGGGTGTGTTAAATAGTGTTTTTTCTCTTTCCTATTATTTCCGTATTGTAAGAGCAATGTATACTATTCCCAGTGAGTTGACCTCCTCTTTGGCGGAGGAAAAAGGTTCTTACCCTTTTCTGCTTATAATCGCACTGATTATTGTTCTCTCTGGAATTATTATTTTAGGTTTATATCCTTCCCCAGTGGTTAATTTAGCTCAAAGAGCAATTACATTTTAAATCGAATGAAAAGAATAAACAAATTCGAATAATTTAAATATTTTCATTCGGGTAATTCGCCAACATAAATGCACGAAATTGGTCTCGCGGAAGAAATTTTTAAAACAATTCAAGAATTAGCCAAACAGAATAATTTGAAAAAAATCACTAAAGTGAGAATAAAACTTGGTGAACAAGCAGGAGTTATGGAAAACCTTCTCTATCATAGCTTAGTTGACCATCTTTTCCCGGGAACATTTGCTGAGAGTAGCAAAGTGGAAATCATTAAGGAGAAGGTACGTTTTCGTTGTCCGCAATGTAACCAAGAATACGAAAATCTCCAAATAGCAAGATGCAGTTCCTGTGGTAACGAAAATTTAGAAATTATTGCCGGCACCGAAATATATATTGACCACCTTGAAGGAGAAGAATAGGGGTAAAAAGTCAATTTTTTGTTCCATAATTTTTTCTGTGGGTGTCAGTCCAAGCAGACACTTTCCTCACTCTATAATTCTTTGACCAGAAACAAAGAAACGTCCCGATAGGTCATGGTCTACCGAAAAGAATTTGATGTCGTTCGTGAAAGGTCTGCTTGTCCTATTAGTTGTCCTGCCTACCGTCATAAAAAAATCTGGGCTTTAGCATACGGGGGGCAAAATTCTGACTTTTTACTTGAGGCAAAGTAAAGAAAGAATGCAAGCAAAAAAATTAAGTGCTAAAAAATTAACCGTAAGAGGTGTTGTTCAGGGTGTAGGTTTTCGTCCCTTCGTTTATCGGATTGCGAAAAAATATAATCTTCGTGGATGGGTATGTAATACTTCTCAAGGTGTAATCGTTGAAATCGTTGGAGAAAAAAAATCGCTGGAATCATTTCTTAAGGAATTAAAGACATCTCCCCCACCAGCAGCAAAAATTGATTCTATCGCAGTTGAAAATATCAAACCGAAAAATTACAAAAATTTCCTAATTAAAGAAAGTATTGAACAGCCGGAAGAATTTCAACCTATCTCACCAGATATCGCTACTTGTGAAGATTGTTTAAAGGAACTTTTTAACCCGGATGACCGGCGCTACTGCTATCCTTTTATTAACTGTACAAACTGCGGACCACGGTTTACGATTATTGAAGACATCCCATACGATAGACCAAATACGACAATGAAAAAATTCACCATGTGTGCCGACTGTCAGAAAGAATATAATGACCCCGCGAATCGTCGTTTCCATGCTCAGCCTAACGCTTGCCCGAAATGTGGACCGGAAGTTGAATTAGCTAAGAGTTTAGAGCCAAGAGCCAAGAGTTTGCTAAAGGGGAAGCAGGCAATTGAGAAAACAATAGAATTACTTACACAAGGAAAAATTGTTGCCATTAAAGGATTAGGGGGATTCCATCTTGCCTGCGATGCTCTTAATGACCAAGTAGTAAATGAATTACGGCAAAGGAAACTGCGCCGCGATAAACCATTTGCGGTAATGATGCCAAACTTGGAAACGGCAAAGAAATACTGCTATGTTTCTGAAGAAGAGGCAAAACTTTTATTTTCTCCTCAAAGACCGATTGTTTTATTAAGAGAGAAAACAGGTTCAACAATCTCCAAATTTGTTGCCCCTTACCAGAAATATCAAGGTGTAATGCTCCCCTACACTCCCATTCACCATCTGTTATTCAATTCCCACTCACCACTCACCGCTCACCACTCACGAGTGTTGGTAATGACCAGCGGTAACATCAGCGAAGAACCAATTGCGATGGAAAATGAGGAAGCATTGAGACGGTTAAAAAATATTGCCGATTATTTTCTTCTCCACAACCGTGAAATTTATTCAAGATATGATGACTCAGTAGCCAGAGTTTTTAGTAGTGAACTATGCACCAGAGTGGTGCATGGTGAACCACAAATTCTGCGCCGGGCAAGAAGTTATGCTCCTTACCCAATCCATTTACCCAGCTCTTGCGTGCAAGGGCTGGGCTTACCTTTTGAAGTAGAAGAAATTCTCGCTACCGGTGCGGATTTAAAAAATACTTTCTGTCTCACCAAAGAAAAATATGCCTTTATCAGTCAACATATTGGCGATATGGAAAACTTAGAAACACTGGAACATTTTGAGAATACGCTTAATCTTTACAAAAAACTTTTCCGGGTCAACCCAAAAATTATCGCTTACGATTTACATCCTGACTATTTCTCCACCAAGTTTGCCCTCCAACTATCAACCATCAACCATCAACTATCAACTATTGGAATTCAGCACCACCACGCCCATATCGCCAGTTGTATGCTTGAAAATAATCTGCCCAACTCCAAGGTGATTGGTGTATCTTTTGATGGAACCGGTTACGGAACTGATGGAAAAATCTGGGGTGGCGAATTTCTTCTCGCTGACTATGAAGGATTTGAACGAGTTGGACATTTTTCTTACTTACCTTTACCAGGAGGAGAGTTAGCAATCAAAAAACCTTATCGGATGGCTATTGCTTATCTCTCGGCTATAAACGAACCTTTACCGGAAATATTGAGCAAAGGAATTAAGGAAGAAGAAATAGAAGCAACCACCATCCAGTTAAAAAACCAGTTTAATTCCCCCCTTACTTCCAGTTGCGGAAGATTTTTTGATGCAGTTTCGGCTTTATTAGGAGTAAGAAAAGAAATAAACTATGATGGACAAGCAGCAATAGAATTAGAAATGCTTGGTGTGAACCAGAACAGTTCACACCTTGCTGACGAATCCGAAGAAAGTTTCTATCCGTTTGAGATAAAATTTGTTGATGATAAATTCATTCTTAACCAATTATCAATTTTTGCTTGCGTTTTAGATGACTTGAAAAAAGGTATAGCAAAAGAAACAATTTCAGCAAGATTTCATAATACGATTGCTCAGGTTATCCTTGAACTTTGTAAAAAAATATTGCAAAATAAAGGTAATTACCTTGTTGGAGGTGATTACCTTGGAATAAAAACTGTCTGTTTAAGTGGTGGTGTATTCCAGAATTTATACTTAATGAAAAAAGTAATCCCGCTTTTAGAGAAAAATAATTTTACAATTTATTATCAGAAAAAAGTTCCTTGTAATGACGGTGGGGTTTCTCTCGGTCAAGCAATCATCGCTAGTTTCACGAATAGACACGAATGAGATTATCACGAATGGACACAAATAAGGATAAGAAAATTGTTTACCCTGAATTAAGTTATCAGATAATGAAAATTTTGTTTACCGTCCATAATAGATTAGGACCTGATTTACAAGAAAAACATTACCAGCGTGCAATTACTTTAGAGTTAGGGAAACAAAAAATTAAATTTGAAAGAGAAAAAGAAATTGATATATTTTATGACGGAAATAACATAGACAAATATTACCTTGACTTCCTAATAGAAGGTAAAATAATCTTAGAAATAAAAGTGGCAAAGAATTTAGTTACTAAATTTTCAAAGCAAGTAATAGAATATTTGAAATCTACTCCTTACAAATTAGCAATTATTGCTAATTTTGGAAAACAAAGATTAGAATATAAACGCTTAGTATATTGATTCGTGCTTTCATTATTCTTGTATATTCGTATTCTCTTCATTCGTTTGTATTCGTGTTGTTTTAATTCGTGTACATTCGTGTTCCCTAATTCGTGTATATTCGTGGAGGTATTAAGATGTGCTTAGGTATACCAATGAAAATTTTGAAAATCAAGGATGACTTAGCGGTTGCTGAAGTTGGTGGAGCAAAAAGGCAAATCGGTTTAACTTTAGTTAGTGGCATCAAGGTTGGTGATTATGTAATCGTCCACGCTGGTTATGCAATCCAGAAATTAGACAAAAAACAGGCGGAAGAGACCTTACAACTAATGCGCCAATGGGGTGAAACCCTTACGTAAATTTACGTTTGATTACAGTGATAAAGTCACCGATTACGGTGATAAATAAATCGCTGGAATCGCCCCTCAAAATCGCTGGAATCTTGTTATAGAACATGAAATATATTGACGAATTCCGGAATAACCAATTAGCCCAAAATTTAGCCAAAAAGATTGACCGGACAGTTGGTAAAAGAAAAATCGTTCTGATGGAAGTCTGTGGAACACATACGGTCGCAATTTTTCGTTCGGGGATAAAATCTTTGTTACCGGAAAATTTACATCTCCTTTCCGGACCGGGTTGCCCGGTCTGTGTTACCCCAAATTATTATCTTGATAAAGCAATTGCCTACGCAAGACTGAAAGATACAATTATCGTTACTTTTGGCGATATGCTGCGTGTGCCAGGTTCAAGTTCAAGTTTAGAAAAAGAAAAAGCCGACGGTTGCGATATCCGTGTAGTTTATTCCACTTTAGAAGCATTAGAAATTGCCGAAAATAATCCAAAGAAAAAAATTGTTTTCTTAGCGGTAGGTTTTGAAACCACTTCACCAACAATCGCAGTTGCAGTTACTTTAGCAAAAATAAAGAACTTAAAAAATTTTTATATTCTTTGTGGACATAAAATTGTTCCCCCGGCATTGGAAGCATTAGTCAATACTAAAGAATTAAAAGTAGAAGGTTTTCTTTTACCCGGGCATGTAAGCACGATTATCGGTTCACGACCTTACGAATTTATTGCCGAAAAATATAAAGTTCCCGGTGTAATTGCTGGATTTGAACCTTTAGATATTCTCCAGGGAATTTATATGCTGGTCAAACAGGTTACTGATGGTGAAACGAAAATTGAGATTCAGTATACTCGTTCAGTAAAAAAGGAAGGTAATCCAAAAGCACAAGATTTGCTAAAGGAAGTTTTTGCCGTAACTCATTCTGACTGGCGTGGGATTGGAGTAATTCCCGATAGCGGTTACAAACTAAGTGAAAAATATCGTGAATTTGATATTGAAGAAAACCTACCCGTAGAAGTAGAAAAAGCAAAAGAAAATCCCGGCTGTATCTGTGGTAAGGTCTTACAAGGACTGAAGACACCACTTGATTGTCCACTTTTTGCTAAGGTCTGCACCCCGGAAAAACCAGTCGGCGCCTGTATGGTCTCCTCTGAAGGAACCTGTGCCGCCTATTACAAATACGGTCGACTTTAGAGGCAGACTGGAGAAACAGATTTTGAATGACGGACTGAATAAATGAATGACGAAAATAGACGCAAGATGACAACTCTACAAAAACTCGGCATCTTGGTTGGAGTGCTTGCTTTCATTCTCTCTCTTGCCAATTTTTGGTTCAACTTTCTTCGTAAAGCAAAACCAAGTTTTGTTTGTTCCCGATGGACAACCATTGGTGTGCAACATGGTGATGGTTTTCCCCGGGCTGCATTTGCAGTTAAGATTTCAATAACAAACAATGGAGTTAAACCACTCACAGTTAAAGATTTTCTTCTCGTTGCCCGAGACAAAAATAGCACTCTGTTTTACTATGACCCGATATTGTTATTTGATGTCAGGCAGTGGATTGAAGAAGGAAACAAAGCAGATAAAGTTGGGCGATGCCAAAAAGGACAGGTTCCGCTTCCCTTTGTTGTAACTCCCAAAACAACATTTGATTTCGAACATCACGTTTTCTTTTTGCCGGCTGATAAAACTACGATGATAGATCCCCGTGTTGATGGACCAGTGACACTTCGTCTTTATGCATTGACAGATCGATCTTCAAAATACAAACTCGCTTCTATTCAACAGTTTAATCATGAAGATATTAAAGACCTAAAAATGGGCAGTGTTTCGTCGGTCTTGTCAGATGAATCCGTTAGGTTTAGACCAGAATTTATAAAGAATTTTAAATGGTAGATTGGAATACCACGGTCGTAGAATAAGCCATTAAACTTACCCACAATATTTAGGACGAAATATAGTGTTTACTAAGAGGTGTCTATCTTGGCATTTGCTAATCGCAATAATGTGGTTACGCGTAGTTAGGTGGAATGTGGCAACAAATAAAGAAATTATTCGGAAATAGTTAAAATGGATATTAAAATAATAGTTTTATTGTATGTATTGGTGGGAATATTACGGTTGATGTTGGAATTTCTTAGACCTATTCCAAGACAGCCAATTTACCTGATAGAACGTAATTTCATAGGAATGTTAATTAGTGTATTATTTTGGCCATTGGTTATAGTTATAAGAATTCGTAGAGAATGGCTAATAAAGAAACCTAAAATAGAAATAAATAACGAGGTTATAAAAAAGATGAAAGATGATAACATAGATTTGGATAAAACTGATTTTAAAATAAGATGTCCAAATTGTGGGTATTATGGGTTAGGCATAATTGATAAAGAAATGATGGAACGTAACAAGGATTTATATCAACAAATGGTTGATAAAGAGTTTTTAGGTGCATTGAGATTTCACCCAGAAAACACGCAATTGGTATGCGAAAAATGTGGACATAGATTCTCGAAGGACGATGCAAATATTTGGGAAAAAATTTCTAATAAATATGATAACAAAATTGCAATTATAGAATATCATAGAAAGCAAAAAGAGCTAGAAAATGAAATAGAAGAAAATGACGAATAGCAGATGATTGATGTAACAATCAGAAACCAATTTAGCCCTAAGAAGGTTATTAGTGGAATAATTATATGGACTTTATGAATGGAATTTCTTACTAGACTTCACCTAACACGGTTAGAAGACCGGTGCTTCCTTCGTCCAAAGTTGGCTTCGCCGAACTTCTTTTACACCGAGACCGTTAGGCAAAAACCAGCAGGAAGTTAAGGGAAAAATTGTCGCCTCATCGGCGACCTACCGAAGAGGTAAGAAATAGTTGACTTTGGAAGAAATATAAATGGTGCTTGGTTCGGTATTCATATCTGGCGGTAAGATGCAAAAAGTAATAGAAACCCAAAACTTAGAATTTAAAGAAAATTGGCACGACGAATGTCTTAGAAGCATTTGTGCATTTGCCAATACAGAAGGTGGAGAACTTATTATCGGTGTTAATGATAAAGGAAAGGTTGTTGGACTTAAAAATTCTAAAAAACTTCTTGAAGATATACCTAACAAGGTAAGAAATATACCGGGTATAGTTCCAGATGTTCAGATTGAAGATAAAAATGGTAAATCTATTTTAGTAGTTAAAGTAGAACGTTCTTTCGCTCCCATTTCTTATGAAGGCAGGTTCTACATAAGAAGTGGAAGCACAAATCTTGAATTGAAAGGGAAGGAACTTTCAAGATTTTTAATTTCAAAATCTGGCAAGGACTGGGATGAGTATATAGAAGAAGGTGTCACTCTGAACGACATTGACTCTAAATCTATTGAAAAATTTAAGGAAATTGCAGTAAAAAGATTACTCTTTGTGAAAGAAGAAAAAGACCCTTTAAAAATTCTTGAAAAATTAAACTTGATTGAAAATGGGAAACTAAGAAGAGCCGGTATATTGCTTTTTGGTAATAATCCCAAAGAATTTTTCATAAGTGCTTATGTGAAAATAGGTAAATTTTTAACCGATACCGATATTGTGAGTTCAGATGATGTTGAAGGCAATTTATTTCAACAGGTTGAGAAATCTATAGAGTTGCTGAAAACGAAGTATCTTATATCTGAAATAAAGTTTGAAGGTATTTACAGAAAAGAGGTTTTAGAATATCCAGAAGAAGCATTAAGGGAAGCCGTAATAAATGCGCTAATTCACAGAGATTATATCGGAGCACACACTCAGTTAAAAGTCTACCCCGATAAACTAATCTTATGGAATGAAGGTGGCCTGCCAAAAGAGATAAGGATTGAAGATTTAAAGAAAAATCATCCTTCAAGACCGAGAAACGAATTACTGGCTGATGTGTTTTTTAAAGCAGGACTTATAGAGACCTGGGGCAGAGGGACAATAAAAATAATAGACGAATGCCAAAAAGCGGGATTACCTGAGCCGGAATTTAAAGAGGAATTTGGTGGTTTGTCAGTATATTTCTACAAGGACATTTACACCGAAGAGAATCTAATAAAGATAGGGCTGAACGAAAGACAAATTAAAGCGGTGATGTATGTAAAAAAGAAAGGGAAGATTACAAATAAGGAATATCAAGAACTTACGGGCATATCCAGACAGATGGTGACAATTGACCTTGCGGAACTTGTTGAAAAAAATGTCTTTAAAAGGATAGGCAAGGCTGGTAAAGGCATTGCCTATCAATTGACTAAATTGACTAATAAATGACTAATAATTGACTAATGAGTAATGAAAAGGTAATGAAAGTAATGATTTGGTAATGAATGATTTAAAATGAGCCAAAAAAGAACCAAAAACGCCAAAATAGAAAGCGGGGACGGAGTCCTTCAATTTTGTTCAGAATAAATTGAAATGGTTAAGAAAATAAAACATCGGGGAATGAAGATTAGCAAAAAAGAACACCGGAAATGGCATCAGAAGAAACGCAAAATTACAGCGAAAGAGCATAAAAAATTGATGCAGAAAATGGGTATCAGTGAAGCTGAAGACCGGGAATGGCACCGGAAACAGAAGATACCCAATTTTCTATCCGGTAAAGCCGAGGAAAGACCGGTTAATCCGTTTGCGATTGGTGGCAGTTTTCTCGCTTATTGTGTCAGGCAAGGTTGGTTGACTCAAGAAGGTAAAGGCAGGGACGCTAAGTATTATCTTACTTCTTTAGGCGAAACAGAACTTAAAAAATTTGGTATTAGTGTGTAGTCAAAGGATATCCGACAATGTCTAAAATTTTATTAGCTCACGGCAGCGGCGGGAAATTGATGCACGACCTGATTGAACAGGAAATCCTAAAAAGGTTCGCTAATCCTTTTTTGTCCCCCCTCGCTGATTCAGCGATATTTAGTATCGGGAAACAAAAGTTTGCTTTCACCACTGATTCTTATGTCGTCAAACCAATCTTTTTCCCGGGCGGTGATATTGGTAAACTTGCGGTCTATGGCACCGTAAACGATTTAAGTATGGTTGGTGCGGAACCTTTATATCTTTCCTGCGGGGTAATCCTTGAGGAAGGTCTGGAGACGGAAATCTTGGATAAAATTCTTGCTTCAATGGAAACAGCAGGAAAAATTGCTGATGTCAAAATTATTACCGGTGACATTAAAGTTGTAGAGAAAGGTTCAGCGGATAAAATTTTTATCAATACTTCGGGAATTGGAATTATCAAAAACAATTATGAACTTTCTACAGATAAAATTAAAAATGGTGACAAAATCATCATTAACGGTTCAATTGGTGACCATGGAATCGCGGTGATGAGTGAAAGAATGAATCTGAAGGTTACATCAAGTTTAAAAAGTGACTGTGCACCGTTATGGAGTTTGGTAGAGAAAATTCTTAAGGTCACCAACGGGGTTTACCCCGTTAGAAATGGCGTCCCGCAATGCGGGATTTCTAACGGGGTGAAGTTTATGCGTGACCCGACCCGCGGCGGTTTAGCTACTACCTTAAACGAAATTGTTGCCAAAACAAATTTAGGTATTTTAATCCGCGAAGAAGATATCCCGGTAAAAGATGAAGTAAAAGGTATTTGTGAACTGCTTGGTCTTGACCCGCTTTATGTCGCTAACGAAGGTAAAGTAGTAATCGTGGTTTCCCCGGAATCGGCCGAAAAAGTCCTCAAGTTAATGAAGAAAGATAAATTAGGTAAGGAAAGTCGGATTATCGGTGAAATTGTTGACCAGCCGAAAAAAGTAATTCTCAAAACACTGATTGGTGGACATCGGATTGTAGATATGCTTACCGGTGAACAACTACCCCGAATCTGCTAAGATAAGTCTGATTACACAGATTAACCCCGTTAGAAATATCGGGCAATATTTGCTTGAAGCAAAAAGATTTTCCCGCAATTATTAAATATCAGCAATTTCTAACGGGGTAAAAGACCAGACTACACAGATTAAACCCAAAAATATTCCCTCACCCCGACCCTCTCCCCTTGTGGGAGAGGATTAAGGTGAGGGGGCAATCTGCGTAATCAGTTTTTTAAAATCTGTGTAATCAAGTTATTTTTTGGAGGGCTTCACGACCAGACATACCGAGATTTATACCTACTTCTTTTGCTTTTTTGCTTAGCGCAACAACTTTCTTTTCTAACATTTCTTCAACCGTATTTACACCGGTAATAATTGCACAGCAGTCATTAAACTTATCTGCGGTTTCTAAATTCCAGTATCCACAGGCAAGATAACCTCTTTCTCCGACAATTAAAACTAAAGTTTTTTCACTAATTTTAATTTCGTATCCTCTGAACTTTTTATTTCCGACAGTAACTTCTTTCTCCATAGGACAAATATTCCTTACCCTGATGGGCACGAGATAAAATTCACAAGATTAGCACAGATTATGTATAAATCCTTCTTTTTACAACTAATTTATTCTTACCGAAATTAGCCAGAAGAGCAATTTTATAATTTGAACCCCGCACATAATAATACATCTGGTCTACCATCGCTTTGGCCAGAAGAGGCACAGCTTTTATTTCAAGGATAACTTTATCATCAATTATGAAATCAGGTCTATATACGCCTATTTTTTGACCTTTGTATTTTACTTCTAATGCTTTTTCTTCAACAAAAGGGATATTTTGATGTTTCAATTCTATTTTTATCGCTTCATGATAAATATTTTCTTTATGAACCGGACCTAAATTCTTATGTACTTCAAGAAGTACTCCAATAATTTTATAGGTCAAATCTTTATAAAGATAATCTGTGACCATCTGTATCTTTTAATCTGCATTCATCTGTGCTCGTCTCTAATGGGCACGGACAATTTCTTTAATTTTCATCAGGCGAGTAAGATTATCCCGTTCGGTTTCAGTAAGTTTTGCGGTGATATATTTTATTGTTTCTACTAAGTTTGGGATAAGGATATATTCTAAAGCATTAACCCGGCGGCGAGTCCTCTCAATTTCCAAAGCAAGAAGTTCTACTGTTTTCTCTAAAGCGGTAAGTTCAAGCATTAGAGGAAGTACTTCTTGATATTTTAAGAGTGCAAGGTCAAGTTCTGCGGAAGTAAAAATTATACCATAAGTAAACGGAGTTCCTTCAAATTCTACCGAAACTTTAGGAACACGCAAATTGAGAAGATAAGTATAAGTAAGGTTTATTTCCGTTTTCATTCGTGAAAAGAGTAACGCTTCACCAAGAATTTCTTCAGGCATTAGTGCACGGGCAAGAAGAAAACTTCTCAGCGCATTTTCAAGTTTTTCTTCAACTTCTTTACGCAGGTTTATCACTTTTTCCATCAAAGGAAGAAACTGGCGGACTAATTCATCCTGTTTATCTTTAAGCAAACGATGTCCCCGGCGAGCAATAGCAATCCGCCGCTTCAACTTCAGTAACTCCATCCGGGTAGCACCAACTGCTAAACGCATATTTTCCACCAAATCCTAAATTCAAAATCCTAAACTCTAAACAAAGTCAAAATCTAAATTATTTTGCTTTTTCTAAGATAGAACCAAATATTTTTGTAAGTTCACCTACTTCCTGAATAAGGTCATTTTTTTCTTTTTCTATTGCTTCAGAACTTGACATAGTAAGTTTTAGCCAATATCTACTTTCTTTAGTTTCCTTACGAGAAATTTTTATCCTCATCAGAAAATCCTTTTTGCTCAAAGATTCATTTGCTTCTATATAATTTGCTTCCACCGAACCCGCTGACCTTATCAATTGTCCCACCACCGTGCCTCTACGGCAGGGCTTCCGATGAGGAACGACAACTTCGCCTCTGTGGTGGGATTGTTTAATAACCTCAGTATTTGCTAATGTCCCGATAGGTCATGGTCTACCGATTAGAAATCTTGTTGGTAAATAACGACTCTTTTAGCAAATTTTAATGTTCTTTCTTCGAGATCGTAATGTTTTATATTTTCAATTTTATTCACTTGGTCTTGTTTAGGATTCAGATATTAGAGTTTAGTGCTTGACAGTTGTGGAAGGTATTTTTCTATTTCTTCTTCTTTGACTCGTTTTAATTCAGTCTTCGGTAATGAGGTTAAAAGACGCCAACCTAAATCTAAAGTCTCGGCAATACTGCGGTTTTCTTCTTCACTTTGACGAACAAATTCGTTTTCGTAATGTTCAGTAAATTTAATAAACATTTTATCCGTCTCCGAAAGTGCCGCTTCACCAAGAATAAGTGCTAATTCTCTTAAATCACGTCCCCGTGCATAGGCAGCAAAAAGTTGATTGGTAACATTAGCATGGTCTTCGCGTGTCTTTGTCCCGCCGATACCCTTTTGTTTTAGTCGGGAAAGTGATGGAAGGACATCAATTGGTGGATAGATACCTTGCCGATGTAATTCACGGGAAAGGATAAGTTGTCCTTCGGTGATATAACCAGTCAAATCTGGAACCGGATGGGTTTTATCATCTTCCGGCATTGTGAGAATCGGAATTTGCGTAATTGAACCTTTTTTCCCTTTAATTCTGCCAGCACGTTCATAATTGGTGGCTAAATCGGTATACATATAACCAGGATAACCCCGTCTACCAGGCACTTCTTTCCTTGCAGCGGAGATTTCCCGTAAAGCATCACAGTAGTTGGTCACATCAGTAAGAATCACTAAGACATGCATATCTTTTTCAAAAGCAAGATATTCTGCACAGGTAAGCGCAACCCTTGGTGTAGAAATTCGTTCAATTGCCGGGTCATCAGCAAGATTAATGAAAAGCACTGCTCGTTCTATTGCACCAGTCCGCCGGAAATCGGCAATAAAGAAGTTTGCTTCTTCAAAAGTTATACCCATTGCGGCAAAGACAACGGCAAATTTTTCTTCTTTACCTAAAACTTTTGCTTGCCGGGCAATCTGTGCGGCTAAAAGATTATGCGGTAAACCGCTACCGGACATAATCGGTAATTTTTGTCCCCGGACTAAAGTATTCATTCCATCAATTGCCGAAATACCAGTTTGAATAAACTCGGAAGGATAATCCCGAGAATAAGGATTTATTGGACTGCCGTTAATATCCAATTTCTTCTCCGGAATAATTTCCGGACCTTTATCAATTGGACGACCTAAACCATCAAATATTCTACCAAGCATATCTAAAGACACTGAAAGTTCAATTCCGCGTCCTAAGAAACGGACACGACTTTCAGTAGTATTCAGTCCGGTCGTTCCCTCAAACAATTGAACCAGAACTTTATCCCGGTTTACCTCCAAAACTCGTCCCCGACGGATTTCACCGGTTTTCAATTCAATTTCGGCAATTTCACCGTATTTAATTTCTTCAGTTCCTTCTACCAGAATTAACGGTCCAGCAATGCTACTTACACTAAGATATTCTTTATACATTGGAAATGCTCACTTCAGCAATTTCTTTTTTGACTTCTTCTTCTACTTGGCTAAATTTTCCTAATTCTTTTTCTGGAGTAAATTTTAGCCGCGCAATTTTTTCGCGCACTCTCAACTTTGCTAAGATTTGAAAATCAATACCTTTATCTAACGCTTCCAGACATTGCTGATGGAGAAAAATAATTACTCTTAGAAGAAAATACTGTTTTCTTAGCGAAGTATAGGTATCCTCCGGGTCAAAAGCAATTTGGTGCAGAAAATCTTCCCGTATAGATTTTGCGGTTTCTAAAATCAACCTTTCTTTAGGGGAAAGTGATTCAATACCTACGAGGCGGACAATTTCTTCCAAAGTTGCTTCTTCCTGAAGAATTTTCATCGCTTCATTGCGCAAAGGAAGAAAATTGGGTGCAATTTCTTTTGCAGAAAAATCTTTAATATTCTCTAAATATAACGAATAACTACGTAACCAACTTATTGCCGGGAAATGACGCATATAAGCAAGTTTATCTTCCAGGGACCAGAATACTTTTACTACTCTTAAAGTTGCTTGCACTACCGGGTCAGAAAGATCACCCCCGGGTGGTGAAACCGCACCAATAACTGAAAGTGTACCAAACCGGTTATCATTACCTAAACAACTAATTTTCCCAGCACGTTCATAAAATTCTGCTAACCGTGTCGCTAAATAAGCCGGATATCCTTCTTCACCAGGCATTTCTTCCAGACGACCGGAAATTTCGCGTAACGCCTCTGCCCAACGACTGGTAGAGTCCGCCATCAGTGCTACTTTATAACCCATATCCCGGAAATACTCAGCAATAGTTATTCCCGTATATATTGATGCTTCTCTTGCGGCTACCGGCATATTAGAAGTATTAGCGATGAGAACTGTCCGCTTAATCAACGGTTCACTGGTATGTGGATCCTTCAACTCCGGAAATTCAAGCAAAACATCCGCCATTTCGTTCCCGCGCTCACCGCAACCGACAAAAATAATAATATCCGCATCTGACCATTTGGATAATTGATGTTGAACGACCGTTTTTCCAGAACCAAAAGGACCGGGGATACAAGCCGTGCCACCTTTCGTTACCGGGAAAAAGGTATCAATTACTCGCTGTCCAGTAATCAATGGTTCATTGGGAGGTAATTTTTCTTTATACGGTCGGGGAAGACGAACCGGCCATTTTTGGAGCATCGTAACCGTGAACCGTTGACCGTTAACCGTTGAACGAATTTCGGCAATCGGTTCATCAACGGTGAATTCACCTTCAGAGATTTTTACTATTTCCCCTTCAATTCCCGGAGGAACCATAATTTTATGAATAACCAGTGTAGTTTCCTGCACCCCACCCAGAATATCACCAGAAGTTACTTTTGCACCTTTTTTCAAAAGTGGTTTGAAATACCATTTTTTCTTCCGTTCAACTCCCGGTAAATCAATACCCCGCGTTACTAAATCGCCAGCAAGAAGACGAATCAAATCTAAAGGTCTTTGCACACCATCATAGATTGAACCAATCAAACCCGGACCTAACTCTACACTCAGTGATGCACCGGTCGGATAAACCGGCTCACCGGGACCAATTCCCGAGGTCTCCTCATATACTTGAATTGATGCTTTATCTTCCTTCAGTTCAATTACTTCACCAATAAGTTTTTTCTCACTTACTTTAACTACCTCATACATTTTCACGTTGGACATATTCTCCGCAACCACTAAAGGTCCGGCAACTCTAATTATTCTTCCTACTTCCATACTGCTTTTTCTCCTAAGGGTAAAAAGTTGAAGCCCCGAGCGTAATTCAAATATTTTTAGACAAAAGCAAGACTGCGAAGGGTTAAAAATCTGCCACCAAGATTTGCCCGTCCGCCGTAAGTCGCCGACGCTCCAAAGCTTTGGCGACGGAGCGTTTACTCTGGAGGGCGGAGCGGATTTACCGGAGCAGGCGCAGTTTTTTGCCGCCCCCGACGATACGTCAGGGGAAAAATATTATTGGAGCGAGGGGCTGACTTTTTGCCCTCTATCTAAATTTTTGAACTAACTAAATCTACACCTACACCTCTTTCAGAAAATTTGCGTAACCGTAAGAAACCTAAATTTTTCTTTTCTCCCATTCCCGGAATAACGGTTACACAAATATTACTACTGCTGGTTAACTCACTAATTCGCGCAAATAATTCTTCGGCATAAGTTTCCGTAATAAATACAAAACGATATTTTTGCCATACCGCTTCTTCTAAACTTTCCCTCGCTTCTTGCACATTTCTAACGAATGAAGTCCTAACACCTAACCCCTGAAAAATCCATATTTCTTCTTTTTTGCCAATTACATATACTAAATTCGTATCCATTTCAAATATATGCTTCTCTTAAATTTTGCCGAATCATTTCCAGAGGTAAATTAGTAATTTTACCAAAAATAATTAAGCGTATATTTTTTATTTCCATCTCTTTCGCTGAAAGATAGCCAATAAGTGGTTCAATTCCGAGAGAAATATGTTTCGCTTTCTTCAAATAGTTAATAAGAAAATTATCAATAATTTTTTCTAAATCAGAAAAAGTATGCATTTTCTCCCAGGAACTTATTCCCAAAGTGATAATTTTTTCATATTCTTCCAGAAAAGGTAAAGTTGTTTCCTTAGCACTGAGATCTCTCTCGTAAGAAATCAATCTCTCATATCTTGCTTGATGAACTTTTTGTAGTAAATCTTTTTCCTTTTCTACAATTTCAGGTAAAAAAAATTCGCCCGATAGGTCACCCCCGGGTATCCACGCATCTTGAAGATATTTCTTATCCTTTTTTGTAACGATGAATCTAACCAATGTTTTCAAATTATTTGTATCAATTTCCAATTTAAATAATCTTTCCAAAAAAATATTCCGATATTTTTTCGTCGTCTCAAGAGACATTTGATAAAATGCTGAATCTAAAAAAAAATCAATAAGTTCGGTTTCACTGGTCTGTTCAACCTGTTTGATTGCTTTTTCAACCGCTTGACCAATTGTCCAGGGTTCACCCTGAAGGTTCACCCTGAAGGGAAATTTCGTATAGTTGTTCTTTTCTACCATCTCTTTTAAAACTGGCAAGGAGAAAAGCCCAAGGTCAACCAAGTATTCCTCACCAATAAGATTACTGTATTTATTTTTTAAAATAATTTTTAAGTTATGCAAATCTTTTTTTAAGAAAAACAAATTAGTTATTTCTGGGTTTAAAGAAAGTTCACTAATTATTTTATATGTTTTTTTCAGTTCGCTATTTAAAAGAAATTCAAATTCGTTAATCTCTTTAATCCGACCGATATATTCACCGTAAGGAGTTTCACTTAATTCTTCTAAGAGTGTCTCGGCTTTTTCTACAGAAAGAAGACGTTCAAGATCAGTGAATTTCAACAGTTTGTTTTCTAAAGCACGAATTATCCCAACTGCAGTTGCGTATTTACTGTTGTCCATTACCAAAAAGTATCTTTACTACTTCAAACTCAGTTTTTTCCCGGAGCGACCGAAGCAATAAAGGAAAAGAGACATTTATCTCTGCCTGGGGGGAACGCAAAATAAAACCACCAGAAAGATCGCGGTTGCTGAAAGAAAGAGTCAAAGTTTTCTTCCCCCTTTTTTGTAATTCACGGTTCAAATTTTGAAGAAAATTAGTATCAATTTTTGTTTTATCTTTTCCAGTAACAATTATCTCTTCTCCACCACTGGCAAATTTGAGAATAAGTGTTTTCAAAAGTTTTCGGTACCCATCTTTAGAAAGTACTTTTAATCTTTTTAATACTTCTTCATAAACTTCAGCAATAATTTTTTGTTTCTCAGCAAGTAATTTTTTCTGTGCTTCCAATTTTGTAGTGGTAATCTCATGGTATTTCTTATTGGCGATTTCTTCTTTTCTCATTTCAATTATCTTCTTCTTAATTTTCTCTGCTTCCTTTTCTGCTTGAGCAAGGATATTCTTTTCTTCTTTCTCTGCCGAAGATAAAATTTCTTTTATTTTCATTTCAGTTTCCGATTCAATTTTCCGGATAATATCTTCAATACCCATAAAAATGTTTTATTGTAAGGTTGGTCCAATACCAAAAAGAATAAGCAGGAGAGTAATCAGCAATCCAAGCACAGCATAAGTTTCCACTATAACTCCATTTACTACACCTTTCATTGAATCTTCCGGATGCTTAGCCACAATCGCAATTCCTGCCGCACAAACTTTACCCTGGTAAATTGAGGAAACCCACTGGACAGCCGCTTGAAAGATTCCTACCCCAAGGAAGGCTAAGCCCTGAAGAAATGTTGGATGTTTAAGCTCACCACCAAATGCATTAAGAGTAATAAGCATAATTACCCCGGAAATAAATCCATAGATTCCTTGTGTCCCGGGTAAAGCAACCAAAATCAAACAATTACCAAATTTTTCTGGTTCTTCACTTAAAAGTCCGTTCGCTGCCCGTCCCGGAATAGAAACTCCCCAAGCGGCACCCAAACCAGAAATTGTTGCCGCAATTGCTGCACCTAAAAGAGATAACAATAGTCCGATTCCCACTTTTCCCTCCTTTCAACTTCTTAGTATTGTATATTTATTTTCTATTTTAAACGGTTTAAAAGCTTTTCCCCCAGATTCATAAAATTTAGTAAAAAACTCAACATATTGCAACCGACAAGAGTGAACAAATGCACCAAGGAGATTAATTGCCAGATTAAAAATATGTCCTCCAAAAAGAACCAAAAAAGCAAGAAGAAAACCAATATATGGTGTCTGATAAGCAATGCCGGCCATTTTATTCACAATCATTGCCACAATCCCAGTAGTTAACCCGAGAGCAACCAAACGGGAATAAGAAAGAGTATCACCAAGAAAACCAGAAATGCTGTAAAGAGAATAAAGTCCAAGTCCAATCCGTCCAAAAATATTTTTCAAATTTTTTCGTCCGAAAAAAACAATAAGCAAGAATGAAAGAAGAGAAAAATATCTTGAAGATGGTAAAAACAATTTAGAGAGAAAAAGGGTCATACTTACAGCCAAAATTAACCATAGCCAGGGATAAATTCTTCCTATAAAACCCGAAAGAAAGACAAGATTTCTATCCACTCGTCGCCCCTGAAAGAAAATGATTCCCAGAGCACTACCTAAAGCACAAAGCTTACTTACCAGTTCTAAGGAAGAAGACAAAATTTTCCCTTTCACCAACCCATAAGTAACCAAAGAAGAAATAATTATTATCCACAATCCCTGGTCACAAAGTGCTGACACCCAATCACCGGATTTAATATTCTGCTCCATTTTTATAAAAAGACCAGTAAAGATATGAATTATGCCTAAACCTAATGCCAAAGCAAAGAAAATAAGTAAATCCTCAAGTGGGTCAAAAAGTTTCAATTTTGCCGTTACTCCAAACCATCCACCAACCATTGCCCCAAGAAGTAAGGTCGCTATTCCACCAAGAAAAAATAAACGAAAAAATTTTTTACTCGTTGCTCCCATTCGGTGTGAATACCTCAAAAGGATAAGTCCAGTAACTAACATCAAAACTATCCCATAGCCAGCATCAGTTAAACATAAACCAAAAAATATGGCAAAAAAAATTGATAAATATGGTGTCGGATCAACACCCCAATATAGCGGTCGTCCGTAAAGGTCAGTAATAACTTCAAAAGGTTGAGCAACTTTTTTATTTCTTAAGATTACCGGAACTTTATCTTCTTTCTCTGGTTCAGCAAAAATAATTTCTAAGTAAGCAAATTTACGAGAAAGAATTTCTTTAACTTTATTTATTTCTCTTGTGGGAATCCAACCGGTCAAACAAAACGATTCGCTGGTACGACCAAAGAATTGTCTAATTTTTTCTTTTACTTGAAGGTTAAAATAGTAATCGTAGAGGATCTTAAGTTTAGAACGTAAAGGAACAAATTCTAATAAAGTGTTAATTACCTTCTGCTCTTCTTTATGCACATTCTCTATCTCTTGGTTAATCCGAGCAAGAATTTCTCCCGGGGATAGATTAACTAATGGGTGATAAAAAGGTGTAAATTCAACCCTTTTCAAAATTTCTTCAATTGAAGAAAGATATTCATGCAAATAAAATAAAACTATATATTTCCATTTTTTATCGGTATTAACTTCGTAAAGAAAAATTTCATTAGTAAGTGCAGATATTTCTTTTTCAAACTGCAGATATTGATTTAAAGGAATGTGCCCAAGATGAATCCCCACTCTAGCTGTTGGAATAAACTGTTCCAATTTAGCCATTAGTGGTAACCAAGGGATAATTTGATGTCTCTCATTTTCCAGTTTATTTTTTTTAATTTTTAACTCATCAAGTGTCTTTTCTAAGGTTTTGCAATTCTGATAAATATTTAGGAAGTCAAAATTTTCAACAATTTCTTGAAGTTCTTTTTTAGAAAGAGCAATCCTTTCTTTAGCCGTAGTTTCAAGGAAACCTTTCCGGGGAACATATTTTTCTAACAAATTTATGAGATATTCCAACTGTTCCAATCTCTCACTTAGTTTTTTGTCTTCGGTTTTCCGTTCTCCACTTTCTATATATTCAGGCAATAGTTGACTTATTTCTACCATCCCTAAATCCTGGAGTAAACTAATAACTTCATTTTCAATTTCTTTATAACCAAGAAGATAAATCTTTTTTATTGCTTCAATAGCCATTTTATTTGAGGTGATTACCTCTTATACAATTCTTGAAGAACTACTTCTACTGCTTGCTGAAAAATACGCTCAGCCTGTTGACGTATTTTTTTACCTTTTTCAACATACTCATTTCTAATTTTTTCAATTTCGCTTAAGAGATTTTTTTCTTCAATTTCTGCATTTTTTTTTAGTTTATCCTCAGCTTCCTTTTTTGCTTGGCGAATAATTTCTTCAGCTTTGCTTTTTGCTTTTTCAATTATTCCCTCGGCTTCTTTTCGTGCTAAGACAATCTTTTCTTCGTTTTCTTTTTCAATTGCTTTTATTTTTTCAATTGTTTCGATTACCATTTTTACTCCCTTTATATCTTAAAGAACTAATGCCGGAAAATAAATCAAAAGATAAACCAATTTATCTCTTAACCACCTTGATTTTTCACTGAAAATTAAAACAAAATGGAATAAGAAGGAGAGAATAAATGGCCAAAAAGAATCAATTTTTATCCAGAAAAAAGCGACATCCGGGTTCTCGGCTTGAGGCTGCATAAATTCAGCAAAAGCAGTATATGCTCCAAATAGACAGAATAATGAAAAAATTATGTGCAACAAACTTTTCTTATTTTGGCAATAAACAAAATTTGCCATAAAAAGACTAACTAAGCAACTTAATAAAGACAACCAAGCAAAAATGTTCATCTTACATATCTCCTTCGAGTTATACTAATAAGGGCTTTCGGTTATATAATGACATTGCCTTTCCCAATCCTTCCGTACAGATACCCTTAATTATTTCGCTAATCTGGAGAAAGAGCAAAATTAATTTATTTTCTTCTTCTTTAGTAAATCGGGAAAGAACATATTCTTTAGCATCTATCTTTTGGGGTAAGAGTCCACAACCAATCCGGAGACGCGGAAATTTATTTGTTCCAAGTGCAGTAATTATTGATTCTAATCCTTTATGTCCGCCAGCTGAGCCTATCTTCCGAATTCGTATCATACCAAAGGGTAAAGAGAAATCGTCAGAAATTACTAAAATTTCTTCAGATTTAATTTTATATTTCACAAGTAATTTCTTTACCACTGGACCAGTAAGATTAACATAGGTCAAAGGTCTAGCTAAGAGCAAATTAAAGAAAGAATCTTGATAAACCTTTACCGGTAGCCCACTTTTCCCATGAGGAAAATTAAACAATTTCGCTTTCCAAGAAATAATTAAGAAATCAACCATACGTAAACCAAGATTATGTCGTGTTTTTTCATACTTTTTGCCTGGGTTACCTAAACCAATAACAAGGTGAATTTTCTCCACTTGAGATGATTACCTCTCGTAAAGAGACGAGGTCTCCACCGAAAAGGTGCGAGGCACCACCCGTAAAGGGACGAAGTCCCAACGGGGACTTTTCGTCCTCGGTGCTTTTCGCCCGAGACTTTTCGTCTTGAGATGAATAACCTCTTAGTTATTTCTTCTCTTCTTTCACTTCTTTTTCTTCCATTTCTACTTCTTCTTTTCTCTTCTTACCAATTACTTCTGGTTCAGTAACCTCAGGAACGGGAGGTGCTACTACTTCTTCAGTAACCACTGGTGGCGGGGACACAGTTACTACTACTTGTTCTAAATTCTGGAGAATATCTATTCCTTTAGGGATATCAATATCTTTGACTAAGATATTTTTACCAATTTCCAAATTGCTTACATCAACTGTTAGCACTTCTGGTATTTTTGTCGGTAAACAACGAATTTTTAATTCCCAAATTAACTGTTCAAGTATACCACCACTTTTTACTCCTACCGCTTCACCAACAATCTGTAGAGGAACAGTCACTTCAATTTTTTTAGTTAACGAAATTTGTTGAAAATCAATATGGAGAAGATTATCATTTAATAAGTTACGTTGTAATTCTTTAATCATTACCATCTTAGAGGATGCTTTGTCAATTTCTAAATGGATAATTACATTTTCTCCTAAAGAAGTATCCAATATCTTTTGAAATTGTTTCTGCTCAACAAAAAGTGGAACTGGCGACTGACCCCCGCCATAAACAATCGCTGGTATTTTACCTTTTCTGCGTTTACTTTTAAGTTGTCCCTTAGTTAATTGTCCCCGTTTTTCTGCTGGCAAAATAATTTCTTCCATCATTGCTTCTTCCCCCTTTGATTTTTAACTCTAATTTATTTATATCCTTCTCCAAGACCTATTTTTTTATTTTCCTTCTTGTTTTTTATCAGTAGCAATCTTTTCAATTGCTTTTTCAATACGGTCGATTACTACAGGTGGAAATTCGTCTCCCTCTGTCTTAAGTAAATGTTCTAAACTAAGCACAACTTCTTCTCTTACTTTGGAATCGGGATGATTTAAAAACGAAATTAAAATTTCGGCTTTCCCAATAGGAGGAAACTCGGCCAAAGTGAGAATCGTCTCCGGTGTTATTTCTTTACCTTTTTTACTAATTAAGTCACGCAAAAAATGTGCTGCTTTTGCAGGAGCGTATTTACTGAACGTTTTTACTGCCTGCAATTGTACCTTTTTATCTGTATCACTTAAGAAAGGATCAAGTAGACGTAAAGCAACAATCTTTTCGGTTTCATCTTCATAATTTAGTTCTTTTCCAATAATATTTATTGCCTGCAGACGTAATTGAGGTGGGGCACTTTTAATGATTTCTTCAGGTGAAGTCAGTGGTTTTGTGGGTTCACCTTTCTTAATTTGAAGTTGCTCCGGAAGAGCAATAAAACTGGCTAACGAGATTTTATGTCCTTCGATCATTTTTGTAATTCGTTCTTCGTATTCACGAAATATTTTGTCTTTTGTTTTAGTTATCTGTCTTACATTAGAATAAATTGGTCTAAGAATAAAAAAAATAAGAAATAAAAAACCAATCCCGAAAATAAGTGTTGTCCGCTGGATAAATTTTTGACTTTCCTTAAGAATACGCTCCCTTTCTTTTTCTTCCCGTAAGGTAAAATGTTGTAACAAATTTTCTCTTTCCCGGTCAATACGGGCAAGCATAAGTTTAAGTTTTTCTTCAAATTCATCCTGAACTCGCTGGACCTGGACAATTTCTTTACGGAATTGTTTATGGAATTTACGAAATTCATCTCTTTTTTCTTCAGGTGGTGGAATTGGTTTAGTTATTTTTTCTGGTTTAATTTCTTCAATTTTCTCAACGACCGGTTTTGGAGGAGCAGGTGGTGCTATTTTTGCCTTTATCCTTTGATAAAGGTCATTCACTTCTTGGTCTTCAGGGTTAAGTTTCAGTGCTCGCTCGAGATAATCTATTGCTTTTGGATAATTATTTTCTTGCACATATTTTGTCCCAACAGCGACACAACAATTAAAAAGATAATTCTCAATTTTTTCTTTCTCTTTATCTTGCGCTTGCGCATAAGCAGTTTCAAAGTCAGGGATTGCACCCTCTAAATCACCTTGGCGATATTTCTGTATACCTGCCGCTAAAGGAGTAAGTTGAGCATTTAGTTCAATTTTGAATCCAAAAAAGTTAAAAAGTAAAAAAAACAAAATAATTTTTTTCATTGTTAAATCTTTATGTTTTTTCTTGCGTTTATCAGTGTTACTCGCTCAAACGAAGAGTGCACTTACTGATTCTTCATTATGGATACGGAGAATAGCTTCACCTAAAAGTTTAGCAATAGAAAGAACTTTAATTTTCTTACTTTGTTTTTCTTTATTTAAGGGAATAGAGTTGGTAATTACCAATTCTTCTAAGTTTGACGCTTCAATAAGTTGAGTCGCATTACCCGAAAGAACAGCGTGGGAACAGGCAGCGTATATTTTTTTTGCTCCTTCTCTTCCCAATGCTTCGGTTACTTTTAGTAGCGTGCCACCGGTATCCACCATATCATCAAGAATAATTACCTCCTTTCCCTTAACCTCACCAATAACATGCATCACTGCAGTTTCATTTGGTCTTGGACGTCGTTTATCAATAATCGCTAACCCACTATCAAGTCTTTTGGCAAAAGCACGGGCACGTTCTACGCCCCCGGGGTCAGGGGCAACAACAATTGGTTCGTTGAGTCTCTTATTCTGAAAATATTTAAAAATTACCGGCATTGCAAAAAGGTTATCTACCGGAATATCAAAAAAACCTTGTATCTGTCCAGCATGCAGGTCTAAAGCAAGAATACGATTAGCCCCCGCAACCGTGATCAGTTTAGCTACTAATTTTGCGGAGATAGGAACACGTGGTTCTACTTTACGGTCCTGTCTTCCATAACCATAGTAAGGTAAAACAACAGTGATTCGTCTTGCTGAAGCACGTAACAACGCATCAAGCATAATGAGTAGTTCCATCAAATTTTCATTTACTGGCGGACAGGTAGGCTGAATTAAAAAACAATCTTTACCCCGGATATTCTCTTCAATTTTCACTTCCACTTCCCCATCAGCAAATCTCCCAACATAGGCTTCCCCGAGCGGCACTTGAATCGTTTGACAAATTTCTTCAGCTAATTTCGGATGAGCATTACCAGTAAAAATTTTTAAATCGTCACTCCGTCGCTGAAGCTCTGGAGCGTAAGCGACATTTTTCATCCTTCAACTCCTTTCAGAATGACCCTCCAAGGTGTTCTTGACCCTGTCTTCAACCCTGATGGTTCAGACCGAAGGGAACTTTCCGGGTGAACCTCGCTGAATAGAAAGATCATTTTTTCTCCTTTCTCTTTAGCATACGTTTCTTCAAAACATAATTCCGTTTAATTATTTCCCGACTACGAGCAATCGCTAAACTTTTTGCCGGAACATTTTTGCTAATTGTTGAGCCGGCACCGATTACTGCTTTTTTCCCAATCTTTATCGGAGCAATCAGGTTAACATTACTCCCGATAAAAACTTCATCTTCAATAGCTGTTTGATGTTTAGTAATTCCGTCATAGTTACAAGTGATTACCCCGGCACCAATATTTATTCCTTTACCAAGATGTGCATCACCAATATAGGAAAGATGCGAAACTTTAGTCTCGGCACCGATATGTGATTTTTTCACTTCAGTAAAATTACCAATTCTTGCCTTTTCACCAATATCTGCTCCCGCGCGTAAATGAGCGAAAGGACCAATCTTTGCACCGGAAGCAATCTTATCTCCGTAAAGAAAAGAAGCACGAACCTCTACTTCGTCACCAATCTGACAGTTTTCAATATAACTCTGTGGACCAAGACGACAATTTTCACCAATCTTAGTTTTACCTCTAATCATTGTTCCTGGCAGAATGATGGTATCTTTACCAATTACTACTTCTGCATCAATGTAAGTAGATTCCGGATCAATTATACTTACTCCATTGAGCATCAATTTATCCAATATCTTTCGGCGCATTATTTTTTCTGCTTCAGCTAACTCTTTTCGTGTATTTATACCAATTACTTCCTCTGAACATTCAAGCATTAAAGATTCTATTTTTTTCTTCTCTTGAGAAAATAATTTTACTATTTCGGTAAAATAATATTCACCTTTTTTTCGGTTTAAAGATAACCGATTAATTGTTTGTAGAAGAGATTTTGTTTTTAGACAATATACACCACTGTTAATTTCTTTTATTTTTTTCTCCTCAATATTTGCACCATTTTCTTCAACAATTTTTATAATTTTTCCTTCTGGAGAACGACAAATCCGTCCGTAACCATAAGGGTTATTTACCCGTGTAGTAAGAAGGGTTAAAGTATTATGTTCTTTACGGTGCGTGGTTACTAAACGTTGTAAGGTGTCCGTGCTTAGTAAAGGAACGTCAGCGCAGAGAATGAGGCAATCCCCGGAATAGTTCTTTAAATATTTTTCACATTCTCTGACCGCATCACCACTACCCAAAGATTTACTTTGCGTGACAAAGACTGTCTTTTCATTCTTTGAAAAAAGTGAGCGAATACTATTATGATTTTCACCAATAACGATGTATACCTTTTCTGGGTTAAGATTTTTTACACTACCGTATACCCAGGAAATTAAGGGTTTGCCACAAAGTGGATGTAATACTTTAGGAAGGGAAGACTTCATTCTTGTCCCCTCACCAGCAGCTAAAATTATCGCTACTAAATTTTTCATTTCTGGTCTTTACAATAAAGTGGTAGATTCACACCTATCTAATCGTTTCATTGCTAGGATAATGTAATCTTTGTTTACTTCAAAACCTATAAAATCTCGTCCGAGTTTCTTTGCAACTACTGCTGTTGTGCCTGAACCCATAAAGGGGTCAAGTATTAAGTCACCTTTATTACTACTTGCCAAAATTATCCTTTCTAAAAGTTTTTCTGGTTTTTGTGTAGGGTGAGGAGTGTTTTCCGGCATCGACCAGAATGGAACAACCATATCAACCCAAATGTTCATTTTTTATTTTCTTTTCAACTATAGATTTTAACTCTACTACCTCAATTGGACATTCTTTCCAATCATGAATCCAACAAACAATTATGTCACATTTATCAGCATGGTGACGGTGTGCTTGAAAATTTGAACTTCTATATTCAAACTCAATAGATATTTCTTGCCATCCTAATTTTACTTTTTTTCGACCTTTTGCATCTGGAAATCCTGTTTGAATTGCTTCAACAATAATACCGAGATCTTTATGTAGCTTACCAAAAAGAAAAATTACTCCATGTTCATTAATGGGTGCATATTGTAGTCCTTCAAAATTCAATGGGTCGCCAACAATGGTCTTTTGAATTCTTAATTGAATTTCCTGTGTTTCTTTATTATATTTTTCTATTTCCACTTGGATTGCTTCTTTTCCCCATTCTGACAAAGCCCATTTATCTTTTCCTATTTGTACGAATCTAGATTTGTTCCCTTTTCTTTGTCCCTCTAAATATAGAGCGGACCACATAGTTGCTTCGGGTGTTTTACCTTTCGTTTCAATTAAATTTTTAGCCAGCGCAATATCAACTAATTCTACTGAAGATAGTGCTTCATTGGTATTTTTTAATATTTCGTATGCTGCGTCTGGAAAACTCAATTTTTTTACCATACTTTCTTAACTGTCCCTTTTTTTGCTAATCTACTAAAACCATATGTATTTAGAGTTGTTTTTTTAGAAATTCTTTCTCCCATAAATTTACTTTCGTTGTCAGTAACTTAATAAATTTTTCTCTTGTTCTATACGTGATCTTTATATTTTGAGAGTCACATAATATTATTTGGTGTTCTTCTTCTATATTTTCAAAATCAATATTCTTTTCAGAAAGATTTTTCAGATGAAAACCATCAATGTCTTTCTTATCAAATTTCATAATGAAACCATTATAAGAACCATTATACGGTAAAGGTTCAACTGTGAACGTACAATAAGTGACAATAATATGTTTATTTCTATTTGCTGAATTACTATAAAAAGAAGTCGTTTTTTGTAGACTCGCAAGGTTGGGATAAGAAGGGATGTCTTTTTGGTGTCCTTTGACGCTTATCAAGAGAATCTGTCGGTCCTTTATAATTTTAGGATTAGACCATTCAAAAACTATATCCTCTATTGTTCTACGTCCCGGAGGTGCGTAAGCTTTAACAACATTGTGAAAATAAACTTTCTGCTGATATTTTTCCGCGACGATTGTTGGACCATGTCTAAGAAAAAAGTCTTCAATGAATCTTCCACCTACTTCAGAGTAAGTTTTTTGGACTAATGGCCAATTTGTTTTTACCTCAAGACAAAAATTCTGCTTGGATAAGGTATCTTTCATCACTCCAAGCGTATCCTCGAGTGTTTCCTCTTCTATCCTTTTCTCATCGGGAACCATATTTGTGTTTTTTCTCCTTTGTAAATCTCTAAAGTTATCGTAGTGAGTAACAACTTATCAATCTCTGGGGAGGAAGGATTCGAACCTTCGTATGCGGGATCCAAAGTCCCGTGCCTTACCGCTTGGCGACTCCCCAATTTCACAAGTATTATACCAAAAAATTTTTTCTTTTGCAAAATAAAAAATTTTGACAAATTCCCAAAAATTTAATATCATAAAAACAGTTTCAAAAAACTTGTCCTGAACGAAGTGAAGGATAGTTCTTTGGAAGGCTAAGTGGTGAGTACAACCGAACCATAATTTGTTTTTCAGCCTTTCCTTAAATTCCGAATTATCGGAATGACCTCGCAGTTAAGGATGAGGCTGCCGATTCCCGCGCAAGCGGGAGGGGCGGGAGTCAATTATCGGATTTACTCGTTAGTTAGTTGTTCATTGCGGGCATCAAAAATACGAAATAAAACATTAGGAGGTGGAGAGTGAAAATGAAGATGATCGGTAGTTTGATAGTCATTGCTGTGTTCATGTTGAGTAGCTGTGCGAGCATCGTAAGCAAATCCGATTGGCCTGTGAGGATTGGAAGCTCACCTGAAGGAGCAGATGTTACCATTACTGATATAATAGAGGGTAAAAAGGTCCATACAGGTAAAACTCCAGCTACTGTTACTCTTTCCGCAAAAGGTGGTTATTTTAAGGGAAAAACCTATAGGGTTGAGGTCTCAAAAGAAGGATATGCGACCTGAAAAACGGCTATGATAACTAAATTTATGCACGATAAAAGGGGCTTTGCACAATCCTGCCAAAATGGTATGTTTGTGACAACATGCTCATCGTCGCAGAACCACTTAAAATTGACCAAATTTGCAAATTTGTCTTTAAGAAAATCACTACAATACGACGATAGAATACAAACATCTACCATGTATTTTTTGACACTTTTGCAATGATTTTTATCACTATGCTCGTCTGAGAGACCATTAAGTTAGCCGTTTTTCAGGGCGACACAAAGCACAGAGATAAGGTCTGCATTGAATGGGTGGTATATAGGGAATCTTCTCTTTGGTGGTCTAATTGGTCTTCTGATTGTTGACCCTCTCACTGGTGCGATGTGGACACTTGACCCTAAAGATATAAATTTGATACTTGAAAAGAAAACCGCCGGGTTACCAAGTGATCGAAGAGCCCTTTCAGTTGTTTCACTTGAGGATGTTCCAGATTATCTTCGTGATAAGATGATCAGAATAAAGTAGTTAGGATAGAGAATTGTTAGAATGGAGAGAATTCATAAAAAAATTGGTTTTGGAATTGCCCTTCTTTTTGGGTTTATTCCTTTCTCTATATTTTCCGCTATAAGGAGTTTGTATTTAAAAAAGAAAGGAATAAAAAAGTAGGGCAATTTTTTTAACGATACCCGCAACGACAACTAACAGCAGGCTAAAAGATAAAAAATAATTGGCAAATGCTATCGCACTTCTTTTAGCCTGTAGCCGTTGCCGATACTGATATGTGCCCCTTTTTTATTTGGAGCAGAAGGAGACAAAAAAGATGAAAAAAATTGTTCCACCAATTTTGTTGTTGTCAATATTTCTTTTAGGTTGTGAGAATCCAAAGAACGTGCAGAAAGAGAAATCCGAAGAAGAAATTCCCGGCACGGGTATATACCAAATTTCTATTGGAGATACGAAATCTGGTCCGTTGGTAATTCGTTACGATGAATATAAAGGCAAGGCTTGGTTATTAGACATAGAAAAGAAAATTTGGGTAAAAATCAAAGAAGAGGGAATTCCAACAAAAACTGAAAAAGACCCACCGGGTCTTTTTGAAAGGAAATAAACATAATGAATTTAAGAACATTCTTCATGATTTTGGTTTTGCTTTTAATTTCGGCTGCTTTATTTTATCTTCTTTATCCAAAATACTATTTTCCATCAGAAGGATTTGGCCAGATTCGTTGCAACCGAATTATTGGAACGACTGAAATGTTTAGCCGTACTACTGGTAAATGGGAACCATTCAAGACGAGGTAATAATTCACTTGGTAACATACTACCAAGGACGAAACCATGAAAGGAATTACGCCTTTGCTTTTATTGGTGAAAAATGAATCTGACTAAAAGACAACGAATTATTTTATGGATAGGTGGAATTTTAATTATTTTAAGGTTATTTTTTCCAATGGAGAGATATTCTCGCTCTTATGGAAGTAGCACTGACCCTTTCGGCACCATATTTCACTGCCTTGCTATAGGAATACTTATCGGTTTATTGCTTTTTATGACGGGTAAAAAATAGGTCTTGAACATGATATAGAAAAAAACTTTTTTTGTAGCAAAATTCTCTCTGACAAACATTATCTCACCAAATCATCTTACCCGGACTGATGGCAAAAAAAACGCTCCGTCGCTGAAGCTCCGTCCTTCGCAGTAGCACTGCTACGGAGGAGGGCTCTGGAGCGTAAGCGACCGCCAATATCTTCCGACATCAGCGGTTAAGTTTTTAATTTGCTAAAAAAATACTCTTGCCTTAACTTTAAGTTATTAAAATCAAAACAGGCACTTTGGATAATTTTTTCTTTCTCTCTACAAATTTCTGCTATACAGCAATTTCAACCGGGAGCTTCCTTTTCTTAAGTTCTTCTGGTGAGGAAACAAAATTGAGTTTCTCAAATCCTATAACTTTTCCGTCCTTATCCTTATTCAAAATAACTTCGTCTCCGACTTCTTCGGAAATTACTTCTTTTTCCGGGTCATCAAACCAAACATTTAAGGTGTTTCCAATTTCATCATAATAAACCCTTATTTTTTCCATACTAACCCTCCTTCTTTAATCTTTGTTGTATGATAAGCAGTAACAATAAAACCTTCATCATTTAGTAATTTTACAACTACGCACACATAACCTTCAACAAATTGTTTATAATAAAGGGAAACATCATTAAACCTTTTACTTTGCCTTATTTCATCAGGATTCTGGAGTGTTGAAACAACTTTCTCTTCGTTACCTTTTATTGAGGGATGCTTATTATCTACTATCTTCCGCCAGTAATCTCCCGTCGTTCTGATTTTCTTATTGAAATAGTAACAATTAACCTCAAATAATATATCGTCCACTCAATGTATCCTTTTCGCTGTCTCCCGGTCAGTTTTCAAGTCTTCTAATGTATAGTGTAGAGGTACGCTTCTTTTTGCCGAGAATTCCATAAACTCACTAACTGACATTCCAGCGATTTCGGCTGCCTTACCCAAAGAAACCAAATTCTCCCGGTAAAGTTCCAAAGCAACTATCTTCCGTAATTCTTCACCGGCACGCCCTTTCTTTACTTTCGCTACTTTCAACAGTTCAACCGGTAATTCCACTTTTACTGTAGCCATAAACTAATCCTCCTTAATCCAAAATTTTGGTGTCCAAAAAGTGTCCACTTTAGGTATAAAATGGCACAAATTGGTATAAATTGGTTGAAATACTATTTTTCCTTTTTCTCGTCGGAAATTTTATTTTCAGACTGTGATTTTCCGACAGGTCGCCGATGAGGCGATTGTTTTAACTAACCAAGTTTGCCAGGGATATCTCTTTAGTTTCTTTATAATTTCTTTACCCCTTTTTTCGTTTTCAACAATAGCAAATACTGTAGGTCCCGACCCTGACATTAAACTACCAAATGCACCTAAAGAAATCAAAACCTTTTTTATCTTGGCAATTTCTGGATATTTAGGTAAGACAACATCTTCAAGATGATTAAAAAGATTTTTAGCAATATCCTTTGCTGTGTGCAATTTCTCCCATAAGATTTTGCAATTTTTTATTTTATTAAAATTTCTTCCCTTTGTCAATCCTCCCGCCTGCCGGCGAGGCAGGTCGGTTTCACTCAGGACGTGGTTCGGTGTTCTCACCATCCTGAGCAGAGCCGAAGGGGTGAGTTTAGCGAACTGTTTTAAACGGTCATATTCTGCATAAATTTCTTTGCTATAAATGGGAAAACCAGGGTTAACTAAAACTAACCAGTAATAAGGTGAGAAAGAGTAGAGAGAAACCTTTTCACCAATACCTTGGGCATAAGCATATCCGCCTTGAAGAAAAAAAGGTGCATCCGCACCAATTTTTTTTGCTAAAGTAAGAAGGACATCTTGAGATAAATTCAATTTCCAAATATAATTAAGTACTTTTAAGACACAAATCGCATCACTGGAACCACCGCCTAACCCACTGGCAAGAGGTATCTTCTTTCTAAGGATGATTTTTGCCCCTTTGAGGTGATTACCTCTTTTCTTTTTGTTAAACTTTTGGAGAAGATTAACTGCAGACAAAATAAGATTATTCTTCTCTTTACTCAGGAGAGGATGGTCGGAGACAAATTCTATTCCTTTCGGTAAGGACTCTATTTCTAACTCATCGTATAAACTGACCGTTTGCATCACGGTCTGAATAGAATGGTAGCTATCTGCACGTTTGCTAACTACTTCTAAATAAAGATTAACCTTTGCTGGTGCTAAATATTTCAAGAGGTAATCACCTCTAAGGTAGCGAAAAAATCTTTTCGTCCAATTTCTGATTGATTTCTACATGTTCAAGGAGTAAAGAGATTGACAATTTTTTTATTGGTAAATTTATCCTGATCTTTTTCGGAAACCAAAGTCCATCAAGAAGAAAATAAGAACGAAACTCAAGTCCAAGTTGAGGAATAGTATTTTCTTCCAAAAAATAGGAATGGAGTCGAGCACTTCTCTTTTCAATTTTTGCTTTTCCTTGGGGCGTGGAAAGAAGATAATGAGACCGTTGTTTTTTTACTTTCGTCCAAGGGTCAGACATACCGGCGTAGAATTCACCGTTTAACCACTCTTGGAAAATTTTCAGAGTGGTAACTATTTCGTTCTCGGTGATTATCCCCTGACCAAATGGCAATTGTGGAGTTAACTTATATTCGTTCTCTTCAATAATTAAACTTGCTTGAGGCAAGAAAAAATTGCCGAGAAAATCAATCCGCAGGGACTTGGGTACACGATAGTAAAGCATTACCGGTAAAGAAAAAAAGACCTTCCCTCTCTCAATTTCCACTTTACCAAGCGCAACCAAATTAAATACCTGTTTCTGATTTCCTTCTTGTCGTTTAAGTAATTTATAAATTTCTTTATGGGCAAACAAATATTGGTCTATCTCTTTCAGTTTATTCCGCAATTTCTTATTTTTCGGGTCAAGTTTTAACGCTTTCTCCCAAACATTTTTTGCTTCCCCCATTTTTCCAAGTACTTTATAAGTGTCACCTAAATGGTCAAAAATTATCGGATCTTCAAGAATTTGACTTGCCTGTTCCAGTTGAAGAAGTGCATTAGGATAATCTTTTTTCTGATAATATACCCAACCTAAAGAATCAATATAAGCGGCGTTTTTGGGATCAACTTCTAACGCTTGCCGAATTAAATTTTCTGCCTCTTCAAGGTTTATACCTTGCTCGGCATAAGCATAACCAATATAATTTAAAGCAAGGGCATTTTTCGGTTCAAAAGAAAGAACTTTACGAAAATATTCTATCACTTTTTCTTGTTCTTTGCGCACATCACAAAGAAGTGCCATTTGCAGTAATACTTCCGGATTCTCGGCCTTAAGTCCTAAAGCACGCTGGTAGATCTTTTCCGCTAATTTATATTTTTTCAAATCCTGATAGGCTAAACCAAGAAGATAAAAATTATCAGAATTATTTGGTTCAAGTTCAATTGTTTTCTTTAGCGCTTTGATTGCTTTTTTAGTTTCTTTTTTGAGTACATAAAAATAACCAATTTGAAAATATATTTTCGGGTCATCTTTTCTTAATTGAGCGATAATTTTTGCATATTTAATTGCTTCATCCCAGTTTTTTTCTTCATTAGCCAGAAGAAGAAGATAATAATTTGCTTCTATATTTTTTGGTTCTTTTTCAATGACTTTCAAGAAAATTTTTTTTGCTTCTTTATTTCTTTTTAATTCAGAAAATAATGTGCCGAGTTTAAGAAGTAAAGTAATATTTTCCGGTTCCAAAGCAGATGCTCGTTCGTACTCAGTTAAAGATTTTTCTTTTTCTCCTCTTCCTTCATAAACTTTCGCTCGGTTAAGATAGGCAAGGAAGAGAAATTCATGCTCTGGAAAATTCTCAATTATTTTCTCGTAAAGATTTAATGCTTTTTCTTTATTTTCTATCTTTTCGTAAAGGTTCGCCAGTTTAAAAAGAATATCTGCTGTTTGGTAACTAAGAGGCTCCACATTTAAATACTGTTCGTAAAGAGAGATTGCTTTCTTAAATTCATTTGAGGTGATCACCTCTTTACTATAAAGGTTGGCTAAATTAAGTAATGCTTCACGGTTAAATGGTTCATAAGTAAGTATTTCTTCATAAATATTAGTTACTTCTTTGCTCTTCCCCTTGACCAAATAAACTTCTGCTAAAAGAAGAAGTGCCTCGGTATCTTTTTTGTCTTCACGGACTAACTTTTCTAAATATTGAACTGCAGGTTCAATTTCTCCAAGACGTAAATGAAGCCGAGCAATTTCTCGCTGTAAATAACGGGATTGCGGATTTAATTCTAAACTTTTCTTATATACAGTAAGTGCTTCCGAAATTTTACCCTCTTTTTCTAAAAATAAACCCTGAAGATAATGGAGATACGCTTGATGAAGAGGAGTAAAGACTACCCCTTGAGCAAAAAGAAAACTAAACTGAAAAGGATTACTTACCCTTTGAAAAAAAACTAAGAAAAAAAATAGCCCAAAAAAAATTTTCTTCCTCATTAGATTTTCTTTTCTAAGATTAAGGCATCTTCACCATCGGGATAATATTTTTTTCTTTTCCCAACAATCGCAAAACCAAACTTAGAATATAACTTTTGTGCTGGTGAATTCGTTGCTCGTACTTCCAAAATTATTCGGTGACAATTTTTTCTTTTTGCTTCGGAAAGAAGATGATTCAAAATGAAACTACCAATACCTTGACAACGATATTCTAAAGCAACCGCCAGATTAGTAATATGGAATTCGTCAAAAATTTGCCAATAGCCAAAGTAACCAAAAAGTTGATTTGAATTTTTCCCGCGTAAAACATAAAAGTTATTACTTCCAATTTCCCGAATGAACATACCCTGTGTCCAGGGATCTTTAAAAGAAGCGGTCTCAATTTCTAAAATTTCGTTCAGATCGTTAAAAGTAATCGGCTGAATGAGGATATTTTCGTTTATTTTCTTTTCCATTGGATTTCGGCATAAGAACGACGCAGATATAAAGGTAAGACACTGGAAAAACTATTCTTTTTTTGCAACAGTTTTTCTCTACCTAAAAGAGCAACATTCCTAGCTAAAGGATAAAAGTTATCAGTAGAACTGGGTGGTATATAGATATTCTTAAATTTTGCTTTTATTTTCTTATGATAAATCAAAGTAGCCTCACCAATAAAAAATATTGTTTTTTTTAAATCAAGTAAATAGTTAAGCCAAAATTCAATTTCACAGACTTGACAAGGAACTAATCTCCGCCATCTATTCCTTTTGTATTGATATAGAGAGGTGTATATTTCCCCACCTAAAGCATCAATTAAAGGTGAAACTAAAAAATTGGTTGGAGGAATATTTTTCACCAAAACATCAAGACTTACTACTCCCACTAAAGGAATGTTCAAAAGTTGAGCTAAGGTTCGGGCACTGGTTAGACCAATACGAATACCAGTAAAACTTCCCGGACCTTTATCTACCACAATTCCCTGAAGAACATTAAGTTGCCATCCACTATCATTGAGTACTCGCTCAATCAAAGAAAAAAGAAATTCAGAATGACATAAACCCAAATTCAAATTATATTCGGCACGAATTTCTTCATTCTCCATTAACGCAACACTACAAATTTTGCTTGTTGTTTCAATCGCTAAAATTTTCATTTATGTATCTTCACATAAGTTCGGATACATTTGATTACATTCACCTCAGAAATTTTGCTTTGCCCCGTGAAATGCAAAGCATTTCCGGGACTTTGGTCCTTGAAATCACTTCGTGATTTCTAAGGGCAAAACAAAGCATCGGGGGCAGAGATTTTTGTCAGTAGACCATGACCTATCGGTCGGTAGACCATGCCTGCACCTGTGAAGCCTGCACAGGTGTCGCAGGCACAGGTGACCTATCGGAAAGATTACACCGGAATGTCATTGCGAGGAGTATTAGCGACGAAGCAATCTCATAGAGATTCCTCCCCCGATGTCCGTCGGGGTCTGTGTAATCTGTTTTTCAATCTGTGAAATTACTTAATTTTTTTAATATTTTTTCGTATCTCTCCCCGAAAGCGATAAATTTTATCTTTCGTTCTTTTACTCCGAAAAAAGAGAAATAGACGCCAAGACATTCTTTTGGCCAGAAAGATTTAATTTTTTCTGCCCATTCAATTACTGTTATCCCTCTTCCATAAAAATATTCACGGTAGCCCAAATCTTTCAAATCACTTATTCCCTGGAGACGGTAAAGGTCAAAATGATAAACCGGAATTTTTCCTTGATATTCATTGATTAACTTAAAAGTAGGACTGCTCGCATAAGGTCTTGCTTTTAATCCAGAGACAAGACCTTGGACAAAAATCGTTTTTCCACTCCCTAAAGGACCAACTAAACAAACTACATTACTACCGGTAGTAGCCCAACCACTGCAAGCAGTAGAAAAAGAAGAATAATCTGAAATTATTTTTCCCAGATGATATCCTACACGATAAGTTTCTTTTGGGCTATTGGATTTGAAAATCATTGTTTAGGGAAGGAAGGCATCATAACCTTCACCTTTTAAATGTACCGGTTTACCAAAATGGTAAAAACTAACTCGGGAAGCATTTTTTTTTCTTTGGATTTTCCCGAAAGAAAATGCGGAAGGAATGTACTGAAGAATTTTTTCATAATTTTTTTCTTCGGCAGTAAAAATCAATTCATAATCTTCACCACCGAAAAGTGCCAGTTGCCAAAAGATAAAAAAAAGTTCATTTGCCAATTCTCTACCCACTTGACCACTTAAATAATTTTTTAACGCACGTGTTAAAGGTAAATTCTCTAAATAGATTTCGGCACTTAAGTTACTTTCTTGAGCAAGAATTTCCACACTCTTTTTTAACCCATCGGAACAATCAATCATACTGGTAGCTAATTTTTTTTCGGCTAAAATTTTCCCTTCTTCCATTCTTGGTTGAGGGAAAAGATGTTTCTTAATCAACCTACGATAGTCACTGCGAAGAAAAATATTTTTTTTAAGATAACCCTTTTCCAATAAGGAAAGTCCCGCCGCCGCTTCACCTAAAGGACCGGTAGAGAAAATTAGGTCACCAATTTTTGCTCCTCGCCGCAAAAGAAAATTATTTTTTTTTGTTTCTCCAACAAGAAATACACTGAAAAAAATTTTTTCTGCTCTTACCGTATCACCACCAACAATAATTATTTTCCAGCGCTGACATATCTTCTTAATTCCAGAATAAAATCGCTTTACCTCAGAAAAAGAAAAATTAACTGGCAGACCTAAATTGATCAATAAGTAGCGCGGAATTACTCCCCCCATCGCTGCAAAATCGCTCAAGACCACAGCAATCGCTTTCCAACCAAGTTGCTCAAAGTTTGTCCATCTTCTTCGAAAATGAACATTTTCAACTAAAGTATCACTGCTTAGAATTAAATACTTATTTTTGGTTACTTGAATAACCGCCGCATCGTCACCGATACTAACAACAATTTTTTTATTTAATTCTCCTTCTGCAATCTTTTGGCTGAAGCGGCGACGCAGATAATCAATTAAACCAATTTCACTAAGTTGATTTAACTTCAAGAATTATTATTTCGTTTCCTCCTTCTTTTCTTCAGCAGCTTTTTTCGCTTCTTCTTTTCTTTCGCGTTTCTCGCGGAGGTTCTCTTTAATTGTAGATCCACCAATAAATACAGCAAGAATTCCACCAAGCACAAGTCCTGAGGAAAGGGCACCTTTCAGACAGACAAGAAAATCATCCCACATATAAAGTGGGAGTCCTGGGAAAATCTTCCCACCAAACAACAAAATAATACCAATAACAACAGCAATAATACCACCAATTATTGCTAACATTTCTTCTCACCTCCTTATAGGAAAAATTTTAATTAAATTACTTTGTTTCTTTCTTTTTCTCTTCAATGACTTTCTTCGTTTCTTCTTCTTTCTTTTCTCGTTTTTCTCGGATATTTTCTCTCACCGTTGAAGCACCAATAAATACAGCAAGAAGTCCGCCAAGAACTACACAGGCGGGAATACTTCCTTTTAAAACAAGAAGAAAATCACCAAACCAAGTTACCAAAAAAACTATTCCTAATGCCATAAAAAGTAAACCAAAAATAATACTTACCATCTCCTCACCCCTCCTTTCCCAAAGTCTGATTACAGCGATTGTTTAAGAAACGATTCCAACGATGATAATAATTTTGATTTATCACCGTAATCGGTGTCTTTATCACTGGCATCAATCATTTTTTATTATTGAAAGTATTCAATAGCAATTTGGGTTAATAATTTTGCTCCCTTAAAAAGTGCATTTTCATCAAGGTCAAATTTCGGATGATGCCAACTGTAGGCGGTATCCTTACCGTTATTCGTTCCTAAGTAAAGAAAACAACCCGGAACATACCTTAAATATTCAGCGAAATCTTCACCACCCATTGAAGGTTTTTCTACTCTTTTCACATTCTCTTTCCCCCGCGTCTCTTTGGCCACCTCTTCACAAAATTTTACTAATTTTAAAGAATTTGTCAATGGATAGCCGATTACTTCATATTTAAATTCATATCTTGCTCCCCAAGCCGAACAAATACCACCAATTGTCTTTTCCATCATTAGCGGAATATGTTTGTGTATTTTTTCATTTAATGTCCGCACTGTGCCGCTCATTTCTACTTCTTGAGCAAGAATATTAAATCGTTCACCACCTTTTATTGTCCCTACAGTAATTACTACCGGTTCAATCGGGTCAATCTGACGAGAAACAATATTTTGTAGCGCTTGAATAAGTTGACCGGCAATAGTGATTGCATCTTTCCCTTCATGCGGTGCAGCACCGTGTCCTCCTTCACCAATAATTTTTAAATTAAAGTGGTCAACCGCGGCAAACATTTCACCATAACGAATCCCAATTTTACCCGTAGGCAAATGTGGATTAACATGAACTCCAATAATTGCCTCAACCTTAGGATTATCTAAAATACCAGCCTTAATTAGTTCCCTTGCACCACCAGCCGATTCTTCGTTAGGTTGAAAAATAAATTTAACTTTTCCAAAAAAGTTCTTTTCTTCTTCAGTTAAAATTAGTGCCGCACCTAAAACAATTGCCGTATTCCCATCATGTCCACAAGCATGCATTTTTCCTTTAATTTTTGAATGATATGATTTATTTGTTTTTTCTTCAATCGGTAGCGCATCAATATCAGCACGTAGAGCAAGACAATGTTCCCTGTTTTTCGTTTTCCGTTTTCCCTCCAATACGCCAACCACCCCGGTCTTACTCACACGTTTGGTTTTAATCCCCACTTTCCTGAGTGCCTGTTCAATCAGTTTAGCCGTTCCAAATTCTTCGTTTCCCAATTCTGGATATTGATGAATTTTCCTTCTTATTTCAATAATTTTTTTATTAATATTTTTCATATTCTCATTCTGACCCCCACCGTTTTGATTCGCTTTTGTCCCTAAAAATCGCGAAGCGATTTCAGGGATTTTATCCAGGAAATGCTTTGCATTTCACTGGACGAAGCAAAACGAATCAGTGGGGGGAAAAATCTATGACACTGTTGTCAAACTCAACCGTGTCACTTTTTTACTGCTTTTATCGCTTCCGGTATTTTCTCAATTATATCTCCAGCAATTGTGGCCATCTCGGTCTTTTCTTTTGTGGCTAAATCACCAGCCAGTCCATGCAAATATACTCCGATTTTTGCCGCATTAAACAAAATATCTTTCTCTTTGAATTCTCTAACCTCTAACCTGTAACTTGTAACCTGTAACTGTCCTATAAGTCCGGCAATCATCCCGGTCAAGACATCACCGCTACCGGCAGTGGCCATACCCGGATTACCGGTCGGATTAAGATAAACTTTTTCTCCGTCAGTAATGATTGTCTGGTATCCCTTAAGCACACAAATCACTTCGTTTTCTTTAGCGAAATTTTTTGCGTAAAGAGCACGATTTTTTTGTATTTTTTCTTTATCCTCGTTAATCAGCCGAGCGAATTCACCCGGATGCGGTGTAATAATTACTCTTGCCTTTGCCTTCTTTAAACTTGCAACCTGTAACTTGCCACCTGTAACCTGCCCTTGAAGCGCATTTATTCCATCAGCATCAAGCACAATTGGGATGTCCAAAGAAAACAAACTCTTCACCAGTTTACTTGTTTCCAGATGAGTGGATAAGCCCGGTCCAACCGCAAGAACAGAAACTTTTCTTTTTGAGATAAACTCTACAATCGTGGAAAAAGCAAGAAAATTTAGACTTTGGGTTTCTGTTTCGGGTAGAGGTAAAGTCATCAATTCCGGCACTTGCCCAGCAACTGTTGAATAGATACTTTTCGGACAAGCAACTGTAACCAGCCCGACACCAATTCGTAAAGCTGCCCGCGCACAAAGCACCGCTGCACCACTCATTCCACCTGAACCAGCAATCACAAGTAAATGACCAAAATCAGTCTTGGAGACATTCTTCTTTCGTTCAGGTAAGAGTTGTTTTATTTCTTTTTTTTTCAATTTACTCTACACCGGTTTTACTCTTTCATTTTGATTGCTTGGGCAAGAGCATACTCTTCACAGTGAGAAAGCGAAAGATAAATATCTTCATTCAGTTCACCATTAAGAAGAACTGCTGGTTTGCCGGAAGGCAGATTACTCACACTAATATTTTTCAGACTTATCTCCGGTTTACCAATCGCTTTCCAAATTGCTTCTTTAGCTGCAAATCTTACCGCTAAATGTTGCCAGGGATTTTTTTTCTTCTGACAATAACTGATTTCTTCATCAGTAAAAACACGCGTAAGAAAACCTTTATTTTTCTTGGCTATTTTCTTTATTCTTTTAATTTCAATAATATCAACACCAAGCCCCTGAATTTTCATCTTTCTTCCCACCGCCCTGGCGGGGTCTCTGAAATCCTGTAAAATCTGTGTAATCCGGTTTCTAATCTGTTTAATCAGACCTTGGAACATTTTATCAGAAAAGTCTAAAAAATGCAAGATAAAAAATTGTGCAAAAAATTTACCCCGCACCTTTCGCCTGAATCAAGAGAGAGTTAAGCAAAAAGTTCGCTAACCCGCCTTCCAAAACCGACAAAAGGGGCAGAGTGAACTTGAAAAAATAATCGCTAATTATTAAAATTTTAAATACGAGTCTAATCGCTTTTCAAAAAAATCCCTGCCCCGCACCTTTTTAGGTATAATCTGTTAAGTGTGGAGCTGGAGGCTAAACTTTAGTTTAGACAAATTCAGATTGAAATCTGTCATCCAAGAAAAGATGCGGGGTGAACGTAATCAGTTTATATGAAAAAGAAATTTTTTCTTCTTTCTCTCTTCACTTTCACATTTGCCTATATTGAGTCAGCAGTAGTAGTTTATTTACGCGAATTGTACTACCCGCAAGGTTTTTCTTTCCCTTTAAAACTTATGCCGTTAAAAATTTTTTTAGTAGAACTGGGTAGAGAACTTTCTACTTTAGTTGTTTTGTTTATTGCTGGCTACTTAAGCGGTAAAAAATTTAGGGAAAAAATTGCCTATTTTCTTTATAGTTTTGCTAGTTGGGATATATTTTATTACTTCTGGTTGAAAGTAATTTTAAACTGGCCAGAATCGTTTTTTACCTGGGATATCCTTTTCCTCATTCCGGTGCCTTGGAGTGGACCAGTAATTACTCCAATAATTGTTTCTTTAACTTTGATAATTTTTTCTTTGACCATTGTTTACCTCAGTGAACAAAATATTTTTTGCCGGATAAATTTGTTAAATTCTTTACTTCTTATTTTAGCCATCGTTTTGGTTTTTATTTCTTTTATCTGGAACTTTCCGCTTTTAGTAAAACAAGGTATACCTACTAAGTTTCCTTGGCTAATTTTTTCTTTTGCTGAACTTGTTAGTTTATTTGTTTATCTGCGTGTTTTCTTTTTTTGAAGTAATTACTGCCTGCGATGCTCACCGCAAAAAATTTTTTTCTCAAAACCTCTTGACAATACTACAAGTAGTATTATATAATTAATCGTGTCCTATATATAGGGGTAGAAGAGGTAATCACCTCAAAATGCGTTGTCCTTACTGTCATAAAGATCGCGATAAAGTAATTGATACACGACAACTTAAAGATGCCGCAGTCATCCGCAGAAGACGTCAATGTAAGGTCTGTGGAAAACGCTTCACTACTTACGAACGGTTGGAGGAGATGCCTTTAATGGTGATTAAAGCGAATAACCAGCGTGAACCCTTCAATCGGGATAAACTGCGGGAAGGAATAATGCGTGCTTGCGAAAAAAGACCAATCTCTTTGGAAACAATTGAAAAAATTGTTAGCGAAATTGAATACGAATTACGTGATTACCTAATGGAAGTAAAATCAAATGTAATCGGTGAGAAGGTTTTGGAGAAACTGAAAAAAATTGATGATGTCGCTTATATCCGTTTCGCTTCGGTATACCGTAAATTTCCCGATACAACAACTTTTATGCGTGAATTAGAAAAAATACAAAATTCCGAAAATAAAAAATTAGTTAAAAAGCGGTCTAAAAGTAAACCCCGCTCTTCTATGAAGGGCGTGGGTAAACCCCGCACCGCGTAATGCCTCACCATTTACTCTTGCCCATTTGCAATGGGCGGGTTTATGGCAAGGATATAGAGGTGCAATTAAAAACCATTAAGAATGTTTGTCCTTCGGGACGGGGTGCGGAATAAAGTAGTCTAAAAGTGCCAAATCTCTCTTAGACTGAAAAACTTTTAGACTGAAGTTAAGGAGGTTAAGCAAATGATTACTAAGATAACTATTCCTTTGACTCCTAACGCTTTAAGAGTTTTGGAGAAACGTTATTTGAAAAAAGATGAAAAAGGAAAAGTTATTGAAATACCGGAAGAACTTTTCCAGCGGGTAGCAAAAAATATTGCCTCCGCAGATAACTTCTACAGTGAAGATGCAAGAAAGACTGAAGAAGAATTTTTTGAAATTCTGTCTTCTTTAGAATTTTTACCCAATTCACCGACTTTAATGAATGCCGGAAGAGACCTACAACAACTTTCTGCTTGTTTTGTCATTCCGGTAGGTGACTCTATGGATTCAATCTTTGATGCAGTGAAAGCAACTGCACTTATCCATAAATCCGGTGGCGGAACTGGTTTTTCTTTCTCCCGTCTCCGACCTAAGGGTGATGTCGTTTTATCTACTGGAGGTGTCTCTTCAGGTCCGGTTTCCTTTATGCGTGTATTTAATGCGGCAACTGAAGCGGTAAAACAGGGTGGCACACGGCGTGGAGCAAATATGGGTATTTTAAGAGTTGACCATCCGGATATCGAAGAATTCATCACCTGTAAAGAAGAAGAAAATGAATTTGTTAACTTCAATATTTCAGTTGCTTTAACTGAAAAATTTATGCAACAAGTAAAGAAAAACGAAGAATATGAATTAATTAATCCCCGGACAAAAGAAGTAGTAAAAAAATTGAACGCAAGAGTAGTGTTCAACAAAATTGTAGAAATGGCTTGGAAAAATGGTGAACCAGGAATTATTTTCCTTGAGCGGATAAATGCAAGTAATCCGACACCGCAGTTAGGTGAAATTGAATCAACTAATCCTTGTGGTGAACAACCACTTTTACCTTACGAGTCCTGTAACTTAGGTTCAATTAATTTAGCCAAAATGGTAACTAATGGTAAAAGGAAACAAATTAACTGGGAAAGATTAGCTTATGTCACCCGAGTTGCGGTACATTTCTTAGATAATGTCATTGATAAAAATAAATATCCCTTAGAAAAAATTAAAGAGATTACTCTGGCGAACCGTAAGATTGGTCTTGGTGTAATGGGTTGGGCTGACCTTTTAGCGCAGGTAAGTATTTCTTATAATTCTGAGGAAGCATTAGACCTTGCTGAAAAAGTGATGAAAATTATCCGCGAGGAGGCAGAAAAAGAATCCGAAGAACTTGCTCAACGACGTGGTGTATTTCCTAATTTTAACCGAAGTATTTACGCTGGTAGTAAACCTCGCCGTAATGCTACCCTTACCACTATTGCTCCTACAGGAACGATTGGTATAATTGCTGGTACTTCCAGTGGTATTGAACCTTTCTACGCCTTAGTTTATGTGCGGGCAAATGTTTTGGATAATGAGCAACTTTTTGAACTCAATCCCTATTTTGCCCAAGTAGCAAAAGAAAAAGGATTCTATTCACCAGAATTGATTAAAAAAATTGCTGAAAAAGGGGCAATCAAGGAAATGAAAGAAATACCTGAAGATGTACAGCGTATTTTTGTTACTGCTTATGATATTCCTCCGGAGATGCATATCCGGATGCAGGCAGTATTCCAGAAATATGTGGATAATGCAGTCTCTAAGACAGTAAATTTTCCAAATTCAGCAACACCTGAAGATATTGCCAAAGTATATTTCTTGGCTTACGAGTTAGGTTGTAAAGGGGTAACCGTTTACCGTGACCGAAGCCGGGAAAAACAGGTATTAAGTATTGGTAAAGGAGAAGAAAAGGAGGTAGTCACCTCCAAAGAAAAAGTTGCCCGTATCCGTCCGCAGATGACCTCGGGAATGACGGTAAAAATGCGTACCGGCTGCGGGAATATGTATGTTACGGTTAACGAAGATGAACAGGGTCCCTGTGAAGTTTTTACTCTTCTTGGTAAATCCGGTGGTTGTACCGCCTCACAATCGGAAGCAATCGGTCGGTTAGTTTCACTGGCTTTGCGTTCCGGTTTAAAATGTGAAGAAATTATTGAACAACTTAAAGGTATCCGCTGTCCCCAGCCGGCACTGACCGAACAAGGTCCAATTCTTTCCTGTGCCGATGCCTTAGCCAAAGCAATGGAAAATTATCTTAAAGAAAGAAAAATGCCGACCCTTTTTGAACCAATTGGTGGCGGAGCAGCCTTAGAGAAAATCACAAATCACAAATCACAAATCACAAACTTGAGTAAACTGGGTATCTGTCCCCAATGTCCTGACTGTGGTAATACCTTAAGTTATGAGGAAGGATGTATCATTTGCCATTCCTGTGGCTACTCTAAATGCGGTTAACAAAACGCAGAGAGCGCAGATAAAGTAAACCTCCGCGGATTCCGCAGAAATAAATCTGTGTAATCTGGGTTTTTAATCTGTGTAATCAGTGGTAAATATGATAAAATCCGATAAATGGATTAGAAAGATGGCTTTAGAACAGAAAATGATTGACCCTTTTGCTGACCGACAGGTCAGCACAGGCGTAAAGCCTCGTCCCGTAAATTTATTCTACGGGACTCGTGTCCCGAAACTTCGGGATTTACGAGGGGTCATTTCTTATGGACTGTCTTCTTACGGGTATGACCTGCGTCTCGCTGATAAATTCTTTATCGCAAAGGTGGCAAGTGCCACCAACCATAAAAATAAAATTATTGACCCAAAAAAATTTAATCCAAAATTGTTCACTGAATATAAAGGTAAAGAATGTCTGATTCCGGCACATTCTTTTGTTTTAACACGCAGTTTAGAATATTTTCGTATCCCAAGAAATATTCTTACTCTATGTTTCGGTAAGTCCACCTATGCACGCTGTGGAATAATTGTCAATGTTACCCCTTTTGAACCGGAATGGGAGGGCTATGCGACGATTGAAATTACCAATACTGCACCGTATCCGGCAAAAATTTATGCGTTTGAAGGAATAGCCCAGGTGATTTTCTTGGAAAGTGACGAAATTTGCGAAATCTCTTATGCCGACAAAAAAGGTCGCTACCAAGCCCAGAAAAAAATAACACTTCCAAAGATATGAACGAAACGGTAATCAAATGTGAAGTTTGTGGGATAAACAATACAGAGGTAAGAGATTGTAGATATAACGGAAACGTCTACGATGAATATCTAGTTTGTTATATCTGCGTCTGGGTAAATGACGAATGGTTTTTTAAACTGAAATATGCAAAAGAAGGATTAGGTAAGAAAAGATTTATGGCAAAGATTATTGAAGGAACATGGAAAGATTATCTTATATCGTGAGTAATATGAAATACAAAAAGCAGAAAGAAAAAATTAAAGCAAAGACAGAAGGTAAGAAATTCGCCGTAGGAGAACAGATAACTATGTTCGGAACTTACGAATTCCCATCTTACGAAGAGATAATGGATGCCTATAGTAAGGAATTCGTCAGTTATGTCGTTCCAAAAGGAGATACTATATTTGGTTTCTGGATGCAGACCTTGGCGGATTTGGAATTTTTAGATTTAGAATTGCAAGGTCTAACTGATGGATATACTATTGATTCGGTAAATAGAATAGTTAACTTCAAAGGTAATGAAGATTTTATAAGATTAAGAATAGCCCATCTGGAAAAAGTAAAAGGCAAGACAACTCTTTATACCGACTTGGTAGATAAATTTGGTGATACTAATGCCTATGCGTTTCATAATCTCTACCCCTATAAAGGAAAATTTTATCCTCGGGTAGTGAGAACTTTAATCAATGCTTTTAAGTTAAATCAAGGTTCCCTTCTTTTAGACCCTTTCAATGGTTCTGGAACTGCCACGCACGAGGCTTCTCTTATGGGGATTAAAAGCGTAGGTATAGATGTTACTCCAATGGGAATTATTTTATCTGAATTAAAAAATGATTTGCTTTTTACTAATGAACAGAAGTTGAATTTCACAACAAAGGAATTACAAGATATTTTACAGGTAATAGAAAATAAGAGGTGGAAAAATTCTAATCCTTTAATTCACAAGTTGATGTTAGCGGTATATTTTGACACTGCTGATGCCTTTGTGCGAACTTCAAGGTATAACAGAAAAGGGAAAGTTGGCTTGTTTATGGAAAAACTAAATTACATAAGAAATTGTTACAAGAAAACGATGGAGATTAAAGATAAATACGGACTTAAATTTGAACCCGCCCGCATTATAGAAGGAGATGTGCTTGAGTTAAAAAATCTTAATGAAATGGAAAGTAAATTTGATGCCTGTATTACGAGTCCACCTTATTATTTTTCGATAGATTATGTGGGCAAAGACAAAATTGCTTATGATTATTTAGGTGTAGATATGAAAAAAGTGGAATCCAAATATTTAGGGATGAAAAACAGCGGACAGCCAAAAAGCAACTACAGTGGATTATCCCCAAGAGTTGCTATGTATTATGAAGACTTAAAAGAATCCATAAAAAATATCTTCTGGTCATTAAAACCCGGTGGTAAGTTGGCAATCATAATTGGAGATAGCACGGTTAATGGCAGAAAAATCCCAACAACCATAACCACTAAAAAGTTTTGTGAAGAAGCAGGATTTAAATTTGAAAAATTGATTTTTAATCCCCTCTTAGGTGCTCGCAACCGAGCAATTAGAGGAGAAAGTGTAATAATCTGCGAAAAGGGAAAATAAATTATGATTACAAGAAGGAATCTTCTCTGTGTAAAAGCAAAAGAAAAACTAGACCTCGGGCAATTATTGTTATACGAACCTTATAAAAATATTCTGGTGAAATTTAAAGAATTATGCATTAATGTAAACGCTACAGATTTTGACCCCGTCTCTAAAGTTTATGATGTTACTGTACCGAATCATATAATTTATGTCCGAAGAAACGGTAAGCCCTGTTGGTCAAGTAACTGTTGGGAAGGCTATGTGACGATTGAAATTACTAACACCGCCCCCCTTCCGGCTAAAATTTATGCCTTTGAAGGAATCGCCCAGGTAATTTTTTTAGAAAGTGACGAAATCTGTGAAATTTCTTATGCCGACAAAAAAAGGTCGTTACCAGAAACAGAAGAAAATAACTTTACCCCGTTAGAAAAAGCGTTCTTTCTAACGGGGTTTACCAAAAATATAACTGATGAAATACAAAAAACAGAAAGAAAAAATTGAGATAAAGCCCAAAGGTAAAAAAGTTGCTTTGAAAGAGCAACTACTTTTGGGAACTTATGCTTCACCTTTGGCAAGCGAAAGGAAAGGGAATATCACGGTTTATATTGGTAATGTGAAAAAAGCGCTCGCAATGTTCCCTACAGATTCAGTTGATTGTGTAATTACCAGTCCCCCTTATTGGAAACAGCGGGACTATCGCCATCCTGATCAGATTGGACAGGAAGATTCCCCTGAGAAGTATATTGCTAATCTCGTTGATGTTTTCAGAGAATTGAAAAGAGTTCTAAAACCAACAGGAACCTTCTTTTTAAATGTGGGTTACAAATATCAAAATAAGAATTTGTTACTCGTTCCCGAATTACTTGCGGCTGAACTACAAAAAAATGGCTGGTGTCTTCTGAACAAAATCGTCTGGCATAAACCCAATGCTATGCCTTCTTCGTTAGACAATCGTTTTTCTAATGTTTATGAACCAGTTTTCCTTTTTGTAAAAGAAGAAAGTAAATATCGTTATCATCTTTCTCTTGATGCTCTGAGAATACCGGCACAAAATTTCAACTCCGAGAAGAAACCGGAAGATTTACTTGGGATGAGAGTGAGAGACTCCTTGCGTAAAGATAGTATTGTAGAAGGCGTAATGGAAGTAGTTCACCGGGACGAAGAAGACAACATAATATTAGCAGAAGTTTCTTGGCAGGACAAAAGTAAAACTGTTGAAATAGTTCAGAATTTTAATAAGGAATCACAGATTCAACTTGAGATGTTTTGTGGAAAATGTAAAAAGAAAGCTAAAAACGAAATTGAAATAATTGAACACGAAGATTGCAATGGTTTTCTCTTGCCGATTCTACCATCTTCACCTGAAATTGGTAAAATGGTGAGGATAGAACCGGGTTTCTTATTTTCGCCGGTTCCTGGTCAGCGTTCCTACGCTGGGAAATTTAGATTAAGTCCGGAGAATCGCGGTGCTTCACCTGGTGGAAGACTATCCCTATTTGGTGAATATCTTGTTCGGCAAAGACGATTTGAAATTTATCAGCCAGTAATTGCTGATTACCTCAAATATTGGCGAGTTAAGAGAAAAGTTCCAAGCAAAGAAATTGACTCTTTGCTTGGTTATAAAGATACAGCTGGGCATTGGTTCAGGAAAGATACCGGAAGCTGGGGGAGGGGTGGTTCGATTCCTTTGCCAGAAGATTGGTTTAAGTTGAAAAAAATACTTGGTTTTGATGACATTTATGACCGCTGGGTTACCGAAACACATTTAGTCCTTCAGACAGTTAGAGCCCACCCTAAAGGAAGAAATCCGGGGGACATCTGGAGTATAAAAGTCCAACCTCTTCCGGAAGCACATTTTGCAACTTTCCCTGAAGAACTGGTAAGAAGATGCATAGAAGCCGGTTGTCCTGAAGATGGTGTTGTTTTAGACCCATTTGCTGGTTCAGGAACTACTGGGAAAGTATCTAAAGAGATGGGTAAGGATGTTATTCTAATAGAACTTATCCCAGATTACTTAAATATTATCACGAAGCGCTGTGGTAAATTGACGGAGGTAATTTATGTTAAGTGATTTTGAATTGGAGAAAAAAGAAAGAGAATACTTTAATATGATTCTTCTACAACTTAAGCAAGGCCTACCAAAAATAATTGAAGGACTAAACTCAAGAATTAAAATCTTAAATGATTGGTATCAAAATTTTATTCGTACGGCAAGAAGCGGTTACAAAGCCTCCGACTTAGACACTGGTGCCGAAAGAATTTTTCATCATTTTTTTGCACCAATTTTGCAGTTTCCCAATTCTTCACCGTTAGGTTCTGATTTGATGTTTGGACTTCCTGATGCGTTTATCCAGATTGAAATCAAGACTGCACTTATTGATAACCCCGCCGATTATAAAGGTAAAATTAACATTGCTATTAACCAAACTTCATATTCTCTAAAGAATTTATTCACTCCAAATTTACCGAAATATTATCGTCCTAAAGGCGAAAGTGAGAAACCGTGCTTAACTTATGTGATTCGGATAGTTCATGAACATGCTAAACCAAACATTAAAGCATTGAAATTAGTTTGTGTTCCTAACGGGCAACTTCATCGGTATTATGGAAAAAATGTTTTTAAAAGTGGTAAAGGCGGATACAAAAAAGCAAAAGATTTCCGGTACCAGTATTCGGCTGAACCTTATTTCAAACTACTAAAGAAAAAATATAACGAAGAAATATTTAGAGTAGAATTAGTTTATTTAGCAAAAGGGCTGAAAAGTGAAGAAATAACTGGTTTGAAAAATATTCCAGTTTATTCTCAATCCTAAAAGGAGGAATAGAAAATGCCGGTATTTATTGGAAGAGACAGAGAAGCAAGAAGGGCTTACGGGTTTGATGAAGTAGCAATTGTTCCCGGGACAACAACTATTGATCCGGAAGATACAGAAATTTCTTTTAAGCTAGGAGATTTAAAGTTAGAAATACCTTTCTTAGCCAGTGCGATGGATGGCGTGGTAGATGTTAAGTTTGCTATTGGAATGGGTAAATTAGGTGCTTTAGCAGTACTGAATCTTGATGGTATCCAGACGAGATACAGTCATCCGGAAGGAATTTATAAACGGATTGCCGAAGCATCAGCGGATGAAGCAACCCGTTTAGTGCAAGATATTTATCGTGAACCGGTTAAGGAAGTACTTATTGAACAAAGAATTAGAGAAATCAAGTCAGCGGGCGTCTTAGCGGCGGTCTCTACTATTCCACAAAATGCTGAAAAGTATGCTCCCCTTGTTCAAGAAGCCGGTGCAGATGTTTTTGTTATTCAGGGGACAGTTACTACCGCAAAATATCACTCTACCCGGCATTCAGGTAGTGAATTAAAAAAAATCTGCCAGAATTTGAAAATACCAGTAATTATTGGCAACACGGTAACTTATCAGGCAGCATTAGAATTGATGGAAACTGGCTGTTCAGCAATCTTAGTCGGTGTCGGACCGGGTACTGCCTGCACAACAAGAGGAGTCCTCGGTATCGGTGTGCCTCAGGTTACGGCAACGATTGATTGTGCAGTAGCAAGAGATTATTACTACAAGAAAACCGGTCATTATGTAAATATAATTACTGATGGTGGGATGAATAGTGGTGGTGACATCTGTAAGGCTTTCGCCAGCGGCGCCGATGCAGTGATGATTGGTAACGCTTTCGCCCGGGCTCAAGAAGCACCGGGACGTGGTTACCACTGGGGTATGGCGACACCGCATTGGAATCTTCCCCGAGGGACAAGAATATATGTTGGTGTAACTGGAACATTAGAAGAAATACTTTACGGTCCAGCAAAAACTGACGATGGAACACAAAACCTTGTCGGTGCACTGAAAACCTGCATGGGTTTAGTCGGAGCAAGAACAATTAAAGATTTGCAATTAGCCGAATTAATCATCGCCCCGGAAATAAAAACTGAAGGTAAACTTTTTCAGAAAGCACAAAGAGTAGGAATGGGCAAATGAAAAAACTTAATCTCTTTGCTCTTTGCTCTTTGCTCTTGGCTATTGGCTATTGGGGTTGTGCTGGTCCTTCAGAAAAAACAAAATTAAAGACAATTACAATCAAAGGTTCGGATACGATGGTAATTCTTGGACAGCGTTGGGCAGAAGAATATATGAAAAGAAATCCTGAGACAATAATTCAAGTAACTGGTGGTGGTTCGGGAACAGGTATCGCTGCTTTAATTAATGGGGGTACTGATATCTGTCAATCTTCTCGTCCAATGAAAGAAGGGGAAAAGAAAATACTCTATTCAAGACAAAAAAAGGAGGTCAAAGAAATACCGGTAGCAATTGATGCCATTTCCATTTATGTGCATAAGGATAATCCAGTTAAAATGTTAAATTTGAAACAAGTAAAAGAAATTTTTACCGGTAAAATTACTAATTGGAAAACTTTGGGTCTCCTCTACGGCGACCTGCCGATGAGGCATGGCTGGGAAGATAAAAAAATTGTTGTTTATAGTCGGGAAAATAATTCCGGCACTTACCTTTACTTTAAAGAACATATTCTTAATAATGAAGATTTTGCCTCTGAGGTACAAACTTTACCGGGTACCGCAGCAGTGGTTAATGCGGTAAGTAAAGATTTATATTCAATAGGTTATGGTGGTATTGCCTACGGTAAAGGGATAAAATTTTTAAAAGTTAAAAAAGATGAAAAAAGCCCAGCGGTTGAACCTACTCCGGAAAATGTTTATAAGAGAATTTACCCAGTAAGTCGTGAACTTTATTTTTATACTGCTGGCGAACCGGAAGGTGAAATAAAAAATTTTATTAACTGGGTTTTAAGTTCTGAAGGACAAAAAATCTGTGAAGAAGTAGGGTATTTCCCTTTAAGATGAAAAAAATAATTCATTTTCATCTGAAACCGCGAATAAAAGAATGGATAATTGAGAGTTTAATCCGTTCAAGTGCAGTAATTGTGATTGTCTCTTTGATTTTAATTTTTCTTTTTGTTAGTAAGGAAACATTACCAATATTTTTTTCTTCTGGGGTAAGACAAGAAGTTGACCTTAACCGCTTATTTTTACCACAAGGAGAACAAAAAGAAAAAGAGGTAATTACCTCATTCGTCTGGCAACCAGTATCAGTCGTGCCCAAATATTCAATAGTTCCACTTATTTTAGGTACATTAAAAACTACAATTGTTGCACTAATTTTTGCTTTACCTTTAGCGATAAGTTCAGCAATTTTTACTTCGGATTTTGCTCCTTCTTGGCTACGGGAATTGATTAAACCAGCAATTGAACTTTTAGCTGGTGTACCTTCGGTTGTCTTAGGTTTTTTTGCTTTAATTGTTCTCGCTACCTGGCTACAAAATATTTTTGGTTGGACTTTCCGTTTGAATGCGATAAGTGCAGGAATTGCTCTGGGATTAGCAGTTTTACCGGTTGTTTATACAGTAACCGAAGATGCTTTATCAGCGGTACCGAACAGTTACCGTGAAGGTTCACTTGCTTTAGGAGCGAACGCTTGGCAGACTGCCTGGCGTGTGGTGTTACCGGCTGCGTTACCCGGCGTATTTGCCGCCTGTGTTTTAGGTTTTGGTAGAGCAATCGGTGAGACAATGATTGTCTTGATGGCTTCAGGTAATGCAGCGATAACTTCTTTAAAATTTACTGATTCGGTAAGGACACTTTCGGCTACAATTGCTGCTGAATTAGCTGAAGTTGTTGTTGGTAGTGCGCATTATCATGTCCTTTTTTTTATTGGAGCATTACTTTTTTTGTTGACTTTTATCAATAATATTTTTGGTCATTGGTTTGTTCAACGGTTAAGAAAACGTCTCCACGGAGAAATTTAAAATGATTAGCGCCAAAACGCTAAAGTTAACGCAAAAACCGCCAAAAGCGACACAAAAATACCAAAATATTTCTAGCGATTTTGCGGAGAGTTTTTTTGGCGATATCGTGGAGTGATAGGATGAAACGCAAATTTATAAGTTTAATCGGCAAATTTTTTACTTCCCTTACAGGTCTGGCTTCGGTTTTAATAATTCTTATGGTTGCAATTATTTTAGGAGATATCATTTATCATGGTCTATCAGGTATTTCCTGGAAATTTTTAACTACTGCACCAGAAGCCGGGATGACCGGTGGCGGTATTTTTCCAGCGATATTCGCTACTGTTGCTTTAGTAATCCTGATGACAGTTGCTGTCCTTCCTTTAGGTGTATTTACTGCAATTTATCTTCACGAATATGCACCGCAAGGATCCAAACTTGTTTACTGGGTAAGGTTAGCCATACATAATCTTGCTGGTGTGCCTTCAATTGTTTTTGGTCTTTTTGGGTTAGGATTTTTTATTGAATTTATCGGCAGAAATATTGACCGGATAATTTTTGCTGGTAATCTGGTTTACGGACAACCGGCAATAATCTGGGCTTCCTTGACTTTAGCCTTGTTAACTTTACCGACAGTAGTGGTAACTACTGAAGAAGCATTACGAGCAGTACCTTACAGTTTCCGCGAAGCCGCCTACGCCTTGGGAGCAACAAGATGGCAAATGATTAGACGAGTTGTCCTTCCCCAGGCAATTGGTGGAATACTTACTGGTGGTATTTTAGCAGTAAGTCGTGGAGCAGGTGAAGTTGCACCGATAATGTTTACTGGTGTTGCTTATTATTTACCTTATCTCCCAACGCGACTTAATCACCAATTTATGCATCTTGGTTATCATATTTATGTTTTAGCCACACAGTCACCGGATGTAGAGGTTACTAAACCAATACTTTATTCTACAGTATTAGTACTTTTAGTCTTAACTGTCTGTTTGAATTTTGTAGCGATTCTTATTCGGACAAAGACAAGACAACGTCTCCGTGGAGAAAGATAGAGGTAATCACCTCAAATGGAACCAATTATTACGGTTAGAAATCTAAATACTTACTACCATGAAAAATTGTTTATTAAAAATCTTAACTTAGAAATTTTACCGAATGAAATCCTGACGATTATTGGTCCAGCAAATAGTGGTAAAACAACTTTTTTGCGTTGTCTAAATCGTTTAAATGACTTAATTCCTTGTTTCCGTCTTGAAGGAGAAATATTTTTTGCTGGGCATAATATTTATGCAGAGAGAGTTGATGTTTTTTTACTTAGACGACATCTGGGTATGGTCTTTGCTAACCCGATTCCTTTACCTTATTCAATTTTTGAAAATGTTGCTTTTGCACCTCAACTTCATGAGTTAAAAGATAAAAAACAACTTGAGCAATTGGTAGAGAAAAGTCTCAAGGCAGTTCATCTCTGGGATGAAGTTAGCTCCCGGCTACCTGATTCGGCATTAAAACTTTCCGGGGGGCAACAACAGCGTCTCTGTTTAGCCCGTGTTCTTGCTCTGGAACCACAAGTTCTTCTCCTTGATGAACCGACCGCCGGACTTGACCCAATCTCTACAGCAAAAATTGAAGAAGCATTATACGAATTGAAAAAAGAATATACGATTATTCTCGTCACTAATAATATCAAACAATCTGCACGAATTGCCGATAAGGTTGCTTTTTTCCTAATGGGTGAACTAATTGAATACGATACAGCGAAAAATATTTTTACTGCACCTAAAAATGAAAAAACCGAAGCATACCTTTCTGGACGTTTCGGATAAAAAATGACTAAAATGGAAAAAATTCTTGTCAAAGATTTGTCAGTTTATTACGGAAATTTTCAAGCTCTTAAGGAGATAAATTTAGCAATTAAAGAAAAAAAAATTACCGCCTTAATTGGTCCTTCGGGTTGCGGTAAATCAACCTTGTTACGTACTTTTAACCGGATGAATGATTTGATTAAAGAAGTAAGAATTGAAGGGGAAGTATATTTAGATGGTAAAAATATTTATCTGAATAATACTGACCTTGTGGAATTACGTAAAAAAGTGGGGATGGTTTTCCAGCGTCCCAATCCTTTTCCTCTGACTGTATTTGACAATCTCGTTTACGGGTTACGAGTTCGGGGAACACGGAGTAACCATTTACTTGAAGAGAGGGTAGAAAAAAGTCTAAAAGATGTTTGGCTTTGGGATGAATTGAAAGATAAACTGAAAAAACCAGCACTCTCTTTATCTCTTGAACAGCAACAGCGTCTTTGTTTAGCCCGGGTACTTGTAGTTGAACCAGAAGTAATTTTGATGGATGAACCTTGTTCAGCACTTGACCCAATTGCTACCGCTAAAATTGAAGAATTAATGTTTGAATTGAAAAAAGATTATACCGTAGTTATTGTCACGCATAATATGCAGCAAGCAGCAAGAGTTTCGGACTTCTCTGGTTTTTTACTTTTAGGAGACTTAGTTGAATTTGGGGAGACAGGTAAGATTTTTACTGCTCCGCTAGACGAAAGAACACAAGATTATATTAGTGGTCGTTTTGGCTAGCACGAATATTCACGAATGAAGAGATACGAATTTGCACGAATGATTTATTCGTGTGTATTCGTTATTACTTATTCGTGTATATTCGTGTTGAAAGGGAGGAAAAAAATGGAAAGACATTTTGATGAGGAGTTAAGAGAATTGAAAGAGAAATTGCTTTATATGGGCAATCTTGCAGAGAAAATGATTAATCAGGCAATGCACGGATTAATTGAACGTGATACAAGTTTATTCAACCAGATAAACGAATGGGAAAATGAAATGAATTTCCTACATATTGAAATTGATGATTGTTGTTTAAAACTACTTGCTTTACGCCAGCCGACCGCCGCTGATTTAAGGTTCATTACTGCCGGGATGAAAATCAATTCCGAATTAGAAAGAGTAGGTGACCAAGCAATAAATATTTCACAAAATAGTGCTGAATACCTTAAAGAACCACAACTTAAACCTCTGATTGATATTCCACGGATGGCAAATATTGCCAGTAAAATGTTGCAAGATGGATTAGACAGTTTTGTCCGCAAGGATGTGGAATTAGCAAAATCGGTATTAGAAAGAGATGACGAGGTGGATGGTTTGAAAGACCAACTTTTCCGTGAACTTTTAACTTTTATGATTTCCGACCCAACAACAATAAAGCGGGCATTGACACTTATTCTCATTGCACGCAATTTGGAACGGATTGGTGACCATGCAACGAATATCGCTGAAGATGTAATTTTTATGGTTCTCGGTAAAGATGTCCGACATCATGTTGCCGAAAAGCCGAAAAGTCCGGGTGTTTAATTGAGGTAATTACCTCTATGGAAAACTTTGTGATTAAAGAAACTGACCTAAAAGGTGTGCCTCTATTTTTCCGTGGTAAAGTACGGGATATTTACGATTTAGGGGATAAACTTCTAATCATTTCTACTGACCGTATTTCAGCATTTGATTTTGTTCTCCCAACCGCAATACCGGATAAAGGTAAAATTCTTAATCAGATTTCCGTCTTCTGGTTTAACTATCTTAAAGACATAATCACTAACCACTTAATCACTACTGACATTACTGAATATCCGGAAATTTTGCAGAATCTCCCGGAAGCAGAGATTCTTCGTGAACGGTCAATGCTGGTCAAGAAGACAAAAAGAATCAATGTAGAATGTGTCATCCGTGGTTACCTCTCCGGTTCTGCCTGGAAAGAATATCAGGAGAATGGTTCAGTTTGTGGAATTAAATTACCCGACGGATTAAGAGAATCCGACAAACTTCCTGAACCGATTTTTACACCGGCAATTAAGGCAATGTCCGGACACGATATCAATGTCAGTGAACAACAAGTCATTGACAACGAAGGTTACGAAATAGCAAAAATACTTAAAGAAAAAAGTTTAGAATTATATATAAAAGCAACAAAGTATGCCGAAGAAAAAGGAATCATTATTGCCGATACAAAATTTGAATTTGGAAAATTAGAAAATGAAATTATCCTTATTGATGAGGTGCTTACACCCGATTCTTCACGCTTCTGGGATAAAGAAAAATATAAACCGGGTAGAGCACAGGAAAGTTTTGATAAACAATTTGTCCGTGATTATCTTGAATCAATCGGTTGGAATAAACAACCTCCGGTGCCGGAATTACCACTGGAAATTGTAGAAAAAACAAAACAAAAATATTTAGAAGCCTATCACCGGTTAATCGGTAGTCGCTAAAGAGGTTTTATGGAAAAAATCATCAAGCATTTAGGCGAGAAATTTAGAATTAGACATTATTTTGATGCCGATGTAAAAAAATTAAAAGTTGACCCAAACACCGGGGAGATTTATAAAAGACACTTAGGTAATATTGAAGGAATAGAAATTTATTCTTCTGATGGTAAGTCACTGGGTTCTTTTGATTATGTAGATTTTAACAACAACAAAGTAATCAAAAAGATAATAGAAGAAATTCATCAAGAGAGGTGAACCTATGGGAGCACATGTTTTTATTGTAAATAAGGATACTTTTGCAATTACACGGTTTAGATGCGTCGCTGCTGTAGTAAGAGAAATGAAGGAAGGTGGACAATATGTAGAAAAAACAAGAGCAGATATTCTGGCTGATATCTCCTGTGTAAGAAAAGGTGATAGAATTTTCTTCTATGAGATTAACAACGGTTTCCATGGAATTTACGAGGCAGAAGGCACGGCTTTTGTAGATAAAGATGAAATTAAGGGTAAAAATGATGAATATTTATTTGGAAGCGAAGAAAATGCACACTATACAGAAAGTTCTTTAATTTTGCCTAATCGTGTTTTAATAAAACCGAAATTATATTTGGAGAAACCTATCAATGAATGGCGAAATGCATCCCAAAGTGCCTTTGGAAGATTTACCTCTGCCATTGATTTAAGGTCAATTTTTTACAAAAAAGTATTGGGTAGAGGAAAAAGTATTACGCATTTATTTCCCGAAGAAGAAAATAAACTAACTGAACTATTGCTAAAATATAATAAAGGGAAAGGCAAGGAATTGACCTATGAACCTTACAAACCAAAAAATCCAGAACCAATAATTTTTGATTTAGAACCAACACCTACCGGGGAAGTTAAGTATGAAAAAATTTTAGAAGGTTGGCTAATACAAAATATAGACAATCCTTCTGCTGGCACGGAGCAATTTCTTGGTGATTTGGAAGAAATAGAATGTTTTGCTAATTATGTTCCTGTTTCAATCGCTGGTGGTAATTTAGATATTCTCGTGTTTCACAAGAGAAAAGATAGCAATCTAAGACACAAAATAACAATCATAGAATTAAAAAAAGGGAAAGTAGCAGAAGATGATATAGTGCAAATGGAAAGTTATGTTAAATGGGCATTTGAAAACCTAACGAAAACTTTGGTAGAGAAACCAACAAAAGTAGAAATTAGTTTATCTACAAAAGAAGAGATAATACAACCAGTTCTCATAGGAAAAGAAATTAGTGGTCCTGCTATTGAGAAATGTAAACAGTATACATTAAATCAAAGGAAACCTATTTTGATCTCTTACGATTTGGACCACAAAAATTATAAAGTATTATTTAACCACATAACTTATTAAAATATTTATGTAGGAGTTTCACTATGCTACCAATAAATAAAATAATTTGTGGGGATGCCTTAGATACATTAAAATTGCTACCTCAAAACTCTATTCATCTTGTTATTACTTCACCACCTTATAATTTGAATAAACCTTACATTAATCACAATGACCTTATGGACTATGAAGAATATCTCAACTGGATGGGGCAAATATGGAAAGAAACAAAAAGAGTTTTGGTAGAAGGTGGAAGGTTATGTATAAATATTGGAGAAAATAAAAGACAAAATATTACTTATCCAACATATAGTGCTTTTATCCAGCAATGTGTGGATTTAAAAATGCTTTATAGAGGAACTCTTATTTGGAATAAACACAGTGCGGCAAAACATTGTGCTTGGGGAAGTTGGAACAGTTGTAGTAATCCGCATATTGTCCCACGCCACGAGTATATTATTATTTTTTCAAAAGGTCAATGGAAACTTGAAGGTTCCCCAAAAAATTGTGATTTAGATAAAAAAGAATTTATGGAATATACACGCAGTATTTGGGTTTTTGCGCCTGAAAGTAGGAATAAAATTGGTCATCCCGCTCCCTTTCCAGAAGAATTGCCTTATAGGTTAATTAAATTTTATTCTTACAAAAAAGATATTGTTTTAGATATGTTTGCAGGAAGTGGAACAACTGGATTAGTATCAAAAAAATTGGGTCGTAATTTCATTTTGATTGATAACTCTATTGATTATTGTAAATTATCTGAAAAAAGGTTGAAAATAGAACTTCAGCCATCACTTTTTGACAACAGTGCTTCAAAGATAGAAATAATTACTTATGAGGACTTAAAATCTGAGATGGAACCTGAACCATCTTTAGTAGTTGCAGAAAAGAAATCTCGTTACACTTATTCAAGAAAACAACAAACTGTGCCGTTAACAAGAAAAAAACACTTGAGAAATGTTTGAAAAATATCATCTTTTTTGATATCGTTCCGACGAAATAAACTTTTTAGATTTGTACAAATTCTTAAATTTTAACATTCCGGGTCTTTTTCATTATCTTACGAAGCTGATTTTGGTAGAGATGACCAACAGAAAAAAGTTAGTATTTTATGGACATCGGGAACACAATTATGAGAGACCTTGAGCGGGAAATTCAGCCGAAAAAAGTAACTTTAAAATTAATTGAGATTTATCGCAATCTACCCGGAGAGAGAAAGTTAGAATTAGCGGCTGAACTTTATGAGATGTCACGGGACTTACTGAAAATGGGTATACTCTCACGGGAACCAAACCTCAAAGAAGAAGAACTTAAAAAAAGGATTTTGGAACAACTATTACCGAAAAATTTATTAGAAAAGATAGTTAAAGAATGATTCAGGAAGAAGTTACAAAAACGGTTATAGAAAAATTAGAAAATGCCAATCTACCTTATATGATAACCGGAGCATTCGCCTGTAATTATTATGGTCAGCCCCGTCTTACCCACGATTTGGACTTAGTTGTAGTAATTTCTCCAGCGGATATACCAAAGATTGTTACTCTGTTTAAACAAGATTTTTATGTTGACGAAGAAATAATTAAAGAGGCACTTTCGCACAAGACAATGTTTAATTTAGTCCATTATGCAACAGGATTTAAGATAGATTTTTGGATTTTGAAAGAGGATAATTTCTCACAAACAGAATTTCAGCGTAGAAAAAAAGTTAAATTGTTCAATAAGGAAGCATACCTTGCTACTGCAGAAGATACAATTCTCAGCAAGTTACAATGGTACAAAATTTCGGAATCAGAAAAACATTTTTCTGACGCATTAAAAGTTTATGAAATCCAAAAAAATATACTGGATATGAATTATATTCAAACTTGGGCAGAGAAACTTTCTCTGAGAGAAATTTTCAATCGTTTAACGAAAAGGTCAGCATTATGAAAGTCTTAGTAATTGGTGGTGGTGGAAGAGAACATACAATTGTTTGGAAACTTAAGCAGAGTAAAAAAGTAGAAAAAATTTATTGTATTCCGGGAAATGGTGGTATTGCTCAAGTTGCTGAATGCGTTAATCTTGACCCTTTGGATTTCAATCAAGTTACCCGTTTTGTTGAAGAGAAAAATATTGAGTTAACTATTGTCGGTCCGGAAGCACCTTTAGTTGCGGGTATAGTTGATGCGTTCAGAGAAAGAAATTTAGCGATTTTTGGACCTGACAGAAAATCAGCACAACTTGAAGGCAGTAAAATATTTGCAAAAAATTTTATGAAAAAGTATAATATCCCGACCGCTGATTTTGAGGTCTTTGATAACGCTGATGCTGCGTTGGTTTACCTGTCTAATTACAAACCTGTCAACCCCTTTGTTGTCGTGAAAGCTGATGGTTTAGCGGCTGGCAAAGGTGCGATAGTGTGCGATACAAAAGAGCAAGCAGTAGATTCGGTTAAAAAAATGATGGTTGACAAGATTTTCGGTTTAGCGGGTGAGAGAATCGCTATTGAAGAAAGGTTGTCCGGTGAAGAAGCGACAATTCTTGCTTTCTGTGATGGCAAAACGCTTCTCCCCCTTCCCGCTTCACAAGACCATAAACCGGTTTTTGATAACGATAAAGGACCAAATACTGGCGGGATGGGTGCCTACGCACCAGCACCGATTATTGATGAAAAAATTAGACAAAAATTGGAGAAAGAAATATTTGCTAACTTTATAAAAGGGATAAATGCAGAAAAATTGGACTATCGGGGAATAATTTATTTTGGTTTAATGATTACTAAAGATGGTCCGAAAGTATTGGAATTTAATTGTCGTTTTGGTGACCCGGAAGCACAGGTAACTTTACCTCTGCTTGATGAAGATTTAATTGATTTATGTTTAGCCACAATTGAAAAAAGTTTAGCAAATTACAATCTGGAATCTGAAATTTGCAATCGTCCGACGCCAAAGTCAGGCTTTGGACGACGGCGTCTGCAATCTGATTCTTCGGCAGTCTGTGTCGTCCTCACTTCCGGTGGTTATCCGGGTGATTACGAAAAAGGTAAAGAAATATTTGGTCTTGAAGAAACGAAAAAAATGCAAAATATAACTGTTTTCCATGCCGGCACTAAACGGTTAACGGTGAACGGTGAACGGTCAACTTTAGTGACCAATGGCGGGAGAGTGCTCGGTGTAACCGGCTTAGGTGAAAATATAGAAAAAGCAATAAAGAATACATATAACGCGGTTAAAAAAATAAAATTTGACGGAATGCATTACCGTAAAGATATTGGGGCGAAAGCGTTTTGGAGACCCCGCTAAAGCGGTGGAAAGAAGTTAAGAAGTTAGAAAGTTAGCAAGTTAGAAAGTTAAGAAGTGAGGAGAGTTAGATAGTGAAAAAAGCATTAGTGGGAATTGTTCTTGGTAGTGATTCGGACTTGCCAACCGTAAAATTGGGCTGTAAAATTTTGGAAGAGTTAGATGTCCCTTACGAGTTGACTATTTCTTCTGCACATCGCACACCGAAACGCACAAGGAATTATATCCACCAAGCGGAAAAGAAGGGTATTGAAGTGATTATCGCCGGTGCTGGTGGTTCGGCACATTTACCGGGAGTGATTGCGGCAGAAACGGTCTTACCAGTAATTGGTGTCCCGCTGGAGACAAAATATCTTAAAGGTAAAGATTCACTCTATTCAATCGTGCAAATGCCCTCCGGTATACCGGTTGGGACAATGGCAATTGGTGAAGCAGGAGCAAAAAATGCGGCAATCTACGCTACAGAAATTCTTGCTTTAAAGTATCCACAAATAAGAAAAAATTTGCTAAAATATCGGGAAAAGTTAACCAGTGAAGTAATTGCAAAAGCAAAAAGAATTGATAAATCTTTAAAATTGTAGGAGTAAGTATGGAATTTAAGAAAAAGAAAATTCTAATGACCGCTAAAGAAATTAGTAAAACTTTGGCTACTCTTGCTCAGGAAATTGCGAAAAAAGAAAACCTGGGAAAGATTGCTTTAATTGGTATTCACTGTCGGGGAGTACCTTTAGCCCAAAGGTTAGCAAAAGAATTAGAAAAACTCGGTGCAAAAAATATACCTTTGGGAATATTGGATATCACTCTTTATCGTGACGATTTAAGTTTAGTTGCCAGTCAGCCGATTGTGAAAGAAACAAAATTACCTTTTGGTATTGACGACAAAGTTCTTGTTCTTGTTGATGATGTTCTTTTTACCGGACGGACAATTCGTTCTGCTTTAGATGCTTTGATTGATTTCGGTCGTCCACGAGGAATAAAATTAGCAGTTTTAATTGACCGTGGGAATCGGGAGTTACCAATCCAGGCGGACTATATCGGCAAAAAAATTTCTACCAATTTGCAAGAAATGGTTAAAGTTGAACTAAAAGAAGTTGACGGTAAAGACGAAGTAAGCCTTTGGGAAGTGATATAAAACTTGCGAACCGTTTTTCTCACTCTATAATTTATTTCCCAAAGGCGAGAGGCAGAAATAAATTTAAAGTCGTTTTCATCCTTCGTAGTAGTTCCACTACGGAGAACGGGCGAAAAAGGTTCGCAAGTCTCAAATAAATGCGAGGGACAAATTGGCACTGAAAACCAAAGACCTTTTAGGTTTAGAATATCTCACCAAAGAAGAAATTGAACTTATTTTGGATACAGCAGTCCCGTTTAAAGACTTATTTACTCGTTCGGTAAAAAAGGTTCCTACTTTACGGGGTAAAACCGTTGTTCTACTTTTCTACGAACCTTCCACTCGTACACGTACCTCTTTTGAACTTGCAGCAAAAAGGTTAAGTACTGATGTAATCAATATTGCAGTTTCCACAAGTAGTGTAGTTAAAGGTGAAGGGTTAATTGATACAGGTAAAACTTTGGAAGCGATGAAGTCAGATTTTGTAATTATTCGGCACGGTATGTCCGGTGCACCTAATGTCTTGGCAAGAAATATTACTGCTTCGGTAATCAATGCCGGTGATGGTCTACATGAACATCCTACGCAGGGATTATTAGATATCTTTACGATGCGAGAAAAGAGAAAAAGAATTGAAGGTTTAAAAGTAGTGATTGTTGGTGATATACTTCATAGTCGGGTAGCAAAATCAAATATTTGGGGTTTAACTAAACTCGGTGCGGAAGTATGTGCCGTCGGTCCGGCGACCTTAATCCCGCAAGGAATAGAAAAATTGGGAGTAAAAATATATTACCGTCTTGAGGATGCTCTTCCCGGTGCGGATGTAATCAATATTTTACGCGTGCAACTTGAACGACAACAACAGAGTTACTTTTTCCCTTCCTTGCATGAATATACTTTACTCTATGGAATAACTAAAGAACCACTTTCTTTAGCAAAAAAAGATGTCTTAGTAATGCATCCCGGACCATTAAATCGGGGTATAGAAATATCTTCCGAAGTTGCTGACGGCTCTTCTTCAGTAATTGAAGAACAGGTAACTAATGGGGTAGCAATTCGGATGGCAGTACTTTATCTTTTGGGCGGAGGTGGTTAACCAACCACTGGGAGAAGTCAATGAAACTACTAATAAAAGGTGGTAGAGTAATTGACCCGACAAGTAAAACGGATAGAATTGCGGATATTTTAATTGAAGACGGTAAAATTGTCTCTATAGGCAAGACGCCAGCTATTAGCCATCAGCCATCAGCCATAAAAGTCATTGATACTCAGGGTAAAATTGTCTTTCCGGGATTGATTGACCTGCATACCCATTTACGTGAACCCGGACACGAAGAAGAAGAGACGATTGCTACCGGGACACGGGCAGCAGCAAAAGGTGGGATTACTACCGTCTGTTGTATGCCAAATACGCACCCGGTTGTTGATAACCAAACAACGGTTGAATTTATCCTTCTCAAAGCAAAAAATGAAGGTGTAGTCAATGTTTTCCCCATCGGTGCAATTACTAAAGGTTTATTAGGTGAAGAATTATCCGAGATTGGCGAATTGAAAAAAGCGGGTGTGGTAGCAATCTCTGACGATGGTGAAACCGTAATGAACAGTCTAATTATGCGTCGTGCATTAGAATATGCAAAAATGTTTAGTTTACCGGTAATTTCCCATTGCGAAGACAAAAATTTATCTAAAGATGGAGTAATGAATGAAGGATATTATTCAACAGTTTTAGGTTTAAGAGGGATACCCAAGGAAGCAGAAGAAGTAATGGTAGCAAGGGATATAATCTTAGCCCAACTTACCGGTGGACATCTACATATCGCTCATGTTTCCACTGCTGGTTCAGTAGAACTGATTCGGCAAGCAAAAAAAAGAGGTATAAAGGTAACCTGTGAAACTGCACCGCAATATTTTACTTTAACTGAAGAAATGGTCTCCAAAGAGGTAATCACCTCATTTGATACAAATACCAAAGTTAATCCTCCTTTACGCACGAAAGAAGATGTGGAGGCGATTAAAGAAGGTCTAAAAGATGGAACAATTGACTGTATCGCTACTGACCATGCTCCACATACTGAGGAAGAAAAAAATAAAGAGTACGATTTAGCACCATTTGGGATTATTGGTTTGGAAACTTTATTCTCACTGATTATCACCGAATTGGTAAACAAGCCCGCTTCAGGTGGGCTTTCTTTGATGGAAGCAATAGCAAAAGTAACCATTAATCCAGCACGCGTTCTTAAACTTAAACAAGGAGAATTAAAGGTTGGTTCTCCGGCAGATATTACCATTGTTGACTTGAACAAAAAATGGAAAGTAGAAAATTTTGCCTCCAAGAGTAAAAATTCACCATATCTTGGCTGGCAAGTGCAAGGACTGATCACTATTACGATTGTCAATGGCAAAATTGTTTACGAAACAAAATAACTATCTCAAGAGGTAAATACCTCAAGAAAAATCACTTCAAAAATTGAGAATTTTTCATTTACAAACCATCGTTACTAACCAAAAAGAAATCTTACCCGGATATTTTCGTTTAAATTTTTTTGCTCCAAAAATTGCAAAGACTGCCCAACCGGGACAATTCGTCCATATTTATTGTGGTGGAGATACCTATCTCCGGCGTCCTTTCAGTATCGCGGGAGTTAAAAAAAATCAGGTTGAAATAATCTACAAAGTTGTCGGTAAAGGAACTGAAATTCTTAGTCGGAAGAAAGAGGGTAAAATTTTGGATGTAATTGGTCCTTTAGGTAATAGTTTCACCCATTCACCCATTCACCCATTCACCCAATCACTATTGCTTATCGCTGGTGGTACTGGTGTTGCTTCTCTTTTATTCCTTGCTCAACAACTCCATCGCTTCATCACTCCATCGCTCATCACTATTTTCATTGGTGCGAAAACAAAAAATGACCTTCTCTGTGTTTCTGATTTCAAACAACTTGCCCTGAACCGAAAAACTGGTTCGGAGATTGGTTGCCAAGTTAAATTTGCTACCGAAGACGGTTCCCTCGGTTTCAAAGGTCTCGTCACTGACCTTTTCCGTGACTTCTTATCAGCTTATCAACCCCGTAGAGAGCCAAAGGCTCTTTTACGGGGTCAACCTATCAACCTCCCCGCCTCGCCGTCAGGCGGGTCAACTATTTACGCCTGTGGACCCTATCAAATGTTAAAGGAAATAGCCAAAATTTGCGAAAGGAAACAGATAAAATGTCAAGTTTCCCTAGAAAACATTATGGCTTGCGGTATTGGTGCTTGTCGTGGTTGTGTAATCAAGACGCGGATGACCACGGATAAAAGACAAGCACGGATTGCCGCGGATAAATTCGTATATAAGACAGTTTGTAGAGATGGACCGATTTTTGAAGCAAACCAAATAATCTGGGAATAACCTTTCAACAAATTCAGGATTGGAAGAATGATTAATTTATCAATAGAAATTGCGGGAATAAAACTAAAGAATCCGCTTATCGTTGCCAGTGGAATTATTGGTTTTGGTGAGGAGTATAGCAAGTTAATTAACCTAAATATTTTTGGGGCAATCACGACTAAGACCATTACCCTTAAACCGCGTGCTGGAAATCCACCACCAAGAATTGTAGAAACCGATTCGGGGATGGTTAATTCTATCGGTTTAGAAAACCCGGGTTTAGAAATTTTCCTGAAAGAAAAATTGCCTTACCTGCGGAAAAAGTTCAAAATACCAATAATTGTCAGTATTGCTGGTGAAAACAGCAAAGAATTTGTGCAAATCACTAAAGCGCTAAATAAAGAGAAAAAAATTGCTGGTTTAGAATTGAATCTTTCTTGTCCCAACATTAGGCAAGAGCGAAGAGTAATTTCGCTTATCTCTCAGGATGCAGGACTGACTTACGAAGTGGTAAAAAGAGTAAAAAAAGTAACCACATTCCCGATAATTGCTAAACTTACTCCGAATGTTACGGATATAACTGTAATTGCTCAATCCGCTGAATCTGCCGGTGCTGACGCTCTTTCTTTAGTCAATACTTTCTCTGCCCTTGCTTTCCCCCCTTCATTGCTTAATCACTCCATCGCTTCATCGCCGGTTTTCGGCGGTCTATCCGGTCCAGCGATTAAACCAATTGTTTTAAGAATGATTTACGAAACTTATCGTAAGGTGAAAATACCAATCATCGGTATGGGTGGGATAAATAGTCCCCAAGATGCAATAGAATTTTTTCTTGTCGGTGCAAAAGTGATTGCCTTAGGTAGCGCCCTTTTCCGTGACCCATTTTTACCTCAAAAAATACTTATCGGTCTAAAACAATATCTGAAAACACAAAATCTTTCTCTGAAAGAACTGGTCGGCAAACTACAGAAATAAAAAAATCGCTGTGACTTTCCTCTCCCCATTGTGGGAGAGGATAAAGGTGAGGGGAGTAGTTGTCCTAGTGCCTTGTTAATCAATAAATGATATATTTTATACTTGACATTTTGCTATTTATTTGATATCCTTCTTTCTATAAAGAAAGGGGGATAAAATGAGCATATATGTTCGTTCTTTGACAGCAAAAG
>Ga0315312_1000140_pt1 | contig 114531 bp, 87 predicted proteins | sample TDP7_MG_FD_203629 | JGI IMG/M metagenome (GOLD analysis project Ga0315312, IMG submission 203629) | Freshwater sediment microbial communities from Lake Towuti, South Sulawesi, Indonesia - TDP7 | ecosystem: Environmental > Aquatic > Freshwater > Lake > Sediment | place: Indonesia: South Sulawesi...
CAAGTTCCTTCACCATGGGTGTAGCCTCCCTTCTTAAGCCTTAAACTTCTCGTTTCGTTTTTGAGGGGAGAATACACCCTTCTCTTTCTCTTACGCAAAATTTACACACTTTTAAGTACACTACCCGGGGCCCTTTGACCTATCGGGTGATGCCTCGTTTTCCGTGGCCGGTCTCCGCGTGCACTCTCTGGTCACCGACAGCCCGGCGAACCCGAATTGAGCCCCGCGCCTTGTTCGGCCGTTACTTGGTCGCGACACAATCCGCAGCGAGTTGTCGGCTGCCCGACGGCGACTGTCGCGCCGGGCATCTTCCTCTCTGTCGGCCATGCCCGCGAGCCAAGGCCGCACAAGGACGCGGTCTGCAATTCCTGAAAGCGGCGCTTTGCCAGAAAACTTTGGCCGCCGCGACCTCTGGCACTCGCTCGGCCTACTGTGAGCGACGTCTCCGGAGACTGTCGAAGAGAACCGCCCCAACGATTACTGTTCCGAAGACGACCTTTTGCCAGTGTTCGCTAACCTCCAGGATGACCAGTCCGTACCTCAAAACGCCCATGATGAGCGCCCCGATGAATGTCCCGATGACAGTTCCTTCGCCTCCGGAAAGGCTTGTCCCGCCGATAATCACGGCGGCTATCGCGTAAAGCTCGAAGGCCTCGCCGGCGAGGGAGCTACCGATGGCGAGCCTTGCCCAATACATGATTCCTCCGATACCGGCGCAGGCGCCGCAAATAACGAAGCAGAGTATCTGGATGCGACGGACAGGGATGCCGGAGAGGCGAGCCGCTTGCACGTTCCCTCCAACGGCATAAACGTGCCGCCCGAATTTGAATCGGGACAGAAGAACGTGAGCGGCACACACCGCCAATATGGGGATGATAGCCGGCACCAAGGGGTGGGATGTCAGGCCGGGCTCGGTGGTTATGGTTTGCCCGGCGGAGAGAATGAACGCCAAGCCCCAGCAGACCATATACGTCCCCAGGGTTGCGATGAATGAGGGAATCCTCCCCATGACGGTAATGGTGCCATTCAGAAGTCCTACCATCGCTCCCGCCAAAAGAGCCGTAGCCGTTGCTATGGTCAGACTCCTTGCAGCTTTCAGTACGATGGCAAAGAGGACGTTCGACAGAGCCAGCGCCCGCCCGACAGACAGGTCAATGCCGCCGGCGAGGATTACGAAGGTCATCCCCGCCCCCAGAACGATATTAAATGTGCAAAAGCTCAGCATCACCAGGAGGCTGTTCTTGCTGAGCACCAATGGCACGCCGTCGGGGCCTACCGGGCTGAGGACGACCATTACCGCGAAAATCACGACAAGTCCTATGATGAGATTGAGAATGTAACCATACTGGGCTTTCATGCCTGTCCCATCGCCAGAGCCAATATTCTCCTCAGGTCGGCTTTCTCGCGGTTGAGAGTCGCGACGATTGTTCCTTTGCTCATCACCATTATCCTGTGGCAGATTCCCGCTAACTCGGGAAACTCGGACGATATGACGAGGAAAGCGCCCCCTTTCTCGGCAAGGTTCTTTATGATTCTGTAAACTTCGGTCTTTGCTCCTACGTCAATGCCGCGTGTCGGCTCGTCGAGAACCATGACTTTCGGCTTTGTCAAAAGCCATCTCGCCAGAATGGCCTTTTGTTGATTCCCTCCGCTGAGCGACGCTACAGGGTGGGAAATGTCTGGCGTGCGAATGTCAAGCGTTTTGACAGAGTGCCGGCTTGCTTGCTTTTCCTCCTTTCGGTTGAGCAGCAGCCTGCCTCCCATGCGGAAGAGGTTCGCGATGGTAATGTTATTGTCCACCGACATGTTCAGTAGAAGCCCGTCTTCTTTGCGGTCCTCGGTGACGAGGCTTAATCCGGCGGCTATGGCGTCGCGCGGCGAGAGAATCGTCACTTCACGGTCATTCATGAAAACACGTCCCGAGTCCTTCGCCATCGCCCCGAAGAGACACTTTACCAGCTCGGTTCTTCCCGCTCCCACAAGCCCCGCCAGGCCAAGAACCTCGCCTGATTTTAGGGAGAAAGAGACGTCACGAACCGATGACTGGTAGCAGAGGTTTTCAACTCGCAGGACTTCCTCGCCGAGCGGCGCGTCGCTTCGCGGGAAATATTCCTCAATCGTTCTTCCAACCATCATCTCGATGATTGTCTCGACGGGCGTTTGCTGCACCGGCACCGTGCCGACGTTTCGTCCGTCTCGAAGAACCGTAGCAAGGTCGCATATTTCTTTGATTTCATCCATGCGATGAGATATGAAAATGACGGCTTTGCCCTGGGATTTCATCTGGCGGAGAAGCCCGAAGAGCCGCTGCACTTCTCGCTGGCTGAGAGCGGCGCAGGGCTCGTCGAGAATGAGTATCTTCCCGCCGAGGGAGATTGCTTTGCCGATTTCGACCAGTTGACGCTGGGCAACGCTGAGGTTTCTCACCGGAATGTCGCCGGAGAAGTCGGCGCCGACCTCCTTCAGGATTTCCCGGGCTTTCTTTCTCATGGTGCGGAAGTCAACCAGTTGCCCCAGCGCGAAGAGAGGCTCCTGGCCCAGAAGAAGGTTCTCCATGACCGAAAGCTGTGGAACGAGGTTAAGCTCCTGATAAATCGCGTTTATGCCGAGGGAGATGGCGTGAGCCGGACCATGTATCTCGACGAGCTTATCGTCAATGAGTATCTCCCCTGCGTCCTTCCGGTAGGCGCCGGAAAGGATTTTCATGAGTGTGGATTTCCCCGCGCCATTCTCGCCGACCAGACCGTGGATTTCTCCGCCGCGAACTTCGAAATCCACCTTTTCCAGGGCACGAACTCCGGGGAAATCCTTCGTTATTTTTTCCATGCGGAGCATTCGCTTGATCAGTCCGTCTTATTGAGTTTTGCGTTAAGAGAGCAATCCCTCGGCCTCTTCATTCCTAAGTTGGCGCGCGATTGCTTAGACGGGACAACAGGATGGGCGGGATTATGGGCTCTGTTAATCATGTCAGGATAATCCTTTCGCATGGTCGTGCGTGTCAGTACAACCCATTAAATGAGCAAAGACCAATATGGTGGAGCGAAGGCTTCACTCCTTTTCAATTCGGCCCGCGGCTCGCAGTCCAGCGTCGGCGCGCGGAGATGGTAGCATAACACTGAGCCAATTCAACGTCTTTCCCCGGAGCGAAATTCTCGACGGGATTAACCCTTTGCCTTTGTAACTTTTCCAGGCGCGGGTCATCCACGCAGGACGGCCGCGGCACACGCGCTGACGAAGTCTATCACAGCTTTCTGGTTGTTGCAGGGCCCGACTGGAGGCCTGCGGTAAACCAGGGCGTGGCGGTCATTTCGCCTCTTCCGGAAGCTCTATCATTTTCCTCCCCTTTTCAGAAGCGAGCTGGCGGAGCATTTCCACAGCCCTGTTGCAATTCTTTCGGCATTCATCTTCGGTTTGACCGAATGCGATGACCTCCAGCGGCATGCCTGGGTCACTCCTGTACTCGCCGACGAGAGCTTTCACGTACGTCTGAGGAATTTCCTGCATAACCTTGGTCATCAGGGGCGTCAGCTCCGATTCATGCATCGGGACGACCACGCGCCTTGAAAAGCTGCGGTAACCGGTAACTTCCTGGACCATGCCGGCGAGGTGCGCTGCGAAGCAAGCGTAAACTTCCCGAGGTGGGCCGGGCAGAGCGATGATTTGCGTCTGCCCTTCGTCGAGAATGGTTACCGGCGAGACGCCCGCCGGATTTGGGAGACATTTCGCTCCTTCCAGGGAGGATGTGGATATGGCGAAATGAGGCGGCAGCTCCTCGACCGATACGTTTCTCTGTCTTGCGATATGCTCTAAGATGTCCGGCCGCCTGACTATTTTTCGACCGGTCACCGAACAAAGCGCCTCTCGTGTCTTGTCGTCGTTGGTATGCCCAAGCCCGCCGGTGATGAAAATGAACCTCGGCTTTCGATTGAGGGCATCTTTCAGCACGGAGCAAATGTCTGGCAGGACGTCCCGAACGCAAACGATTCTCTGAACGAGGGCGCCGCGACGTGTAACCTGGTCGGCTATCCAGAAGGAATTCGTGTCATAGACCCTCCCATAGCAAAGTTCGTCTCCTATGGCCATGATCTCCACACGAACCTTCGGACTCCTGGCAAGGTGCTTAGCCTCTCCATGCATTTGCGATGGTCCTTGCTGCGGGTCTTGCGGCGCTTTTGAGCAGAGGTTCAGTCCGATCGGCTGCTCCATGTTTCCGCAGAGAAGAGTCGCGGAGTGGGCACAGCAATAATCTGTCCACGTGCAATGGAGTGCGATCATGCATAGAGAAAGGAATGTCAGCGTTTTTTTCATGACGACCTCCTCTTCGCTGGAACAACTCGTCCAATAGAAACCCGGGCTGCAACATATTATCTTTTCCTTTTCGAATTGTCTTGCAGGTTGAATCAGAGAAATCTCGCTGGACAGCTCCCCTTCTGTTTTGCGGCTCTGTGGCGCGGTGTTTCGGCGCGACTGAGAGGGCACCCCGACATTGAGAAAGCGATTGATATGGCAGCGCCGTTTCACGTAACATTTCGGAAAGCGATAGGCAGTTTGGAATATTGACCGGCGCCTTGTCGCTCTGTGTATGGCTCGGGCGCATTTCCGGGCCTCGAGGAATTCTCGGAGTCTGATTTTCCGATGGTCATTTCAGGCGCGCGCAGACAGCTCGTCGTCTTGTTCATTCTGCTGGTGGGAATTTTCTGCTCCGGCAAGGAGAGCTTTTTCGACCGCCAGCTCGACGGCGAGATTGCTCTCCTCAGACGCGACCTGGACAGGCCGGACGCTTTCCTTCACCTTTACTCTATTTGGGACCTGGCTGATTTCGCTCGCTGGGATGGGCGAATTCCCGACACCCTCGCGGACATCCTCGCCTCGCCGAAAGCCTCCCCATTGCTGAAAGGTTATTCGCTCTGGTTCTTGAGGGAGGTGGACCTGAGGCGGGGCGATTTCGAGGCGGTCCGCCAAAAGCAGGCTCAGCTCGGGTTTCTCGTCAATTGGCTCATCATCGGTCCTTTCGACAACGAAGGAATGGCTGGCTTTGACCTCGCATACCCGCCAGAGGAGGAAATCAATCTCGGGCAGACCTACAGCGGCAAAGAGAGGCCCGTGGCGTGGCGGGACTATCCGCAAGTTTCTTTCGACTGCTACATTGACCTATCGGCAGCACTTCGGCCATCTTCCAAAACGGTGGCTTATGCTCTGGCGTGCGTGTTCTCCTCGGAGCGGCAGCCAGTGGCTGTCCGGCTCGGTTCGGATGACTGCGCCAAGGTTTGGGTTGGGGGAGAACTCGTGCACGCCAATCGCGACAATCATCCTATCGGATTTGACCAATCCGTTGTCACTGCGACGCTTGAGAAAGGGTGGAACAAGATTTTGGTCAAGGTCTGCCAAGATGAAGAGGCCTGGGGATTTCGCCTCAGGCTGACTGCCCCCAACGGAGGACCTCTTTCTTTCTTGCGGCACGCCGTTGGAAAAGACGAAGTTGTCGCAGCTCTTCAGGAGCTGATCCGGGAGCAAGATAAGGATTCCGCAGTCGTTGCGGCTGAGGCAGCCGACCCCATAGCAGAGTTCAAGCGTCTTGCGGAAGCTCATCCCGATGAAGCGCAGTATCATGCGGCTCTCTCGTTCCTCTACTGGCATGCCAGGGCTTTCGATAGCAAGACTCGGGCTGATGTGAGGGAGCTTGAGGCGGCCATCGCGCTGGCGCCTCAGATGTGGGAGTACCATTTTCGCCTTGGAGAACTCCACGAGGACGAGAACAAAAAACGCGCCGCCTACGAAAGGGCGGCTGAGCTTAATCCCGGCTGTGCTCCGGCGCTTTGCAGGCTCGGACAGCACTATGCCACGAGAAACCTCGGTCGAAAGTCCGTGCAGTATTATCTTGAAGCAGTGGGAAAGGACCCTTCCTATTATCCTGCCGTGCTGGGCGTGGCGGAATATTTCGCCAGAAACTCGCTGAAGCCAAAGGCTGCCAAGCTCCTGAGAGACCTTCTATCTGCCTACCCCGACACCCCGTACGTACTATCCTACGCCGTCGGCTTCATTCCGTTCCCGACGGGTCCTATTGACTCGCAAGAGAGATGCGAGAATGCCCTGCGCTTCAATTTTTGTGACCGTCGTCTCAGAGACGCGCTTCTGTCGAACTGCCATGCTCGTCACGACCTGGCGGGAGCTCTGCGCCAGCTCACGCTTATCGAACGAATAAATCCGACGGACATATCGGTTCTCTTAGAGCATGCTCGCCTTCTCCAGAACAACGGTCGGGACGATGAGGCGATGGTCTTCATTGACCGCGCCCTGCACATTTGCCCGGAGGATGACCTGGCCCTGAGACGCAAAGGTGAACTTCTCCTTCGAAGGGGAAGCTCAGAGGAAGCCATGACCTGGCTGCAAAGGTCCTTCGAGGTCAAGCCTCAGAATCGTCCGCTACGTGAGTATATCGAGTTCCTTAAACCCAGGGAGAGACCGTTCGAGGGCGACTACAAGGTTGACGCGAGCCAGGTCATCAGGGACGCTCCAGCCAAAGCCGCCGAGGAAGGCGATTCCGCTGTCTATCTCTACGACTTGTGGGTCAGGGAGGTTCACCCGAACGGGCTGTCGAACTCCTACCATCAGGAAATCGTCAGGATTCTCTCGGAGGCGGGCGTTGAGGATTTCCGTGCCCGTCAAGTAGTTTGTCGGCGTGGGATTGACGAGATTCAGGTCAAGGCGGCGAGGGTTTTCAAGAAGGATGGCCGTGTCATCAGCGCTGACGGGCCTTTCTCCTATCCGATTGGTGGAGAGGACAGGATTTATTACGACTTGCAGCTCGAGCAAGTCCGCTTTCCAAGCCTTGAACCGGGCGACGCCGTCGAGTTTGCCTACAGGGCAAACGCCGTCTCTCCCAGTAACATGTACGGGGACTATTTCGGAGACATGGTTTACTTCAAGGACAAGGTGCCTAAGAACAGGATGAAGTACGTGGTCATCGCACCGACCGGCAAGAGCCTGTACTACAATGCGGTAGAAATGAGCGCTGATCCCGTTGTCCAGGCCAGAAGCGACGCCACTGTTTATATCTGGGAGGTCAAGGATATCCCCAAAATCGAGTCGGAGCCGTATATGCCCGGTTACTCCGAAATTCTTCCTTACGTTCACGTGTCAACATACAAGGATTGGGAGACGGTCGGGGATTGGTACTGGAATCTGATACGGGACCAGTTCCTTCTCGACAGCAGCGGTAAGGCTGAAGTAGCCAGGATAACTCGTGGGCTGGAAACCGAGCAGGAAAAGATTGTGGCAGTCCATAATTATGTTGTCCAAAACACTCGCTACATCGGACTGGAGTTTGGCATCCACAGCCACAAGCCTTACGCCGCCTATAAGGTTTACGCCAGAAGGTACGGCGACTGCAAGGACAAGGCCGGGCTGATGATGGCCATGCTGAGGGAAATAGGTGTTGACGCATGCATGGCCGCCTTGCGGACGAAAAGCAGGGGAAGAGTCGAGCCTCAGCCTGCCTCGTTGGCGGTTTTCAATCACGCCATCTGCTATGTCCCGAAGTATGACATGTGGCTTGATGGGACAGCCGAGTATTCGGGGAGCCGCGAGCTGCCCTACGAGGACCAGGGTACTGACGCTCTTGTGGTCGGCAACGGCATCCGGAAATTCGTCACCAGTCCGGTTTTCGGCAGTGAGCGCAACCTCATGTCGGACGTTTATCAGGCGGCCATTTTGCCCGACGGCGGAATCGAGTTCAAGCTGACCGGAGAGGTGGTGGGCCAGTACGCCTCTTACTTCCGACAAATGTATCAAGAAGAGAAAGACCGCCAGAACGCCCTGACACAGGGGTGGGGGAGAGTTCTTCCGAACATCAGGATTTCTCAGATTCAGTTCGATAACCTCAAGCAGCTTGAGGAGCCGGTCAGATACAGCTTTGAGGCTTTTGCCCCGAATTACGTGGTCGCCGACGAAAGCGGCGGGGTGGGGTTTCCAGGTCTAATCCAGAAACTTCACCTCACCCGCAGGTACGCTTCCCTCTCGAAAAGGAGATGCGATCTGGTTTTCGATTTTCCGTGGTCGCTGAGGGCCTCGGTTTTGTTCCGTTTGCCTTCAGGGTACAGAGTTGTCAGCTTGCCGGATGATGTCCACCTCAGCACGGGTTTCGGGAAGTGTGACATCGAGTTTGCCTCGACGAGCCAGACGTCGGTGACGGTGGACTTTCGGTTCTCGTTCGATGTCACGCGGGTCAAGGCAGAGCAGTACGAGGGCTTCCGCGATTTCTGTCGGCTCGTTGACGAGAAGCAGACTGAGAAAATACGGATTGCGAAATGACGCCTCTTCGGAAAAACTGCGGCTTTGTTGTGGCGGCGATTCTCTTTGTCTTCCAGGCGGCGCCGTCTGCCGACTATTATCCTTTGGGAGGTCTGGCGGATCCGGCCGGCCAGTTGCAGCTCCTCGCCAAGCAGTGCAGCGAAAGCCCTGCCCCTGAACTCCTGACCACCACCGGATGGCTCTTTCATCTCTACGGGAAAGACAACCAGAAGGCGAGGGAGCTTTTCGATGAAGCCGTCCGCTCCCAGCCTCAAAATCCCTGGGCAAGATACGGCCTTTGCGTCATGGACGAAATCAAGGGGGATTTCGATAGTGTGCTAACGAATTCGCTTGCCATCTGCGAGTCCTCCCCTTCTCACCCGCTTGCGACCCTGGCGGTCTTCAATCTTCGAGACCTGTTCGGGCAGGTAGGCCATTTCAACGACCGGGTCCAAGCTCCCCTTAAAGCTCTTCTCGCCGAAAAGCGCTCCCGCTCGGTTCAGCTCGACGAAATCTGCCGCGAAATCCTCTTTGCCACAAGCCAATCCAGGGGTGATGACAGGCAGCTCCGGCGCTTTGTGCGTGAGGGCGGCTATGTTGCCAGTTGGCGCATCGTCGGTCCCTTCGGTGAGTTCCCAAACCTCTCCTTCCTCTCCAGATGGCAGCCGGAGTCCGACCGGTTCTTGAGGTCGCGATATATAGTCGGCGACCGCGTTCTGAAGCCAAGGTCCTATTCCGCCGAATATGGGCATCTTCGCCCGCACTGGGTCACGGAGGGAGTTTACTACGCCGAAGCGTTCCTCCGGTCCCCGTCGAGGCGAGAAGTCCTTTTCAGAATTTCATCCTATTCCTCCGTAGAGCTTTTTCTGAACAACCACCGCATTTACACCAAGGACGCCATCAGGAGTTTCCGTCCGGTAACGGAATACGTCAAAAGCCATCTCTCTCCCGGCTACAACAGGCTGCTTTTGAAGTTCCTCGTCGGCACAACCGCTTTCTATCGGGGGGATATTCCCTACAAGGGCCTTCGTTCCGGCTGCGCCGTCAGCGACCTGTCGGCAATGTCGCCGGCGGTGCAGGTTTTCCGATACCCGTATGGTGCCGCTGACTTCTCTGTCAGCAGATCGCGGCAGCGCTGGACTCAGGCCAAGCAGGTGCAGCACTCCGAGTGCGAGCCTGAGGCCTTCGTGTACTTCTCCTCGCTTTTGGCCGGTAATCCACAAGACCCCCTTGCTTCCGGAATTTGCGGGATTCTCAGAAGCGTTCAGGGAGATTTTCAAGGGGCCAGGCGCTTCCTTCTTTCGGCAGTTGAGCATGCTCCGTCGTGCAGCTACTTCAACTATGTTCTCGGAATGGTCGTGCGGGACGATCCGGCGCTCCCGATGCAAATCCGCCAAAGCGAGGCCGGGGCCGCTTTCCGCTCAGCCTTGGAAGCCGCGGGAACCTTCCCTCTGGCGCTGTTTCAGACAGCCCTTCTGGACCTCCAGGAGAACAAAGAGCTTGAGGCTATTGACACGCTGAACCAGTGCATTGCCGAGTCTCCGGGATTCCTTTCCTGGCACGAGACCTTGTACGCGCTTTACAAGAAGAAAGAGTGGCACGACGAGCAGCATCGTGAGCTCCAGCGGATTATTGAGCTCAGAGTGGAAACGTGTGTCGCGTATCACCTCGCGGAAGAATACTACCGCACGACCAAGCAGTACGATCGGCTCGGTGAGGCGGTCGAGAAACTTCAAAAGACCCATGTCAACCCGGAATTTCTTGCTCGGTACTGCTCCGAGTCCGGCCGAAACGAGGAAGCCATAGCCGAATACTTGAAGCTGAAGGCCGCTCAACCCCACAAAGAGCATATACGCAGGACGCTGGCTGAGCTGTTCGAGAGAAGTGGCCGTTGGGGTGAGGCGGAAAGAGAGCTGAGGGAGGGAATGAAGCTTTTCCCAAAAGAGCTGTGGTTCCTCAAGGAGCTGGCTGAGCTGAAGGGATACACTGGCCGCTCGCGCGAAGAGCGACGGACCTGGGACCGGGTCCTGCGCGAGAACCCGGTTGACAGGGACGCCAGAAGAGCCCTGGAAGCCTACGGCGTCAAAGACCTCCTCGACGACTTCGATATAGCGTCCGAGCCCCACGTTCATAGTGATGGTGTCAGGGCGAGATACGCTGGAGTCTCCTCAGCCATGATAATTGACCAGGCTGTTGAGGAAATCTATCCTAACTGCTCCAGCCGCCAGAAAACACACCAGCTTATTCTCCTCAACGACAAGAAAGCCATTGACCAATGGGGCGAAGTGAACGTGCCCGGAGAGGAAATCCTCGAGCTGCGGACTCTTAAAGGAGACGGCACAATCGTTGAGCCTGAACATCCTCACGAGGGCAAGGCGACGATTTCGATGGGCGGACTTCAGGAGGGAGATTTCATCGAGTTGAAGTATATCACCAGAACGCCGGTTTCCTCCGAGCGCCCTCGGCGGTATCTCGGTCAGCGATTCTTTTTCCAGAGCGTCGAGGTGCCGATGGAGTTATCTCAGTATATCGTCGTTGCTCCCGAGGAGATGAAACTCGAATATGAACAGGTCAATTTCTCCCAGCCTCCGTTGGTTACCCGCAAGGATGGAAAGAAAACCTATAAATGGGAGGTGAGAGACGTATCGGCGATTCCCAGGGAGCCTCTCGCAGCGCCGGAGACCGAATTTCTCCCCTTCGTCCGCGTGGGGGTGAACTACGACGAAGATGCCGAAATCCTCGCTTACCTGGACCACAATGTGGCGATGACCAGAGTCACCGACGAGGTCCGCGAGATTACTGCAAAAGTCATTGCGGATTGCCCGGACGATCCCGAAAGCCGAGCCCGGGCCATCTACTCATTCGTGAACAGGGAGGTTCGCGGAGGTGGCGGCTCACCTTATCTTATTCGTTCGGCCAGCGAAACGCTTGCCGACAGGCGCGGTGATAGGCTTTCTTTGGCCAAAGCAATGCTTGACGCGGCTGGCATCGAATCTCGCATGCTCGTAGTGCGCGAGGAGCTTTCGCCCGAATCAAAGGTCTTTCCGGGGCCTTTCGCTGCTGCATTGCTGGCGGTCTTGGATTCAGAAGGGAGGTACGTTCTCTATCTCGATTTCAGCAGCCGTTATCTCCCGTTCGGCTACGTCGTTTCCTCCTTGCAGGGAGGAACCGCCGTCCCTCTGGAGGACTTCTCCTGTTCCGATTTCGGCTTGTGCGACAGGAAAGAGAACCTTCGGCGCAAGGCTTTTGCGGTTCCGCGTTTCCCGATGGCTCAAAACCGGGAGGAGCGGGCCCTCGATGCGTCGGTGGCTGACGATGGTTCCATCCAGGGGACTCAGGTTCTACATTACACCGGCGACGGTGGTGCGTCTCTGAGGGCAAGCCTGATGACCGCTGAGGCCTATCAGGTGAGAGACTTCATCGAGGGAATGGCCAACGTCGCCTTCCGGGCGGCGTCGCTGACATACCACAAGGTGGATAACCTCTCTGACCCGGAAAAACCGTTGTTAATCGAGTACGGTTTCCGCGCGCCGAACTTCGCAAGAGTCGTTGGCAACGAGATGCTCCTGGACCAGTGGCTGCCTCCTCTGCGCCTCGGAGCCAGGTTCGCCACTCTCGGTGCTCGAAAAACACCCTTGCAGATAAGCAGAGATTTCAACACCCGATTTAGAGGAATGCTGAGGCTTCCTTCGCGAGCAGAGCGTTCGGCCGGCCCACCGCCGCTCGACCTTGAGACCGATTTCGGCTTCTACCATCTCCGTGTCGCGAAACTCGATAGCTCCATTCATATTGAAGGCGATTTTCACCTGAAGGCTCAGAGAATTTCGCCGCAGGATTATCCGCGGTTCGTCGAGTTCTGCCATGCAGTTGATGCCGCGGAGCGCAAGGAGATAAGGATTCGCCTGTCGCCCTGAATCAGGTTTCTGCGTTTCGATGGCGCGCCAAGCCATGGCAAGCAAGGACATATCGTGAACAACACAAAGCGTGAGCCGATAATTTTTCTATTCTCCGCACCTTCGGGGACAGGAAAGGGCACAGTTGTTTCTTCCCTCCTCGGGCAGGTCGAAGGGCTTACTCGAATCGTCACCGTCACCTCTCGCCCGAGACGAAAGGACGAAATCGAGGGGCAATCCTACTATTTCGTTCCCGAAAACGAATTCAGAAACCTCATCCGCGAAGGGGCGTTCGTTGAATGGAATCAGATTTACGGGGATTTCTACGGCACAAAAAAGGACGCGGTGGAGAGGTTCATCAGAGAGGCGGCAGAAAAGGGACACGACCTCCTCCTCGAGATTGACGTGGACGGGAAGAGGAATTTTGCCCGTCAGTATCCGAAGGTCGTTTCCATTTTCCTTCTTCCCCCTTCTATGGAAGAGCTGGAGCGGAGGATGAAGAAGCGCAAAGCCGAGTCGCCTCAGCAGATGAGAAAGCGCCTCGAAAGAGCCGAGATGGAGTTGGCCAGGAAGCATGAGTATGATTATTGCGTCGTGAACGACTCCAGGGAACTTGCGGTTGAGAGAGCCAAAGCCATCATCGCTTTGGAGAGAGAAAGAAGGCGAACGTGAGATCGCGAGGCGACTCCTTCGAGCGGCGGCGCGGCTGAGCGCGTAAACGCAATCTGTTAGAGAAGACGAGGCTAAGCGCGTACGGCAGTTGCTCGCTTGTTTCTTCGAGAAAGGCCCGTCGTAGATGGAAGCTGAGAACCGCAAAGGAAATATCCCGGTAATTCTTGTCTCCGGCAGGACGCTGCCGGAGGTCTGGGAGGAGGCGGTTCTGCGAACGTGGAAAGAAGGGACCGATGCCAGAACCGAGTACGACGCCGAGGGCGCGCCGCCGAGCCGCGACGCGACAGTGGTCATGGTCGTTGCATCTCCGATGGCTGAGCCTCGCATCCACAGGAGCTTCCCCGCAGGGCTGGAAGAACTGGAAATTTACAGGCAGGAAGTTGTCTACGGGGTGCACGACTCCTGGATTGACCCGCTCGATAAGAAGTGGAGCTACACGTATCACCAGCGTCTTTTCAACTACAATGTGATCGCAGACTTCGCCGATTCGCATAAGGGCGGGCCTTTCGGGCCGGTCAACCAGATTCAAAAGATGGTCAACGAGCTGGTCGAGCGCCTTTACACGCGGCGTGCTCAGGCGATAACGTGGATGCCTACGGTTGACCCCGGCCATGATGACCCTCCCTGTCTTCAGAGAATATGGGCCAGAGTCCTCCCCGGGAATGGCGACGAGTACCTCCTGAATATGAATACTCATTGGAGGTCCCGCGACGCGTACAAGGCGGCTTTCATGAACTTGTATGCCCTCACGGACCTCCAGCGCCTCATCGCGGAGGAGATTTCCGGGAAGTCGGGCAAGAAGGTTGTCCCGGGAAGGCATATGGACGTCTCCGATTCTTTTCATATCTACGGCTCATATTTCGAGGAGTTCGAGAAGAGATTCCTCGGATTGCTGGAGAAAAGAAGCCCGGAGCAGCGGGTCTGGCGAACGGATGATGTTGCCGAATCACTATGCGCAGGGAAGCTCCAGCTCATAAATGGGAAGCCGGGTGAGCCGGACATCGCGGTCGAACACAAGAGAAGAATGTACTACGAGCTTCCCGCGAATCTCAGGGAGCTTGTCAAAAACGAAGTCAGGCAGCAAATCTTCTCTTTTTAACGGCTCGTATATCTTTGCTGCTCCATCCGATCCGTGAAGAAGCTGCGTCAAGAGGCTGAAAGGTTGTGCGCAATAATTTTCGACCTCGACGGGACGCTCGTTGATTCTTCGGCTGCCATCGTTGAGTGCGTGAATTATGCGCTGAGCCGGAAAGGGCTGCCCCTCGCTGAACCGCTCGCTATCAAAAGGAGAATCGGAACGCCCCTCGAGGAAATTTTCTCGTCGCTGGGGGCTTCGGAGGCCGACGACCTCGTCCGGCTTTATCGAGAGAGGTACAAGCACATCTTCCTCGGGAGAACCCATCTTCTCGACGGCGTAAAGGAGACACTCGAAGAGGCGAGAAGGCGCGGTTATCGCCTCGCAGTAGCTACAACAAAGCCAAGGTATTTCGCCGAGCCGATTCTGGACCATCTCGGCGTCGGGCACTTCTTCGACGCGGTAGTGGGAGCAGAGGAAGTGCGCTGCCTGAAACCGTTTCCCGATCTCCTCGACCTCGCCGTGGGGCGCCTCAGATGCGCCAAGGACCAGGTGCTCTATGTTGGTGACCATCCGGTGGACGTTGCGGCAGCCAGGGCGGCCGGCATCCAAATCATCTGCGTATCCACCGGTTTCTGGAGCAGGCAAGAGCTGGAGAAACTGAAACCAGCCGCAGTCCTTGACAACATTCGGGAGTTGCTGAGGCTTCTCCCCCATCCTACCGGCATGCATGGCGGCATTCGCAGGAAATGAATCTCCAGCCGTCCCGCGAACAGCATTCCCGGACGCGCCTTTTGGCCATTCCCGCCTACGCCGTCGAGACCATCAGTTGCCAGAGCGCCGCGTAGTACTTCATCACGCGAACCGGGTCAGCGCTTTCCGCAATTTCGGCAAAGCAATATCCGTCGAAGCCGGACTTCTTCAAAAGCGCGAAGAGCTCCATGTAGGGATAGCTCCGGTCGTAGAGGTCGCGAAGGTGAACTGAGCCAATCCTTTCCTTCACGAGCTCAAAGTTTTTCCCGACCGAGCCGTCAACGATGTCGGTGTCGTTGCAGTTCCAGCATACTTTCACAGTGGGATGGCTCGCCACGTCGAGAATCTTCCGGATGTTCGGGATGTCAGAAGTTCCCCGTCCGTGGACCTCCAGCCATATTTCCAGTCCGAGCTTTTCGGCTGTTTCCCCGCACTCGCGGAGGGACTCGCCGATCTGCCGGATGGTCCTCTCAATCGGCACCTCCGGCGGCAATGCATTCGGCCGGACTTTCATCCCGCGGCACCCTACGTCGCGAGCGAGTCGGAGATATTCGTTCGTGCCCTCAATGTTCCTTCGCAGAACCGCCGCATCCGGCGAATGATATTCAAACGCGGTGCCGAGGCTCACCAGCTCCACCTTCGATTTCTCGAAGGTTTCCCTGACTTTCTTTCGCTCCTCCCGGGTCAAATTCGATTCCACCTTGTGAGCGTGCGTGGTTCTCAGCTCGACCCCCTGAAGTCCGGTCTCCTCGCATCGCTTGATGATTGTATCCAGGTCCCAATCTTTCGCCAGATTATAGGTCACAAGACCGAGCTTCATCGTGCAAGCGTTCTTTTCAGCGGCAGCCGCCCGATCGCTCTCCGACTTGGCAGAAAAAGCATTGGCGAGAGCGCCGCGCTTTATGCTCCATCCTGCGGCAGCCAACAGCGAGCCTTTCAGCGAACGTGCCACGAACCTTCTTCTCGATAATTTTGTTCGTTCAGTGTCCATATGAGTCTCCTCTCTCCCCGCGCTTGGGAGCATTTTCACCGAGGTCAATATAGCCTTGAGGTGCTCCAAATGTAGCAGAAAGATCAAGTCGCTACAATTGGACGCCGGGAAAGGGAATCAGCGGTGGGCTGCTCGGCTCCTGAGGCAGCATTCCGCTTCCGACGGAGGGGCTGGTGCACTGACGGCCCGGTTTGTCAGCAAAAAGGAAAATCGGCTTGACTTGCTCGCGGCGGAGTGCTTGCATTCTCTCTGACGTTCTACCGATGGACAAATGCGATTTCCGGGAGGAAAGCGATGAGAGAGAAATGCAGCAAAAGACCGGTTTCGCCCGCTCGCTACAAGGGCAGCGTCGTGTCCCGCCGAGGTTTCCTGAAGGCAGCCGCGGCGCTTGGCGGACCTTTTGTTCTGGCGAGGTCTGAGACTGTGGGCCTGAGTCTGGTCAGCGGTGAACAGAAGAAATTGGCTGCTCTCGGGGGCCCGCCGGCAGTGCCGAGGGGATTGCGTAAGCCCTGGCCTCTCATCACCGAAGAGGACAAAGCCGCCGTGATGAGGGTGTTGGAGCGCGGCGTTCTCTGGGGAACCGACGCGCCGGAAACGCGAGCCCTCGAGGAAGAATGGGCTGCCTTCATCGGAACGAAACATTGCATTGCCACCAATGGAGGAACCGCGGCCCTCCACATGGCCGTCGCTGCGGCAGGCATCGAGCCGGGCGATGAGGTCATCACCTGCGCTTTTTCGTGGCTCGCGAGCGCGTCCTGCATCGTCCACCACAACGGAATTCCAAAGTTCGTGGACATCCAACCCCGCACTTTCAACATTGATCCGGCGAAAATCGAAGAGAAAATAACGTCCAAAACCCGCGCCGTAATTCCCGTGCACCTTTTCGGATTGCCGGCGGATATGGACGAAATCAACGCCATCGCCAAAAGACACAATCTCGTCGTCATCGAGGACGCCTGCCAGGCCCACGGCGCCATTTACAGGGGAAAGAGAGCAGGAAATCTCGCCGACATGGCAGCTTTCAGCCTCAATGGAACGAAGAACCTTCCCGGTGGCGAGGGTGGCCTTCTCAACACTAACAGCGACGGGTTCGCTGATAGAGCAGAATCGTTGCGAACCTTCAATGAGATAGAGCTTGACCCGCATTTCCGGGGGAGGAACCTCTCCGAATTTGGCTGGAATTACCGCCCGCAGGAGTTTACCTCAGCTTTCGCCAAGGCCAGAATCAAGAGGCTCGACGCCGAAAATGCCATCAGGCAGGAAAACGCCGCCTACCTCACAAAACATCTCAGCCAGATAAAAGGTGTCATACCTCCCCACGTCCCGCCGGACCGCACGCACGTCTATCATATGTACCGCGTCCGCCTCGACCCCGGCGCACTCGGTCTTTCAGTTGATGCGAGGACTTTCCGCAGGAAGGTTCAGAAAGCGTTGAGTGCCGAGGGTGTTCCCGTTGGAGGATGGAAAGCAATGCCCATTCCATCGCAGAATCTCTTCAAGCTGAAGATTGGATATGGCAAAGGATGCCCGTGGTCTTGTCCTCATTCGCGCCGGGAGATTGTTTACCGCGGTGACGATTATCCTGAGACGCTCAAAATGCTCGACGATTCCTTCGTTCTCGGCTCCGCCATTTATCCCGCAAACGGACTGGAGCTGATGAAACACTTCGTCAATGCCTTCGAGAAAGTCTTCGCCGACGTTGAACAACTGATGAAAGTAGCGGGGTAGTTGACGGACTTCTCGGTCCATCTCCTCCTATTTTCAGGGCGCGTTGCAGTGAGTACCCTGATGACGATGGGAAGCTCCGACTGAGCGAAACGACGCCTTTTCGTGGATTGCAATACAATGTGCTGTCCTGAGACAGACCAGCCCGCCGTGCCCAGAATCGGCATGGTGGCGGACGACCTTACCGGCGCCTGCGACTCCGGCGTCGAATTCCTGGCATGCTGCGAATCGGTTATGGTTGTCGTGGAGGCAGAATGTCCCGCCGCTCAGGAGGACGAAGACGCCATGGTCGTCTGGAACACGCAGAGCCGCAGTCTGAGTCCCGAAGAGGCCTATCGGAGAACGGTTAACGCGACCCGGTGTGCTCTTCTGGCCGGAGCCGACCTGATTCTAAAAAAAGTGGACAGCGCGCTGCGGGGGAACTTCGGCATTGAAATCGGCGCCGTCATGGATGCCTCCGGGGCTGAAGTCGCCTTTATTCTTCCCGCTATTCCAGAGGCAGGACGGGAGACTATCGGCGGCGTCCAGCACGTGGAGGGCGTTCCCGTCGCGAAGAGCTTTTACTCACGTGACCCGGAGCATCCTGTCCTGGAATCGAATGTCCTGGCCCGCGCCGAGGATGGGAGCAATCGGCGAGCCGCGTTGATTTCCCTCCAGGATGTTCGAGGCGGCAGAGCTGCCGAAGCAGCGACGAGGCTTAAGGACGGTGGCTATCAGCTCATTGTCGTTGACGCTCAATCTTCCAACGACTTGAACTGCGCTGTGAAGAGCCTCATGCGGGTCGGTGAGGCAAAGGTTTTCGTCGGATGCCAGGGGCTGGCTGAAGCCCTCGCTGCCCAGATGCCCCCGATAAGACAACTCCCAACATCCCTCGGCGCTCCGCACGGTCCCACTCTTCTGATGTGCGGAACGCTTCACCCTCGATCAAGGTGCCAGCTCGACTTCGCCGCAAGCCGCGGAAATCTCAGATTGCTGGACATCCAGGTTAGCCGTGCAGCGGAAGGACGAACCCGCGACGTTTACTCTGGTGAGGTCGTCGAGAACTGCCAGGAGAGCTTCACGTCAGGTCAAAACGTGGCAGTCCGTCTTTGTGGCGAGGCGACGAAATTGCCTGCGGAGTCGCGTGGCTTGGTGCTGGGTTTTCTCTCGAATCTCGCTCGCCAACTTGTCGAGCGCGCTCACCCTGCCGCTCTCGTTTTGACCGGCGGAGAAACCGCCTACGCAGTGTGCCGCGTCCTCAATATCCGCGTGCTGAAATTACATGCACGAATCGCTCCTCTTGTGGTAGCATCCAGAGCGGTCGGTGGAGCATTCCATGACATGGTCGTTGTCACCAAAGGGGGCTCAGTAGGCCCCGACGACCTCCTATTGAGAATTCACGCGTCTCTCCATGCGAGAAAATCGTGAGGGGTTAGTCGCAGTGGCAGACAAGCCGAAGGTGGCCATTACGATGGGGGATGCCGCAGGCATCGGTCCGGAGATTATAGCGAAATGCCTCGCTGTGCCGGAGGTTCATCAGTGGTGCCATCCGGTTGTTCTCGGAGACGCCCGGGTCGTCAACCAAGCAGTCGCCTTGACCGGTTTGCCTGTGAAAGTTCGCGCCATTGAGAACGTCTCGGATGCACGGTTCGAGCACGGGGAAATAGATGTCCTTGACTACCGCAATGTTGACCCGAAGAACCTTCGCATGGGAGTTGTTGACGCGCGAAACGGCGAGGCGGCCGTCCGTTACACGAAAGAGGCTGGCAGAATGTGCCTCGACGGGAAGGTCGAGGCAATGGTCTCAGCGCCTCTGAACAAGGAATCAATGCACGCCGCAGGCTACAAGTACGAAGGCCAGACCCAAATCCTCGGCGAGCTTTGCGGCGCGAAAAGATTCGGCATGATTCTTCTTCTGGGCAACCTGAGGCTGATGCTTCTGACAACGCACATGTCGCTCAGGGAAGCGATAGGGAAAGTCAAAAAGGACAGAATTGTCTCCATGGCCGAACTCGCATGGGAAACCCTCCTTTTCCTCGGCCTCGACAACCCGCGGATAGCCGTGGCGGCGCTCAATCCCCATGCCGGCGAGGGGGGAATGTTCGGCGACGAGGAAATAAACGAGATCGCCCCAGCCGTCGAAGAATGCTCCGCAAGGGGGATGAATGTCGTCGGCCCTATTCCCGCCGACACGGTCTTCGTCCGGGCGGAAGGAGGGGAGTTTGACCTTGTCGTTGTGATGTTTCACGACCAAGGGATGATGATAGTCAAGCTCCTCGGTTTTGGCTCGGCAGTGACTTTGCTTGCGGGCCTGCCTTTGATTCGCACGTCGGTCGGGCATGGCACCGCCTTCGACATCGCCGGCCAGAACAGGGCAGACCATAGAAATCTCCTCGAAGCGATAAGAATCGCTTCGGAACTCGCCGTCAGAAAAAGGAGGTCAATCAGATGACCGAAATAGAGCAACTGAAGCGCGACCTATCATATTACAGCGTTCTCGCTTACAACCGAATCCTCGTCTCCTCGGCTGGAGGAAACAACAGCCTTCGCATTGGTGATTCACAAGAATTTCTGATTACGGCAAGCGGTCTTTCCCTCGGCGATACTAAGCCGGAAAACCTCATAACCATCAACGCAAAAGGGGAGAAGATTGACGGCCCTGAGGGATTGAGGCCCTCGAAGGAAGCAAGAATGCACGCGGCAATTTACGTTCTGCGGCCTGACGTCAGGGCGGTTGTTCACGTCCATCCGCGTTACTGCATCGCTCTTTCTATCCTCGGGGAAACGATTCCGCCGGTGACCGTCTCCGCGAGGATGAAGCTCGGTAAAATCCCCGTCCTGCCGGAGTCAATGCCGGGTTCCGATGAATTGCTGCGGGACGTGAAGAATATCATCCCCACTCTGGATGGCAGCGTCCATACTTTGCTTCTGGCGCGGCACGGAATCATTTGCATCGGCTCATCAATCATGGAAGCGTACCTGAGGGCGGACCTGGTCGAAGAGACAGCGCACCTCGCGTACTTGACAAGAATCGCCGCTCGCTGATAACCGACGATTGTTTTCTCCGCATAGGGGCAGCGAAGGTTGCACAGGAAGGGAGGAGGAAAACCTATGGGAATTTTCTGGAAACCATCTTGGTATTCATTCTCGCTGATCTGCATCTTTGGCTTTTTTCTACTTGAGAGTTTGGTTCCGTCGTTCTCCGAAAGCGAGCAGGGCCGCATAGACATTTTTCCGACCGAAGATGCAGGGACGGTGAATCCGCATGTTTACGGTCACTTTCTCGAGCATATTTATCATTCCGTGGTGGATGGGCTGGACGGACAGAAGGTCCGAAACCGCAGCTTCGAGGAATCCGCCGCCAAGGGGCTGTGGAGCATAGAAGGCAATGTCCTTCGCCAGGATAGTCCTGCGGAGAATGTCCACATCGAATTCGGCGAAGCCGCATGGAAGGATTACGAATTTTCTCTGGAAGCTCGCAAGGTTGCGGGAGCTGAGGGATTCCTCATCATCGTCCGTTCGCCCGAACCCGGCAATCTGTACTGGTGGAATCTCGGCGGCTGGGGCAACCGAGAGCATGCGCTGGAAGCGAAGCACAACGAAAGGCAAAGTCCCGCAGGACGCCGCCGGCCGGGGAAAATCGCCACGGGGAAGTGGTATCAAATTAAGCTGCGAGTCGAGGGCGACCACATCGAAGGTTTCCTCAACGGAGAAAAGCTACTCGACGTTCACGATGGGCGTTACTCCCGCGGAAAGGTGGGCGTCGGCACGTGGCGAACGCAGGCGGAGTTCCGAAACTTCAAAGTTTCTTCCCTTGATGGATTGTCCCTTTTTGCGGGTTTGCCGGAGCTACGCCGGGAGCCGGTCGTTGCTGTCTCCTGGGAAGCATATGACGAGGGCAAGGGAAAAGCGGTTTATTCTCTCGACCGCGAGAATCCTCTGAACTCGAGGGTCTGCCAGAGGATAGAGCTTTCTGGGGAGGGATGGCATGGTCTTCAGCAGCGGCGATTCGCTGTTAACTCGTCGGAGACGTATCGCGGTTCGGCATTTCTGCGATGCCTTGGTTTTTCAGGGCAGGCTCTGGTCAAGCTCCTATCCGCTTCCGGGGATATTCTCTCGGAGGCCGACATCAGCGGAATCGGCGGTCAGTGGAAAGAATTTGTGTTCGTCCTGAAGGCCATAAGAGCGGACCAGAATGCTTCGCTGGTCGTCTGCTTTCGCGGCGGAGGGACCGTTTGGGTTGACCAGGTGACCCTCCGGTCGGAAGGCTCCATTGCCAACGGTGGTTTCCGGCCCGACCTTTTAGAAGCGGTGAAGGGCTTGCGCCCTACTATAATCCGGTGGCCGGGCGGATGCTTTGCCGAGTGGTATCGCTGGCGGGATAGCATCGGCCCGCAGAGCAAACGGACTTCCTTTCTCAACGTCATCTGGGGCGAGATGGATGACGGAGGATTCGGCACCGACGAATTTCTTCGGCTGTGTCGGGCCGTTGGCGCTCAGCCCCTTATTGTCCTGAACCTCGGCACTCACGACGACCCTTCCCTGGCACCCCAGTACCTTCAGGAGGCCCTCGACTGGATTGCCTACTGCAACGACGACGCCGATACTCCCATGGGGCGCCTCCGCGCTGCAAACGGTCATCCGCAGCCCTACGATGTTCGTTTTTGGGAGCTCGACAATGAGACCTGGCACATGGGCGTTGAGGCTTACGCGAAACGCCTCAAAGTCTTCTCGGACGCCATCCGCAAGCGATTTCCCACCGTGAAGCTCTTCGCATGCGGCTCCGGTGGATTCAATGAAGAGTGGAATCGCAAGTTGCTCGAGCTGGCAGCAGAGCACTTCGACTACCTCAGCATTCATCACTACGAGAATCCTGACCGCTTCGCTGAGGGTCCGCTCGCCTACGAGACCTTTTGGCAGAAGACTCGCGAGGCGATTCGGTCATCCGCCAACCCCAACATCAAAATCGCCATAACCGAGTGGAACGCCCAGAGCACCGATTGGCGGACGGGGCTCTATGCCGCGGGGTTGCTCAACGCCATGGAACGCCAGTGCGATGCGGTCGCCATGGCCAGTCCCGCGCTGTTTATCCGGCAGGTCACAGCGCCGGCCTGGGACAACGCATTTATCAATCACGACCATTACCGCTGGTTTCCCGCGCCCAACTACGTCGTCATGAAGCTATATCGGGAGCATTTTGCCCCGCGGGTCATACGGACACAATATTCCGGGCCGCTAAGTGTAGTTGCAGGTTTGACTCAAGACGGGAAAAAGCTCGTCGTGAAGGTCGTCAATCCGACGGCCGAAAAGGCGGGCGTGACGGTCCGCATTCATGAAGGCTTCCGACCGAAAGAGGTCACAATATTCCGCCTTCAAGCCGACCTCAGGGACAGAAACAGTCTCGAGAAGCCGGACGAAATCGTGCCGCAAGAAGAAGCAGCAGTGAATGTGGGGGCGGAGTTCCAGCATGTTTTCCCCTCGCATTCGGCCACGCTGCTGGAGCTGGTTTGCGACGATACACTCGTTGAAGGGGCCCTTGCCGCTGACCGTATGAATGTGACCGCTCGTTCTTCGTTGCCCGCCCGTTGAAGCGCGGCGATGGAGCATTATTTCTGGTGCATTCAATTGCTTTTAGGCCAAGGCTATGCTCCTGTGGAAGCGATTCCTGCGCGATACCAAGAGCACGCCCCTCTATGGCCGCTTGACCGTTCGGCGTCCGCGCAGGAGCGGACAAGCGGCTGTCGGGAGAGATGCAGGGTGCCCGCGTGTCCCCGATCCCAGCCGGACCGGGTCGCATGCAACGCTCAATATGTCGGGACTGGACAAAAAACGGGCCTTATCGTAACCTCCCGAACAACCCTATGGAGAGAGAAGATGCAGTGCAACCGAGTTTGGGAGCAGATCGGACATGTTCGCTTGCACGGACCCGGACCGAGCGATGTACCGCGACCTGTCCTTGAAGCATTATCGTCGAGAACAATAGGTCATCTCGACCCCGATTTTATCCGAATCATGGACCAGACGCAGGAGATGCTTCGGGAGGTGTTCCAGTCCAAGAACCGCATGACCATCCCTATTTCTGGCACGGGAAGTTCCGGCATGGAAACGCTTGTGGCCAATCTCGTCGAGCCGGGGGATAGAGTTATTATGGTCAAAAGCGGCGTCTTCGGTGGGAGAATCGCCGACGAGGTTTCTCGGTTCGGCGGCGAGCTTGTGGAGATCAACGTGGAGTGGGGGAGGACGGTCGAGCTGGACCAGGTTCGGCAAGCCCTTTCCGGCGGACGCTGCCGGGCTCTTTTTCTCGTGCACGCCGAGACCTCCACAGGTGCCCTTCAACGGCAGATGAAAGAGATCGGGGGCCTTGCTCACGAGCACGATGCTCTGTTTCTCGTTGACGCGGTGACTTCCCTCGGAGGGACAGAAGTGAAGGTTGACGAATGGGGGATAGACGCCGCCTACAGCGGCACGCAAAAGTGCCTGAGCGTTCCACCGGGGCTTTCCCCTATCACTCTCAGCGAGCGTGCGATGGAGAAGGTCAGGAAGAGACGCACCCCTGTCCGGAGCTGGTATTTCGACTTGACCATGATCGAGGAATACTGGAACCAAGGAGGCGCCAGGAAATATCACCACACCGCTCCTGTGAACATGATTTTCGCCCTCCACGAAGGGCTGCGGCTCATTTTGGAAGAAGGACTCCACGCCGTCTTTGAGAGGCATGGAAAAAACGCCTCGGCTCTTCAGGCGGGGCTTGAGGCGCTCGGCTTCACCTACGTCGTGGAGAACCCGGATGAGCGCCTTCCGATGCTCCACGCAGTCTTCCTCCCCGAAGGAGCGGATGAAGCGACTTTGCGCAGGCAATTGCGCACGGAGTGCAACCTCGAGGTCGGCGCCGGACTCGGAAAGTTCGCAGGGAAAGCCTGGCGAGTAGGCCTGATGGGGCATTCCTGCCGGGAAGAGAAACTCGAAGCTCTCCTGCGTGATTTCGGCTCCGTGCTCCGCAAGCACGGTCTCGTCGAGAAAGCGGACGTTGGCGTCGAAGCGGCCAAGCACGCGTAGTCAGGGCATGGCAAGTTTCGTCCTGCTGTGACACGCCGTTCGCGGATGATGAAAGGTCGCGGCCATGGCGATCCGGCGTTAGCCGGTGGGCTGAGAATCCAGTTGCCGAAAGGCCCAATTCGCTTGAGGGAAAGGTATCGAGATGTACCGAAAAGTCAATGACCAGGATGTTCGGTTTTTGAGGGAAGTTTTCGGAGCGGATGACGTTCTGCTCGACCCGGAAGTGAAGGAAAAATACTCGCACGACGAAGTCCCGGGACTGAGAGCCGAGCCGGAAGTAGTCGTTCGCGCCACGACTGCGGACCAGGTCTCAAAGCTGATGGAATTCGCCAACGACCGGATGATTCCTGTGACGCCGCGGGGAGCAGGGTATGGTCTTTCGGGCGGGGCGGTTCCAGTTCTCGGCGGGATTGTCCTCTCGCTCGAGAGAATGAACAGAATCCTCGAGATCGACAGGAAAAACCTGATGGTCACCGTCGAGCCGGGGGTCATCACAGGGAAAATCCATCAAGCAGTGGAAGCCCAGGGTCTTTTCTACCCGCCAGACCCCGCCAGTCTCGACTCGTGCAGCATCGGTGGAAACGTCGCCGAATGTGCCGGGGGTCCTCGCGCCGTCAAATACGGCGTGACCAAGGATTATGTGTGCGGACTGGAGGCGGTTCTGCCATCCGGGGAGACAGTTGAATCAGGCGGAAAGTTAGTCAAGAATGCCGCCGGCTACGATTTGCGGTCGCTTCTTGTCGGCTCCGAAGGAACGCTGGCGGTCGTAACCAAAATCATCCTGCGGTTGATTCCTCTGCCGAAAGTGACCATTGACCTGTTGGTGGCTTTCGAGCAGTTTCAAGCCGCGGCTGATACCGTTGCGGCAATCATCGAGCAACAGATTCTGCCGACGGCGCTCGAGTTCATGGGGCGAGACAGCTTGTTAGCGTCGCAGGCGTATCTCAAGAAGGAATTGCCTTTTTCGGGCATCGCGGATGCTCTCCTTCTCATCAAGCTCGACGGGAACCGAAAAGAGGACGTGGAGGCGATGGCTGCCACCATCGGCGAAGTCTGCCTCGCCCAGGGCGCGATTGACGTTCTGGTGGCAGACAATCGGCCCGACCAGGACAGGCTCTGGGAGGCTCGCCGCTCCATCATTGACGCCCTCAAAATGAAAAGCCCCCTCAACCATATGGAAGACATCGTTGTTCCTCGCGGGCGAATCGCCGAATTTCTGTCAGAAGTGAAAAGGCTCGAGCAGAAATATCAGTATCCAATTGTGTGCTTCGGGCATGCCGGCGATGGCAATGTCCACGTCAATGTGCTCAAAGAGGACCGCCCCCAAGATGCATGGCGAGACACTGTCCCCGAAATCAGCGCAAGAATATTTGACATCGCCCTGTCGCTCGGCGGCCAAATCACCGGCGAACACGGCGTCGGTGCCACGAGGAAAGGCCATCTCGAAAAAGCCATCGGCCCCGTTGCGGTCAAGCTCATCCGCGACATCAAACGAGTCTTCGACCCGGACAATATTCTCAATCCGGGCAAAATCCTCCCTTGAGGACACGCGGCTCTCGAACGGGAAGAGCGACGCTGCTGCCATGACGCCCGGCTCGTCTTTCGGTCCGGCCTGACGCAGCCACCGGGCGCTTCTTTTTGGCGTCCCCCTCTTCTCCTGGAGATCTCACACCCCAAGCACCCTCTCGGCATTTTTGTGGAGGATTTTCTCCCTCAGTTCGTCCGAGATAGGGAGGCGCTCGATTTCCTCGACGCAATTGGACTGGTCGCGCCACGGCGAGTCGGTGCCAAAGAGGATTTTGTCTTCACCGTGGAGGCCGATCAGCTCCAGAATCTTCTCGTCGGGAAGGTCGCCAATTGTGAAGGAGGTCTCGAAGTATAGGTTTTTCCCGGCGAGGTAGCGTCGGACCTCGTCCCATTGCCGCCAACCGCCGAAATGACATGCTATGACCTTCAGTTCCGGGAAGCGCTCTATGACCCTGCTCGTTTTGTCCGGGCTGGCGGATGGGTCGGTCGGGAATGAGATGTCGAAGCCCGCGTGGATGGTCAGGATGAGGTCATTAATAGCCAGGGCTTCGTAGATGGGCATCATGCGGTCGTCATCAATGTTGAAGCCCTGATACTGCGGATGCATTTTGATCCCCTTCATGCCGAGTTCCCTGATGCGGGCAATCTCATCGCGGAAATCCGCGTAATCAGGGTGGATGGAAGGGAACGGAATTATCCTATCGGAGGCAATCTCTTTGGACCACTTCGTGATTGAAGGAACCTGCTTCGGAGCCGTCGCAATGGAGCAGATAGCCGAGATTTCGATGCCCGCCCTATCCATAGACCTCAGAAGGTCCGAGACAGTCCCGTCGAGGTGAGCTCTTTCACCGTAGGAGGTCGCTTCGAGGACGGCGATTGCTTTCTCCGCGAGGAAATCGGGAAAAGCGTGGGTATGAATGTCTATGATTCTCGTCGTTGGAGCCATTCTTCGTTCACGACCTCTATTTCAGCCTGCCGCAGCGAAAGCGATGTCTTTTGCTCCGCTTTCGCGTTTTCTCATCGGAGATTTGACCGCGTCCCGCGCGAGCTCTTTCCCGCCGCTGAGCCTGCACTTCCGGGCCGCGGCTCTGGGGCAATTTGTTGAACGCCACGCTGGCCTCCCTTTCAGAAGAGAAAGCGCGCGTTCCTAACGCGAGAGGACTTCCTCTGAACTCAGCAGCGTCACCCCTTCAGCGTTCAAAGCCCGGACGCCCTTCTCCATGTCATCGAACCTGAAAATCAAGATCGCCCTATCCGCGCTCCTCTCGACGAAAGCGTATGTGTACTCCACGTTTATCCCGGCCGCTTTAAGAATCTTCAGGATGTCCACCAAAGCCCCAGGCCGGTCCTCGACTTCGACCGCCACTACGTCGGACTTCAGAACCGTGTAATGCTTTTCGGTGAGTATCTGGTGCGCCTTATCCACATCATTGACGATAAGTCTCAGGATGCCGAAGTCGGAGGTGTCGGAGAGCGAAAGAGCGCGGATGTTAACGTTCGCCTCGCTCAAAAGGCTCAGCGCATCCACAAGCCGGCCGGAAGTGTTCTCTAAGAAAAGGGAAATTTGCTTGATCTTCATTTCAGATTCTCCTTTTATCAATAACCCTCTTTGCCTTCCCCATGCTCCGCTCGATGGTCTGCGGCTCCACGAGCTTGACGTCCACTTTCAGGCCGAGAACGCTTTCAATCTCGTCTGTGATTTTATCTCGCAAAGCTTCCAGGCCCTTAACTTCGTCCGTGAACACCTTCTGGCTGACCTCCACCTGGAGTTCCAGCTTATCGAGTCCCCGTTCGCGGTCTACCACTATGAGGTAATGCGGCTCGGCCCCTTCCACGCTCAGCAGAACGCTTTCAATTTGCGACGGGAAGACGTTGATCCCCCGGATTATCAGCATGTCGTCGGTCCGGCCGAAAATCTTACTTATCCTCGGCATTGTTCTGCCGCACACTTTGCAGGGTTGGTGATTGATGCTTGTGATATCTCCCGTGCGAAACCGCAAAAGCGGAAGGGCCTCCTTGGTGAGAGTGGTCAAAACCAGCTCGCCTCTTTCTCCGTCGGGCACCCTTTCCCCGGTGTCCGGATTGATGATTTCGGGAAGGAAGTGGTCCGAGAAGAGGTGCAGCCCCTCTTTAGCCTGGCATTCCACGGCCACTCCCGGTCCTATTATCTCCGAAAGCCCGTAAATATCGCAGGCAGACATGTCCCACTTCTCCTCTATCTCCCTTCGCATCTCGTTGCTCCACGGCTCAGCCCCCAGGACGCCCAGGCGGATGGAAGTTTTCCTCGGGTCTATTCCGGAATCCATCGCCTCCTCCGCCATGTGGACGCTATAGGAAGGCGTGCACGTCAGCACCGTTGAACCGAAATCCTGGATGAGCTTCAATTGGCGCTTCGTTTGCCCTGAAGAGGTCGGCACAACCGCCGCTCCCAGCTCCATCGCCCCGTAGTGGAAGCCCAGCCCTCCCGTGAAAAGACCGTACCCGTAAGCGTTCTGAATTATGTCGTCGGGCGTCGCCCCGGCGCACGCCATCGTTCGCGCCATCACGTGCGACCACAGCTTGATGTCCCCTTTCGTATAAACCACAACTGTCGGGTTGCCGGTCGTCCCCGACGAGGCATGAATCTCCGCCACTCGATTCAGAGGCACCGCCAGCATCCCGAACGGATAGTTGTCCCTCAGGTCGTTTTTGAGGGTAAAGGGGATTCTTTCCAGGTCATCGAGCGTTTTTATATCTCCCGGTTTGAGCCCTTTCTCGTCGAACACCCGCTTATAATGAGGGACCTTTTCGTAGCAGGTCTTCATTGCCTCTCTGAGCCTTTCCAGTTGCAATTCCCGCAACTGCTCGAGCGGCATGCACTCATGTTTTTCGTCCCAGATCATGGCAAGCGCTCCCTATTTCTCTCCCGATCAAGAATGCGTGTTTGTTATCTTCCAAAGACTCCGCTGGAACGTTTGCGGCTATAACCTTCATCCACAGCCCCAGCGGAATGTCCAGGTACGCCGAAACAATCCCCACCAAGGCTATATTGAGCGTTCTGAGGTTTCTGAGCCTCCCCTGCATCCCAGGAGGCGCTTCGATAATCACCCCGCCCTTTCTCAGATACCCCGCGTGTCTCCGCCCTTCCTCCGGAACGAACGACACCAGAAAGTCTGCCTGGCCCCTCTCGATCAGAGGCGAGTAAACCTTTTTCCCAAGCCGGACGCAGCTTGTGACGCTTCCTCCGCGTTGGCTCATTCCATGCACTTCGCTTTTCTTAACATCATAGCGCGCCAGAAGAGCTGCCTGGCTGATTATCTCCGATGCCAGGAGAACACCCTGCCCGCCTATTCCGGTTAAGAATATATCAATTTTCGGATGATTCGTGCGACTCTTCGTCAATAAATTGCCTCCACACGACAGATTTGCCTGCACAGCCCGCACCCGTTGCAGAACAGCGCGTTGATCTCCACGATTCCCTTTTCCGTGATCAGCATTGCGGGGCAACCCAGTTTCAGGCAGAGCCTGCACCCGGTGCATTTTTCCGCGTCAACCTTGAGTGCGGCGGTCCTTCGCCTCCTATCGAGGAGCACGCAATCGCGCCGGCTGACAATCACCGACAACCCTTTCGTCTCCGTGGCGCGTCGAACGGCGTCGGTCATTGCCTCGATGTCATAAGGGTCAACCACCTCCACACTATCGGCTCCCAGTGCCTGGCAGAGCCTCGTATAATCAACCTTCTTCGTTTGCCTTTTCTTGAGTGTCCTGCCTGTGCCCGGGTGGTCCTGCCGTCCGGTCATCGCAGTGGTGGCGTTATCAAGGATTATCACCGTCCCCGGAGTCTGATTGTACGCCATGTCCATCAGTCCGGGCATTCCCGCGTGCAGAAAAGTCGAGTCGCCGATCACCGCCACGACCTTCTTCCGCTCCGCGGGAGGAAGAACGCGGCTCATCCCGGCGGCATTGCCGATTGCAGCCCCCATGCATATGCATGTGTCGAGCGAGTTGAGGGGCGGCAAGGCGCCGAGTGTGTAACAGCCGATGTCACCCGTCACGTGAAGCTTCAGTCTGGACAAAACATAAAACACTCCCCTGTGCGGGCAGCCGGGACACATCACCGGAGGACGACCGCCGCTCTTCCTGGCCGAAATTCTCCCCCGGGCTCTCCCTCCTCTGAGGATTTCGCGGACGATTTCCGGGCCAAACTCCCCGCACCTCAGTCGCGGCGGTTTCCCCTGAACCTTTAACCCAAGAGCCTTGATCTGCTCTTCCAAGAAGGGGTCCAACTCCTCCACTACAAACAACTTCCTCACCCTTCGGCTGAACTCCCGGATTTTCTTCGCCGGCAGCGGATAGCTCATCCCCAGCTTCAGATAGGACGCATCCGGCGCGACTTCCCTGCAATACTGGTAGCAGACGCCGCTGGTGATGATGCCCACCCGGCGGTCACGCAGTTCCATCTCGTTGATGGCGATTCTTTCTGAAAGGGACGCAAGCCTATCGAGGCGCCTCTCCACCAACGTATGCCTCACGCGGGCATTCGCCGGAACCATCACATACTTCGCCAGGTCTTTCGTAAAGGAAAGCTCCCGTTTTGGCTGGCGCCTCGGCCCAAATCGGACGACGCTTTTGGAGTGGGAGACTCTTGTGGTGAGCCTCAGCAGAACCGGCGTATCGTACTTCTCGCTAATCTGAAATGCATACCGGACAAACCGGCGTGCTTCCTCGCTATCCGACGGCTCCAGCATTGGGACCTTGGCGAACTTCGCGTAGTTTCGATTGTCCTGCTCGTTCTGCGAGCTGTGCATTCCGGGGTCGTCGGCGCTGACGAGGAGCAACCCGCCTTTGATGCCAGTGTAGGACAGCGTCATGAGAGCATCTGAGGCGACGTTAAGGCCCACGTGCTTCATGGCCACGAGACTTCGCGCGCCGCACATGGAAGCGCCAATGGCGGTTTCTAAAGCTACCTTTTCGTTTGTGGACCACTGGCAGTCCACGTCGCCGTACAACGCCAGCGACTCCAGGATTTCGGTGCTCGGAGTGCCGGGATAGGCTCCAGCAAACCGCACGCCCGCCTCGTAAGCTCCCCGGGCTACTGCCTCATTGCCCGATAACAACCTTCGGACCGCCAGCGTCCCGCTGGCTGTCCTGCGGGCATTCTGCCCGCAGCGGGGGCGAGACGCCCCCGACACTGCCGCCCAGAGGGCAGCGTTACATCTCCGCTTCTCTCCGGAACTCACGATAGTATTTCCTGATCGGTTCTGAGACCGAAATGGCCATAGAAAAGGTTGCCGCGCCGTAGGCGCGGCAAACCATATCCTCCTCCTGCACGCCAGCCCCGCCGGTTCGCTCCTCAAACTGGCGGACTTCGGTCCTCAAACCATCCGATTCCAAGATCCATCGTTCGCCGCCGAACCGAAAACTCCGTACAGGACCCTTTCGTTATTCACCCGCTGCGAAACACTCGCCCATCCGATTGTCAGAACAGGCAAGAGAATTCCACCCGGATGAAGTGCGCTGTGTTGTCAACCTTGTAATAGTCTCCCGGGTCCACAAACTCTGCCAGGAAATGCCCGAACCATTTGTCGCTCAGCTTGAATCTGAACCATGCCGTTGCCAGCAGACCCCGCTCATCGTCGCTTCCGGGGATGTTCGCACTTCTTTCGGGAGCGAACATGTATCCGGTGAGGAGAGCCAGGGATAACTTCGAGCTGAACGGAACGTCCAGACCGACGTATGGCATGGTCAGGTTCGACCAGCGACCCGCACCGTCGTGGTCGAAGGCGTAAACGTACAACTCACTGTACTGCGGCCACCGAGCCCATAACGGATTCCACCCTTCGTCGTCAGCCGTGTCCGGGTCATCCCCCGAAAGGTAATATAAACCGACACTGGCGGATGGTTTCACCTTTTCCGCGACCTGGAACGCGTAAGACAACTTGGCATCCACCATCCATCCCTGCACGTCCTGCGGGCCTCTCTCTCCGAACTGTCCGGCCCCCTCAAGGTTTCCGGTAAGGCTCTCCGTCAGTTGCGGCATAAGCCGGAAACCGAACGTATGCAGGTCCAGGTCGTAAGGTTGTTTGTGCGCCGCGCCCTGGGCATCGGTCCACTCGTAGTCGCTCTCGTTCTTGAACAGATAGTACAGCTCCAACGGCATTTTCTGGATGGACTTATTCTTCGCATAGATGCCGCCGCCGCTTTCAACCATGTCGGTTGGATATGCTCCGACGAGGCCAACGAGGTCACGGTGTTGGGTGTTGATCGCAAGGTCATCCTCCGCCGGGTCGTATATGCCGAGTATGTCAACACTCGTTTTTTCCCACTTCAGAGTTCCCTTCGCGGCGTTGTAGTAGAACGTCCGTGAACCGTCGAGCGGAGTCCCATCCATAAGAATCCTGCCATTGGCGTACATCAGGTCCTGGCGCCCGAGCCGCAAGTCGAACTTCCCATCGAACAGGTCCTTAACGTCCAGGTACAGGTTGTCGAAAACGTACTCATCCGGGAAGTCGTACGCGTTCTTCCCACTCCCTTCTTCATACGAGCGGAACTCGTTTGTCATCCGCGTCTTGAAGAGAACCTGGTCGCTGAACTTGAATTCGCCCCATATCCGGGTGCGACCTCTGAAGAACACGTTCGGGCCGCCTCGCGCCACACCGGGCGGGTCTTTGCTGACAGGGATGTCGTCGAAATTAACACCCCTCAGCCGCAAGTCTCCGCCCCAGTCGAATGCTTTGCTCTCAGCAGGCGGGGCAGCCCCGCCGCTCTCCGCGACAGCCCTGGCCGCAACGAACGACCAGAGCACAACCAGTAGAATTGCTCCAAGCCTTCGCATCTTTTCCCCCCAATCTGTGGTTCAACTCCGCTTCTCAAAACTCACCATCCACCACCACTTATCCAGATGCTTCCCACCCCCCTTCCATTTCTTGAACGACCCAATTCAGTTTGTTTACTTGTGCCCTTTCCGGCCGAAAAACCGCTAAGTTCTGGCTCGACACCCTGTGGCACGGGCGTCCCGCCCGTGAAGCGTCATGGGCAAGATGCCCATGCTACGGGAATATATTGCTGCCGATTTCAATTGTCAAGCACTAACCTTTGCGTCGGTATGCACGGTGCCAACCGTGAACAAGCTAAGATCATGGGCAGGATGCCCATGCCACCTACGAGTTTAGGGTTTAGGGTTGGGGGTTGAGGGTTATTGCTTCGGTCTGTCCCTTACTCCCACACCTCCTTATAGTCCTTCCCAAGATAGGCTCGCACGATTTCCTTGCTGGAAAGGAGCTCTTCCGATTTTCCTTCTGCGACTATCATGCCGACCTCGAGCACATAACCGCGGTTGGCAATGGAAAGGGCAGCCCTGGCGTTTTGCTCCACGAGGAGGATAGTCGTGCCGTCGTCTCTCAGCCTCTCAACTGCCGTGAAAATCTCCCTCGCCACGATGGGGGCAAGCCCCATCGAAGGCTCATCAAGGAGCAAGAGATTTGGCCTGGACATCAGCGCTCTTCCCACAGCCAGCATTTGCTGCTCCCCGCCGCTGAGCGTGCCGGCCGGCTGGCTGCGCCTCTCGTTCAGGATGGGGAAGAGCTTCCAGACTTCCTCCAATTTCTGTTGGAACCTCTGCTTTTTCTCCTTCCTGCGGAGAGAGTAACCCCCCAGCGCCAGGTTCTCCATCACCGTCATAGGACCAAAAAGCTGTCTTCCCTCCGGAACAAGCGATATGCCCCGCAAGACAATCTGGCAGGCTGGCAACGACTGGATTTCGCGCCCCTGGAAGACGACCTTCCCCCCTCGAGGCCGAAGAAGACCTGCGATCGTGTTCAGAAGGGTGGATTTCCCCGCCCCATTGGCCCCTATAAGCACCACTATCTCCCCGGGGTCCACGTGTAGTGAAATATTCCGCAGCACCTCCAGATTTCCGTACGAGGCTCTAAGATTCTGCACCCTGAGCATGAGCTATATCTTCTCCAAGATAGACTCTCAGCACCTCCGGGTCTTTCTGGACCTCGCGTGGCGGCCCCTCAGCTATTCTCCTGCCATGGTCCAGAACCAGCACCTCTTCTGAAATACCCATCACAAGGGACATGTCGTGCTCCACAACCACCACGGTCTTGCCAGTATCTCTGATTTTCTGGATCAGCAGGCCGACTTCCTCCGTTTCTCGCACGTTAAGCCCCGAAGCAGGTTCGTCCAAAAGCAGAACTGTCGGCTCTGTCGCCAGAGCTCTGGCAACTTCCACAAGCCTTTGCTTGCCGAAAGGAAGAGTGGCTGCCGGCCTGTGCGCGCTGTCCCGCAGTCCTACGTATTGCAGTAACTCCATTGCCGCATCAACGGTCAACTTCTCCTCCACGAGCGTCCTCGGAAGCTTCAAAGCCGACCCCAAAAGCCCTGCCTTCATCCGGCAGTGTCTCCCAACCATGACGTTTTCCAGGACGCTCATGTTGGCGAAAAGCTGTAAGTTCTGGAACGTTCGCGATATACCTCTCCTGGCAACAACGTGTGGATGGAGGCTGGCGACGTTTTTCCCTTTGAAGCGAACCAGCCCTGAGGAGGGAGGGTAAATGCCGCTGATGATATTGAACAGCGTCGTCTTTCCCGCGCCATTCGGGCCGATGATAGATTTAATCTGCCTTTCACGGACCTCGAAACTGAGGTCATCCAGTGCAACTACCCCGCCGAAATTCTTCCGTAAAGAGACGACCTGGAGAATGGCGTCCAACCCAAAACCTCCTCACGCGCTCTTTGTTGCTCCGCCGAAGAGATAGCGGATTTTTGAACAGCCCGAACGAACCAACGCGCTCAGCCTCCTTGCTCCTCCCACGAACAGCCCTTCCGAGAATAGAAGCATCACGACGATCAAAATCAAGCCATCGAAAAGAAGGCCTATCTCCTTGAAAACACGAAAGTATCTGGTCAGGATTGTCAGTACAGTTGCCCCGGCTATGGCGCCCCACAGGTTAGTCATGCCTCCCACGACAACCATCGTCACAAACTCAATGGATAGGACAAGGCTGAATGGGTCAGGATTCACGAAGCGGACGTAGTGGGCATAAAAGCTTCCTGCGACTGAGGCCATGGCGGCGCTGAGAAGGAAAGCTTGAATCTTATACTTCCCGGTGTTGACTCCCATGGCTTTGGCGGCGGTTTCTCCTCCGTGGATTGAGCGAAGAGCCCGCCCGACTCGCGAGTTGACAAGGTTGAGGAGGAGAACCAGCAGCACAATCAGGATGCCCCACACGAAGTAATACCACCTCTCCTCGTCATTGCGAACCAATCCGAAGATTGAGAACTCAGGGAAGAGCCTGGGGATGCCCCCGAAACCGGACGGCCCACCTGTGAGTTCGCCGGGGTCGGCCCTGACGACCACATAGATGATTACCCCGAAGCCGAGTGTCGCCATGGCGAGGTAGTGCCCGCGCAGCCGCAGAGCCGGCATTCCTGCAGCCAACCCCAGCAGCAGGGTGACAACAAGTGCTGCCAGCAGCGCCAGCCACGGCGAAAAGCTGAGGCGCATCGTCTGGATTCCCGACGCATCTGAGCCTACTGGGCGGAAGCCCCAACGGACCGTAAGCCACTGTGCTGCGAGGCCTATGGCAACTCCCACTGTGATGCTGACGATTGTCCCAGCGACAGTCGCCAGCCGTGGCGGGGAACCGAATCGCGTCGTAACCCGCAGAGCTGCCATACCTGCAGCCGATGCTATTATCATGCTGATGATGAACGCAAACAGAAGCGCCAACGACGGCGAAAAGCTCAGTCGCGTCGTCAGAATTCCCGACATATACGCCCCGACTGCGCAGAAGCCAGCGTGTCCGAGTGAGATTTGCCCGCAGTATCCCATGAACAAGCTCAGTCCCATGCACACCAGACTATGGATTCCGCACCAAACCATAACGCCCACATGGTAGGGCTTCGGGAGAAATCGCGGAACAAGCAGCAAGACCGCCACAAGCAGCATCAATCCTATCAGGTTCTTTTTTCCCATGATTCAGAACTTCTTCAGCTCCGATATGGCTGCCCGACCGAAGATTCCACTGGGCTTGACGAAAAGGAAGACCAGCAAAACGAGGAGAGCTATGCCATCCTTGTAGCTGGATGCCCCCCGGAACGGAAGCGCCGCTCCGAAGCATTCCATAAGCCCAATAGTCAATCCGCCCACCACGGCGCCCGTTGAAATCCCAAGCCCGCCCAGAACAGCCGCTGCGAAACCTTTCAGGGCGTACATCGGCCCGCAGGTGTAATTGACCAATGTTACCGGCGTGATGACGATTCCGGCGACGGCCCCGATGGCCCCGCTGAGGCCGAACGAAAGCAGAACCATTCGCTCGGCGCTGACGCCGCACAGGCCCGCGGCTGCCCTGTTTGCTGCGCACGCCCTCATTGCTTTCCCGGTCAAGGTGAACTTGAAGAAAATTGCCAGGAGAACCACGACGACCGCCAGCACGCCGATAATCCACATTATCTGCGGCTCGACCCTTGCCCCAAGAATATCTATGGATTCCCCGGGCGAGAAAGGATCGAGCGCGAAAGAGCTTTTCCCCCACACCAGCATTGCCGCTCCCCTCAACAAGAACGACCCCCCGATGGTAATCATGATCAACGTGATAACCGAAGCGTCCTTCGCCGGGAAGATTGCAGCCATCTCAAAGATGCATGCGATGATGACTACTGCCACTACGGCTACCGGGAAAGCCGCACCAACAGGCATCAGCTCCGACAGCATCACCATGAACATCCCGCCGAGCATCACGAATTCCCCTTGGGCGAAGTTGATGATGCCGGTGGTGTTGTAGATGATGTTAAACCCAAGGGCGACCATGGCGTATATGCTGCCGATTTTTATCCCGGCAAAAATGTACTGGAGAATCGTGCTCAGGTCCATCGGCGCCTGAATCCCATCCTGCGGCAAGCAAAAACCTTCTCACCGCAGAGAGCGCGGAGTGCGCGCAGCAAAACTCTATCCTCATTCTCTCCCTAAACTCGGTTGCGGTCTCTGCGCTCTCCGCGGTGGTTGGCGATTTTTTCAAACCTTAATTTGCGACAAAGCCAAACCACCTCACGGGGTTTGGCTTTGCCCTCGCCGGGCGAGCAGACGAAAATATACCCCTTATCTCATCGGCACAAACCTGCTCCTCCTGACGATGTACATCACGAAAGCTGTCTTGTCCAGGCCGCAATGGTCCTCGGCAGAGAAGTTGAACACGCCCGCTGTTCCGACAAAACCTTTCTTGTTTTCGATGTAATCGCGTATCTTCGCCTTGTCCGGCCCGACTGCCTTGAGGGCTTCTATGACCAGATGCAAGGCGTCGTAGGCGTGTCCGCCGAAAGTGCTTACGTCTTCCCTATACCTTCTCTCATAGTCCCTTTTGTACTGCGTCAGCACCTTTTTCTGCGGATGGTCGTCCGGCAGTCTTTCGGGAGCCAGAAGAGGCCCAGCCGGGAAAACCACTCCTTCCGAGGCCTGTCGCCCTGCCAGTCTCACGTACTTGATGTTCCCGAACCCGTGGCTCTGGAACAATTGCATCCTCAGCCCGAGCTGCCTCGCGTTCTTCAGAACGGTCGACTGCCCTTCCTCAATTGACCAGTTGATGACAGCCTGAGCACCCGTGTTCTTTATTTTCGTCAGCTGCACCGTCATGTCGGTGTCAGTCGGGGCGTACGTCTCGTCTGCCACAATCTCGATATTGTATTCCTTCGCCAGCTTGATTAGCTGGTCCCGTCCTGCTTTTCCAAAGCCCGTCGTGGTGGTGATAAGGCCAGCCTTTGTCCACCCTTTCTCCTTCATGTAATCGTAGATGCGCCGGACGCAGTCGCTGTCATACTGGGGGACCTTGAAAACCCATTCCTTGACAGGCTTGACTATCAGCTCGGCGGCTGCGCATGAAATCAGCGGCGTCTTTTTCTCCTGGGCCACACTTATGACAGCCAGGCTTTCACCACTCGTGCTCGGGCCGATCACGGCGCAGACTCCGTCAACGTCAATAAGCTTTTTTATGGCGTTGACGGCTTCCGTTTCCTTTGCGGTTGTATCCTCGACTATCACCTTCAGGGGATGCCCGTTGATTCCGCCAGCGGCATTGACCTGTCTCTCAATCATCTCGACGGTCTTCTTCTCCGGATCTCCGAGCCACGATGCAGGGCCGGTGACTGCAAACAGCGCCCCCACCTTGTACGGCTCAGGTGGCGCGGCTCCCGCCTCGCACTTTGCCCTGTTCCATCCGGCCACAAGGACCAGTGCAGCAATCACAAACGCCATCACAACGCTCCAACCCTTTCTCATTTTCCACCCTCCCATCTTTTGTCCGATAGATTTATCGTCTGCGGCGGCTACAATACCCTGCGGTTCACTCCAACTTCTGCTCTGTCTGGCGCTTCTGCCGTCAGACCTCCTTGGGAAACCGCAATCGGGCTCCGCCGACGCCCTCTCGTCTTTCCCGAGCAGTCAATCACCTCCCTTCTTTGGAATTTCACCTGCCGCAGCGAACCACTCTGCTTTTTGCCGTGTTTTCTCCCAGAGACCTCGGTTCAACAAGCGATACTCTGCCGGCAACTCCCAGCACTTCTTCTATCTTGCGCTCGATTTTTGCTTTCAGCTCTGCCAGGACTTTCATCTCGTCAGAGAAAGTCCTTTTATCCATTTCAACTCTCAGGCGCAGCTCTTCCGCCGCTCCGGACTTATCTGCAACTATCTCAAACCGCGGCACGACCCCTTCAACGCTCTTTAGTATCTCCTCCACCTGCGAAGGGAATACGTTTTTCCCCCTCACGAAAACCGCGTCGTCAACGCGACCCGCAACCTTCTTCATCCTCGCGGTGGTTCTTCCGCAGGGACAAACCGTCCGCTCTATCGAAGTCAGGTCGCCCGTCCGAAACCGGAGCAGCGGAAACGCTTCCTTCGTGATTGTGGTCAAAACCAGTTCGCCTTCCTCGCCGTCAGCAAGTACATGGCCGGTGCGGGGGTCAACGATTTCCGGGATGAAATGGTCTTCGCAAATATGAAGCCCCTTCCTCGCCTCGCACTCGTAAGAAATCCCCGGCCCCATAACCTCGCTGACCCCATAGGCGTCGAAGGCCCGGACGTGAAAGCTCCGTTCGATTCTCTCGCGAACGCTCTCCGGCCATGGTTCGCCTGTAAGTAGAACGGTCCTGAGCGAAAGCTCTTGAGGGGGCATCCTCTTATCCTGCGCTATCTGCACGAGCTTAAGGGCATACGTCGGAACGCACACCAACGCGGTTGTTTTGTAATGACGCATGATGTCAAGCTGTCCTTCCGGGTTGAACGTCGAGGCCGGAATAACCGATGCCCCGATCTCCTCCGCCCCGTAATGGAAAGCCAATCCTGCTGAAAACAATCCATAATCGAGACATATCTGGACAACGTCGTCTCTGCCTACCCCTGCCGCACAGAACACTCGCGCCACAAGCTCCGTCCAGTGCCTTATGTCATTGCGGGTGTACCCCGTCACAACGGGGTGGCCGGTCGTCCCTGATGACGCTTGAATCCTCACGATTTCCCGCAGAGGCACGGCAAAAAGACCGTACGGATAATTCTCCCGCAGGGTTTCCTTCTTGGTGAATGGAATAGCGGTGAGCTCCCTCAGAGAGCGGAATTCGCTCGGCAGAAGGCCTATCGAATCGAGCAGGTTGCGATAATATGGTGCCTCTGAGTAGAGGCGGTTGAGCAGAGCTTGCAGCCGCTCGAGCTGCAACTGCTCGATCTCCGGTCTTGGCATCTTTTCGTAATGCTGGTCACCGGCCATTTGTTTCTCCCCCCGAATGGCGAGCAAGCTATCACACCCGCAAAGCAATGTCAATGCCCCGATTCGTTTTTCGCCTGGACGCCGCTACCCCTTGGCGGCATGCGTGGGTCCTTCTTCATAGTCGCACGGGCATCCCCTCACGGACGGCATGGACACGATGCCCATGCCACAATCCGAGCATGCCTGAAGCTGTAGTTCCCCTTTGTGGGCACCTTCCCCGGCTGGGGAACGCGGGGGACTCCCCTGAAAGACAGGCTTACGCCGTTGCACCAAAGAAAGCCCGGTGCCCTCGGCGTTGCTCTCACAACGCGAGGCTCAATAACACGATGGCCTGGTGAACCGGATATGGTGTCATCGGCGGGTGAGATAGAAGCTGGCTTGTGGCATTTGCCAACAGGCCCATTTCGCGGGAGTATCCGGGAACTTTTCGTTTGGGTCGGCGTCTAACATTATTGAGCTTTGTGTTATTGGGGCCAGCGCGGCCAATGGGAAGTCGTCGCACGGGGCAATCGCGTTTTGCCCATGCTTTTGGCTTATTGGCCCGGCCAAAGGCGGGGGTAGCCACGAGACACGCCAGCGGCGTGGTGGCATCGTCACACTTTTAGATTGTTCCTTTGGCAGAGAAAGGCGCAATAACAGGTGAACGGCGGCTTCGCCTATCCCGTTATCCCGTCGAAGAAATCGTTCCGCAGGACTCAGCAACCAGGGTGCCGAGCGACTGCTTTCTCAGCGCAAGCCTCGATAGAGTTTTGTGGGATAGTTTGTCTGCAGTCCCGACCGTTGGGTCACAATCAAGAAAGGAGGTTAGAAGTGAAACCGGGAGCATTTGGTTTTATGTTCGGGTCGAGTCTGGTTCTCGCGGCGCTCCTTCTAAGCGCGGGAGCCGCAGCCGATCCCATCCAAACGAAAGGCACGATCGAGGCGGTGATTGTTTACCGCGGACAGGCACTTGTGACAAGGGTCGTTGACGTGGACGCGCCGCCCGGTCCCGTTGAATTGGCCGTCGAAGAGCTGCCAGCTCAGGTTGTTCCGGATAGCCTTTACGCAACCGGAGACAACCAGGCTTTGATCAGAGCGGTGCGCTTCAGAAGCCGGGCCGTTGAGGAAGAGCCGCGCGAGGACATTCGCAAGCTCGATGCCCAGATCGAAGACGTTCAGCGCCAGCTCCGAGAGAATCAGGAGCTGCAAAAGCTCCAGGCAACAAACCAGCAGTATCTGGCGAATCTCGGGCAATTCGCGGCGGCCAGAGCCAGGGAAGAAATGGAAAGAGGCGTCCTGAACGCCGACACAATCAAATCCATCAGCGAGTTCATATTCGAGCAGACTTCAGAGTTAACCAAAGAAAACCTTCGTCTCAAGGAAGAAGGGGAGACGCTTAACCAGAAACTATCCCTCCTCCAGCGCCAGCGGAGCGAGCTCGCCGCGAGGTTTCCCACTACCACGACAGCGCGCGAGGCCCTGATTTTCCTCGACAAGAGCGCAGAAACGCCGGCAGAAGTCCACCTCAACTACCTCGTCCAGGAGGCAACCTGGTCACCTATCTACAACATCCGCTCCGGCGATAACCGGCAGAAGGCCACGCTGGAATACAACGCCCTCGTCCGGCAGATGAGTGGGGAAGATTGGGAGGGAGTGAGGTTGACGCTTTCAACGGCTTCTCCTGCCATGGCCGCTGATTCTCCCATCCTCACGCCCTTCTGGGTGACCCTGACCGCCAGGCCGCAGCCCCCAGTGGGGGGCATCTCCCTGCAAGAAGGACAGCAGCAGGCCAGGATGAACATACAGCAGGCATTGGGAAAGCGACGGGGAGCTGCCGTACCCGACGAGGAGGCTCTCAAATGGGACTGGGCCGCCAACGTGTGGGCTGACAGGTTCCAAATGCTTGACGTCTCGGGTGAAAAGGAGGAGCTCCTTGCCGTGCGACCTCGACCGACGGAGGAGGCCCTCAGCGTCAATTACACCCTCCCCGATAAGATCAGCATCGCCAGCAGAAGCGACCAGCAGATGATACAGATTGCCTCTCTGGCCCTCCCCAGCGACTTCTACTACATAGCTACGCCGCTCCTGACCCCCTACGTCTATCAGCACGCGGATGTCGCCAACGACAGCGAGTTTGCCCTTCTGTCCGGCTCTGTGAATTCCTACCTGGACGGGCAGTTTATGGGCTCCGGGCGGATTCCGGTGGTGGCCAAGGGGCAGCAGTTCAAGGTCGGCTTTGGCGTGGAGTCGCAACTTAGGGCGAGCCGCGAACTCGTCAATAAGACCGATACCGTCCAGGGGGGCAATAGAGTTCTGACCTTCAGGTACAGGCTGCTCGTCGAGAATTACAGGGACGCGGCCGTGAAGGTGCGCCTCCTCGACCGCCTCCCCGAACCAAGGGGCGCGGACATTCGCGTCACCCTCGGCGACCTGACCGACCCCCTCAGCGAGGATGAGGTGTACTTGCGAACTTTCAGGAAGATGGGCATCCTCAGGTGGGAAATCGAGGTTCCGGCAAGGGCAGCCGGCGCTTCCGCGAAGATGGTTGAGTACGAATTCAAGATGGAATTCGATAGGAACCTTCACATCGGCGAGCCAGAGGCGGCGGAAATCCAGAAGGAAAAGGAGGCGTTTCAGAAAAGCCTGTAAAACCAAAGCCCGCGGGCTTGAAAGGTTGGGGCGATCGGCAGCAGAAGAAGCAACCTCCTGCGCCGTCAACGATTTTACCCTGAAAAGGCCCTCTCTTACCCCAAACCCTAAACCCTAAACGCTCACCCGCCGGGGTTGGGGTATGGGGTTCAGGGTCTGGGCTGCGGCCTGCCGGCACTTTGCCCGCTTCGTCCCCGGAGGGTCGCTGCTTGCGGCGCGAGGGCTGTTTTTCAGCGTGTGGTTGAGCGATTCGTAGCAGGCTATTTTGTTCATTCTCCTCTTGTGCCGGCCGCGGCGGAACGTCTCTTTCAGCCATGCATCCACAATTCGCAGCGCTGTCTCGTCGTCGAGGTATTTTCCCGCCAGGCAAAGAACGTTAGCGTTGTTATGCGTGCGGCTCGTGCGGGCTACTTCCACGTTGTAGCAGAGAGCGGCGCGAATCCCCTGGACTTTATTTGCGGCAATGGACATTCCTATCCCCGTGGTGCATATCAGGATGGCACGGTCGTTTTCCCCTCTTACGACCGATTCCGCCGACACAATCGCGTAATCAGTGTAGTCAACGGCGTCCGGCGTATAAGAGCCAAAATCGGTAACCTTGTGCCCTTTCGACTGTAAGTATGCCACTATCAGGCACTTTTTCTGGAAACCGCCGTGGTCGCATGCAACCGCTATTCTCATAGTTCCCTTATTGCCCTTTCCAGAGACCTTTTAATCATCTCCTTGCACTTGATGTATGCGTCTTTTCCTTTCCCGAGCGGGTCGGGTACGTTCGGGTAGTCGGGGTCTTCCTGAACCGGGTCGAACTCTCGCAACAGCCGGGTCTTGCTGGCATAACTCTTAAACCAATCCGCGATTTGCCTGCGGTGCGATTCCGTCATCACCAGGACTCTATCGGCTTCGTCGAGGAGGTCGGCGTGCAGCACCCTCGACCGATGGTCAGAGATGTCAATCCCCTCTTCCTCCATGACTTCCTTCGCGTACCGGCTTGGCTCAAACCCTTCCGCAGCGGCCGTACCCGCCGAGAGAATCCTGTATGTGTCAGGACCGGCCATCTTTTTCAGAAGACCGACAGCTATCGGACTCCGGCATGTATTGCCTGTGCAGACGAAAAGGACCGCTTTCTTTTTCTCTTGGCACATTCAACAACACCAGACTCTCGGATTGGCCGCCGCAGACCTTTCGGAAGCACACGGAGTGGCGCCCTTTCCTGTCTATTGTGTACTGGCTACTCCCGGAAGAAGACACCACACAGCGTACAGTCGCGGGCCGGGCAGATGCTTGGGCAGCCCGCGGTATGTTCTTGTCGAAGCGTTGCCCTCGCAGGGCTGCGAAGGAGCAGTACAACTTCGCCATCCCGCTTGGGCGGGACAGCAGCCAGCGTGAAGAACGCCTCTTTCGGGTGAGGTCTGTCGCGCATCGTCAGAATCCGCTTCTTCGACAATCGGTGCCCTGCGAGGGCTACGCTTCGACGGGACTGCGCATCATCGCATTATTCTTCCTTTGTGCTCGCGGCTGCACGTGATAGTGCTCTCTCGCGCACCTCGTCAAAAAAGGGGGTCTGTTTTCGTTCCACGCAGACTGCTGCGTAAAGATACATCGCGGCCGACCACGACTGCCAATCCTGTCCCTGCGGCGTCCCGTCCTGGGCACGAAACCATTCGTTGAAACCGAACGACACCTTCGCCTCTCGTGCCGGTCGGACAAGTCTCGTGAGAGCCTCCAGCTTCTTTTCGGCAAGGCGATGTTTTCCCGCCGCAACGAGAGATGACACGTAAAAACCGCAGACGAATGGCCAGACTCCGCCGTTATGGTATTCTCCCGGCCGATTCATCCGGGCATATCTTGGCCGCCAGTCCGGGTCTTCCGGCCTTATGTATGGGAAGAGGTTTGGAGGAAGCTCCCCAGCCAGCTCTCCGCGGTCACGAAGCGCATCGCATTCCTTCTCTATCCAGGAAGCCAGCGTCTCAGACCTTGACCGGGAAGCAATTCCCGAAAGAATCGCCCAACTGTTTCCCAGGAGGTCAAACCTCTCGCTCCCGTATAACTTATACGACCAGAGGGCGTAGTAGGGCTTATGTCGCAAGGCCAGTCCCTCGTGGACGTGCCGGTGTTTGCTGTCGGCGGTGATTGTGAATCTCCCCATGAGATTACGCAGCATCTCCGCCTTGTCATGCTCGTTGTAGAGCCGAAGACAGGAGTACGCAACGGTGTTAACGAATAACCCAAATCCCAGCACCCACTGTTCGTCCCGCCAATCACTCGTCGGCAATTGAGCCACAATCACTCGGTCGCCCGGGCTCTGGTAGTCCATCCACGTCAGGGCATTTTTGACCGCTTCTTCGAGAAACTGTCCCTCTCCGGTTACCATGCGAAAACATGCCACCGCAAGGAGGAAAAGAGGGGTTGTATCGCTTGCTCCCCTGTCTTCCGGGTCGTGGACCAGCGACGGAATGTGCCCCAGACGGCTCTGGTTTTTTGCGAGAGTCTCCAGCACCCGTCGAAGCGAGTAGATTAGCCGCTCATTGCCGGATGCCAGGATTCCGAGCGCCGAAATCATCAAGTCGCGGGTATATGGCTCCGGGTAACCCCAGCCGGCTGCTCTCGGCAGACCCTGAAACGGACCGCGCGCATTGCGGAGCAGTACCTCAATCGCAGCCCTTTTCGCCTCTTCCACCGTACACTCTGCCCTCTTCACGGTTACGAAATCCCAAGCCGATCGGATATTATCCGCAAGAAACGCCTGGCGACGGCGCGATAGTCGTAGCTCTGGACCGCTCGCTTTCTCGCGGCTTCCCCCATTTTCTTTCTAAGCCGCTCGTTAGTCATCAGCTCCATCAAATACTTCGCAATGTCATGGACGCTCGCCCGGTAATCTGCGATTCGCGGCCTCCTGAACACAACCCGGCGCGACCCGTCATATCCCGACTCCTGTCCGACCGTCGCCTCTTTAAGGTGCACCTCCATGGCCACCCCTGCCAGAAATGCCGTTTCTCGGTGGACCAGTGTGTCGAGCATCCCCATAGCCTTAATGCCTATGACCGGCTTCCCACAAGCCCCGGCTTCCACTTGAGCCATGCCAAACCCTTCCAGACGCGACGGCGCAGCATAGATGTCGCAGGCTGCCATGAGGTACGGCATGAAGTTGCGCGAAAGAACATTGGTCGTGTACACCACGTTCTTTTCTATGCCAAGGTCCGTCGCCAATTGCAGGTCCATGAGGTTCTGCTGTCTTGTCCTCGGCTGCGGCCAGACTTTGCAGACGTATTTCCAGTCGGGCGCCCTGGTATCAATGAGGGCAAGGGCCTGCATCACCTCCTGCGATCCCTTGGAAGCCGCATCCCCTCCGACAGTCAGAATCAAGACTTGGTCCGTCGCCACTCCAAGCGTTTCCCGGACAGCCACAACCTTCGGGTCATTCTTATCCCTCGGGACAAAAGAATCTGTATCGCACCCTACCGGCAGAACTTCTATCTTTTCCGCCTTCAGTCCATCCCGGACGAGAACCTTCTTAACCCAGTTGGACGTAACGAGGATCAGAGGGAGCGCGTTCAAGACCTCCTGGTAGTTGGCCACGTAACCATCCGCCACCAGCCATGGCACCGGCTGGATGCCATACCTCTGCGGGTGCAGCACCAGGTGTGGCGCGTGCCCCCAGTATCCCACGCCAACCACGATGTCCGGCGTAAACCAGCGGTAATACCATTCCTTCTCCTGGGCTGACTCGAAATGAACCGCGAAGGCTTCCACGCCGAGTTCCCGCAGGCCTCGGTAGAGCAAATCCCCTTGTGTGGCCAGACCTCCTGGCGCGGGAGGGTAATCGTAAAGCAACAACACCTTCATACTTCCACCCCCTTTGTGCCCTTTTTAACCTCCTGAAAAGCTTCAGGCGAAATGCACGCTCTAACCTCGAACGAGTCTTCGCCGTATCCGTACTCTTCTCGAACGATACGCTTTTTCTCGGCGAGTTCTTCTCTTGTAAGCTCCAAAACTACGTTAGCCCCGGGGCCTGGCTGACATGCCCCGGTAGAACAGTCGCACTCGTAAGCAAATGCCCACAGGCGTTCGCACCGCAGCATTCCTCGACGCACCAAATTCACCACCTCGCCGTGCACTTCCTTGTGCCTGCGGTGACCGTACTCCCCGTTGCCCCCATGAGTGAGGCACAGGTCCCACCAGATGCTCCCTACCGTCTTTGCTATGCGCGCCCAGATTTCCTCGTCGGGCCTGATCAGCGCCAGTGGGTCGGTGTCATTCAAGTCGGAGATGGAGCCCGTCGCCCTCAGCCTCTCGCATACCGCCTTGAATTTTCGGGAGCGATCCGGGTCATCCCCGCGGCAGAGGCTCACCACCGTCCACTCCCAGTCCGCATGCCGCAAGATCAACCCACCGCTCCAGATGACTTCATCGTCTGGGTGCGCAACGATTACAGCAGCTCTCATCTGCACTCCTTGGACCTCACATTCTTAGCCCTGCGAGGGCAACGCTTCGACGATAGGACCGCCTGTCCTGCGCGCCGCTCCGCGTTCCACGGCATAAGGCGGCCGATGCACGAAACAAAGCGAATGAAAATACCACACCCTCCTTTTCTCTAAAAGGTCTTTCTGAGTTCGCAGCCAAGCACCCGCGACAACTCATCGCAAGAAACCGCACCTTCTCTGAGAATCACTGGCGGATCAACGCACAGGTCAATGACCGTCGAAGGGCACTCAAGCTCGGTTTTCCCCGCGTCAATTATGAAATCCACCTTGCCTTCCATCGCGGCGGTGGCTTGCTGTCCATCGGTCGGGTCTTTTTGCCCGCTGAGATTCGCGCTTGTTCCAGAGAGGGGAGCACCGCACAACTGAATCAGCCGCCGGGCGACGTCATCCGAAGGAATCCTGAAGCCGAGTTTCCCTCCTTTTCTTCCAGGCAGCACCAGAGTGAGGGGCCCCGGAAGAAACACTCTCGCAAGCCCTTCTGCCGTCGCGGAAACAACCGCATGCTCCTCGATTTCCGAGGCCGAAAGCAAATAAATCCCCAGCGGCTTGGCGAGGTCTCTCCCTTTGATGGCATAGATTCTCTCCCTGGCAGATTCGTCGTCATACCGGCAGCCCACCCCGTAGACTGTTTCCGTCGGGAAGACGACGATTTTGCCCTTCCTTACCCCCTCCGCCGCCGGAAGAATTTTCTCATCCTCTATTCTCTCGCGGTTCACTATGATAATCTCTGTTTCCACGGGCTGTATCCTCTCCTTTCGCGTCCCGAGTTCAAAAGACAATAACTTCCCTGAGCCTCCCGTGTCAAATCGTTGTAGATGTAACGCCGCCCTCTGGGCGGCAGTGTCGGGGGCGTCTCGCCCCCGCTGCGGACGCGGTTTCGCCCGGAGGATCCCCCGCGTCCCGCGGGGCGGGACGGGACGCTGGCGGTACAGCCAAGGAGGACTGGGGAACAGACCGGCGATTCGCCTACGGCCAAATGGCTCGGAGCAAACGTCCGCCAGAAGGAGTCCAATAGCTTTGACTTTCGAGGCTTGTCCCGGAGACCGACGTTATGAAATCTGCGATTGACCATCTGATCGTTTTCGTGGCGGTGCGTCCATCATGGTCGTTGTAACGCCGCCCTCTGGGCGGCAGTGTCGGGGGCGTCTCGCCCCCGCTGCGGACGCGGTTTCGCGCGCAGGACAGCCAGCGGGACGCTGGCGGTACGTGGAGCTTGTCGGAGCGCGGATGCTTGCGCCGGTCTTCGGAACGGGCATATTCGTTTAGTCATTGCTTCTGGCCGCTGGTGTGTGGCCTCTTTTCGTGCGCCGGGCTTGTCATGGCCTGCTGGAGTTCGCTGAGGCCCTCAGGAGGGCGATGAATTCCGGAGACCCCAGGACGCTGAACGGCAGGTCTGTTATCGTGCCTATTCGGTCGCAGGTTTTGCGCAGCTTCTTGTCGTCGGTAACGAGATGATCCGCCATCCAAGCGTCAGCGAAGTGCGAGATGTCATAATAATCCCCCTCCGCGAACTCGATACCTCGCTCAGGGCTCTCCAAAACCAGGCGCATCATCCCCGCAATTCTCTGCGCGGCGTGCGGCCCCCCTGGCGCCCGGCCCGGGGAGGCCCTGTCGCGCGACTATCGAGCCTTGTCTTTCAACTCCTTGAGCTTGATGAGGGCTTCGAGGGGGGAGAGGGAGTCAACGTCTATCTGCTTCAGTTCCTCGATGACGGGGCTCGGTTTCTCGGCGAAGAGGAACAACTGCTGCGGAGCAGGCATTTTTCGCTTCTTTGCCCGGGCGGCGAATTCGGGTTCTTTGACGCTGTTCTCCTCAAGGGCCTGGAGGATTTCTTTCGCTCTTTCGACGACCTCTCTCGGTATCCCCGCCAAACCAGCGACGTGAATCCCGTAACTCTTGTCCGTTCCTCCGCGCACGATTTTTCGGACGAAGATGACCTCATTGTTCCATTCGCGGACGGCAACGTTGTAATTTTTGATTCCGGGGAAAAGCCCTTCAAGCCGGGTCAGCTCGTGATAATGTGTGGCAAAAAGGGTCTTGGCCTTTTTATCGGGGCGGGTGGCGAGATACTCAGCGACGGCCCAGGCGATGCTGATGCCGTCGTAGGTGCTCGTTCCGCGTCCTATCTCGTCGAGGATGATGAGGCTTCTCCCTGTGGCGTTGTTGAGGATGTTTGCGGTCTCGTTCATCTCGACCATGAAGGTGCTCTGGCCCCGCGTCAGCTCGTCTGATGCGCCGACTCGTGTGAAGATTCGATCCACGATCCCAATGGTGGCTTTGCTCGCCGGGATGAAGCTTCCGACCTGGGCCATCAGCACCAGAAGGGCCGTCTGCCGGATGTAAGTTGATTTCCCAGCCATGTTCGGCCCAGTGATGACGAGGAGCTGGTTTTCATCGCAGTCGAGTTCGACGCTGTTGGGGACAAACCGCTCCCCGACCATCGCTGCCTCGATGACCGGGTGGCGCCCCTCCTCGATGACGATTGTCGCTCCTTCGTTCACGACGGGCCTGACGTAATTCTTCTCGAGAGCCGACGCTGAAAACGAGCAAAGTATGTCGAGAACCGCGATGCCTTCGGATATGGATTGCACTTCCGGTGTCGCGCGGCTGACTTCCTTCCTCAGCTCCTCGAAAAGCTGGGCCTCCAGCGTGACTATTTGCTCCTCCGCGCCGAGGACCTTCGATTCGTATTCTTTCAACTCAGGCGTGATGTATCTCTCGGAATTGACCAGAGTCTGCTTTCGGACATACTCGGCCGGAACCGCTTTGCGGTAGACGTTTGTAACCTCGATGTAGTATCCGAAGACCTTGTTGTACCCGACCTTGAGAGACTTGATTCCTGTTCGCTCCCGCTCCTTTTCCTGGAAAGTCGCGATCCAGCTTTTCCCGTCGCGGGATGTACCGCGCAGCTCATCGAGCTTCTGGCTGTATCCGGCCTTGAAGATTCCTCCCTCCCGGGCGTGGGCTGGCGGGTCGTTAACAATAGCTCGCTCTGTCAACTCTGTCAGCCAATCCACCGACACAAGCTTCTCGCGGCACTCCTTCAGGATATGCGATTCAAAGCCAGCAAGCTCCTCTCTTATTTTCGGCGCGACTTTCAGCGATTCTTTCAGTGCGACCACATCTCTTGGCGTGGCATAACCGGAGTCAATCCGGCTCATCAGCCGCGGTACGTCCCTCATCCCTCTGAGGAGCGAACCCAGACTCGAGTGGCGCGTCTGATGCTGAATCAGCTCCTCGACGCCGTCCTGTCTTTTTCTGATTTCGAGGCAGTCAATCAGCGGCTCCGCGACCCATTGCGCGAGAAGCCGCCCGCCCATGGGCGTCAGGGTCTCGTCCATCACGCTCAGCAGAGTGTGGGTTTGCGGCCCTTTCCGCACAGGCTCGATGATTTCTAAGTTTCGCAGCGACGTCGGATCGAGGACCATGAAGTCACGGGTCGAGTAAGGAGAGATTCTTGTGACCTGATTGAGCGGCTGATTGAGCACATCGCGGATATAGCTGACCAGGGCGCCAGCCGCCGTTATCCCCGCGGTCATCCCCTGGCACCCGAATCCGTCGAGGGAATGGGTTTTGAAATGGTCGGTCAGCGCCGCGTAGCATGAATCGTGGTCGAACATCCAGTCCTCGCAGCGGGTGAAGACTGTCGAGATAGCCCCCTCTACAGCCCGAGCGATTTCGGAGTTCTCGTCGAGTGATTCAGGGATCAGGCACTCCGACGGCTCGGTTCGCTGAAGCTCGTCGAGGAGTTCCCCTCTTTTCCGCAGCTCTGCGGCTCGAAATTCGCCGGTTGAGACATCCATGAAAGCATATCCGTAAATTCCCGCCATGCGGCATAGACAGCCGATGTAGTTGCTCTTTTTGACGCCGAGCTCGGATGCTGTCATGGAAGTCCCGGGGGTGATGATGCGGGTGACCTGTCGTCGGACAATCCCCTTTGCGAGTTTTGGGTCTTCGACCTGGTCGCAAATAGCGACCTTCTTGCCAGCGGCAGTCAGCTTGCTCAGATAGGGTTCAGCCGCGTGGTAGGGGACGCCGCACATCGGGCACCCGCAGCGGGAGGTAAGGGCTATGTCGAGAATCCTGGAGGCCTCCTTGGCGTCGTCGAAGAACATTTCGTAGAAGTCCCCCAGGCGGAAAAAGAGGATACAGTCCTGGTACTCCTTCTTGATTGACTTATATTGGTTCATCAAAGGCGTCAGGCTGGTCATATTTTCCCGGGCGACCTTCTCGAGGCGAAAGATGCGTTGTACTGGTTCTATTTTAGGCCAACAGTCCCCTCCAGGCAGCGGCCGTGCGCACAGGCCTCGTCTTCCAACGATAGAGAGTCCCCGTCCCCGGGGAGCTTATTCCAGAAACTCCCAGTCGTGCCTGCGGAGAATGAGCGATTTGCCGATGACTGTTTTCAGCGACTCCTTCTGGAGAAATTCCTCGAAAGCGGCGAGGAGGAACTTGAAAGACCAGGGCTCAACTCTTACGTATATGACACCGACCTTCGCTGGCGGCGAAAACTTCTTCGGGCTTTTGATTCGACGATCGCATGCTATGAAAATGTCGCTGGCGACGCTCGCATAGTCGAGAATCATCCGGTCTGACCTGTTCGGGAGGTTCAGGCCAGCCACGGAGGAAGTATCAATCCCCTTCTGCTGGAGCAACTTTTTTACCGACTGGGGGATGCACTCGTCCACGATGACCTTCATATTGTCCGTTCCTTAGAGTGAAGCCACAAGACCGGCAAAATGGAGCGCCGCCTTGATTTTGTCCCTGGACAGATTCGGATACTCCTTGATAATGGCCTCGAAGTTGTGCCCTTCCTGGAGCAACTCGATGATGATGTAAACTGGAATCCGAGTCCCCTTGATGCACGGCAGACCGTCCATGATATCGGGGCTTATCTCTATCATGGACAGCAGCTTGTCCTGCTGCGCGAGAATGTCAACCTCCTCCTTTTTCTTCAGATACTCCGATATTTTCATTCCATTCCTTCCGCTGCGTTACGTTGCATTTTCAACCCCGGCGGAGTGCCATACACAGTTTAGGAACGCTCCACTGTACCATTTCGAGAAGTCGTTTGTGTCTTTTCTCCTACGCGGCACAATAACGTCAGGGCGGTTGCGTCGCAGACGCTCATTTTCACTATTTTGCCGACGAGGTCAATGCCTCCATCGAAGACTGCTATCCTGTTCTGCCGTGTTCGCCCCATCAGTTTTTTCGGGTTGCGCTTGCTTGGCCCCTCGACCAGGACTTCTACCTCGCCCCCGACCAGAGCACGGTTTTTTCTCAGCGAGATTTCTTCCTGGAGCTGGAGAAGAATTCTATTTCTTTCTTTCTTTTTTTCCAGAGGAACGCTGTCCGGCAATCTGGCTGCCGCAGTTCCCTCTCTGGTCGAATATTTGAATATGAACGCGCTATCATACTCGATTGTCTGCATGGCTTCCACCGTTCGTGCGAAATCTTCCTCCGTTTCCCCAGGAAAGCCGACGATGATGTCGGTGCCGAGCGCTATGCCCGGTACGGTTTTTCGCAGCGCGTCCACGATTCTGGCGTAATCGCTGAGCGCATAGCCGCGGTTCATCAGCTGAAGGATTTTATCCGAGCCGGACTGCAGTGGGAAATGGAGGTGCTCGCAGACCTTCTCCAGGTGAGCCATCGCTTCAATGAGGTTCGGCCTGATGTCCTTCGGGTGGGAGGTCACGAAGCGAATCCTCTCTATCCCCGCAACATCGTTTATTCGTTCGAGCAACTCGACTAAGTCGCATTTCGTTTCCAGGCCCTTTCCGTAAGAATTGACATTCTGCCCAAGGAGAGTTACCTCCTTGTAGCCCCGTCGAGCGAGCTCTTGAATTTCTGCCATGATTTCTTCTGGCGGCCGACTTCGCTCTCTTCCGCGGACGTAGGGCACGACGCAGTACGAGCAATAGTTATCGCATCCCCGCATTATGCAGACGAAAGCTTTGACGGTGCTTTTTCTCTTTGCTTCGCGGAAATCGAGCTTTTCGCAGGAATCCTCCTCCAGACTGATTTGCCTCGTTCTGCTTTTCCGGACAGCTTCTATCATTTCGGGGATATGGGCGATCTGGCCTGTTCCGCAAACGATGTCGAGGAATGGCATCCGGTGGAGCAGCCCCTCCTTTTTCTGCTGCGAGACGCAGCCGCAGATGCCCAGGATCAGCCCCGGCTCCTTTTCCTTTCTCTGGCCGAGAAGCTCCATTTTCCCAAGGGCCTTCCTCTCGGCCATTTCTCTGACAGTGCACGTATTGAGGAAAATCACGTCGGCGTCGCTCTCGCTTTCCGCTTCCTCGAAACCTCTGCGGACAAGGCTGCCCATCATGAACTCCGAATCGAGTTCATTCATCTGGCATCCGTAGGTCTTGATGAATACTTTCGGTTTTTTCATCCTCTCGTTGGCGCTCTCCGACGAAGCGGGAAGAAATCCTCTGGCTAACACCTTGGTACGTTCAGCATACCATAAGGCAGCCGCAATATGAAGAGAGTTTCCGGCCAAGGCCTTCGGCGAGCGATGCTTGTCATCTCTTCGTCGGGCTCGGCGATGCCCTCATTCGGCCCGGGCTCTCTCCGCGGGTTGGCGCTGCGAAGGGGTTGGCACCATGCAGCATCCAGGATGCCCCTGGGAAATTTGTTCTTGAAAGGGAGTCTGCCTGTTGATTGAAAAGCCGGCACTTTGTTATAGTCGTTTGAAACGAGATGCAGCCGCGGCGCAGCCGGGAACCTCCTGGCAGGCTGCTTCAGCAGGAAAGGAGTCCCGGCCATCGAATCGAAACCGAGCAGCGAATGGAGTGTTGGTCGTGGGGAAGTCGTTAGTGATTGTTGAGTCGCCAGCGAAGGCGAGGACATTGAGCAAGTTCCTCGGGAAGGGGTACGTCGTCAAGTCATCTGTCGGACACGTGAAAGACCTCCCGAAGAAGGAACTTGGGGTGAACCTCGAGAGCGATTTTCAGCCGAAGTATGTCGTCATTCCGGGAAAGGGGAAGATCTTGAAAGAAATCAAGGAGGCCGCTGCCGAAGCCGAAAACATCTTTCTGGCACCGGACCCGGACAGGGAGGGAGAAGCCATCGCCTGGCACATTGCCTCGGAGCTTGACGACAGTAAGGAGAAATTCAGGGTTACTTTCCACGAAATCACCAAGAAAGCTGTTCAGGAAGCCTTTGAGAATCCCGGGCAGATTGACACGCATAAAGTTGACGCACAGCAGGCAAGGAGAATCCTCGACAGGCTCGTCGGCTATCAGATCAGTCCGCTGCTGTGGAAGTATGTCAAGACCGGGTTGAGCGCCGGCAGGGTGCAGTCCGTTGCGCTGCGTCTGATCTGCCAGAGGGAAAAGGAAATCCTCGACTTCGTCCCGCAGGAATACTGGACTATAACGGCGAGGCTGCGAGCTGACCAGCCGCCGGAGTTCGGGGCGCGACTTGTGAAGATCCATGGCGAGAAGCCATCCCTCAGGAATGAAGATGATGCGGAAGCCATCGTCGAAGCCCTTCAAGGACTCTCATTCCAGGTAAAGAGCGTCGCGAAAAAAGAGAAGAAACGAAATCCCTTCCCTCCGTTCATCACAAGCACCCTCCAGCAGGATGCCTCGGTTCGCTGTCGCTTCTCTCCCCATAAAACAATGCATGTGGCCCAGCGACTGTACGAGGGAATTGACGTCGGAGAGAGAGGGACAGTCGGCCTTATTACCTATATGCGGACCGATTCGACGCGCGTGGCGCAGCCGGCGATTTATGCCGCGAGGGATTTCATTTCCAAGGAGTTCGGGGAGGATTACGCTCCTCCCTCACCGAGGTATTATGCGTCCAGCAAGATGGCTCAGGAAGCCCACGAGGCAATCCGCCCGACGATGGTTGACCTGACGCCGGACAAAGCAAAGCCTTTCCTGTCGGCCGACCAGCTCAAGCTCTACGAGTTGATATGGAATCGTTTCGTCGCATCGCAGATGGCATCGGCCGCTTACGACGTCGTCGAAGTCGAGATAGAGGCAGACGGATACCTTTTCAAAGTGGTCAGCTCGGCGATGAAATTCGACGGCTTTCTGCGTGTTTACAAGGTGGCCGCGCCAACGCCCAAGGACGAAGAGGGCGAGGCAAAAGAGGAAGAGATTCTTCTTCCGCCCCTTCAGGAAGGGCAGCTTCTGGCGCTTGTGAAGGTCTTGCCGGAGCAGCATTTCACAAAGCCCCCTCCAAGATTTACGGAGGCTTCTCTCGTCAGGGAGCTTGAGAAGTTAGGGATAGGCCGACCCAGCACATATGCGATGATTGTAACCAAGATTCAGGACAGGAATTATACCCACAAGGTCCAGGGAAAGCTCGTTCCGACGGAGCTGGGGTTTGTGGTTACCGATAAGCTGGTTGAGAACTTCCGGGACATTCTCAACGTCGGCTTTACCGCAGATATGGAGGGCAATCTCGATAAGATCGAGGAAGGGAAGGTTGACTGGGTGGAAACTCTCCGCACTTTCTACGATTCGTTCAGCCGCGACCTCGGTAAGGCGAGGGAGGGGATGAGGATTGAGCCGGTTGACGCAGGCGTTACCTGCGAGAGGTGCGGCTCCAAAATGGTCAAAAGGTGGGGGAAAAACGGATTCTTCTTAGCGTGCTCTGCCTATCCGAAGTGCCGCAACACGAAAAATGTCGTGGAGGATGCCGAGGACAAACCCGACGCGGAAGCCCAAGAGGCGCAGCAGGTCTGCGAAAAATGCGGCGGGAAGATGGTTCCCCGGACTGGGCGATACGGAGCTTTTTTAGCGTGCTCAAATTATCCAAAATGCAAGAATGTGCGGTCTCTTTCCGGAGAATCGAGCTCGGGGGACAGGCGAGTGAAATCGAAGGAGACCGAGGGGAAATGCGAGCTGTGCGGCAAGCCGCTGGTTCGCCGGAAGGGTCCATACGGTTGGTTCATGGGATGTTCCGGGTATCCCGAATGCAAATTTATCAAGAAGAAGCGGCAGGCTATCGTCAGGAAAAAGCAGCAGGGCGTCGCCGATTGTCCGAGGGAGGGATGCGGCGGCAAGCTCGTCAAGAAGAGAACCAGAAGCAGAAAAACTTTCTACGGATGCTCAAACTATCCGAAATGCGATTTTGCCGTCTGGGACCTCAGTGAGCTGAAGAGCAAAGACGAAGCCGGCGATTCATCGGAGTAACATGCGATGGCACGGTCCGGGCGTCAACCGATTTCGCTTCCCCCCGCGTCGGAAGGGGACAGCTTGTCTATGGAGGTTTTGCGGGACAACTTCATTTTCTACCTTAAGGAAGTGCGGAATGCATCTCCCCACACGCTCCGGAATTACTCTGCCGACATAACGGCCTTTTTCCAATTCCTGCGAGGCATTTCTCCGTCTTACGAATTGAGGTACGTGGACCGCTCCATTGTCAGGGGCTATCTGACCGAGCTTTACGTTGGCCAAAAAGCTAAAGCAACCGCCCAGAGGAAATTGTCGGCTCTCAAAAGCTTTTTCCGCTTTCTGGTGAGGGAGGGTTTTCTTGAGAAGAACGTTCTTTCGGCGGTTCGCAGCCCGAAGGGTGAACGGCTACTGCCCGGTTTCCTGGACACAACGGAAGTGGTCCGGCTGATCGAATCGCCCGACACCTCCACTCTCCTCGGACTGCGAGACCGTGCGATCCTTGAGCTCCTGTACAGCACCGGAATCAGGGTGGGCGAGGTGGTTGACCTTAACGTGGAAGATGTTGACCTCATCGGGGAGGTCGTAAAAGTCAGAGGGAAGGGAAAGAAGCAGCGAATCGCGCCCATGGGGCGTCCCGCGGCTTTGGCGTTGAGCAATTATCTCAACAGCCCACGACGCTGCGGGGGAACCTCGCCCGGATGCGCCGTGTTTCTCAACCGGGCAGGCGGGCGCATCACTACCAGAAGCGTTGCTCGCATCGTCGCCAAATACGTCAGGCTCACCGCCCTCAAGGAAGGCGTCTCCCCGCACACATTGAGGCATAGCTTTGCGACCCACTTGCTCAACGCTGGCGCGGACCTCAGGTCTATCCAGGAACTTCTCGGACACAAGTCAATTTCGACGACCGTCGTCTACACTCACGTTTCCACGGAAAAGATGCGGGAAGTTTACTCCAAATCGCATCCGAGGGCGTGAATGACCGGGTGGCGGCATCTCTTCAGAATCGTACCGCCAGCGTCCCGTCCCGCCCCGCGGGACGCGGGGGATGCTGCGGGCATCGTGCCCGCAGCGGGGGCGAGACGCCGCCGACATCCCGCCGCAGGCGGGAAGGGCGGCGTTACATCGTTTCTGGCCCTATGTGGCTGGCAGCATGTTCTTCTTATACAACTTCACAATTTTTTCGGTCTTTGTTCTCTTTTTGCCGTACTTCCTTTTTCGCCTCCTGACCGAGAAGAAGCACAGAACCGGCCTTTCGCAGCGGTTTGGGTTCTTTCCTCGTCGGACCATCGCTGCACGGACGGGTAGGCCTGTCGTCTGGGTTCATTCGGTTTCCGTCGGGGAAGTCCTCGCTGCTGCTCCTCTCATCGCGGAAATCCGCCATCAATTCCCGGACCATCAGCTTCTTCTTTCCACGACGACGGTGACAGGGCACCAAGTCTGCCTCAAGAGAGTCGCCCTCGCCGGAGACCTCGTAATTTATTTCCCCGTGGACGCCCTATTTGTTGTGCGGCGAGTGATTTCGCTTTTTTCACCTCGCGCCATTGTTTTGATGGAAGCCGAGGTCTGGCCGAACCTGATCAGGGAGGCAACGACGCGCGGAATCAAGTTGCTCCTGACCAATGGGCGGCTTTCTGACAGGAGCTTCGAGCGATATCGGAAAGTCAGGCCCTTCGTTCGGAGCCTCCTGCGGTCTTTTTCTTTCATCGGCATGCAAACAGAGGAGGGGAGGGAAAGGGTCCTGAAGCTTGGAGCGCCGGCGCCGGTAGTCTGCGTCATGGGGTCAATGAAGTACGAGGCGGCTCTGGCCATCATACCTTCCGAGGGGGAACTGCGCCGGTTGCGGGAAGAGTTGGCGATACCAGAAAAAAGAGTCATAGTGGCCGGGAGCACTCATCGCGGCGAAGAGCAGCTCGTTGCCCAGGCCTACGTTGAGCTTGAAGCGAAGTACCCGGACCTTTTCCTGCTAATTGCCCCGCGTCACCCGGAGCGATTTCGTGAGGTCCAGGGTTGGCTGGGGGAAAAAGGTGTTCGCTGCCGGCTTCGGTCAGAGGGTCGGTCTGGCGACCGCGCGACCCGGGTCATGATTCTGGACACGCTCGGCGAACTGGCGGGATTCTATGCCCTGGCGAGCCTCGCTTTTGTCGGAAAAAGCTTCACCCGAAAAGGAGGGCATAATCCGCTCGAGCCGGCGGCCTGCGGCAAGCCTGTTGCCTTCGGGCGGCACATGGAGAATTTCCGTGAGGTGGCGGATATCCTTCTGGCGGAGGGAGGGGCTATCGAGGTGGGGAGCTTTCGAGAGCTGGTTTCGGCTTTCGACCGTTTGCTTGGCGACGAGGCCGCGGCAAAGGAGATGGGCCGCCGTGCCATGAAATCGGTCGAGTCCCGCACCGGAGGCGTAGCGCGGACAATTTCGCAGCTCCGGGCTATCCTGGGGACGAAAGCCCGGACAGTGCACGACGAGAAGAGCGTTAGCAAGCGCCGACGGCGCCGACCACGTCGAGGCGCGTGAGAGCTCTGTCGGGGGAAAGCCGCGCCTCTGCGTCTTGCCCCCGACTCTGACGTGTGGAGTCGGGTTTCACCGTTCAGAATCCTCCGAGGTCGGCCCTTGTCATCTGTTTCGATCCGATGTATTATGAAAAACGCGAGCTGACCATCCTTCCGCAGAGGTCACCAGCAACAATGGTTCGCAAGATCGTCCTGCTCACGATAGGAATCCTTGTGATTTGCTCCGCGCTTACGGGCTGCCTCCTGAATACGCCCGAGCAGGTTGTCAAGCGGTTCGTAGCCCGAATGAAAGGTGTGCGGTGGGAGGGGATGGCTGAGCTTATTGACTGGCCCGAATCTTCGCGGAACATTCCTGGCCTTCCGGCGTCAAATATGGGCCAGGAGGATGAAAAGACGGAGGTCATGAAGCGCATCGCGGAGAACTTTACCGGTTTCCCCGTGAGCAAAAGAACAGCAGACCAAATAAGGCATGAGTTCATCTATCTGAAGGTTGCCAGCATAAAGCACGTCGAAGATGGCAGGGACTGGGCCTCACTCAAGGTCAAAGTTACCACTGAAATGCATACCAAAACGGTTCCGGTTCTTGTCATGAAGATAGACCGACTCTGGAGGATTGTTCTTACGGAGAGCATCTTCAAGTGAAGCCGTCGTGAGGCCCCGCAAAGTGCTGGGTTGTTGTGCCCGTGTGGAAGAGAAGTTTTTTGAATTTCTCCAACGCCGGGGGCGCTGATGGTTGCAGTCAAGTAGCTTTTCGCGGAGCTTTTTGACAGGCGTCTACCCAATGTGCAAGTCGTTGATAGGGAGCTTAACCGCGAGGCAAAGGAGAAAGAAAATATGCGTCGTTCGAGCCAATTAGCTATCCTGCTTGTGGCAATGATTGCGGGCTATCTCACGTTTGGGTGTCGGAAGGAGAAACAACCGGCAGAGAGCCGCGTCCCGCCTTCGGCGGGAAAGGCTATTGAAAAACGCGAGACAAAGGCTTGCGAAAAGACAGTGACGGGCTACCTCGATGCTCTGGCGGCGAACGATTATATGGCCGCCGTGGACCTTATTGACGTCGAGGAAATGCTTGAAAAGAAGGGACAGGGCACGGCGACGTTTTGGGCGCCCGCAAACGCCGCAGAAATGAAACAGAAGCTGTTTGAGATGATGGAAGCGGCTGCCAAGCAGCGGAAGGGAAAGCTCACCTACGAAATCCTCGGCTCTCACGTCTCCGGTCAGAAGGCTACGGTGGAGGTGGAAGTTTACAGGGACGGCAGGTTGGTGGATAAAGAAGCATATCGCCTGACCAGGAGAGACGGGGAGTGGAAGCTCAGCGGCCAGGCCATTCGGGCGCTTTTCCCTCCCATGGAAAGGCCTCCCTCGCCGACTCCCTCCCAATAAAAAGCGAAGAGGCGGACCTGTCCTGGCATTTCTTTCGAAGGGGACAGGTCAGCGAGTCGCCGATGTGCGCCGGAGGCATCCGGGCTTCGCAAGCTCGCTCTTGTTTTTTTCCTCGGTGCATGATATTATTGGAATAGAAGCGCTTCTGAGCGGCGTTGAGTGACGACGGGAGGAGAAAAAATGAGACGGTGGCTGATTCTGCCGGTGATCTTTCTCGGTTTGTTGGCCTCGCCCAGTTCCTTTTCTCAGACATCCTATCACATTCTTGACCCCACCAAGATATTCATCACATCGTTCTTCGATTGCCCGGTTTTCTTCGGCGGCAGGCAGATCACCGTCCTCAAAAACGGCACCCGCGCCCAGATACTTACCTCCACAAAAAAGTGGATTATGGTGAGGTTCTGGAGCAATGGGAGGTACGTCGTCGGCTGGATCAGAAGGTAGCCGCCGCCCCGCCTTGCCCTCGCTGCTATGCCTTGACGGCTCGAGAATCACGACCAACCCGTCCCCTTCCTTCTCAGCGTCGAGCCTGTTCTTCTTCCGCTCCTCGCCCAGCAAGGCTCGACATGCAGCCCTTTCAAGCTTCTCAAACCGTGCGACCATTTTTCAGCTTCTCGTTGCGCGGCGTTTCTGCTAAGTTCATCTGTCGCAGGAGCAGACCGACATCGGTCCTCTTATCATCGAATTTTCGCATGGTGGCAATCCTTATTTCCGCAGAGGGTTTTGAACGATGACCCGGAAGCAAAAGATTCTTCTGGTCAATCCCAACCGGATGAAACCCCCGGTTTGCCCGGTTGGTCTCGACCACCTCGACCAATCTCTTCGCGAGCAAGGTTTCGACGTCTCTTTGCTCGACCTGGCCTTCTCGACGGACGTTGCCGCGGACATCAAGCACGCCCTGGCAGAAAACCCGCTCCTCGTCGCGATCAGCGTCCGCAATGTGGATGACTCCTACTTCGCCAGCCGGGATTTCTGCCTGGAGGACACGAGGAAGGTAGTTGACCTCGTTCACGCACACAGTGATTCTCCGGTTGTTCTGGGCGGGGTCGGCTTTTCGATTTTTCCAGTGGCGGCAGCGAAATTCTGCGATGTGGACCTTGCCATCCACGGCGAGGGGGAAGCGCCATTGGCCTCGCTCGCCTGCAAGATAAGCAGAAAGGAGAACTGGGACGATGTCCCCGGACTCGTCTTCAGGAGAGACGGTCTTTACGCGGTCAACCCCTCCTTTCGTCACGACTTGCGGGCGATGTCTCTCTGGCAGAGGCGGCTCGTTGACAATCGGCGCTATTTTCGTGAAGGCGGGATGCTCGGATTCGAGACAAAAAGGGGATGCTTCAGGAAATGCAGCTACTGTGCAGACCCTCTTGCGAAAGGGAGAAAGGTCGTCGTCAAGCCGCCTCGGGACGTTGTCCGGGAACTGAGCGGCCTGCTCCAGCAAGGGATAGACCATTTTCATACCTGCGATAGCGAGTTCAACGTCCCTGCACGGCACGGGGAGGAGGTCTGTCGGGAGATAATTCGCGCAGGAATCGCCAATAAGATTCGGTGGTATGCGTACGCCGCGCCGGTTCCTTTTCCGGAGAGTCTGGCTCGGCTGATGAAGAGAGCGGGCTGCGTCGGAATTGACTTCGGGGTTGACCACGTCCATCCGCGGATGCTCAAGACCCTCGGCAGAGACTTCACGGCGGAAGATGTCCTGGAAACCGCGAGGCTGTGCCGCAAGTACGCCTTTTCATTCATGTTCGACCTTCTTATCGGCGCCCCCGGGGAAGATAGAACTACCGTTCGCCGCCTTATCGAGACTATGAAGCGTGCTGAGCCTTCTCGGGTGGGCCTCAGCATAGGTGTTCGAGTCTATCCCAGAACCAAACTCGCATGCGGGATCATGCGCGAGGAGATGAGTCCCTCCAATCCGAATCTGTTCGGGGCCGTCGAAGGCAACCCCGACCTCCTGAAGCCAATTTTCTATCTGTCGTCGAGGCTGGGGGACAAACCGCGCGACTTCATCCGCGGGCTCGTCGCCGGCGATCCGCGGTTTTTGATAGGCGAGACTGGAGACGCCCCCGAAAATTACAACTACAATGACAACACCGCCCTGGTCAAAGCGATAAGGGCAGGCTACCGAGGGGCTTTCTGGGACATCATGCGAAGGGTGGAGGAGGGCGTCCCACCGTGAAGCTCACAACAGAAGCGCGTTCGTGGGTCTGGCGGTTCCACGGTGACCTCCGACCCAGTTTCAGGAGAACGACCGATGACTGCTAACGAGAGTGGAGAAATCCTACGCTCGCCGGAAGACCTGCTCGGCGCCACGTTTCGGTGCGAGTGTGGTAAAGTCCATTTTGTGCCCGTGCAGCGGATTGTCCTTGAGCCAGACGCTTATTTGCGCCTCCCTGAAGTGCTCCGGGGTCTATCGTTGCCGCGGGAAGCTTGCGTCGTGGCGGACGATAACACGTTCGATGCCCTCGGAGAAAAAGTTGTCCGCCTTCTGTCCGAAGAGAAATACGGCGTGCGGCAGGTGGTTCTTCCTTCCCCTCCGGGAGGGGCAGTGAAAGCCGACCTGGCAACCGCGCGGCAGTTGGCTTCGTCGCTTCCCTCCGTGCCTCTCCTGATAGCGGTTGGCTCAGGGACGATCAACGACCTTACGAAGCACGCGGCTTTTCACATGCTTGTCCCCTATGTTGTCCTTCCGACGGCTCCCTCCATGAACGGCTACACCTCTTCGATCGTCGCGCTTACTATCTCCGGGCTGAAGACGACCTCCGGGGCGGACCCGCCCGTGGCGGTCGTTGCGGATTTGAACGTCCTTGTCGAGTCGCCAATGGAGTTGATTGTCTCGGGTCTCGGAGACTTGGTCTCGAAGCCTGTAAGCGCCGCCGACTGGAAGCTCGGCCAGCTCGTCGAGCGAGAATACTTTTGCTCCCGCCCGATAAGGCTCGTGGAGGAGATTGAGCCCCGCTATATAAGCCAAGCGGAAGGCATCCGGCTTCGCCGTCCGGAGGCCATTCGAGCTTTGACTGAAGGGCTTCTCTATTCCGGAATATCCATGACCATTGCGGGGACCTCTTCGCCCGCCTCCGGAGGCGAGCACCTCATTTCTCACACGCTTGACATGCAGGCTGACCTTGCCGGTGCGCCGCACGGTTACCACGGCTCGCAAGTCGGCGTCGCGACTCTGTTCACTGCCGCGCTTTACGAAAGGGTTATGAAGGAGGAGATTTCTTCGCTTGATGTGGAGGCTCTCCTCGCTCAGGAGAAGCCGCGCCTCCAGCAGCTTTCATTCCTTGAGCGATACTGGGGACCGCTCGCAGGCGCCGTCGCGGAGGAATTCTCCTTCAAGCTTCTCCCGCGGCCGCGCAAAAGGAAGCGCCTCCTCACCATCCGGGACAAATGGGATGCGATGAAAGCGGACCTCGCTCCGTTTCTCAGGCCCTGGCGTGAAATCCGCGCCGCCTTGCAAGACGGGGGCGCCCCGACGCGGCTCAAGCATATCGGAGTGTCGCCGGACCAGTTCCGCGAAGCCGTCCTTCACGCGCGCGAAATGCGCCGCAGATACACCGTGCTCGACCTCGCTCACGACTTCGGCCTTCTCGAGCGCCACCTCGACGACATAATCTGCGAAACGGGTCTTTCTGCGGAGTAGGGGAGAGCCGACGGTCCAGCCATCTACCCTAAACCCTGGCCCGCGAGGGTTAGGGTCTGGGGTCGGGGGTGTGCTCGCGCGCCCGAATCGCCTACCGGCTTCTCCGGATGGCCGTGCCCGAGCGTTCACGCACCTCCGGAGCGCGCCCCTGCGGTCATCTCACAATATATGAGGTTCAGTCCGTTTAGCGTCAGGTCCGGGTCCACTGTCAGCGGCAACTCCGAAAGCAGGCTCCCGAATATTCCAACGTGCCCGCCTGTCAAAACGGTTGTCGTGCGCTTGGGGAAGCCAAGTTCATCTTTCAATTCCTTGACCAGCCCCGCAATCATCGCGGCGTATCCGTGAGTCAGCCCGGAGCGTATGGCACAGACCGTGTCGCTTCCCAGGACGCCTTTCACTGGTTCCAGCGTCACGTGCGGCAGAAGCGCCGTCTTCCGGTTGAGCGCCTCGGCCGCCATCTCAACCCCCGGCGCTATCACCCCACCGAGATATTCCGCATCTTTCGAGATGGCGTCCACGGTTATCGCCGTGCCGATATCCACCACTATCGCTGGAACGCCGTACACCTTCCACACGGCAAAAGCGTTCGCCAGGCGGTCTGCTCCGACAGCTTCCGGCGGACGATACCTGTTCACAAGACCGATTCGAGAAGACGCGTCGAAAATGATTGGTTTTCTTCCCAGCTTCTCGACGCTCATCTCTGACAGAACCGGAGTTAGCGAAGGAACGACCGAGCACATGATTACTCCCTCGATGACCCCGCCTTGCGGGGTTGGCTCGAAAGCCTTCCGAACACGGCTCCAGTATTCCTCTGCGTCGAACCGGCTGTCCGAAGGTACCGCGAGACGGTAGAGGAGCTGTCTTCTCTCGAAAAGCCCCATCTTCACAGTCGTATTGCCTACGTCAACGGCGACTATCATCCTCGTGGCTCCCGTTGGGGAAATCGCGCGGCATGCGCTCTTGTGAAACCTCCCCACTTTCATCCACCCTGATCCCACGCCCCAACTCACGCGTTGTGAATGCGTTGTGAACGCAAACCCTCCCGCGCATTCTTGCTCGCTCATTGTCATAACAGGGCTTCGGGACAACTCAGGGCAAATTTTCTTGCGGCGAAAGGGTGGCGAAACCAAGCGCAATCAGCACGGTGCGAAGAGATTGCGAACGGAGGGGCCGGTCGATTTTTATCTTGACACGGGATGGCGAGGGTGGTAAATAGTGCCAATTGCGGACAAAAAATGGCGGAGACTCCCAAGCATGGCGTTTATAAAGAGAGCCCTCTACGGCCAGCATAAGCGACCGATTGATGAAAAGGGGCGTGTCAGCATCCCCGCAGAGTTTCGGCCTATTCTGCACGGGGAGAGGGGGAGCTTCTTCCTCAACCGCGGCTTTGAGCGGTGCATTATGGCGTACCCCGAAAAGAAGTGGGAGCGAGTTCTGGACCTGGTCGGCGCGGCGCCGCTCGACGACACTAACACGCGATGGTTCAAGCGTACTTTCTATTCCGGCGCCAGGGAGGTGTCGTGCGACCAGCAGGGAAGAATCCTCATCCCGCAGGCTCTCATGGACTATGCGGGAATCTCCAAGGAAAAGGAGGTCGTCATTGTCGGCCTCTCCGACTTCGTCGAGATATGGAATGCTGAAGCCTGGGACAAGTGGCTTGAGCAGTCCGTGGAGAGTTACGAAAAGATGGCGGAAAAGCTGATTCAATCGGCAGCTCCGCCAAGAGAAGGTCAGGGCGAAACGGCTGCGACCACGTGAGGAGGGGGGTGGGCTCCGAAAGCCCGAAAGCTCCGATAAACGATAAGCCATCCGAAAACCCTTTTCCATTCGGCTCACTCAATTCCCTCCTGATGCTGACCAGCCAAGCTTTTGCTGTCCAATATAGCATGTTGCTTTGTCGGTGTCAATGGGCGAGCTTCTGAAGAAATGAGCGCAGGAGGCCGGTGTTGTGCGTGCACGTTCCCGTGCTGCTGAAAGAGGCAGTGGAGTGGCTTGGCTGTTTCCCCGGCGGGACTTTCGTTGACTGCACCGTCGGTTCCGGAGGGCACGCGCAGGCTGTTCTTGAGCGAATCGGCTCCTCGGGCAAGTTGATCGCCATAGATGCGGACGCGGACGCACTCAGGCAGGCGAGAAAAAGGTTTTCGGGCCGCACTGTAACGCCGCCCTCTGGGCGGCTGTGTCGGGGGCGTCCCGCCCCCGCTGCGGGCGCGGTTTCGCCCGCAGGAAAGCCAGCGGGACGCTGGCGGTACGTCTTTGTACGCGATAACTTCAGGAATCTCCGAGAGATCCTCGATAGCCTCGGAATTCAACACGTGGACGGAATTCTTTTCGACCTCGGTTTGTCATCGGACCAGTTGGAGGACGCCTCCAAAGGTTTCTCCCTGTACCGGTCCGGGCCGCTGGATATGAGGCTTGATCGGCGGCAGCGCCTCACTGCGGCCGAAATTGTGAACCGCTATCCGCAGGATGAAATAGCGAAGATCATCCGCGAATTCGGAGAAGAAAGGTCCGCAGGGAGAATCGCCGCCGCCATACTAAGGAAGCGGAAGAAATCCGAAATTTCCTCCACCACCGAGCTTGCGGAACTTGTCATGAGAGTTGTTGGCCGACGCCGCGGAAGAATTCACCCGGCGACGAAAACGTTTCAGTCCCTTCGCATAGCGGTCAATGATGAGCTTGAGTCTCTGAGATGTGCGATGCCGCAAGCGATTATGGCGCTGAAGCCCGGCGGAAGGTTGGTCGTCACAGCCTACCATTCGCTGGAAGACAGGATTGTCAAGCAGACCTTTCGGGAGTTTGAGAGAGGCTGCATCTGCCCGCCGTCATTTCCGGTCTGCAAGTGCGGGCGGGTCTCGGAGGTGGAGGTGCTGACCAGAAAGCCTATACGCCCCTCTCAAAGGGAGATCGAGGAGAACCCACGCAGCCGAAGTGGCAGGATGCGCGTATGCGAAAGGAAAAGAAGAAACGCCGGTACGTGATGTACCTCTCCCAGCGAAAGAAAAAGCCGCCCCTGACCATGCGTTCCATGGCCAGGTGGTCGGTCTTTGCCTCCATTGTAATAGCTGCTGCGGTCGTTTACGTTTGGCAAACGAACACCAAGATCGCTCTCGGTTATCGGATAGAGAAGTTGAGGGGAGATATTTCCTCGGCAGTGAGTGAGGAATCGAAGCTTCGGGTGGCGTTGGTGAGCCTGCAAAGCCCCCAGCGCCTCTGGGAAGAAATCAACGAAAGGGCGCTCGGTCTTCAGGAAGTGTCTCCCAGTCAGGTGATGACGCTGGCAACCCCTCGTCCCTTCGGTTTGCCACCCACAAAACGAAGGGTTTCTCATTACCCCCCTGCGGTGCTGAGGACCGCGACCAGTGTCTCGGTCCCAGCACCGCACCGCGAAACTTCCGTCTTCAGGTCGAGACGTTGATGTTTTTTTCGGGAGAGTTTGGGACTTGTGCCATGCAGGCCAGGCAACGGTCAGCTTTCGGGCCAAAGGGAGGAAAAACGAAGTCGGCCTTAGAGGAAAAAACACCAAACCAATTCTTCGCTTCTCCGGGTACTTCTTTTTTCCTCCTTTTTACTCTTTTCGGTTGTTTCAGGGTGTAGTCGGCTTCGGAAGGAGGGAGCAAGGGAATGCCTCCCTTCTTCCGATGCCGATGCCGCCGAACGGAGGACAGGAAAGTGTTGAATAAGAGCCACAGAATACGGTCGGCACTGGTTCTTTTGGGCCTTTTCGCCTCCTTTTTGACAATAGCGGCTCGCCTATTCAGCATCCAGGTTCTCCAGCACGATTACTTCGTAGCCAAGGGGAAGAAGATATACGAGACCCGCGAGCTCATCTATCCGAAGCGTGGTGCCATCCTCGACAGAAACCTGAAACTTCTTGCCCTCAGTGAGCCGACGAAGGTCATATGCGCCGACCTGCGAAAAATACAGGAGCCGAAGGTAACCAAAAACCCTCATATGCTCGCCTCGGTTCTCTCGCAGATTCTCGACCTCGAGCGCGACAGGCTTCTCGGCCTTTTTGCTCTTCAGGGACGGCAGGCAGTTTATGTGAAGAGGAAACCCACCCAGGAGATGATTGATGCCGTCGAAAGGCTGCGCCACGACCGCGCTTTCTTTGAAGCGGAGGCGACTGCATCGTCCCTGCGCGGGGGTAGCGAAGACGACTTCGTCTATCGTGGCGTTTTCTTCGATAACCGCGTCAAAAGGGTTTACCCCGACGGGGCCTTGCTCTGTCACGTCTTGGGCTTTGTGAGCGATGACCCTTCCCCCGGAAAAGCTCTGGTCAGAGACGATAGCCATCCCGTTGCCGGGATTGAGAGAACCGCGGACCAATGGCTCCAGGGCGAGGTCGGCTGGCGCATGAAGAACATTGACAACAGGAGAAGATGGGTCATCTCCGCACAGCTCGTCGAGAAGCCGGCCGTCAGCGGGAAGAATGTCGTTCTGACCATTGACGAAGCCATCCAGTTCATTTGCGAAGAGGAAATCAAGAGGCAATTCGAGGAGGTTCCTTGCAAGTCAATTACCGCTGTTGTGGTCAATCCATCCACCGGAGAGATTCTGGCCATGGCCAACCTCCCCAATTTCGACCCCAATATCATCCTCGAATTCGACCCACAGAAAGTATGCAATCAGGCAATCGAATATTCGTTTGAGCCGGGATCGTCGCTGAAGGCTGTTACCGCAGCAATAGCTCTCGAGGAAGGGGTGGTTTCCCTTGGGGAAAAAGTTGATTGCGCCCACGGTGTCTGGCGTGCGCCGAAAGGGCCGCTCCTCCACGACGTTCATGGATATGGAGAGTTGACTTTCGAGGAAGTCGTTGTCAAGTCGAGCAATATCGGGATTGCAAAAGTATGCTCCAGGTTGGGGCCGCAAAGACTTCACCGCGGGCTGAAGAACTTCGGGTTCGGATCGCCGACGGGCATCCTTTTGCCCGGAGAAACATCTGGAACGCTCCGACCACCGAATAGCTGGACAGGCTATTCAATGGCCGAGGTGCCCATGGGACAGGAGGTGGCGGTTACCCCGCTTCAGTTGACGATGGCTTTCGCTGGCATCGCCAACGGAGGCGTTCTCATGAAGCCTCTGATTATCAAGGAGGTGAGGGATGAGTCGGGTGATGTCATCGCCCGGTTTGACCCTCAACCCCTCGGAAGAGCAATTTCCCAGGAAACCGCCGCGAAGATGAAGTCAATCCTTCGCAGGGTTGTTTCGCCAGAAGGAACCGGCAATCGCGCCGACATCAAAGGGTATTCGCAGGCAGGGAAGACAGGAACCGCCCAAAGAGCCCTGCCGGTGACCGACGAAAGCGGACGAATTGTCAAGTGGGTCTATTCCGACACGATTTTCAACTCGACATTCTGCGGCTTCGCCCCTGTTGATAATCCCCAGATTGTGATTGTTGTGACGCTCCAGGGGACAGTTAAGCCCTACCATTTTGGCGGGAAAGTCGCCGCGCCGGTATTCGCGCAGATTGGCGAAAAGGTGCTCAGATACCTTCAGGTGCAGCCCGACGAAGAGGCAGGACAAACCGACCTTGCGGGCGCAGCGCGCCGCCGTCAGGCTGCCAGCGCGCAGTCGCCTGAATTTGACTGAGCTGCAAGCTCGAAAGGAATTTTTTTCTGTGAGGCTGAGCGACGTCCTCAGAGATGTTGAGGTCATAGAAGTCTCCGGCGAAATGGACACGGAGGTCTCCGGTATCGCCTGCGATTCACGACAGGTGAAGGAAGCTTCTCTTTTCGTAGCTGTCCGGGGCGAAAAGGCTGACGGCCACTGCTTCATCGCGGAGGCCGTCAGCAGGGGGGCCTCGGCGGTCATGTGCGAAGACCCCTCCGCCGCCGTTCATGGAGCAACGAGAATAATAGTATCGGCAACCCGACGAGCTCTTGCTCAAGCCGCAGCGAACTTCCACGCAAACCCCTCCAAGAGTTTAGGGCTCGTCGGGATTACCGGTACTAATGGAAAAACCACCGTTTGCCACCTCGTTCACAAGATCCTCCTCGGGGGAGGATGGCCTTCCGGAATGATAGGCACAATTCTCTACCGAATTGGCGACGAAGCCATCCCCGCTGAAAGGACCACGCCCGACCCTCTCGTTCTCAACTCGCTGATGGCCAGGATGAGGGATAGTGGATGCCTCTATCTCGTCATGGAGGTCTCCTCCCATTCCCTCGACCAGCAAAGGGTCGCGGCTCTTGACTTCGATGTGGCGGTGTTCACAAACCTGACGAGGGACCACCTCGATTATCACAGGACAAAAGCCAGGTATCTCCGCGCGAAGGCATCCCTTTTCGAATCGTTATCTCCGGAAAAGAAGGACGGTTTTCCGCGTCAAGCCATCATCTGCGCGGACCAGCCCGAAGGGCATTACATCGCCAGGCGGACGCGGGTGCCGGTCTTGACCTACGGCCTCAACACTGCCGCCGACGTAATGGCAGAAAACGTTCGCCTTCACAGGTGCGGCTCAGCTTTTGTGGCGCGGACGCCCTGGGGCTCTCTCGACATTGAGAGCCGCCTTCTCGGTCGCCACAACGTCTCGAATATTCTGGCCGCGGCGTCTGTCGGTCTTTCACAGGGAATTGACCCGGAAACAATCCGGCGCGCCGTGGGGGATTTCCTTCCGGTTCCGGGGAGAATGGAGTTCGTGTCCCCCGACGGAGGCGGGGCGGGGCATGGGGGCTGCACAGTCGTCGTGGACTATGCTCACACCGATGACGCTCTCAAGAACGCTCTGATTTCTCTGAGGGAGATAACCGCAGGAAAGCTCATCGTCGTTTTCGGGTGCGGCGGCGATAGGGACCGCGGAAAGAGACCAAGGATGGGAAGGGTCGCAGGCGCTCTGGCGGACTGTGTCGTCGTTACTTCGGATAATCCCAGGAGTGAAGAGCCAATTTCCATCATTTCAGAGATTCTTCGCGGTCTGAGTCGTAGCAGGCGCAACCTCATCGTCGAGCCTGACAGGCGTCGGGCAATCGCCGCAGCCATTTCCATGGCAGGTGAAAAAGATACCGTCCTCATTGCCGGAAAGGGGCATGAGACTTATCAGGAATTCAAGGGTTACAGGGTGGACTTTGACGACAGAAGAGTGGCCCGGGAGCTCATAGCAGCAGCTCACTCCCACGGGTCCCTGACCCCTGACCCCCGGTCCTCGACTGTATGCTGTGTGCTGTCTTCTTCCGGGAGTACACAGTACAGAGTAGACAGGAAAGTGTGAGAAAAGATTATGGGCTTGATAACTGTTTCGGAGGTAATTGACGCGGTCGGAGGAAGACTCATTGCTGGCCCCGCGTTGCGGCGGGGCAAGGTTTTCACCGGCTTCTCGATAGATTCCCGGTCCGTTCGGAAGAACGACCTTTTCATTGCCATTGTCGGGAAGCGATTTGATGGGCATGATTTCGTCGCCGCGGCGGTGGAGAAAGGCGCAGCGGGAGCGGTCATCTCCCGACACTGTTCCATCGGCAACGCGAACGGCGACCTTCTCCTCATTATGGTGGAAGACACCACAAAAGCTCTTCAGGACCTCGCGGCATGGCATCGCCGCCGCTTCTATTGCCCCCTTGCCGCCGTCACAGGCACCAACGGCAAAACCACCACTAAAGACTTGACCTGGGGGATCCTTTCGCGAAGACGCCGCACCCTGCGTTCGCAGGGCAACTGGAACAACCACATCGGCGTACCGTTGACCTTGCTGGAACTGGATGAGTGGACTGAAGCCGCTGTCCTGGAGCTGGGAACAAGCGCCTTCGGCGAAATACGCCGCCTCGTTTCGCTCTGTTCGCCGGATGTCGGCTGCATCACCAACATCGGCCCGGCGCACCTTCAGTCTTTCGGAAGCGTCCGCAACGTCGCTAAAGCAAAGGCCGAACTCCTCCAGGGGATGCCAGAAGGCTCCCCCGCCGTCCTGAACGCCGACGATGACTGGTTCGATTGGCTCAGAAGCAGGGCCAGGGGGCCTGTTGTCACTTTCGGCATTCGTCGCCCGGCCGACTTCATGGCTGAGGAAATCCATGCCAGGGACGGAGTGGTCGTCTTTCGCCTCGCTGCGAACCTTCTGGAGGCCCGCCGCCCAATTCGCCTCCCCTTCCCCGGCGCCCACAACGCTTACAACGCCCTTGCGGCCGCAGCCATTTCCTCTCAGATGGGGGCCGGAATCTCCCAGATAGAAGAAGGGCTGAGCGGGGCGCTCCTCCCTGACATGAGGTACGAGGTGCTGAGGCTGTCCGGCTTGACCGTCATCAACGATGCCTACAACGCCAATCCCGCTTCCACCGTCTGCGCTCTCGCTTCTTTTTGCGAGATGGAAGTCCCCGGCAGGAGAATTTTCGTATGCGGTGACATGCTGGAACTTGGTAAACACGCCCGCCGCGCTCACCGGGAGATCGGCCTTTTCATCAAGAGCAAGCCCATTGACTACGTGATAGCCCTCGGCGAGCTTGCACCTGAGGTTATACAAGCAGCTTTCCCCCGCCGTGGCGGGGGACACGAAAGGTGGGAGTGCTGCCGGACGGTCGAGGAGGTTGTAACTGCAATCACCAAAGTCGCTCAGCCTGGCGACGCCCTCCTCATAAAGGGCTCACGCGCCAATGGAATGGAGAGAATCGTTGAAGCCCTGAGCAATGGGGAGCATGCCGCTCCGAAACGAGAGGGTAAAGAATGAACGGCCAGGCAAATCCGACCCCTGCGAGGGAAACGCTTCGAACTTCCCACGGGCTTTTCTGGCTCGGCAATTCGCTGGCAATCGGTCTGATTATTTCCACCGTTCTCGCTGCAAGAACCGTCGAGAGAGTCAAGCTGGCCAACCAGACGATCACCGTCAAGGGGTGTGCCGAACGGTTGATTGACTCTGACATCATTTCCTGGAGCGCGAGCTTTTCAGCCCAGGCGCCCCAGATGGCCGAGGCGTACATAGACCTGAAGAAAGACCTCTCCATAGTCCTCGACTACCTGCGAAAAGAGGGCGTGCCGGAAGAGTCCATCACAGTCTCCTCGATTTCTACCAGCACCCTCTACGCCAGGGATGAAAAGGGAAACCGAACCGACACCATAACAGGCTATCGCCTCGGCCAGTCGGTTTACATACGATCCGGCGACCTCGACAGGATAGCCCGCATCTCGAGGGTCTGTACAGACCTCATCGAAAAGGGAGTCGAAATTGAATCTTCTACGCCGGACTACTTCTGCACGAAGGTTGACGAATTGAAACTCGAGATGCTCGGTGAGGCTGCGCGAGACGCCAGGCGCCGGGCCGAACAGCTCGCAAAGGACAGCGGCAGCAAGGTTGGCGCGCTTCGCTCAGCTTCTCAGGGAGTGTTCCAGATAACGCCGGCATATTCGACCGAGGTATCCGATTACGGCGTATATGACACCTCCTCGCGGAGGAAGAAGATAAGGGCTGTTGTCACTGTTGACTATTCGATCCGTTGATGCCGCGGCGAGACTGCGAGCAAGCCTGTATACCGCCCCGCGGCAACGCGGGGGCCGGCCCCGGCGCCGATGGGTGAGCTGCAATACGCCCAACTGGAAAGGCGAACATGCTCTATTACCTTCTATTCCCGCTCAGAGATAAGTTCGGCGGGTTCAACGTCATGCGATACATCACCTTTCGGGCGGCCATGGCGGCGGTCACCGCCATGCTCCTTGGGGTCGTGCTCGGGCCTTTTGTCATCCGCAACCTGTACAAGTTGAGAATGGGCGCCACGGTAAGAAAGGAGGAATCTTTTGCCCTTCACTCCGCCCACCAGCACAAGAATGGCGTGCCGACGATGGGTGGGATTCTCATTCTGATCTCCATCGTCGTATCAACGCTTTTGTGGGTGGACATTTTCAACATTAACGCAGCCGTTGTTCTCGGCGCAACGCTCTGGCTGGGAATCCTCGGTTTCGTAGATGACCTCAGAAAGGTCAGAAAAGGACACGCCGCCGGAATATCCGCCAGGTCAAAGCTCTTCTGGCAGCTTCTTCTCGGTGTGGCGATAGGTGTGCTTTTGCTGGCGCTCCCTCAGAAGGCAGGCTATAGTACAAAAGTTTCCGTTCCGTTCTGGAAACATCCGCTATTTGACCTCGGCGTCGGCTACGTGATTTTTGCGGCTCTCATAATCGTCGGGAGCTCCAACGCCGTCAACCTCACCGATGGCCTCGACGGCCTGGCTATCGGCTGCTCCGTCATTGCCGCCCTCGCCTATGGCGTCATTTGCTATGTCTCCGGACATAAGAGTTTCGCAGAGTATCTGAACATTCAGTACATCCCGGGGGCTGGCGAGCTTTCAGTTTTCTGCGCCGCGATGCTCGGAGCCGGACTGGCCTTCCTCTGGTACAACGCTTTTCCGGCAGAGGTGTTCATGGGCGACACCGGTTCTCTGGCCCTCGGCGGCGCCGTGGGCGTAATGGCCGTGCTGGCAAAGAAAGAACTCCTCCTCCTGATCGTGGGGGGAATTTTCGTGATGGAGGCTGCCTCGGTGATTCTCCAGGTCTTCTCCTACAAGACCAGGAGAAAAAGAATCTTTCTGATGACCCCCATTCACCACCATTTTGAGATGAAGGGTTGGCCGGAGTCCAAGGTCACCACACGCTTTTGGATTATCGCAATAGTTTTCGCCCTCTTGAGCCTGGCGACGCTTAAGCTTCAATGAAGAACGGGTTCGCGCAGCGGACAAGAATACACCGCATCTCGAAACGAAGCCGGTAACAGACGAAGTGAGTGGGCGGAAGAGGAAGTTGCGGACGAAGAGATGCGGGGGAAAGAGAAAGGGCGCACCCTCTTCCACCCACTCAACTTGAAAGGAAAGCACGGTCCATGCGGCCGCTGGTTCGCCCCGCCTTTGCGGGGCAAGCGAGTAGCGAAGAGAGACAGATGCGTTCAACTTACGACATACCTGTCCGCCATGTCCACCTCCGGCAGGGCAGGGATTGTCAGCACCCCCTCCGGTTCGATGAAAGCGAAATCGGCGGCCGCATTGACCGGATTATCGCAGACCTCCCCGGGCGGACGATCCTCGTCGTGGGACTCGGAGAAAGTGGGCACGCGGCCGCGCTGTTCCTTCTTTCGATGGGCGCGAGAGTCCGCTGCACCGACAGCGCAACCTCCCCTTCCCTCCATGAAAAAAAGCGAGACCTCGAGAGGTTCAGCGTTGAGGTGGAGCTGGGTGGCCACACGGAGCGGCTTTGCGAGGGAAGCGAAATGCTCGTCGTAAGCCCGGGCGTAAGTCCTTGCTCGCTCCCACTGCTCTGGGCTGACGCTAAGAGAGTCCCTATCATCAGCGAGATAGAACTGGGTTACCGATTCTGCCGCAGTCGCATCGTCGCCATAACTGGCACCAATGGGAAAAGCACCACCTGCGAGCTGACCGCCGAGATACTCCGCGAGGGAGGCTTGACTGCGGCGACTGCCGGAAACATCGGCCTCCCTCTCGTTCGCAAGGCCGCCGAGGAATTGCCCCCGGACATCCTGGTCGTCGAAATCAGCTCCTTCCAGCTCGAGCGCGTTCACAAATTTCACCCATTCATTTCGGCGGTCCTCAACATCACTGAAGACCATCTTGACCGCTATCGCTCGTTTCAGGAATACGCGGAGGCCAAGAGGAGAATCGCCGAAAACCAACAGAAGGGAGACTTCCTGATAGTCAACGAGGAGGTCAAACACCTCATCGCATCCCCTCGCCGTCGGAACGGCCCAAGGGTTCTCACCGTGGGGCGAAGCGCCCATGCCGATTTGCGTTTCGGCGAAGGCAAGGTTGTCAGCAGGCTTTCCGGCAAGGAAAGGTTTTATCACGTTTCTTCTCACTGGCTGCTGCGGGGGGAGCACAACTTAGAGAACGTGAGCGTCGCGGTAGGTGTGGCAGAGGTCATGGGAATCGGGGAGGAGGCCATTTACTCGAGTCTCTCGCGGTTTGAAGGACTGGAGCATCGTATCCAGTTTGTTGATGAGGTCCGCGGGGTGAGGTTCTTTGACGACTCGAAGGGAACAAACGTGGATGCGGTCGTCAAAGCTCTCGAGAGTTTCGAGGAACGGGTGATTCTCATCGCGGGTGGGCGCGACAAAGGTGGAGATTACACCCCGCTGAAAGAGGCCGCGGAAAGAAAAGTCAAGCTCGCTGTCCTGGTAGGGGAAGCGCAGAGGAAGCTGATGTCCTGTCTCGAGGGTGCAGTGGCAGCGGCCCCCGCGGGCACCATCGAAGAGGCGGTGGACATCGCTTTCGGGAACTGTAGGAGGGGAGACGTCGTGCTTCTCTCGCCAGCGTGCAGCAGTTTTGACATGTTCGTGGACTATAAGCAAAGAGGAGAGGCTTTTCAGAGAAAGGTCAAACAACTCAAGCAACAGCTAATAGAAGGGAGGAGAAGCCATGAAGCTGCGTGACACGGTCATCGTGGTTGCCCTGGCACATGTGGGACTGGTCCTGGTCTGGGTCTGCATGGGGGGCTGCGCGAAGGACAAAGCTACCGAGCCTGAGAGCAAGGTCGCGGTGCTAAGCCCGGGCGCCGCTGCCGGTGAGATGCCGCCCGCTGCCACCGACGTGCTCACTAAGGAGGTCGCCACGCCCATCACCATCGAGCCCCTGCGAGGGGAACGCTTCGAGGAGGGACGCCTGCCATCAAAGGCCGCCCTGCCGGAACCCGGCCAAAGCGGGCCTTCCGCGGAGGCTGGGAAGGTGGCTGAGCCATCCACCAGGGAAATAACGATCGTCGTCAAGCCTGGAGACACCCTGTGGGCCCTTAGCCGGAAATACCATGTCCCAATCAGTGTCATCGCTGACAGAAACGACATACAAGACGACCACTGGATAAGGGCCGGGCGGGAGCTCATCATACCTCTCAGTGGAGCCGCCGCCGAAGAGCCGGAGCCCGAGGCAGAAATGCCGGTCACACCCTCGACAACTCCAGCCCCGCCTTCCGGGGCTGCGTCCGAAGCTGTCCCCGCTGCGGAAGGAGGCGAACCCGCAGTGCACAGGGTGGAGTCCGGAGATACAGTCTGGTCTCTCGCCAGGAAGTATCACACCACACCTGTCAAGATAATGGAGGCGAATAACATCACGGACCCGACAAGGCTTCAGGTCGGCCAAGAGCTTCACATCCCGAGGTGAGAGCGCGTCCCGGCAGAGGCGGGACCGCGGCCCCGCGTGAAAGACGTGCTGCGCCGAGCGCACGGCGCGTGCCCTGCTGATAAGCAGGGCCGCCGTGCGAGACGCTGGCGGTACAATTTCGGCGGGCAGGCCCCAGGACATCGCTTTCTTTGCGTCTCCGCGTTAAAGAGAAGATAACAGTAAACGCAGAGGCGCAAAGGCGCAGAGGACCGACCGGGGGCGGTGTCGGGGGCGTCTGGCCGCCATGCGAGATGATGGGTAATCGTCATGCAATCTGAGCGTGCCCTGCTGATAATCCTGGTCATTGTTCTGCAAGGCATTGGGTTGGTCATGATTTATGACTCCAGCGCCATCTACGCTAACGAAGCGCCGGGCATTCACGACAGCGACTTCTTCCTGAAGAGGCAACTGCTCTGGATGGCGATGGGAGCAGCGGCTCTCGTGGTCCTATCCACAGTTGACTACCGCGTCGTCGTCAGGAACGCTCTGCCGCTGTTCGGGTTGACGCTCCTTTCTCTCGGTTTGGTTTTCGTCCCGGGAATCGGAGTAAAAGCCAACGAATCGTATAGATGGATAAAGCTGGGCGGGAAAATCATCCAGCCGTCGGAGTTTGCCAAGCTGACGACCGTTCTCTTTCTCGCTTTCAGCCTTTCGACGAACCAGGGCAGGAATCCGCTGACGCTCAGGAAGCTCTTTCTTCCGCTCGGTGGCGTGGGGCTGTGCGCGGGACTGATCCTGTTGGAGCCGAATTTCAGTTCTTGCGGGGTCATTGCGGTCCTGGCCTTCGTCATGCTTTTTGTGGCAGGAACCAAGCTGAGATACCTCCTTGCCCTGGCCGCCTCCGGACTCGCCGCACTCAGCTTCAAGGTCTATACCTCCAGCTATCAGCTCGGCAGGATAGTTGCCTTTCTCGATCCCGCGGAACATCAATCCGGCGTTGCCTATCAGCAGACGCAGTCGCTTCTCGCCCTCGGCACAGGCGGGCTATTTGGCCTTGGACTTGGCCTCGGAAGGCAGAAGCTCGGCTTTCTCCCTTACCTTTACAACGATTTCGTCGGCGCTTCGATTGGCGAGCAGACCGGCTTTCTCGGAATGTGCGTCCTGATAGCGCTTTTCGCGGCTTTTGTGTCCTTAGGGTTCAGGATTGCTCGTCGTGCGGGTCACCTCGACGGATACCTCGTTGCGACCGGCGTAAGCTGTCTCATCGCGATTCAGACAGTCATACACCTCGGGGTGGTCAGCAGTCTCCTGCCTGCGACAGGGCTGAATCTTCCGTTCGTCAGCTTCGGCGGTTCCAATCTCCTTGTGGCATTCTTCGGCGTCGGCTTGCTGGTAAGCGTAAGCCGCGTCGCTGACAAGGAAAAAGTAAAAGAACCAGTGCACGCCCTGAGAGCCAGGAGCGTCATCACGACGTGACTCTTGAGGCTTTGCGGGACATTATTTCGAGGCGGGCATTTCCTTCTGCTCGGCCTCGTACAGACAGAGTTTAGGCCGCACAAACAACTGAATTGTTTCCGAATGCGGGAACAGCAAAATGAGAGTCTTGATGGCAACTGGCGGGACCGGTGGGCATATCTTTCCGGCCATCTCCGTCGCCGAAGAAATCAAAAGGCGCAGGCCCGAAACTCAATTCCTCTTCATCGGTTCCCGCAACAAGGCTGTGAAAGAGCTTCCTTTCGTTCGCGGCGCACACGTCGCCAACATTCCCGCGCTTGGCATGCCACGAAAAGTTTCGGTGCACCTGGCGCCATTCGCGTTTCAGATGCTGGTGGGCCTCGACCACTCCCTCCGTCGGGTTGCGAGCTTTAGGCCGCACGTAGCGCTCGGTTTCGGGAACTTCAGCTCGTTCGCGCCTCTCCTCGCGGCAAAAGTCCGTGGGGTGCCGGTTGTCATTCACGAGGCGAACGCTATTCCCGGAAGGGCTAATCTCCTTCTTTCACGTGTTTCGCACAGAGTGCTGGTGAATTTCCCCGTGGCGGGGAGGCATTTCCCGAACGGAAACGTGCAGGTTGTCGGGATGCCCCTCAGGAAGGAATTCGCACAACCGAGAAACAGGCTTGGCGCCCTGGCTGAGTTGAAACTAAGTGGCACAAGATTCACCCTCTTGGTCATTGGCGGAAGCCAGGGCGCCCATGCCTTGAATAGCCAAGTATGCAGTCTACTTCCCATTTTAGAACGGATGTCGGACAAAATCCAGCTCATTCATTTGACCGGCAGAAGCGACTATCCCTGGGTCAGAGCTTGCCACGAGCGGTCATCGCTGCGGTCGTGCGTAATCGTCTTCGAGCACAGAATGAAAATGCTCTACGACGCCGCAGACCTCGTCGTGGCGAGGGCCGGCGCCTCCACCATAGCCGAGATAATCCACACCGGCAAGCCAGCGGTGCTGGTTCCCTTTCCGCATGCGGCTTCCCGGCACCAGGAAGAAAACGCCGGATACCTCCGTGCGAATAACGGCGCCGTTGTCCTGACGGAACGGCCGTCCTCTTCCGGCCGAGAGCCGCTCGTCCCGGGCCTTCTCGAAACCATTACGCAGTTGGTGGGAGACCCACGCCGTCTCCAGGAAATGGCCGACGCCACCCGCAGGCTTGCGAACGGACCGGCAGCTCCAAGGATAGTTGATGTGCTCTTTGAGATCGCACGTCCGGAGACCGCGGTTGCCACACTATCAAGACGCAGACCCCTAAGCCCTGAACCCTAAACCCTGACCTCCGGGGTTTCGGTCTCGGGTTCAGGGTTTAGGGTATAGCTGTCGTGGGTTGGGGTCTGCTTACGCAAACGCGGTGAGCCACAGAAATAGACGGAGGTTTCGTTCATGACTGTTGTGCGAGACATATCAAAGGACTCCACGGTACATTTCATAGGAATCGGCGGAATCGGAATGAGCGGGATCGCTCTAACTTTTCTCCACCGTGGATACGCGGTAACCGGCTCCGACCTCAAAGCATCCTCTATGACGGCTCGTCTGGCTGATGCCGGAGCACAGGTGTACGAAGGGCATAGAGCTTCCAACGTGCCGAGGAAAGCGACTGTCGTTTACTCTTCAGCGGTAGGCGACGACAATCCCGAGATGGTCGAAGCCCACGCCTTGGGCTTGCCCATCATTAAAAGGGCCGAGGCCCTTGCGTGGCTCATGAGAGACAAGGTCTCCATCGCCATCGCCGGCACTCACGGAAAGACCACAACCACAACCCTCGTTTCTCTCATGGTTCGCCGCGCAGGCTTGGCCCCTTCTGCCGTTATCGGTGGGGTGGTTGATGCTTTCGGCGGCAACGTTCTGTGCGGCGAAGGACCCCACTTCGTCGCAGAGGCCGACGAGAGCGACGGCTCCCTCGTCAACTTCCATCCCTCTTACAGCATCGTCACCAACATCGAAGAAGAGCACTTTGGCTTCTACCACGACCTGAAGGGAATCCTGGACATCTTTGGCACGTTCATACAGAACACTCTTCGCAACGGCCAGCTTATCTTCAACCTCGACGACCCAAACCTCTCCTCTCTCGTTCGGGACTGCCGCGGCGAGGTCTTCAGTTATAGCGTCAACCAACCCGCGGACATTTTCGCGCAGAACATCCTCCTGGAGGGTTTCGGCTCAAGCTTTGAAGTCTTCTACCAGTCGAAGAGGCTTGGAAGAATGGAGCTGAGCATACCCGGAATCCACAATGTTTCCAACTCGCTGGGCGCCATTGCCGTAGCCACGAAGATAGGCATCCCCTTTGAGACGATCCAGGACGCGGTTATAGGATTCACAGGGGTGCGGCGAAGGTTAGAAGTCAAAGGGGTGGTTGACGACATTCTGGTCATTGACGATTACGCCCATCATCCGACCGAAGTCATGGCCACGCTTCGCTCCGCCAGGCAAATCGCGAACGGGGGTCGGTTGGTTGCGGTCTTCCAGCCTCACAGATACACCCGCACTAAGCATCTTCACCGCAGGTTTTCCAACGCCTTCGCGTCAGCCGACATCGTTGTCTTGACCGATGTCTATGCGGCTAACGAACCCCCCATAGAGGGTATTGATGGCACCACCATCTTGCGGAGCGTCCTGGAGTCCGGACAGGAAAACGTCGAGTACTTCCCGGACATGAGGGAGATACCCGACTTCCTCTCGGAGACCGTCCGTCCCCACGACGTAGTAGTGGTCATGGGAGCGGGGGACATAACCGTTTTGGCCAACAGGTTGCTACAGAGATTAACCGAGAGAGCGGCAGCGTGCCCCTGCGCTACAGGGGCGCGGCCTCCCCGGCAGCGTCCCGAGGCGGCTCGCAGCCGCTTGGTAATGGTGGCAAGCGATGGACGATAGGTTGAACGTGTGGATTATCTGCGGCGGCCGCTCCGCGGAGCACGAGGTTTCGCTCCGTTCGGCAAGGTGCATCGCTTCGGCGTTGCGTCCAAGCAAATACAGTCTCTATTTTGTCACCATCACCAGGGAGGGCAAATGGGTCAGCAGCCCCGCTCTGGAAGGGCACGTCGCCGCAGCCGTCGAGGGAACCCAGTACCAGGGAGACTCCCCCCCTACCTCCACAGCCCCAGCCTGGGATGGATTGCGAGAGCTCGTCCAGGGAGTCTCTCTTCCCGCGATGCAACAGGGATCTATCCACGGCGAGGGGCGAATGGTGGTTTTCCCGGTCCTGCACGGCCCCTACGGCGAAGACGGCACCATACAGGGCTTGTTCGAGATGCTCGACATTCCGTACGTCGGGTCAGCCGTCCTTGGCTCCGCTCTCGCCATGGATAAAGCCAAGAGCAAAGAGATTCTGTTTCATCAGGGTATTCCTGTTCCGCGTTGGATTTCCTTCAAGCCGGGGGTTGCCGATGCCCGCAACGGAAGAGTCCGGCAGATCGTTGACACCGTGATTGGTTATCCGTGCTTCGTCAAGCCGGCTAACCTCGGCTCAAGCATAGGCATCACCAAGGTGAAAAGCCCTGACCAGCTCGAGGAGGCCATTTCCCTTGCTCGCCTCTATGACACAAAGGTTCTCGTCGAGGAGGCTGTTGACGCCAGAGAAATTGAGTGCAGTGTCCTGGGGAACGACTGTCCGGTCGCTTCCGTTCCGGGCGAGGTCGTTCCCGCAAACGAGTTTTACGATTACGACGCGAAGTACAGTGACGCCGAGACGGAGTTATTAGTTCCCGCGGAGCTGTCGGAGGAGCAGTTGGCTCGCGTCCGTGGCCTGGCAATCCGCGCTTTCAGAGCTTTGGAATGCTGCGGGATGGCAAGGGTTGACTTTTTCCTCGAGAAAAGAACCGGCAGGATAATGGTTAACGAGGTCAACACAATCCCCGGTTTCACCGAAGTAAGCATGTATCCGAAGTTATGGGAGGCAACCGGAATCCCTTACCCACAGTTGCTGGACAGGCTTATAGAGCTTGCCCTGGAGAGATATGAGGAAAGGAAGGCGCTTCTGGTCAATCGGGTCCAATCGGCATGCCCCCCCGACCCTGACCGAGCCTGCGGGTCGGATGTAACGCTGCCCTCTGGGCGGCTGTGTCGGGGGCGTCTCGCCCAGCGAGACGCTGGCAGTACCAAGAACCAGCGGCCAGCGCTTTCCAACGAGCAGGCCCACGGTTCCCCATGATGCCGCGAGGGAGTTGGAAAAAGAAAAAGCCCATTAGGCTCTTCGTGATGAACGCCAGGGTTCTCAAGAAGAGGAAGAATCACACTCCCTTTTTCTCTTTCAGGGGGACAAAGGCGATGAAGCTGGCGCTTGCCCTCACAGTTTTGGCTGCCTGCGGTTTCAGCGGGTCGGAAATCAGCCGTTACCTCCTTTCGGACCCGAAGTACACCGTCACAGACATTGTCGTTCGCGGAAACGAGAAGCTCTCCGAGGAGGAGGTTATCCGCCTTTCGATGCTCGTGAAAGGAGAGAACATTTTCCGGGCGCGCATCTACCGGGCGAAGAACCGCCTCTGCAAGCTTTCTCTCGTGAAGCATGCCTCGGTATCGAGACAGATGCCCGATACAATTCTCATTGAGGTCGTCGAGAGAAGCCCAAAGGCAAGACTTGCCGGACCAAAAAACGTCCTGGCGGACTACTCCGGCGTGATTCTTCCCATCCCTTGCTGCAGCGATCCGGAGCAGCTCCCTTTAATTGTCGGGCTGAACACCGCCCGCCTCAGCGTCGGAGAAAAATGCTCCCAGCCCGGACTCACCAGGGCCATGCAGGTTTTGAGGCTCTGGCAGGCATCCCCTCTCTCCGGAGTGGCCGAGGTGGACGGAATTGACTCCTCGAGGCCGGATGACATTCGCCTTTACCTCAGAGAAAGCGCTTATACCGGCGATGGATGCGAGGTCCGCGTAGGAGGGGATGATTTCCCTCACAGACTCGCAAAGCTCCACACCATCCTCAAATCCGTCGTCGAAAAACACGCAAAGAAGATTCGCTCAGTTGACCTGACTTTGGAAAATGTTCCGGTTCGTTTCTGAGTTTTGGCGCGAGACATGCGCCTTGTGCTGCTATCTGAGCAGTTCTCATTTCGGCGGAAGGAATCGGTGCAATGCCGAGAAGAAATGACATCATTGTCGGGCTTGACATAGGCACCACAAAGATTTGCGCAGTCGTCGCCGAGCGCCTGGACGGAGGAGAGGTCCGAATTCTCGGCTTCGGAAGCGCCCCGTCGAAAGGATTGCGCAAGGGCGTGGTGGTCAATATCGAAAGCACCGTGGATTCCATAGGGAGGGCTGTCGACGAGGCGGAGCTTTCCTCTGGAGTGGAGGTCCGGTCGGTTTTCGTCGGAATCGCCGGCGGGCACATCCAGAGCTGTAACAGCCGCGGCGTGGTCCCCATCACTTCCCACACCAAGGAAATAACTCGGGCCGACGTGGAGAAAGCTATCTCCGCCGCAAAAGCCATTGCGGTCTCTATCGACAGGGAAATCATTCACGCCATCCCGCAGCAATTTTACGTTGACGGCGAAGGAGGGATCGCCGACCCGGTGGGCCTGTACGGCCTGAGACTGGAAGCCGATGTCCACATTGTCACCGGCGCGGTCATGTCCGCCCAGAACACTGTCAAATGCGTCAACAGCGCAGGGATTCAGGTTGAGGATATTGTCCTTCAGCCCCTGGCATCGAGCATGGCGACTCTCTCCTCCATTGACAAGGAGGTTGGAGTGATCCTCGTGGACATTGGCGGCGGAACGACCGACTTCATTGTCTACAGCGACGGCAGTGTCAGGCACAGCGATGTGCTTTACCTTGGAGGCAACGACGTTACCCGCGACATACACAAGGTGTTATGCGTTCCCGAATCGAAGGCTGAGGAGCTTAAGGTCAAGTACGGGTGCGCTCTGGCATCCATCCCTCGGGCGAACGAAACGTTCCCTCGGCCTGCAACCATGCATCGTCCCGCGGGAGAGGAGCCTCTGCGAACCCTTTGCGAAATAATCGAGGCTCGTATGCGGGAGATCTTCACCATCACCAAGGAGAGGATTCGAGGCAATGGCTGCGGAGACCTCATAGGCTCCGGTGTGGTCTTGACGGGGGGCACCTCTCTCCTGAAGGGATGTCGCGACTTAGCCAGGGCCGTTTTCAACGGCATCCCCGCTCGGCTTGGCAGGCCCCAGGGGGTCGCAGGCCTCAACGAGACCCTCGCCAACCCCGTTTACGCCACAGCCGTCGGGCTTGCCAAATATGGTGCCGAATTTAGAGAGAGGGGCGAAAAAGTCAGGCTCAACCGCAGGAACGTGGTAAAAATCGTTCTGAGAAAGATGCACGAGTGGGTCACGGGACGTTTTCGTTGAGAAGATAGACCTCCTCTGAGGAAGGTAAAGTCGTTAAACAGGAGTGTTAGTTCTGACAGGGCGGCGCGCCGCGGCGCGCCGCCGCAAATCAACAATAGGGGGTGAGAACGTGCTGAAGATTGTTGACACGGAAAACAACCAGACCAAAATAAAGGTTGTCGGCATCGGCGGCGCCGGCGGTAACGCCCTCAACACCATGATTTCCGCCGATATCAATGGAGTCGAGTACGTCGCCATAAACACTGACGCCCAGGCGCTCAAATCTTCCGCGGCCAAGGACAAAATCCAAATCGGCAAGAACATCACCCACGGCCTGGGGGCAGGCGGAAACCCCGAGGTCGGCAAGGATGCCGCAATGGCTGAAGGCGAGGCCATCGGTGAAATGCTCAATGACGCCGAGATAGTTTTTCTGACCGCCGGTTTCGGCGGCGGCACAGGAACCGGTGCCACGCCTGTTATAGCAAAGGCCGCCAAGGAAAAAGGGACTTTGACCATGGCCCTGGTCACAAAGCCATTTCTCTTTGAAGGAAGCATCAAGGAGCGAATTGCTGAGGAAGGCCTGCGCCAGCTCAGAAGCGTGATAGAGACGGTGATGGTCATCCCCAATCAAAGGCTCTTCGAGGTCGCCGGCGAAGATACCTCCATGATTAACGCTTTCCGGATGACCGACGAAGTCCTGTGCAAGGTTGTTCAGGCCATCTCCCGTCTAATTTTGAAACCGGGCATCATCAACCTGGATTTCGCCCACATTCGGACTGTCATGTCAATTCCGGGTGCAGCCACCGTCGGCTTCGGAGAGGGGCAGGGGAACGGAAAAGCAGTTGCGGCCATGAGGGAGGCCATATCTAATCCCCTCATGGAGCAGACCGAGATAAAAGGCGCCAGAGGCGTCCTCATCAGCCTTGTCTGCGGCACAGACCTGATGCTTCGCGAGCTGGATGAAGCCGTCGGCATAATCAAGCAGGTTTCTGCCCCCGACGCCAACATCATTTTCGGAGCAAACGTTGACCCGGAGATGTCAGATAAGGCGGCCATCACTATCATTGCCACGGGCTTGCAGGCCGAAAAGCACAGCCACGAGCAGGAGGCAAAGCCCGTTGAGAAGCCCCACCAGAAGCTAATAGACTTTGATTCCGAACCTCCCGAGGGAGAGCCAGAACCATCCCCATTTCCCACCGCCGAGGATGCATTCTACAAGAAGCTCGAGACCCCTGCCATATGGCGGAAAAGGGGGAAGTGACACTGGCTACAACGTTATCTTTCGATAAAAAGCGGCCGGTACCCGGCGCGTGAGATTGAGGCGGGAGACACGGGACTTCCCACTTGGTGAGGTTGGACACTTCTCCGCCCCTCATTTGCTGTGCCGGTCGCTTTTGTTTGTTTTGTGTTGCGCGCTTGGGAATCCCGCCGGAGGCGGGACTGCGAAAAGCCGTTTTGGAAGAGTAGCGGTCGGCGAAGGAAAATCGAACTAAGAGGGGAGCGGCCCCCTTACTATTCGTGCCGTAAGGCTTCGATTGGGTCCATATTGGCCGCTCGTGAGGCAGGATATAGTCCAAAGACGATACCGATTGCCACCGAAATCCCGAATGCCAGAGCCAGGGACCACAGCGTGATAATCGTCCTCATATCCGAAAAATAGGTCACAATGCGAGGGGCTATCACACCGATTATAAGCCCCACCACGCCGCCTCCCGCCGAAAGTACAACCGTCTCCACAAGAAACTGAAGGATGATGTCTCTCCTCTTTGCCCCCAAGGCGCGGCGGATACCGATTTCTCTTGTCCGCTCGGTTATGCTCGCTAACATGATGTTCATTATTCCGATCCCTCCCACCAGAAGAGAGATCGCCGCTATTGAACCCAGGACGATGTTGAAAATCCTTTTCGTTTTTTCGGCCTGGTGGAGCAACTCCAGCGGCACAATAATCTCGTAATCCACTTTCTTATGGAATTTCCTCAGCAGTTGCCTGATGACTTTAGCCGTCGTGGATACGTTTATCGGGTCTTTGACCCTCACGGTCACCTGCCGCAGTTCCACTCTCTCTCTCTCGAACGTTCCAGCGGTTATTTTCACGTTCAGGTCGCTGAATCTTTCCTGGGCGGTCGTCAGCGGTATATAGATATCCATGTTCAGGTCTTCCTGGGCGCCCTTTTTGATGCTCTCGCGGAGTTCCATTATCCCAACGACTGAATAGTAATCCGCTCCGACTTTGACCTCTTTTTGCAGCGGGTCTTCGTACGTGAAAAGCTTCTTGCCGATTCCTTGCCCGACGACGCAGACATTTCTCTTCCTCGCCATGTCTATCGGGGTGACGAACCGTCCTTTTGCCACATGGAAGTTAGCGATTTCGGGATACCATGGAACCGTTCCCACCACGTGCGTGCTGACACGCCGTGCCTTGTAATAGACATCCTTGTCCATGCTCTTTATCGGAACTACAACCTCAACTGCGGGAATTGTGGTGGCGAAACGCTCTGCATCTTTATAGGTAAGCCCGTACCCAATGAGACGGCTTCGCTCAACATTGGCGACTTCTTCCTCGGGAGGCTTGATGCTGCGGATGATGATGTTGTCCCTCCCGAGGAGCTTGAGCTGCTGCTGCGCTTCCCATCCGGCGCCCTCACCTATGCTGAGCATGGCGATGACGGAACAAACCCCAAAAATCACTCCGAGAGCCGTCAGAACCGAGCGCATCTTATGCAACATCAGGCTCTTCAAACCAACCTTTATAGTTCTGGCAATCTGGAACGCTATCATCTCTGCGATATCCCTGAGAGTTTTTCCTCGACGTATTTCACCCGGCCTGTGCTGAAGGGGACTCGCTTCCGTTCACGAGCCAGCCGTCCCTGAGCCGGATTATTGATCTTGCTTTTGCAGCCACTTTCTCGTCGTGGGTCACCATCAATATCGTTTTGCCTTCCTCATTAAGGCGGGATACCAGCGATAGAATCTCGGCGCCGGTCGCAGAATCGAGGTTGCCGGTCGGTTCATCAGCAAGGATAATCAGCGGGTCGTTGACGATTGCCCTCGCTATTGCCACGCGCTGCTGCTCACCTCCCGAAAGCTCCATGGGCCTGTGTTTGAGCCTCCCTGCGAGTCCGACCTCCTCGGCGAGCCTGACGCTCCGTTCCTTGCACTCGGCGGGATTCACCCCCTGATAAACGAGTGGCACTTCGATATTCTCCATGACCGAAAGCTGCGGAATAAGGTTGTACGACTGGAATATGAACCCGAGCTTCCTGCTTCTTATCTCCGACAGCTCATCATCGTTGAGCTGCGACACATCTTCTCCTCCAAGGTAGTACTTTCCGGAGGTCGGTTTATCAAGGCACCCAATCAGGTTGAGGAGAGTGGACTTACCCGACCCGGACGGCCCCATGATTGCCGCGAAATCACCTTCCTCGAATGAGATCGTGATTCCTTTCAGGGCCTCGACGGTATTTCCCCCGAGGATGTAGCTCTTTTTCAGGTCAACTACCTCTGCGATCTTCACAGTCGTCGCTCCTTATGGAGTCGCCGGCACGCCAGGGCGTGGTTCACCGCCGCCTCGAGGGGAGCCGCCTCGCTGGAAGGGCGGCCTTCCTTCAGGACGCACACGCGGCCCTTCCGGGCCCTCTCTCGGTCCTTCTCCTGGGGGCATTGTCCGGCCGCGTCGTTCCATCATTCTCCGGCCGATCTCTCTCATTCTCTCGGGCGTCATCTTCTCAAGGTCTATCTCCCCTTCCACCCCGGCTTCTTTCAGCCGCTGCTCCATTTGCTTCTTTTGCTCTGGCGTGAGATTCTCAAGGAACGCTTTTGCTCTTTCTTTGGCATCTGCGGGCATCTCTGCGGCGCCCTCTTCGATTTTGGGCGCTTCAGCGGTGCCCACGGGCTTTGGAACTACTTCTTTTTCGGGTTCGACCTTGGGAGGTTTTCTCTCGGGAGCTCTCTCCTCCACAGTAACTGGAGCGTAGGTGCGCACCTTGTCACCGGGGTTGAGGCCAGACCTTATTTCTACGTAGTTGTCATTCGAAAGGCCGACCTCAACCGCCGTTTCCACGAAGGAAGAGCCTTTCGCCACATAGCAAACCTCTCTGTCTCCTCGAACGGTTACAGCCTGGACGGGCACGTACATCGCGTTCTCCAGGTCCGCCACGATAATCTCCACCTTTGCCGTCATCCCCGGCTTGAGCGCGTCCGACCTCCCGTCAATTATCACCGAGGTCGGATATACCGTAAGGTCTGGGTTCATCCACTGACGCCCCGAGTCGGGCAAAAGCGCGATCTTTTCCACGTGCCCACGCAGTACCACACCAGGAACCGCCTCCACGCTTATAATCGCTGGTTGATCTTCCTTGATTATGTCTCGCACCGATTCATGGATGTTAACATCCACTTTCATCGCCGAAAGGTCAGGAAGCTCAATCAGTTTCTGCCGTTCGTAGACCTTTTCGCCTTCGGCTACCAGTCCTCGCTCTCTCCGCCACGGCTCGCTTGTGCTGGAAGCGTACACGACCAGACCTTGCTGTGGAGCTTTGATTGTGGTCTTCTCCAGTTGGCTCTTGAGCTTCTCGAGTCTGGCTTTCTGCATATCGTACATGGCCTTTTTTGCGTTGCGGTCAGCCTGCCTTTGAGCCGATTGTGAATTAGCCGTGCGTTTGACCCTATCTAACTTCTTGGCGGCTTCCTCGTAATCCGCCGCGAACTTCGCAAATTGCTTCGGGTGGTCATACTTTATGAGCAGCCTCATGGCCTCTATCGCTTTCTTCAGGGCGATCACTGAGTTCTGATACGAGGTCTCATGGGCGTCGAGCTGCGTTTTAGGCACATACCCCTTGCTGAAAAGCTCTCTCGTTCCTTCGACCTGATTCTTCTCCAGCTTAAGCTTGGAATCCGCCTCCACAATCTGATATATCGCGTTTCTGAGCTGTTGATGCCAGTCCCCTCCGCCGCGTTTCTCAAGCTCGCTCACCGCGATATCGAGGGACGGCGAAAGGGCCTTCGCGCTATTGCCCTCCTGGTTGTTCTTAGTGGGATTCCCGTCGGCACCCTCTCCCTCGACGGGATTCTTAGCGGAGCTTTCCCGCGTGTACTCTGCGAGGAGCTTGTTTGCGAAATCGAGAGCCATCTCCGCCACCTCAAGGTCGCCCCGAGTCGCATCACTCCCCGTCGCCCCCTCGCCGCTTACTCCTCCACCGGGCGGTTGATTCCACTCTCTCCCGATATATTTCTCCAGGTCAATCCGCGCGAAATCAAGCGCAAGCTGCGCCGCCTTGATGTCGCTTTCATTCTGGTTCTCCTGTATCTCATAGGCCTCGTTCGCCTGCGTGTAAGCTGCCTCTGCTGACTCAACCGTGATCTCCTGCTGCTCAATCCGGTCCCTCAGGTCGGACGAATCCAGCTCCACCAGGGAGTCCCCCTCTTTTACGTACGTCCCCTCCGGAACTATGCTGATGATCGTGCTTTGCCCTTCAACCTCGCACGAGATGCTCACCGAGTTTTTGGCCTTTATCTTCCCTGATTCCTCAACCGATATGCGCAAGCTACCTTTTTTCACCGTGTAAAGCGCCTCGGCTTCTGGGGATTCTTTATTGCCTGAGAATTTCGTCCAGGCTATCCCTCCCAGCACTATCGCCACAACCGCGATGATTATCCCTTTCTTCAGCCTATGATTTCTGGCGTTCCTCTTTTTCTGCGACAACTCGGTCTTTTCCTTCACCATTTTGTTCACCTCTTGCCGATGTTTGCTCCTCAAACCATAACCCCCTTTCGTCAACCTCCAGCGACTCCGTGCTTAGCAACAATTGCAGCCTGGCAATCTCGTGCCCAACCAACGCTGACGTAAGTTCGTTTTGCGCCGTAAGCAGCGCCTCCTCAGCCAGTAAAACGTCCCTCGTCGTGGCCCTCCCAAGGTTGTGTTCCATTTTCGCATTATCAACCCTTATCTCAGCCAGTTCAACACTCATTTTCTGAATCTCGTAGCTTTTTCTGGCCTGCTCCAGATTCCGGTAAGCCTGCCTCACCTGAAGCTTTATATTGTCTCTCAGAAGAGACAGGGAGCGTTTCTGGCTTTCGAGTCCGATGAGGGCCTGCCGGTAGGCATTGCGTTCTTGCTTGCGGTCTATCGGCAGGTCGGCAGTTACTCCTGCTGAATACGACCCTTCGTCGAAAAGGAATTTTACGGCTTTTGTCGGCGGCTCCGTCTTTGCACTGCCAGATACGGAAATGTCCAGTATGGCTCGAAGGGCGTCGCGGGCAATCGCCACCGCACGTTCGCTATCACCCACGGCATCTTCCGCGTTCATCAGGTCTAACCTCTCAGCAAGCGCTTGCTCCGCTGCTTGTTCGACTCCCAGCTCCGGGGTGGCGAGACCCCCCTCGGCTTTCTGCCTCAAGATTTCCAGCTCTTTTTCATCCAGAACGATCAGCGCTTCGGTGGGAAGACCAAGCGGGCTAATCTTGAACTGGTCAAGCCGGTCAGAATACGTCTGCCGGGCGAAAATCCAGGAATTTTTCGCTCGCAGCTCGTATTCCCTCGCCTCCAACAGGTTCAGCATGGTAGCCTGACCCGCCTTCTGCATCTCTTTGTTTCTTATGCTTCCCCTTCGTAAGCTTATGTAGTTCCTGAAGTTGTTTATCAGGGTGTCCCTCTGTTGGACAACCCCGAAGTAGCTCTGGGCAACCTGCACGGAGAAGCTCCTCCGGTATCGGGCGAACTGCCTGACATCGTATATCACGTTCCTCTCGGCCTGAGTCAGGCTCTCCATAGCCACTAACCGGCCGCCTCCTTTCAGCAGCGGCTGAGTGAAAGTAAGAGATAGTAAAGAGCCTATCGCGCGTCTGCGGTCACCGGTGAAAAACTCCAAAAAGTCCGTGCCGAGGTTAAGGGCGACCTTTGCGCCGCTGGCTATCGTTTGCCCGAGGGAGAACTTACCTCCAGCGCTCCCTGATTCTTCGCTGGCCTCTCTTTTCCAAGCCCCCGAGGTAGTCAACCCGAGCTGCGGACGCCAGAGGTGCCTCTGGTATGTCAGCGCTAAAGCCCTCAAAAAGAGGGTTTCTTTCTGGGTCTGGAATTCCCTGCTGTTAGCCACAGCCAGCTCCACCGTCTGGGCCAGGGTCAGCTTCATGGCATTGGGAGGCGTCGGGATTATTAGTTCTGCGATTTCCTCGCGCGGAAGCTTCAGCAGCGCCTCCAGTTGTTTATCCACGGCCTCCAGTTGCTCGTCGGACATGGTTTCGATTTCACGCTCAAACAGTTCCGCCAGAATAGGCCTTTCCTCCGCGACAGTCTGCGTAATTTGTCCGGGCTCGATGCCTCGGATGAAATCCGGCAGCGGCTGCCTCTCGATGGTAAAATTGGCTACCTCTCCGAGGACGGCCTGCTCCTTTTCCCTGATGATTCGGTACGTCTCCTCGTCAGCCGATTCCCTGTACCGGGCCGGGCTGCAACCCCACGCCGCAATGCCGAGGAGCGCCAAAATGTAAATGTTCCTTCTCACACCTCCATCCCTTCGCCGGCTGGTTTCTGCTTCCGCTTCTTAGTGCTACCGCGCGAATGCCCTACCGTCGGAGTTTATCCCCCCGCCTTCGGCGGGGCGAAAGCACGTTGTCAACGCCCCGTCGTCCTGGGATTTTTCCCAACCCTGAGTTCCCAGGTACGGCCCCCTCGACCTGCTTTCGCACAAGGCCTTGTGGCTTTGGATGCTCTGGCGCACAACGCAACTTTCTTTCCACATTGTTCAAAACATATTATACGCTGAAAGGGCGGTGTTTGTTTAGAGGTAAAAGACGTGCGGTTGCATATTAGCGGCGGAGCTGAGCCAATGCTGCTCTTGGAGGGAACGTGCGTTTCCTGCCCTCTTCCTCGGCGTTGGAGTATCGAGCTACAGCGATGCCTCCTCGACAGCCAACGAAGCCCGCCGTTCACCTCTGGAGGGAGCGGCCGCCGGTCCGCGCTGGCCCAACATTGCCAGCACCCCGAAGACGAGAAGGCAAGCTTTCGCTAACACTGCCATTCTCCCCGTTCTTTTCATTCCTGTCAGGCCTCGGATCGCCCGGATACCACCTTCCCCGCCTTCGGCGGGGGAAATCACCTTCTGCACTTGATCGAGAAGAGGACTACTCTGCACGATGCCGGTGCTGCGGCCGGCCCTGGGCGAGAAAGCCGTTCTCCCCCGGAAGCGCGCCTCTTACTCCGGCTTTCCCTTTCCCCGACTCTTTTTCTTCTTCAGCGGAAAGGAGACGTCCATCACCTTTAGGACGCTTGCTCCGAGAAGAAGCTCGTCGTTCTTACCGATGGTCTTTCCCTGGACGAAGCCCTTCAGGACAGTTCTCTGGTTCTTCTGGTAGAGGGTCGTCCCATTCTTGCTGGCCAGGTCCTTGTACACGTAGCGTCCCTGTCTCAGCTCGATGACGCCGTGTCGCCAGGAGACCATCGAGTCTTTCAGAACGATGCGGTTAGACGGTGCCCGGCCGATTTCCACGACCTTCCCGTTGCAGTTGAAAACCGTTCCTTTCTCTTCGCCTTGAATTGCCTTCAGCTTAATCACGATGTCTCCCTCGTCGTCTTACGCGGCCTTATGCCGCGGGGAACCCATTTTCGCTTGTTCATGACTTAAAAGTGCACGATCACCGATGCGAACGCCAGGTGCTCGACCGTGTCGGCGTCGGTCCCTTCCACGTTGGAGAAAACGCCCTTCAGGACATCGCTGCCCAACCTCGCCTGGTAGGCCACATCGAAAATTACCTTTCCAATAGATATTCCCGTCCCGACGCTTGCTCCGTAGATGTCATCCGGCTCTTCCACTCCCGGCTGCTGCTCCATGAAAAACCCGGCCCGCACGGGTATCACCGTTTTCTTCAGGATGAACAGGTACTCGCCGCCGAGCCTCACCGCCCACGTGTCCCTCACCGGGTCGAGCTTTCCATCGTCAGCCTTCGTATCGTGATTGATCGGGTTGACTTCCGTGCCATCCTCCTTTCGGAAGATAAACTGCGACCAGTCCGTCCAGCTCAGGTCAGCCGCGATGGTGAAGGCGTCGGAAAATCGGTAAGCCGCCCCTATTCCCACCGTCAGCGGAAAATCGTACTCCACGTCGCTCTCCACTGGCGGAATCCCCTCGTAAGGGCTGCGCGAGAACGTTACTTTCCCCTCCTGGTCAACGCTCCTGGCAGGCTTCGCCTTCAGAGTTACCCTCTCTTGCATGTCGAGGGTGTATGGAAGGTCAGCCGTAAATCCGAGCGTCAGTTTCCCGGTGACGTTCCACAGCCCGCCCAGTGTTAAATTCGCCCCCGTTACGTCGGAAAATTCCTTCAGTTCCGACTGCTCGCCCTCGGAGAGAATCCAGAACGGTCCCGGCTGCGCTGCCGGTGGCAGACCGGGAACCGCTATCGTGATGTCGGACTTCTGCTGCCAGCCGACGTTCGTCTCCTCCGTGAACGTGTTGCTCTCCGTGAGGCGGTTCCTGTAGAGATTCACAGCCCCCCCGAAAGAGAGCCTCGGAGTGACCTGGACCGCGAGGGCCGGCGTGATTGCATATATGCTTCCGCTCTGGGCAAAATCAATCTCGGAGATCGTCTTAGAGCTGACCTCAGTTTTGAGCGAAAGCCCCCCGCCGATGTCCTCCCAGGTCACATCCCTGGAAGTGGTGGCGTAGTTGAAATGGAGCTTGCGGTCGAAGCTGTAAACCTGCTGGTAGTTGACTGAAGCCACGAAGTTGGTGCCGAACAATCTAAAGGGGAGAACTCCGCTCAGGTAGTTGATATCCGTCGAGGTCATGTCAGCCGGTGCCACGTCCAACCCGGGGTCTATGGAGGAGAAGTCTTCGCTGCGGGAAAGATAAGACATCACGCCGGAAATCTCCGGTCTTTCCAGTTGAATGAGTCCCGCCGGGTTCCACGACGCTGCGGTGGCGTCATCGGCAATCGCCGTGAAGGCGCTCATCCCCAATGCCCTCGCCCCTGAACCAACCGGACGCGGAGCAGAGGAAATCGAGACCGGCGTCACCACTACCTCCTTGAGCCTTTCAATGTCCGCTTCCCGGACTTGAGCGCTTCCGACTACCGTCGCGGCGATGGCTGCGATTGTCGCCAGGGTTGTCTCGTAGTAGACGAAAAATTTCCTCATGGCTGTCAACTCCCTCAAAGCTCTTTACCTGGAATCGTGTCGCAACCCCTCATTTCGTAATGACAGGGTCGTTGACTTCGGCCAGGCCCACGCTGCTCTTCTCGGAATAAGATGCGAAGCATGATTGCGGCTCGACGCTGCGAACCCTCGCTTCAACCGTTTTGCCGTTCATGCTGACCGTCCTGAGCGCGCCCGAGCCTTTTTCCCCATCCTCTTTGAGGATGAGGTATTTCATTCCAGCCCATATTCCGTGCACGGTTCCGTTGTCTATGAACAGTCCGTCGTCGGACAGGCCTGTCACTCTCCCCCTCACAAGCGGGAAGTGCTGCCTGAACTTCAGAACCAGCCCATCCACCAACCATTTCAGCTCGTCCCTGCTCTTATCCTCGCCATACACATCCGCGAAAAACGTAATCTCCGAGCTTTCGGTATCCACAAGCCACAGGTCTATCGTAATGGAGCGGTCGTCTTCTATCGTCTTGCCGAAGACGATTCCTTCGGCGGTTCGGAGGCGGCCGATTCGCACCGCCGTCTCCTTGTCGGCAAGCTCGGAGTTTCCGATCTTCAGCTCCGTGAGAAGCGCTCTGAAAGCCGCCTCCTCCCTCTCGACAAAGTTGAACCTTCCGCAATCCAGGAAACCGCCCAAGAGCAGACCGTACACCTGGCTCGTTGCAGACAGCGCTGAGCCATTCTCCTGAAGAGGCAATAGCGCCAGCGTCAACCTCGCCTCCAGCCGGAGCGGCTCCTGGATTTTCCTCATCACGCGGAAGGTCTTCTCCGCCCTGTTGCCGGCCTTATCAACCGCAACGACAGTGAAGCGGTTCTCGCCTTCCTTCAGGTTAACTCGATAAGTGAAATAATTGACCAGGGCGCCGGTTCTCCTCCCCAGCATGTCCTCCCCATTGACAGTGAGCACGGCAAGCCTCCCTCGGTCGCTCGCCAAACCGTCAAAAATGAATTCCTCGTCGTAGATGACCCGCTCATCGGTGACCTTCCGGAGGGAGAGAACCGGTGGCGTCCTATCCCCGCCCGCCGGCTCTTCGCTGAACGCAATGCGGACGCCAGCCGCGTCGGTTACACGCTGCGAATCGAGCATCGCGACCAGGTAACGCTGCCCGGAAGCTCCTTCTTTTGGCGGCTCCAGCATGTCGGCGGTGACAACCATGCTGGCCAGCGTCGTGTTGCCGGCAATGTCCGTGACTTCAACGGTGATTGTGTTGTCAAGCACTGCATCGAGGATGAAGCTTATCTCTGCCGAAGGGCTCTCTATCGCCTGCTGCCGGCCATCCACTATCAGCCTGAAAATCCCGGCATTGTCCGTCGCGACGCCTCTTACGCGGGCGGTGTCGGGCGCCTTTCTGACAGCGTCCTCGATGGCTACGGCCGGATATTCCATGTCAACGTTGAAAAGCAATTTCTTCTGTGAGGACATTCCGGTGAGGTCAACCGCTTCTACGAGAATTTCGTTGGCACCGGGCTTGAGCTTCAGGTCCTTTGAGAACTCGATCTTTTGCTGCGCCAGCTCCACGAATAGACGCTGACCGTTGATGAGAACTGAGGATACGTAGTTCTTCGATGCGGCCATCGCCGTCAGGGTTATCGTGTCCGAATTGAGGTAGGGCTTCTCAGGAGCTTTCAGCGTTAAGGCCGGTGGCTCGTCCTGAGCCGGCTTCTGGCGTAGAATCTCTCCCCGCACGAGGTTCAGGTACACCTTGGCTTTCGCCGAAGGGGTTTGCTCAAGCGAGACCAAAAGCTCTTTTTCCGCATCGGCGTAGCGTTTCATTCTGTAGTATGCTACGCCAAGCTCACGATGCGGAAAATAATCGTCTATGAAGTGCATCCCGTACGTTCTTACGCGGCGCGCGTCCTTCGGGCGAGCCAAAGTCGCCCCCTTTCTTTCTCCTATCGCGGTTTCAAAATCTTCCGCAGCCTGTTCCGGCTTCCCCTCGGAAGCACGGGTAACGCCTCTTTCGTAAAAGTTCCACCAATACGGGCGCCAGGTGTAAACGCATCCTCCCATCGCCCCCAGAGCAATCGCGACGGCCACTGCAAGAAGTCCGGCTTTCATCGCCCGTATTTTCATTGCGTCTCCGTCTTCACTATCTCAATAGCCATATCGTTCGCAGAAACCCCTTCGTATCCTTCGGTGACCTCCCCGACTGCAGTTTCGGCATCAACCCTCGTGACGGTGAGCTTGCCCGCTGTTATTTCCCTGTAAACCGTTTTTTCCCCAACTTGCTCCGGCTGCCTCTTAACGACGTGCATTTGGGTTCCCACCGCAAGCCCATGCCTGGCGCCGATGTTGAGAGTAGCCTGTTTGGTGTGGAGGGTGGTGATTGTTGCCCTGAGGGGGTAGGTGGAGGCTACTTTTGCAGAGAGCGTTTTGGCGAGGCGGTGGGCGAATTCGGGGAGGGCTTCATTCTCCTTCTGAACCTGGGAGAGCCATATAGAGAGCTTTGAGGTCTCGGTTTCGGCGAGGCGAAGGTCCACGGCGAAGCGAGAGTTGTGGCTTCGCAGGGTGCCTGTGGCGATTAGGCCTGCGGGTAGAATTTTCCTGAGGGCGAGGGCGGCCTGTGGGTCAGCCAGGTCAGACGTTCCTATCTTCAATTCGCGGAGAAGCTCCTCTATGACTTCCCTCTCGACGACGGATACACGCCCTGCCTCGTTGATTGCCCGGGCAAGGTTGAACATCAGCATCTCGTACTGCCCTTCTCTCGCAAAGGCGAAGTCGGCTTTTTTCAGGTCAAGGATAGCCAGGGCCATAGGGCGGGATTCCCACCTGTCCTGTTCCCCGGTGAAGCGGGGCGGGGTCTTTTCGGCCTTGTTGATGAGGTCGTCCACGAGCTGGCTGATCCTCCTGTGCTCGTCGGCGTCGGCTCTGCGGGCTATTTCGGCCTTCAAGAACGCCGAGAGGTCGTCCTTCGGATTTGTGCTTGCAGCCTTTTCGACCTCCCTGAGGGCTTCGTCATATTCCCCTTTTCTCATGAGGACGTACGCTGTTGCGGAGGCTATCTCTGCGTCGGATGGCCGGACTCTTTCAGCGTGCCTGAGAGAAGAAAGCCCTTCGTCGAGGTCGCCTCTGCGGGCGTAAGCTTTGCCAAGTCCCGCGTAGGCCTCGGCGAGCTGGAAGCGGAATATGGGCTGACGCCCCAGCGCTTTTTCGTACTCCTCGACGGCCTTATCGAGCTGGTTGCGAAGGAGGTAAAGGTCCCCCATGGTGACGTAAATAAGAGTGTGCTCTTTGCCGGTCTCCACTGCTTTTTTGTACTGCCCCAGAACCTGCTCTTCGTCCTTCCTGACGTAGGCCACCCGAGCCAGCCCTTCTTCGTCCGCGGTTGTTCTGCGCCCCGAGGCCTGGGCGATTTTTCTAAACTCCGACTCTGCCGCCTCGAGCTTTCCCATTCCGATGTACGAAAGCCCCAATCCATACCTCGTCTTGACATCGGACGGATTCCTCTTGCACAGGTTTGAGAAGAGCGTCGCAGCCTTCGGAAAATCTTTATCCTCCAGATGTCTGGCCGCGTCGGTCGCCTGCGTCTTCGGCGCGGTGAGAAGAAGGACCACGACGACCCCAAGACCTGTCGCAGCCACTGCCCCAGCAGCGCTTCTGAAAAACCAGCGCTGCTGCTGCAGCCGCCGCTCTATCCTTTCGACATCAGTGAGAACCTCCTCAGCCGAGGCGTACCTTCTGCTGACATCGTCCAGGCATTTCATAACGATATCGGCAATCTGCGAAGACCGCACCTTTTGAAGAGGATTCGCGCTCCTCTTCAGGACGGACAGAAGCCTTTCCCGCGGAGAAGTCACGTCCCGCGGCAGGGTGCCCGTGAGCATCTCGAACAGCGTCACCCCAGCAGAATATATATCCGTGCGGGCGTCGGTCGCTTCTCCCTTTCTCTGTTCGGGGGACATGTAGCTCGGTGTACCGCCGGGGCTTTGTCCGGCGGTTGTCAGGCCGTCCTCCCCGTAGATAGACCTGGCCAGCCCAAAGTCGAGGAGTTTTACCGAGCTGGCCTGGTCAATGAGAATATTGCTTGGCTTGATATCGCGGTGGATGATGCCCGACTTGTGAGCGTGGCCCAGTGCCTCCAGAATCTCCTTGAAAATTGCCAGCGCCCTCTTGAGGGGCAACGGCGCCGACGATTCAATTATCTCCGCAAGGGAAGTCCCCTCCACGTAGTCCATCACGTAAAAGCATTTCCCCTTTTCTTGCCCGTAGTCGAATACTCGCGCAATGTTCGGATGCTGAAGCTTCGCCGCCGAACGCGCTTCCCTCTTGAAGAGGTCGAGGAACTGCGGCCTATCCGAAAGCTTTTCGCTGATAACCTTTATCGCCACGAGCTTTCGCAGATCAGTGTGCTCAGCCAGATAAATGTATCCCATCCCCCCTCTCCCCAGTAGCTTGATGAGACGGTACTTCCCCAAAATCAGATAGTCCAGCTCCGAAGGTATCTCCCCAGCCCTTGGCTGGGTTTCCTCGACCGACTCGGTTTCTTCCCTGCCCCCCCGAGCGCGGGTCGGAGGCGGAGAATATTGTGTTTCCATCTCCTCCGGGGAAGTGTTTTCTCTTTCCCGTTCGTTCGGTTTCATGCCTTTTTTCCCTCGACTTTCCTGGTCTCAACTGATAGCGGTTCTTAACACTCTGATAATACCATATTAACGTGGAAACCGCTATCTCCGTCTCGCCGGCGCCGGCCCGGGACTTTTTTGCACTCTCGGGCGCAACAGCGGCGCTCTCTCTCGTGCGGCACAATTAGCGTGCCAACTCCTTGGCAGACCAGCCTGACTCGTATCCTTTGTCTAACATCCGCGGCAAGAGCAAGATGCGCAGTTGTTTTCACGTCTGCCCGGCCTTCGTCTCCGCATTCCCGGACGGGTCGTTCGCAGCTATATATCTATTTGGAATAATTCCTTGACTTGCGGTGATAAAGCCGGTATGAATTTTGCTCAGAACACAACGCTGATAATGCCGTTGCGGGCAGGATGCCCGCAGGCCAGCCAGCGGGACGCTGGCGGTACGAGGAGTCTCAGCTCTAACGTTACGCGTCGGAGGGGAAAATGCCCTGGCTTGTATACACCGATAGGCAAGGCCAACTGATAACCTACCAGGTCGAAAAGCCTCAGACCGTCATCGGCAGAAAGTCTGACGTCTGCGACGTCGTCCTGAGAGATGCCAGTGTCTCTCGGGAGCACGCCGAGATCAGGATGGAGAAAAATAAATGCATAATTTGCGATAAAGGGAGTCTCAACCACACTTTCGTCAACGGCAGGGAGCTCCAGCGCAGTCCCCTCAAGCACGACGATATAATCAATATCGGCGCCTACACCTTGAGATTCCTGGAGAAGTTGCCGTCAGACCGCCGCCCCGTTCTGGCAGGAGACGAGGAGATTACCCTCCCTGCGGGGTGGCAGAGCGTTGAGAAGATGGGCGCCTTTGAGTTTCCAGCCCTCGCCGCCGAGAGCGCCAGGCCTCTTGCAAAGCAGGAAACAGCGCCAGCGCTGCGGCGCAAGATCGAGCTTTTCCTTGAGATCGGCGAGATAACCGCGGGGGTTTACTCCATCGACGACATGATGGCTAAGGTTGCCGAGAAGCTCTTCGAGGCCATGCCTGCCGAGAGGTGCTTTCTCCTTCTGAAAGATGAACGTGGCAAGCCAATGAGGATTCGATCTTCATTCCAAAAAGAGGGAAGCCGCCCTGAACCGGAGGTGCCGTTCAGCAGGAAGGTCCTCGAAACGGTGGTCCGCGAAAGAAAGGCCATCCTCGCCAATAATGCTCTGCGAGACGTGCGATTCGGCGGCAGCGAGAGCGTCAGAACCCAGAACATTCTCTCGATGGTCTCGGCACCCCTCGTGGTCAAGGATGACGTCATCGGCATCCTGCACCTTGACAATCTCTCCCGCGAGCGTGCTTTTTCCGAAGAGGACCTGCGGCTCGCTCAGACCGTAGCCCGTCAGCTAAGCGGCGCCCTCGCCGGCGCGGTCGCTTATTCTCATCTCAAAGCCGACCACGACAATCTCAGCCGCCAGGTCGAAAGCCGAAGCCTCTTCGTCGGATCGAGCGAGATAGTCCAGAAGACCATATTGAGGGCAAAGAAATTCGCCCTTTCGGATGCGCCGATCCTTCTGACCGGAGAGACGGGAACCGGAAAGGAAATCCTCGCCAGAAACATGCATCTCTGGAGCAAGCGGCGCGACAAGCCCTTCGTGGCGGTTGATTGCGGGCTTTTCACGAAGGAACTCATCAATTCCGAGCTTTTCGGCTACGAGAAAGGAGCTTTCACGGGAGCCACTTCCCGCAAGATTGGCAAGCTCGAAACCGGAAACGGCGGGACTATTTTCTTCGACGAGATCGCTAACCTCGACCTGGAGATTCAGTCCAACCTTCTGCGGGTCTTGCAGGAATATGAGTTTCAAAGGATCGGCGGAAACGTCAACATAAAAGTGGATGTCCGGATAATAACCGCCACCAACACCGACCTCTTCGCAGCCGTCGAGAAGGGGACTTTTCGCAAAGACCTCCTCAACCGCCTCAACGTCTGCGAGGTTTACGTCCCTCCCCTCAGGGATAGGAAGGAGGACATTCCGGAATTGATCGAGTTCTTCATCGAGCGGCACAGAATGGAGTCTTTGGCCGAGGACATCGTTCTCGAGGATGGCCTGGCTCAGGTGCTGATAGATTATGATTGGCCCGGAAATGTTCGCCAGCTCGAAAATGTCGTCCGCCGCCTGATCATCTCCTCCGACGATGGCATCCTGAAGAAGGCAGACCTCCCCGCAGCCCTGAAGGGAGAAAGCCCCTTTGACGTTTTCGAGGGAAAGGATTATCACACTATCGTTAGAAATTTCAAGAGACAGCTCATTCGGAGAGTCCTCGCCGAGTCGGCAAACAAGCAGACCGAAGCAGCCAGAAAGCTCGGCATTCAGCAGTCCTACCTTTCCAAGATAATGAAGAGCCTAAACCTGAGATGAAAGGGGCTGCCTTGAGGGAAAATATTCTGCTGGCCCGGTGGAGGCATGCGTCGTCCGGTTTTGACCTCGGGCGTTGCCGCCCGGCAGAGACACCCGGACCAGGATGAGAACCGAGGCTTGCTGACATGCGTGCCGCTGCGCTCATCGCCACATCTGGTCTCCTCGCTGGACGCAAGTTCCCGGTCAGGCGTCGCCTTGCCATCGGCAGAGCGCCCGGTAACGACATCCGCCTGCCCAGCCCGCAGGTCTCTCGCAGTCACGTTACAATTGAAGAACAGGGTGGCGAGTTCGCTCTCACCGACCTCGGCAGCCGCAATGGAACATGGGTCAACGGCCAACTCGTCAGGTCATGCCTTCTCCGTCACGGCGACCACATCTCAATAGAAGAGTTCGGATTCGATTTCGTTCTGGAAGAACCTTTGGGACCTCGTCAGCCAGTCACCGCAAGGGTTGTCGAGCAGCCGGAATGCGAGCAATGCGTTGCCGCTGAGATCGAAGTCGCTTCGACCATTCCCCGCCTCCTCGAAGAACCGGATAGGGTAGGGGAGGACCTTTCTCTTTTACGAAGCACGTATCGGATTCTGATCGAAGCCAGCGAGGCTTTTGGCCTCGTGCGTGACCTCCCCTCATTGTTCAGCAAAATCCTGGACTGCATATTCGAGGTGATTCCGGCCCACCGCGGAGTCATCTTCGCCACCGGCGACGACCCATCCGATTTCCGTCCTGTGGCGGAAAAAGTGAGAGGCCCGTCCGCTGATGATAAGATGGAGATCAGTCGCACGGTTCTCCGCAAAGTCGCCGACGAAAAGAAAGCAATCTTGACCAGCAACGCTCCTGCCGACACCCGTTTCCGTTCCAGCCGGAGCATTCCGCTGCACGGCATCCGCTCCGCCATGTGCTCGCCGATGCTTCATGAAGGAGAGCTGGTCGGCATCGTCTACCTCGACACCGTCGGGGTTGTCGAGAAATTCGATTCGCGGGGATTGGAGCTTCTTGCAGCGATTTCAGGACCCGCTGCCATCGCCATCAAGAATGCCCGCTACCTGGAGGAACTCGACCTTCGCTCTCGCCAGCTCGAAAAATCTTACTACGACGCTCTCAGGGTCGTCGCCGATTCTCTCGAGGTACGCGACTATTACACAATCGGCCACGGCCGACGAGTTGCCGTCTTCGCAAGGGCGATTGCCGAGGAGATGGGTTGGAGCGAGGAGCAGTTGAGGCTCCTTGAGATGGGCGCCCTCATTCACGACCTCGGCAAGATCGGCATCGAGGATGCCATCCTTCGCAAGGAAGGAAAGCTTAGCGACTCGGAAATGGAGCAGATGCGTTTCCATCCGGAGATTGGAGCGAGAATCGTCAGGGACGCTGATTTCCTCAAGCCGATTCTTCCTTACATCCTCTACCACCACGAGCACTACGACGGGACCGGCCATCCTCATCAACTGAAAGGAGAGGAAATCCCCATCGAGGGAAGGTTGCTGGCCGTCGCCGACGCCTTCGACGCCATGACTTCCGACCGACATTACCGAAAGGCGATGGATGTTGAGCAAGCCATTCGCATCATAACAGAAGAAAGCGGCCGGCAGTTCGACCCGCGAGTTGTCGAAGCCTTCCTCCACGCCCGCGAAAAAGGAAGAGTAACAAAAGCGATGCTCTCCTCCGCGGAAGAAGTCAGAATCGTCGAATGTCCCTACTGTTCCTCCAAAATTGAAATCCACCCGCAGTCCAGGGACAACTACCTCGTTTCCTGCTGCAACTGTCGCAGAAAAGCCCGCCTCTGGCAACGCTGGTGAACTAAAACCTTGCCTTCGGAGCACAGCAAACCGCCGACGCGCTTCTCCGGAAGCTCTATCCCGACCAGTGCCCCTCTATGAGGTGACGATTCGTGACGGTATCAGCAACCCTGCGGGTGCCAGCATGTCTCAGGCGCCGGCCGGGCGCCGTCGGCAATGACGCCGTCGAGCTTTTGCCGCAGCGATTCTCGACCCGTCCCGCCCTAATCTTTTGCCAACTGGACATCGGCCTCTGCCTTTATCACCAGGTCGGCTGTGGCCTTTTCCGCTCCGATTGTCATCTCCATATTGGCAGTAGCGTCTATCTTCGTAGGGCAGTCAATCACGACGCCTTTTTCCGCGTCAAACCGCACCGTACCAGAAGCCTTACGGTCGAAACTCAGAATGTTCACCTTCACTTGCTGCCCCATCTGGGTCATGTGGCCGGCGAGGTTTTTTTGCTCGAAAGGCGCCGAAATGGCGAACTGGTTGATTCTACGTCCGGCGACGATTACGTCTGGTTGTCGGGTGACTTTGACCGTGCAGCGCAGCCCCGGCTCCTCAAACGAGATTTCCCCAATTTTCTTGAGCACGAGAGCCTCTTGCCATGTTTCCCCTGCTGCCACGGGCTTGTCCGGAAAGACTATGCCGAACAAGCCGAGCTGTCCTTCGGAAGCTTCTGTCCAGAACTCGACAAACGGGACATCCCCGTAAAACTTGACCACGTTGCCCCTTGAATCCATGTCCATCTCTCCGCTCAGATACAGCGCGGCCACCTCGTTTTTCACCTGCCTCGCTTCTGTAAGACCGATTCCCTTCTTGGTGTCTATGGTTGTTACTCCGTTCACTGTCCCCGTCATGTCGGAACCACGCAGCTTCATGACGATGTGCCCTGCGGGGCCGCTTATGTCCCAGTCGCCCTCTAAGTCCGACGGTTCCATCTTTACCTTGCTGACCTCCCCCTCCCTCTTTTCCTTGAGAGTCAGCTTGATTTTGAAGCGTAGCTCAAGACCCATTTTGATCTTAGCGCTCTCGTCCGGCGTCTTAAGGTCCATATCCATATCCATGCTCATCTTCATGGCATACAGGAGGGGCTGGTTGGGCTCGAACTTGAACAGGAATTCTCGGGCCTCTTCGGGCTGGGACTCCTCCATTTCGGCCGACAGTCCCGGCACTCCCTGCCACAACAGCACGCTCGCAGCCAAAATCTGTAGTGTCTTTTTCATGCCTTTCTCTCCTTTCATTGTCTAAGGTAGATTGCGTCCAGAAACACAACCATATTTTCAGAATCCGCTTCCGCGAACCGAGCCTCGCGCTCGATCCACCGAAAGGACCACGATTCCGGTCCGCGGATGCCCGCCTTACGCCTCCGGACTCGAAAGCGGACTGAACTCCTCTTCCGGCTCAGCCCGCACTCGCTGAAGTTGTTCCGCGGCCCGTCTCGCCGCACGCTCCTCGGGGCCCTGCATATCGCAGGGTCTGCCTCATTCACGCCATTCTACGCTCCTTTCTCCGCTATTATGAAGTTAGTAATCCCGAGGGGATGATTGAAGTTGAAAAGTCCCGCCACTCGCTTTGCCAGTGGCAGGAGGAATGTCGGCGTGCCCATGGGAACTACCATTCCGTATGAGAATGACCTTACTATGCGTAAGCCGCTTCTGCTCACGATGTCCCTAACATACGACAGCGAGAATCTCAGGCCCCTCCTCTCTTCTCTGACCGCGAGCGAAAACAAGAACATGAATGGATTGTCTCTGTTCGGTTCAAGAATCACAACCTGTTTTCTTGAAACTCGCCTCATTTCTCGGACTACCCTATCAATGCGCTCGACGTGATGCAACAGCGAATGGCAGAAGACCACATCGAAAGAGTTCTCCTCAAATTTCAAGTCAGCGGCATCCATCAGAAATGTCTTTTTGAGCGGATTCATTTTCAGCATTTTCATGGAGAAATCCACGCCGTAAGCGTCACAGATCCTGTCGAAATAAAAAGTGAAAAAACCGTTGCCGCAGCCGACGTCCAGAAGGCGAGTCTGTTTTGTCAGTCGAACGCAGCCGCGCACCACATTGACTTTTGGCAGCACATACGCAGCTATGACAGGGTGCTCCGGAGACCGCCTTCTTTCTAATCTCCTTCTTTCCCAATAGTCTTTCTGATTCATTCCAACAGTTTCATTACCCCATCGATGTCGCTATCCGCGCGATGCTTCCCGGGCGTTACGGCACTCCGTTCGCCGGCGGAAGGGACCTTCTTCGCTGCCGCGTCGGATTGCGGCGGCGTGGTTTTACTTTCTGCTTTGCCGCCCATTCTCAGTGCCTCTCCTATTCTTTCCAGCACGGGCGGGTGACCGTAGAGCCACAATTTCGCTATCGGCGGAGGATTTAAGTCCGCGATATTTCTGCGAGCGATCCTTTGGAAAAGGCTGACTGCTCCCTCCGGATTCTGAGTCAGCTCGACGGCATACCTATCCGCGCTTCTCTCGAAATGCCTCGATATGGCGCTTGCGATAGGCATACTCAGAAATGCAATGACGTGCAGCCAGAAGAAAAAAGCCGGCAGTGAGCTGGGCAGATAACGGCCGCTTTGCTCCTTCTTGCTTCTTCCGGCGGTGAGTTTCAACAATATTCCGGTAACGAGCAGGCACGCCGCGGCGCCAGCCGTTCCCCAGCCTATTCCTTTGATGATATGGTTGTTCTTCCAGTGCCCTATCTCGTGCGCCACAACGAACTCGACCTCCGACGGACCAGCCCTTTTCGCCAGCACGTTGTACAGCACGATGCGCCTCCCCAGAAACAGACCCGACAGGTAAGCGTTCGCTCTCGTCGTCTTTTTGCCTGCATCAGCCTGGTACAGAGCCGTTCGCGGGATTTGCGATTTCTCGAAAAGAGGCTCCAGCTTGCCCCGCAGTATCTGCGACCTGACAGGTGTTATTCGGTAGAAAAGCGGCTCGATCAGGTGCGGCGAGAACGAGTACCACGCAATCAGCCCCACCCCAAGCACGGCCGCAGAAACCAGCCACCATGTTCTCCTCAGCCTTCGCATCGTCGCGTAAATGAGCATCACGAAAGGGACGTACCAGAGGTCTGCGACCATGAAGCTTTTTATCTGGTCAAAAAGCCAACTGCTCGCTGTTTGAGTGGTCAACCCGTAGGCGCCTTTGACGACAAGGTCGCCCACTGCGTCAAACGGTAGAATGACGAGGCGAATCATCACCAGAATGAAAAATGCATATACGGGAAGTGCTAAGCGCTTTCTTCCCCGGCAGAGCTTCTCGACATCTCGCTCATAGGAAGGTGCAAGTTTCGACCACGCAACCAGAGCAAGAAAGGAAATGGCAGCCAATCGTTCGCAGAAAAAAAGGACGTAAAGAGACCGGTTAAAGCGCGAGGCCCTCTCAATTTCTTCCCGCGAGAAGTAATCTGAGGCCCTCACCTCCCCAGTGCCCCCGCAAGGAGAAGGACAGGCAATCCACAGCGCAAAAAGGGCCTTGGTCAGGAGTCTGCGGAGGGTGTTGGCTGTGTTCATTCCTTCAAAAGGCTATCAGGAGGTGCGATTTTTGCTTTCCCGCGTACCGCCAGCGTCCCGTCCCGCCAAGGCGGGATCCTGCGGGCGAAACCGCGTCCGCAGGGGGGGCGTGACGCCCCCGAGAGACTGCCGCCCAGAGGGCAGCGTTACAATGTTGCGGAATTTGAGAGGCCATTCGCAGTCCGGGCTTCTCCCTGAGCTTCTTGCGCTTCAGCCGGAGATTTCTCATCCTTTCCTCCGCAGGAGCAAACCCGCTATCTCCCTCAGTGGCTCCGCTCTCTCGCCCAGACTGGCGAGGCAGCCGATGGCCTGATGCGTGAGCTGTTCCGCGAGCTGTCTCGACCGTCTGACGCCCAGCACGGACGGATAACTTGCCTTCCCCTTTTCCTCATCGGAGCGGACCGGTTTTCCGAGTGCATGCGGTTCGCCTTCCGCGTCGAGGACGTCGTCCATTACCTGAAATGCTACTCCTATGGAGCGGCCGTAATTTGCCAACGTTTGTAGCTCTTCTTGGCTTGCATCTGCGGCTATTGCCCCCATTGCCACCGAAGCCTCCATCAAAGCCCCCGTCTTTCTAATGGCTATTTCACGAACGGTAGTCTCACTGGCGGTCTTTTTTTCCCACTCCAGGTCAAGGGCCTGGCCTCCTGCCAGACCGGACGTTCCGCAGGCAGCAGCGAGCCTTTGAATGAGCTGTGTTCTCTTGCCGTCATCAATTCCTTCAAGGTTCGCCAGCGTCTGAAACGCAAGCGCCAAGAGCATGTCTCCGACCAGGACAGCCATTCCTTCTCCGACGACTCTGTGAACCGTCGGCAATCCCCTTCGCAAATCGCTATCATCCACAGCTGGAAGGTCATCATGCACCAGCGAAAAGCAGTGCACCAGCTCCGCGCAGCAGGCTATTCGCACAATCTGAGGGCATTGGCCGCCGACGGCTTCGCACGCTGCGAGAGTCAGTGTTGGCCTTATTCGCTTTCCGCCGGGAAAAACCGCTCGCCGAGCTCCTTCCGCGAGGCTCTCGACAGGAATGTCCTCTGACGACAGAATCGCCTCCAGTTCGGCGTCTATCAGCTTTTTTCTCTCCCAGAGATAACTTTCGATGTCCATGACAAACTTCTTCTGGCCCTAAACCCTAAACCCTGACCCCGGGGTCTCAGGCCTGGCGTTTAGGGTCTCGGGTTTGGGGTTTGCGCGTTCTCACCCCGCTCTCAGCGGGGGGTCAAGCTTCCCATGCCCACCCCGCATTAAGCGAGGCTCGCGGCGAAGAGCGCGCCACTTCCATGGCGACTTCCTCCGCTGACGCTCGGGGCCTTCATTCTTTCAGCGGAATCTGTCTGACATACCTGTCCACCATTTTAAAAGTCACTGTCTCAACGTCTGCCTTGTCGTCGGTGAACACGCGTGCAGCCTCATTTTCAGGAAGAAAGAAAATGTTATCGCGGAAACTACTGATGATGTTGGATAGGGCCCTGTGGCGCATGCTTTTCCTGAGGAGAGTTTCTTTCACGCTGAGGAGGGTGTCCTTTCTCTTCAAAGCCACCAGGATGTAGTTTGAGGTCTTCTCAGGTTGCGTCGAGGGGCCTTTCCGGAAAACGACCTTCACCGCGAAGACCGTCGGGAAGACGGTCCTGAGCGTTTTCTCTATGGAGCACAGCAGCGTCTGGTCGTCGCTCAGCGACAGGACGTTCATCATCGTTACGCCATTCGGCAAAAGGTGGTCGGCAACCAGACGGAAGAATTCTTTTGTGGTAACGTAAAAAGGGACGTATGGCCCACCTTGAAACATGTCCAACTCGATCACGTCGTACTTCTCTTTCGTTTTTCTGAGATATGGTCTGGCATCCTCCGTGAAAATTTTCAATCGAGGGTCGTCTTTCAAGTCAAAGTATCCCTTTGCTATACGGACAACCTCGGGGTCAATTTCAACTGCGTCAACGCGAGCACCGGGGAAGAAGTGAAGGTATTGTTTCACCGAGGTCCCGGCGCCCATTCCTAAGACGAGAATTTGCCGCGGCTCGGTCAGGAGCGCTGCGACGTTGAAGAAATCGTAATAGCTCTTCCCTGTCAAATAGTTGTCTTTTTCGTCCACCGAGATCGAATAAGAGGTCCACCGGTTAACCGACAGCGCCTTCCTCCCGTCCTCTCTCTTTATGACGCGGATGTCATTGTAGAAGGACTCCTTGCGGAGAAGGAGGTTTTTTCCGTAGCTGGGAAAAGAGAAGGGTGTAATGGCCGCAAGCGCCATGGAGGCAATCCATTTTGGCGAATGAGAGATCAAGCCCGCAATCCCTACGAGCAGGACGACCGAACAGAAAAGAAGAAGCGTCATGTGAGACCCAAGCGCCCGGACCAGGACAAACGCTGTCAGGAATGTCCCCAGGATGCTGCCAATGGTGGAAAGGCCGTAGATGCCGCCGGCGATTTCCCCCGCCTTCTGTTGAACCGTCAGGAGTCGAATGATGAAAGGGGACACCATGCTCAGCAGAACCATTGGTACGCCATAGATGATTATTGTGGCCACCATGGAGCCGAGAATCGTCCCCAGCTTCAAGTACGACACCTCAAGGACTCTTCTGTAGAGAATGAGCATCACGAAGAGGTATCCCCCTGCCGCGACTATCAGCTTGAACAGGACCATTGGCTGCGGCTTTCTGTCGGCCAATCTTCCGCCGAGTATGTACCCTGCGGAAAGGGCCGCAAGGATGATTCCTATGAGTGAGCCCCAGACGTAGCTGGAGTAACCGAAAATGGGCGCGAAAAGCCGAAACCCGAGCAGCTCCAAGCCCATCACACAAAAACCGCAGATGAACGCCGTGACTCCCAGATATAATGTCCTCAATTCAAACCCTTCCTTTACTCTTCTTCGGTCTTCGTTTGCCCGCCTCTTGACTTCGACCTTCCTGGAAGTGCATTTCGTGCCATTCCATAAAGGCGCTTGCTTTTCGCGTCGCCGCCCGGAGAAGGGAGAATCACCTTAATCCCCCTTCTATTTCACGGAGGCCTTGTGCTCACCGGCAAATTCCCTTAAACCTCGCAGGAATCCCTCGTGCCGGTCAACGCCGGGCTCCGACGTCATCAGTCCTTTCAACTCCACCACCTTCCCTTTTCCTTTCAGGATCGAGGCGAGGTATTTCCCGGCCTCCCGGCCAATCAAAACGTTGTCTCCGCCAATGAAACATGTGAAGCTCGTTCCCTGTATCTCCCTGTCGAGTATGATCACCGGAATCCCGCTATCATAGACCTCCTTGACAGGCGCTGTCATCGGGACCGTCTCTTTGGGACTGACAATGAGGAGGTCTATTCCCTGCGTCAGAAATTCTCTCACCTGGCTCTGCTGGACTCGCACATCGTTCTGGGCATCCTTCCACAACATTTCAATCTGCGGATACTTTTTGGCCTGGTCTTCAACATCCTTGTTCATCTGAACACGCCACGGCTCGGCCAGGTTGCACTGCGACATTCCGATAAGGACTTTCTTCCCTTCAGCCAATTTCCTCGAAGGGCGGGGCTTGTCGGGCTTCAGCCCCGGCCTCTTCGGCCCCGCGGCGGGTATCTCCACGCCGCCCCGCTCCACATTTTCCCTCGTGAAAAGGCGCGTTCCGAGGGTGACCCACTTCGGCACCTCTTCCCCCTTGAAGATTCTCATGGCGATATCAATCGCCTCTTTCCCGCCGGTGGGATACTCCAACGTCGCCGTCAGAACTCCCTGCTTCACGTAAGTAATCCCCTCGTGAGGGAGAGCGTCTATCCCGATGAACTTGATCACCTTCTCGCGTCCTCTTCCTTCCGCTCTGGCAGCGACGTACGCGCCGTGCGCTTGCGGGTCGTTATGTGCATAGACAGCGTCAATCTCGTCGAACCGGGTGAGCGCGGAGGCCATCTCTTTCCTCCCATTTTCCTCCAGCCACTGGCAATCCACCGAGAAAATAATGCTGATTCCACCGTATTTCTCGACTTCTGGCTCCTTCGCTGCCTTTCGGCATCCTGCCGCGAGGACAAAAGGGACAAGGATCATTATCCGCCACCAGCGCGCACCGTTCCTGAGGCTTTCGTTCATTTCTCCCTCCTCCTTTCTCCGTCTTCCTTGATTCAGGAAGCCCTCGTTCGCCTGCCGGTCTGCTGAATGATGACGGCAGTAACGATGATGGCTCCCTCCACCATGAACCGGTATGCAATCTCCACGTCGTTGATGCTCAATATCTTCTCTATGTAGCCAATAATCAAAGCACCAAGAAGCGTCGGAAGGATTCCGCCCCTCCCCCCCATGAGGCTGGTTCCTCCGATGACAACCATGGCGATGGCAGTCAGCTCGTACGCGCCACCCGCTTCCGGGTCGCCGTAATCGGTCGTCGCAGCATAACAGATGCCGGCCACCCCGGACATGAATCCGGAAATGGCATAAGCGGCGGCCTTGACGGTGTTAACCCGTACCCCGCTGAGCCTCGCGGCCTCCTCGTTTCCTCCGACGGCGAACAGGTGGCGGCCGAACCTTGTCCTGCTGAGAACAATCCAGAAGAAACCCACCGAAACCAGGAAGATGATTGTCACGATGGCGAGGTTGTTGTTCAGAATCTGCGACCTGATTTGGCCGAAGATCGGCGGCAGTTGCTCAGTTCCGGCCTGGATTTTTCTTCCTCCGCCGATGAACTTCGCCAGCCCTCTTGCCGAGACCATCATGGCTAAGGTCGCCACGAAGGGTTGAATCTTGAAGGTTGTTATGACCGCGCCGTTCAGCAGCCCCGCAGCCGCCCCGGCCAGAAGGGTCACCGGAATGCCGACGAACGGCGAAACTCCCAGCTTGATCATGAAGAGCGCGAAAAGCATTCCCGTCATCCCCAGCACCGAACCGACTGACAGGTCAATGCCCGCCGTCAGGATCACAATAGTCATCCCGCAGGCGAGAATCCCGTGGATAGAATAATCGCGCAGCATGTCGCGATGACACCCCCACGTGAAGAAAACGCTTTTTCCTTTGCCGGGGAAGACTGCCCCGATTATAAGGACCGCCACCAGTGCCCACACCCCGCGATTCCGAGCGAGGCTTCTGGCGACCAAAGAAAAATATGACGCGAATTGACGAACAGCGGCGAGGGCGCCTTGAAAGGCGCGACTGCGCCGGGCCCCTTTGACTGCTGAGACCAGCTTTGCCAGGAATCGAGACATTTTCTCCGGTTGCCCTACATCGCTGCTGCCATCACCTTTTCCTGTGTCGCCTCCTCATGGGAGAATTCCGCGGTAATCTTTCCACGGTGCATCACCAGGATTCTGTCACTCATCGCCAGAAGCTCCGGCAGCTCCGAAGTTATCAGCAACACTCCCTTTCCTTCCGAAGCCCACCTGTTCATCAGGGAGTAAATTTCCGCCTTTGCTCCGACGTCAATGCCTCTCGTCGGCTCGTCCAGAAGAAGAATGCTCGGCGCGCTCATGAGCCACTTTGCGAGAATCACCTTCTGTTGATTGCCGCCGCTCAAGGTGGAGACCTCCGAGCGGATGGACGGCGTTTTAATGGCGAGGGAATCCAGGAAAGGGGCGCACGTGCGCTGCTCCCCCGACGGGTTCAGCCAGCCCAGTCGTGTAATTTCCTTCAGCGCAACCAGTGTCATGTTGTGCATGACCGACATCGGAAGAATCAGCCCGGACGCCTTCCGGTCATTCGTCAGGTAGGCCATGCCGTTGGCGATGGCTTCGGGAGGAGAATCAATTTTCACTCTTCTTCCTTTGACGAAGGTCTCCCCCTCCGGAAGGCTGCCTGACCTTCCGAAGATTGCTCCGAGCAATTCGCTATTGCCGGCGCCTCTCAGCCCTGCCAGCCCGAGAATCTCTCCGGCCTTCAGCGAGAAGGAAACATTGTCCACCAGCTTGACACCCGGCTTTCCGGGTTGGGGGAGAGTCAGGCCGCTCACCCGCACCAACTCTTCCCCAATGCGGTGCTCCCGGCTCGGAAAAAACTGGTCTATCTTTCTGCCTACCATCCACTGAATCATCTTCTCGGCGGTCAGCTCCCTCGCCGGAGCAGTCCCTACGTGCTGGCCGTCGCGAACCACGGTGATTCTATCGGCGATTTCGTAAATTTCTTCCAGCTTGTGGGAGATGTAAACGACGCCAGCTCCTCTTTCCTTCAGCCTGCGAACGATCCCGAAGAGCCTTTTGGTCTCTTGCTCGGAAAGAGAGCTGGTCGGTTCATCCATCACCAAGATGCGTGCGTTAACAGATAGGGCCTTTGCTATTTCTATCATCTGCTGGACGGCCACACCGAATTCTTCCACGGGTCGCCTTACGTCAATCGGCATCTCCATCAGTTTTAGAAGCTCTGTGGCTGTTCTTGCCATTTCCCGCCAGTCAATTGTCCCCCAGCGGGTACGCGGCTCCCTCCCCATCAGTATGTTTTCCATCACCGAGAGGCTTGGCACTAAGCTCAGCTCCTGGTAGATTACTGCCACGCCGGCTACTTCAGCATCTTTCGGAGACGAGAGGCGGACTGCTTTCCCCTCGATTAGAATCTCCCCCCGATCGGGCGGGTGGACCCCCGACAGAATCTTCATCAGGGTACTCTTTCCGGCGCCATTTTCTCCCACCAGCCCCACGACCTCCCCTCTGTAGAGATCGAACGAGACGTCCGAAAGAGCCTGAACTCCTGGGAACGATTTGCTAATGTGCTTCATCTGAAGAAAGGGAACGTCGGGCATGCAAGCGTGCCTCCCATTAGAGGATGACCGCCGAAGGCTCCTTTTCTCCGGTGGCGTCCTCCGCTAAGGACATCGGCCATTGACGCAGCGTCTCCAGCCGAAGAACAACGCCGTTTTCCTCCCTCCATTGTCCAGCGTTCTGCCGCATACTAAAGAATCATCCGCGCGAACACAAGAGAAAGCTTGACTTCCAGGCCGGGCCAAAAGACCGCTGCGGATCTTGAGCCGTGTTTGGCCACTCCCGAAGATGTCCCCCATGCCACCCCTTCGGGCAGGACGTGCTATGCAGCCCTCAGCACAGCGGCGTTTCTCTCGCCTCGGCCCTTCCTTCACTGCGACCTCCTGATTTCTCCCATTCCGCACCCGGCTTGGCGCACCGCCCCGCCGTTATCACCCCGGCCCCTTCCTGTATTATTGCGAGAGGTTCGGACATCGCCGGCTCCCGCACTTGACATTTTCTTGCCGGCAGCGCGCCTCGCGAGTGCCCGCGGCCAGCTCGGGGCCTCTTGCGGCAGCCCAATGAACACCCTCCGAGGAAAATTGAGAGCCCGGAAGTGAAACCAATACATTGAGATAACATCGCAATCCTTTGCAAATCAAGGAACAGTGGCTGCTGACCGGCGAGGAAACTCGGAGGGCAAACGAAGTGACTCTCTCAAACAGTCTCGACGGAATCTTCATTGAGAACGCCGTTCTATGGCCGGGCGTTTTGTGGTTTCGAACCTTGACTGCGCCTTTAAGGTGTGGTTTAATTTGTAACAAGAGGGAATTCGCTCACAGCACATTGGGGGAGGTCTGAGGAGTTCAACACATCGGATATGAGGTCCGACCCCGTGCAGCTTTCCGCTGGGCTGTAACGAGAGAGCCAGCGGGAAGCTCCGTCCTTTTGATAATCTGCTGTGGGGTGGCGGTTAGACGCATCAGTGTGCGCCTGCGCGCCGGGGAGTCTCGAAGCCGACCTGGCAAAACGATGAGGACTGCCAATGGCTCTCCGTTCCAGAGAGCCAAGGGAGGATGCTCCTTCTCGAGGTCTTGAGGCAGAATGAGACGGAATGACGCAAAAGTAAAACCCTGCCGGAGGAGAAGCAGGCGTGGGATTGCGCTTCTTCTGACACTGGGGATTCTGCTTCTTCTGACTCTTCTTGCTTTGGGTTTCTCTTCGAGCCAGTTGATGGAAAGCCAGGCTGCGAG